>Ga0111224_1016_pt1 | contig 38856 bp, 44 predicted proteins | sample DeeMarSWOR152_54_FD_80388 | JGI IMG/M metagenome (GOLD analysis project Ga0111224, IMG submission 80388) | candidate division TA06 bacterium DG_24
CCCCCGGCCCTGGCACACCACTTGCTTCCATGAACGGGCAGGAGCGCTGCCATGAAGATCGCTATTCCCCTATTCGGTTCGGTCGTCTCGCCGCGGTTCGATTTCGCGCGGGAGATGCTCATCGTCACCTGCAGGGATGGGGAGGTGCTGGAGAGAGAGAAGATATCACTCCCTTCCGGCCCTCCGCTCTGGAGGGTTGCGCTCCTCCGGGACATCGGCGTGACGGTCGTAATCTGTGGCGGGATAAGCGCGTTTTCCGGGAGGCTCCTGGCCAGCCACGGCGTTCAGGTGATCCCGTTTGCCGCCGGTCCGGTTGAGGAGGTGCTCGAGGAGTTCCTTGCTGGCGGACCGGCGAGAGCCCGGCACTCAGCGCACAGGTGGCATCGGGGGAGTCGAGGACGGGGACGGAGCAGAGGTATGCGCGGGAGGACGCCGTTGGGCAGGCACCGCTGGCCGCCCACCAGGAGGCTGGCCGATCGATGAACCGGGGCCCCACAGGGGACAGATGAGGAGCAATTCTACTACGAGGAGGTATGCATCATGCCAGGACTTGATCGCACAGGGCCGATGGGAGCTGGCCCCATGACCGGGCGCGGGCTCGGGCTATGCACCGGCGGCCGCGGGTACTACGGCCGCACGCCCCGGTTCGGCGTCGGGCGCGGCGGATTCCCCTGGGGTGGGGGAAGAGGTCGGGCCTGGGGTGGCGGCAGAGGTTGGGGCGTCGGCAGAGGCTGGGGTGGTGGACAGGGCCGGGGGCGGGGATGGTGGTCTTTCGGCGGAGGGCAGTTCCCGCACCCGTACTGGGGGTACGGTGGGCCCTATCCGTACGGCGCTCCGTATGAGGGTGCGCCCTCATCGGCGGATGAGAGGGCGTTTCTGGAACAGGAGATGGCCGATCTCCAGGCGGAGATGGATGAGATCAGGGCCCGAATGAAAGAGCTGAGCAAGAGCAAGAAAGAGGCTGAATAAGGCCTGGGCGACGCGGGGACGGAGGCGGTGAACTCCGCCCTCGTGTCGCCCGTCTATAACACCACACCCGGGAGCTGGAGAATGAAGATCGGTATCACGAGCAAGGGGAGAGATCTCGATTCGCCAGTAGATGAGCGCTTCGGCAGGGCGGCGGGTTTCATTATCGTCGAACTGGAGTCAATGGAGTACGAATGGGTGGACAATTCTCAGACCCTGTCGGCGCCGCAGGGGGCAGGGATCCAGGCGGCGCAGAACATAGCCCAGCGCGGGGTGACTCATGTCATCACCGGCCACTGCGGTCCGAAGGCGTTCCGCACCCTCGCCGCCGGACAGATCAAGGTCGTAGTAGGTGCGACCGGGACCGTGCGAGAGGCCATCGAGCAGTTCAGACAGGGAAAGCTGGCGGTGGTAACGGGTCCCGACAAGGAAAGCCATTGGGCGTGATCGAGCCGCCGACTCACCGACCGGTGCCGGACGAGGCGTCGGTCATCAGTCGGCCTCAGAGGGAGGGAACGAGCAAGGATGTCCCCGGAAATGGATCTGGATAGGGTGGCGCGCGACATTCAGGATCAGATCCTCGCCGATGCACGGAAGGTATTCAGCGAGCGAGTGATAGAGCTTTTCCTCGATCCCATCAATGTCGGCGAGCTCGAGGATCCTGATGGGCAGGCTACGTTCACAGGCCCGTGTGGGGACACGATGTCGATCTTTCTCGGAGTGAGGGACGGTCGGATACGCGAAGCGACGTTCCTGACCGACGGGTGCGGACCGAGCCTTGCTTGTGGTTGCGTAGTGACAGATATCGCAAGGGGGAAGACGGGAGAGGAGGCTGCAAGAATTATGCCCGAGGACATACTCGAGATTCTCGGCGGCCTGCCTGAGTCGTACGCACACTGCGCCGAGCTGGCGGTGGCGACGTTGCGGCGGGCCATCGATGACATCCATTCGAAGGGAGGGAACTGAGATGCCACGTGGGAATGGAACTGGACCGCCCGGAGAACCCGGTGGGGGTGGACAGGGACAGGGCAGTGGAAGGATGGGGGGGTACGGATTGGGGCCCGGAGGGGACTGTGTCTGTCCGGATTGTGGAGCGAAAGTACCACACCAGCGTGGGGTGCCGTGTAATTCGGTCAAGTGCCCGAAGTGTGGGGCTGCGATGACCCGCGCACGGTAAAACTCTCCCCCGTGGGTTCTGTCGGGATAGCTACAGAGACGAGTTCGACCTGTTCTCGGCTATGAGAGGGCAGCAACTAAGGACCTGATCTATGATCGTTGCTGTTGCGAGCGGCAAAGGCGGCACCGGCAAGACGACAGTCGCGACCAGCCTCGCCGCGTCCAGTGCCTCAGCTGTGCAGTTGCTCGACTGCGATGTCGAGGAGCCGAACGTGCATATCTTCCTCAGGCCCGAGATACGCGGTTCGGAGTGCGTGACCATACCCGTACCTGATGTCGAGATGGAGAAGTGCAACCTTTGCCGTGAATGCGCGGAGATATGTGCCTACCATGCGATCGCGGTGCTGGGCGATCAGGTCCTCACATTCCAGGAGCTCTGCCACGGCTGCGGCGGCTGTTCTCTCGTCTGTCCCACAGATGCCATCCGGGAAATACCGCGGGAGATCGGTACGGTCGAATGGGGGACTGCGGGGGGCATCGATTTCGTCCACGGCCGGCTTCGGATCGGAGAGGCGATGTCCCCTCCGCTCATTCGGGCGGTGAAGAAAAGGATCGAGAGATCGAGACTCGTTATTATCGATGCTCCTCCGGGCACCTCCTGCCCCGTGATCGAGAGTATCAGGGGGGCCGACTTCGTGCTCCTCGTCACCGAACCGACTCCTTTCGGACTGAATGACCTGGTACTGGCGGTACAGACAGTGCGTGAGCTGCAAATACCATTCAGTGTGGTGGTCAACCGGGCAGGCCTCGGTGATGAGGAAGTCTATCACTACTGCCGCGATCAAGGGATACCGATTGACTTAGAGATACCGTTCGACCGCCGTATTGCCGAAGCGTACTCGCGGGGGGAGCTGTTGGTCGAGATGATGGCGGAGTGGAGAGTCGCCTTTCAGACACTTCTCCGGAGCATCGAGGAGCGTGCGATTCGCGGCCGTGCTCTCCACCATGAGGTGAGTCGATGAAGCAGGTAGCGGTCGTCAGCGGAAAGGGCGGGACGGGAAAGACGAGCGTCATAGCATCTCTCGCCTCTCTCGCGAAGGACTCGGTCCTCGTAGATGGCGATGTCGATGCGGCCGATCTCCACCTTCTCCTCGAGCCCACTATTGTGAGACGGGAGGAGTTCCGTTCCAGCCGGACGGCATGTATCGACGAGGGAGCCTGTTCTGCCTGTGGCGAATGCCGCGAGGTCTGCCGGTTCGATGCGATATCGAGTGACCTCATCGTCGATCGATTCGCCTGTGAGGGGTGCGGTGTCTGCGCGCACGTCTGTCCTGAGCAGGCCATTGACCTCGAAGAGAACGTCTCAGGCGAGTGGTTCGTCTCAGAGACGCGGGTGGGGCCGCTCGTCCACGCCCGCCTGGGGATCGCTGAGGAGAACTCGGGGAAGCTCGTCGCTGTTATTCGGAATGAGGCGAAGACCCTGGGTAGGGAGCGGGGGCTGGGTCTGGTACTGATAGATGGCCCGCCAGGGATCGGGTGTCCGGTCATCTCCTCGATAACCGGAGTAGACCTCGTTCTGGTCGTCGCTGAACCGACGCTTTCAGGGATCCACGACATGGAGCGTATCGTGGGATTGGCTGTCCACTTCGATATACCGGTCATCGCGTGCATCAATCGATACGACATTAACCTTGACATGACCGCGAGAATCGATACGCTCTGTAACCGTGAAGGGATCCGACTCTGCGGGCGGATACCGTTCGACCAGAGGGTGACGGAGGCGATGATCCACCGACAATCGGTGGTCGAATACTGTAGTGACGGTGCGGCCTCAGCGATAGAGGAAGTATGGGATGGCGTCCTGGCATCGCTGGGCCGTTGATCGGGCAGATGGGGGAGACGCATGAGATCGGGTGTGAGCGTCGTCCCCCATCGGAGAAGAAATTAAGGAGGAACTGGAGTGGCAAAACGAGAAGATAGATCGGGAGATAGCGAGGGATCGGGCGCGTCGACAGAGGCCAGTGGGAGAACGGGACACGGAGAGACGAGTGGCCCGAACGTCGATATGGACCGACTGGCTATCGGCCGGCGCATGGCATCGATCGGTCATAAGATAGTGGTACTGAGCGGGAAGGGAGGTGTGGGCAAGAGCACGGTTGCCGTCAATCTTGCAGTTCAATTGGCGGTTGCGGGGAAGCGCGTGGGGCTTCTTGACATCGACATCCACGGCCCGAGTGTTCCGAAGCTCCTCGGGCTGGAGGGCAAGCGTCCCGGCGCCGCGCCGACGGGCATATCGCCGGTCAAGGCCGGCCCCAATCTCGTGGTGATGTCGATCGGCTTCATGCTGAGCAGTGACCAGGCACCGATCATCTGGCGCGGTCCTCTCAAGATGGGCGCCATCAAGCAGTTCCTCAAGGATGTCGAATGGGGCGAACTCGACTACCTCATCGTTGACTCGCCTCCGGGAACTGGCGATGAGCCGCTCTCCATCATTCAGCTCATCGGTCAGGCCGACGGGGCGATAATCGTGACGACTCCTCAAGAGCTCGCACTCTCCGATGTCCGCAAGTGCATCACATTCTGCCGGCGTCTCGGTCTTGGGGTGCTCGGGGTGGTGGAGAACATGAGCTGGCTCACCTGTCCCCACTGTGGGAAACGCATCGATGTATTCAAGACCGGCGGGGGGAGGAAGATGGCGCTCGAGATGGGTGTGCCATTCCTCGCGAGCATCCCCCTCGAGCCAGAGATCGTCGATCGTTCTGACCGCGGGCAGCCGTTGCTCACGGGGGAGTCGGCCACGCCCGCTGGCCAGGCATTCGGAAACATCGTTGAGCGTATACTGAGCCTCGACAGTCGTTCTCCCATGGAGAGGGCGGGCACCTCCGGGGACGACGGCAGAAGGAGGCAGGCCTCGGGAGGAGGTGCCGGGCCGGGGCACGGCGCACCATGTGATTCAGAGGAGGAGAATATGATTCCTCGTTCCGATGAAACGTTGAGGATAGCGGTCCCGATCGCAGACGGCAAGCTCTCCGCCCACTTCGGTCACTGCGAGACATTCGCCCTTGTTGATGTCGTAGGGGGAGAGATCAGAGGAACCGAGATGAAGACCGGACCCCCACATGAGCCCGGCGCCCTGCCTCGCTGGCTTCACGAGAACGGAGCGAACATCATCATAGCCGGCGGAATGGGGCAGCGGGCACGGGCGATCTTCGCGCAGAATGGCATTGAGGTCGTGGTTGGAGCGCCATCCCTTCCTCCTCATGACCTCGTTAGTCAGTATCTGAGCGGGACGCTTGCGACGGGGGAGAATATCTGTGACCACTAGTTCGGGCCGCCGAGCCTCATGCGCCGATTGCCCGCTCCCGGCCGATCGGCGCATATGCAGGATGCCTGAGGGAACGGGGCCGAAAGGCTGTCCTTCCATCGGCTTTGGAGATAGATACAAACAGGTGGAATCGATCTATACCCGCCCTGAGGTGCGCGAATACGCTCGCCAGGCCTCGATCCAGGAGGCTGCGTGCTATGCCGGCCGGGAGGTCGTCCCGTACGTGAAGCGTCCTGTGAAGCCGAGGATTCAGGAGATAGTGGAGTTTGCCCACCGCATGGGCTATGAGCGTCTCGGCCTTGCATTCTGCTCGGGGCTCCACGAGGAGGCCCGGCTGGCGACAGAGGTCTTCCGCGCGCAGGGATTCGACGTTGTCTCTGTGGTATGCAAGGTTGGGGGTGTGCCGAAAAAGAGCATCGGCGTACGGGATGATGAAAAGATCAACATCGGATCACCCGAAGCCATGTGCAATCCAGTCGGCCAAGCTATGGTGCTCAATGAGGCAGGGACCGATTTCAATGTGGTGCTCGGGCTCTGCGTTGGCCATGATGCCCTGTTCTTCAAGTTCTCCGAAGCGTTGACCACGGTCCTCGCGGTGAAGGATCGCCTGTTGGGACACAACCCGCTGGCCATCCTCTATACGCTCGACTCGTACCACCCGTGGATGAGGAAGAGCAGCACCACATAGCGAGGTGATGTACTCGATGCCGACCTATGAATACCAATGTCCTGAGTGCGGGAAGAAATTCGAGAAGTACGAGGCGATGACCTCCGAGCCACGAGCAGCTTGTCCGAGATGCGGGACGAAGGCTGAACGTCTCATCAGCGGAGGGGCTGGCATCTTCGTCAGGGCTGCTGAAGGGGAGAGTCAGGAGTCGTGCTGCGGCACCACCAACCCGTGCGATGATCCGAAGCGGTGCTGCGGCCGCTGATGGACGTTCGTCCCTCTCGAGCTGGTTCCTGGACGATCGAGGGAGGGAGTCGGTGGAGCTCAAGCCGAAGCGTTACCGCTACGAGACATCTGTTCGCTGGACCGGAGAGCATCGAGGGACGATGTCGGCCGCAGGCAAGGCCGATGTGGAGGTCGCCTGCCCGCCTGAGTTTGGGGGCGAAGGTGGGTTCTGGTCGCCCGAGGATCTCTTCGTCTCGTCGATCAATGTCTGTGTGATGACGACCTTCGTGTCGCTCGCTGAGCGGCAGAAGGTCGAACTCGTCTCCTATGAAAGTGAGGCCGATGCCCTGGCGACGATTGTCGGCGGAGAGCTTCGGTTCGTGACAGTCACGGTGAGACCGAGAATCTATGTCAGGGACGAGCGGTCGCAAGAAGAAGCTCGCCAGGCGCTCGAGAGGGCCCGATCACTCTGTATGGTAACCCTGTCTGTGAGACCCGAGGTGCGTATCGAGGCGGACATCCGGCTTGCCAACGACCCGCACGCGGCGGTATAGGCGCTCTGCCGCTCCGTCTGGACCGACGCGGGATGCTGTGGCGCACGAGATCGACGAAGGGGGAATCGCATGATTCGGTATCCGCCGTCGATGGAGACTGAGGAAGTCCCTCTGGAGGTGCGCAATCGCCAGGTTGTCAGGGGGCTGGCGACCCGCATACGTATTCTGTACGAGGCCATCGTCGAGAAGTTCGGCGACGAGGGGCTGGAGCTTATCAGAGATGTGAGCCGGGACTATGGCGAGTCGATCGCCCGGCGCGTGCGGGATCGAGAAGGGAAGATGGAGATCGCCGACGTAGGACACTTCGTCGTCAGGGTGTTCAACAATGTTCTCGTCGAAGGCGAAGTGACGGAGTTTGATGAGGATCGAATCGCCATCAAGGCCACTGCCTGTCCCTACCCGTTCACCAGCCCCGAGATATGCGAGGCCCATACGACGATGGAGGAAGCCCTCGTTCGCGGGCTGAACGAGGACCTCGACTATTTCATCGAGCGCTCCATCCCCAGAGGTGATCCCTTCTGCCTCCACGTGATCTGCCGCAAGTAGGCGAGCCCGCAGCTCTGGAATCATCTCATTTTCCTTGACATTGTGTGCGAGCGATGCAATTTTGTACGTAAACTGCGTATAATTATACGCATATCACGTACGATTCTGCCTGACGGTCTAAGGTAGGTGATAATCCGTGAAAGGTCACTTGAATCGCCTTTTCTCGTCAACGGTGCGGGCCGAGCTTCTCGCTCTCTTCCTGAGTCATCCCACAGAGGGATTCTACCTCCATGGGTTGGCGAAGGAACTCGGTAAGCGACCTTCCAGTCTGCAGAGGGAGCTCGAGAACCTGGAGAGGATCGGTCTGCTCACGAGCTCTAAGGAGGCTAATGTCAGGTACTATCGTATTGACCAGGACTGCCCGATCTATCCCGATTTGAAGGCGATATTCCTCAAAACCGTGGGCATAGGAGACTTCCTCAGACAGCGCATGTCTAGCGTAAAAGATGTCCAGATCTGCTTCATCTATGGTTCGGTGGCCAAGGGCAACGAAGAGATCGGGTCTGACATCGACATTATGATCATCGGGAGACTGGATCTGGATGAGCTCAGCCGGGCAATCGATGAGGCCGAGGAAAGCCTCAGACGAGAAATAAACTGTACGGTCTTCACTCCCGAAGAATGGGAACAGAAGCAAGGGACTTCCTTCGTTCGCCAGATACGGGCCCAGCCAAAGATTTATCTCATTGGATCTGAAGATGCCCTCTGAAGAACTCGAAAGGAAACACCTCATTGAGAAGGTGCCGGTCATTCCTGGCGAGATAGACAGTCTTCTCTCTATTGTCGAGAGAGAGACTTGAAGATTGCTCAGGTCCTGACCGCACACGATCTCGATTGGGCTCATAATCTAGCGTATAATTCGATGCTTCAATCGTGCCTTGCTCTCATGCAAGTGCACGGATATCGAACGAGAGGCCCTGAGAGGCACAAGACCGCTATCATGTTTGCACAGAGCGTTCTGGGCGAGGCGTGGAAGAGTCGTCTCAAGCGCCTCGATCGGATTCGGAGGCGACGTCACCGGGCAGTGTACGAGGTAGCCGGCCTGGTCTCTGAACAGGAAGCGACAGATAGCATCAGCCTGGCGATAGAGTTCTCGTCTGAGATTCTGAGATGAAGAAGATCGTGAGTTCACTTCTGGAAGCTGAGTGATGCAGGAACTGGTACTCACGGCGCGATCGAATCTGGTTGCAAAATACGGGGAGGGGGTAATCGGCGCGTTGGAGCGAATCCTCGGGCGCGGCGCTGGCGGGGGCCCGGAAAGGCAGCTTCTGTTCATCGACGACGAACGGTACGTCCGTCCGCTGGGAGTGGCCCCGGTTCGTAGCATCGAACCCGAGGCTATCAAGCGCCTGCTCGACCGCCTCGATGCCTCGCTCGATCGGCGCGGCGAACTTCCCGTACATTACTGCATCCTGGGCGGAGATGACATCGTCCCCTTCTATCGATTGCCGAACCCGACCCTCGATGGCGACGAGATCGTCCTCTCCGACAATCCGTATGCATCTCGTGACGACGAGTTCCTCGTTCCGGAAAGGTCTCTGGGACGTCTCCCCGATGGAGTGCTCTCAGGCTCAGGAGCGGGCGATCCTCGACGCTGGCTTGCAGTGATCGAACAATCTCTCGGTCCGGTCGAGACCCGATGTCCTGCGTCGACAGACCGCGCCGAGGCGTTCGGCTGCTCTGCGAGCGTATGGAAGGATTCATCGAGGGTAGTGTTCAGCGTCATCGGTGAGCCGGACGATTTGCGGATCTCTCCGCCGCTCACACGGGAGAACTTTTCTCCTACCTGGCTTGCAGCCAGGCGCTGGCTGTACTTCAATCTGCACGGTCTTCCCGACCGGCCGGGGTGGTATGGGCAGGCGGCCCCCGATGATCCTCCGGAGTATCCGGCGTATCCCTGCCTGATCGATCCCACGCAGATAGGGCGTGCATCGGGGGCGGTCATCGCCTCCGAGGCCTGCTACGGAGCGAATGTAGTCGGCGAAGACCACGCCACCTCGCTCGCTCTTGCATTCCTGGACGCCGGTGCGCGCGGCTTCGTCGGATCGACCGCCACGTCATACGGTCCCGCCAGGCCGCCTCCGTCCGAGGCCGATCTTCTGGTGGCAGGCTTCCTGCGCTGGGCCTCGGCCGGGATGTCGCTCGGTCAGGCGTTTCTGCGGGCGAAGGTGGAGTTCGCAGAGACGATGCTTGAGCGGCAGGGTTTCCTCGACGCGGACGACAGAAAAACGCTTCTGGAGTTCGTACTATTCGCTGATCCGATCTTCGTCGTGTCATCGGACTGATCGGTCGGATGGATCGGAATGCCGTAGAACGGTGAGAGATGATCGGGTCTCTCGGGAGGTGCGGAGGATCTGACTGGGGCACGCGGCGATGGAGGGGTGAAGAGCGAGAAGAGTCGACCACATGAGAACTGCCGGGAACCGTGGTAGACGGTGCCCGGGCTGTTCGATCGCAGGGGAGTCGTACGATCCATGTCAGAACTGAGTCGCGAGATAATTGAGGCGGTGAAGCGACAGGTCGCGGAGGAGTTCCCTGAGATGGCCGGTGTCGAGCCCGATGTAGCGCCCTGTCCATCCGGGGTCGATCCGCGCCTCGTAAGGAAGCTGGGCGCTGCGCCTCCCGGCCGGCCCGCGCGCGACCTGCACACTTTGACGTTCACGTGCAGTCTGACGACGGAGGATGGGTCGAGTATGCCGCGAGTCGTGAGGGCGACGGTCGATTCGTCAGGAAACGTCGTGAAGATGACAGTCTCCAAGTGAGGCTCGGGGGTCGGGTACGATATCTCTCGGTTCCCGTCGGGTCCAGGCTGTGCCTGGATCTCTACTGGATAACCGGCGCTCGCAGTCTATCCTCGCTGCGGTCCCCCGGGCAGGCTATCACCCGAGAAGAGATCTGTGCTGACTCCTGAAGCAGCTGAAGAGGGGCGAGGGGCTGCAAATTCTGGACTGGAGGGATATCGAAGATGCGGATCGGTGTTGTGAGCGATAGTCATGGGGATGTCCGGCTGCTGCGCGATGCGGCACGAGAGCTGGTGGAAGACCATCGGGTAGATGTCATCATACATCTGGGCGACGACTATGAGGATGCCGAAGAGCTGTTCGACCGAGGAGCAGAGGTAGTGCGTGTGCCAGGCGTGTACAGTTCGTACTACAGAGATAGCCAGATCGAAAATCGCATCGTGCGTCAGTTCGACGACATCCGCATTCTGCTCACTCATTCGCCCGAGTCGCACGAGAACGATCTGCCCGGCGATCCGGACCCGGTCATACTCGCCCAGACAGGCCTTGTCGACGTCATTGCCTACGGGCACACCCATCTGCCGCGTCTGGAGCAGGAGGAGAGGGTGATGTGGCTTAATCCGGGACATCTGCGCCGGAAGGATAAGAAGGGCGCGCCGGCGAGCTACGCCCTTCTCGACATCTCCGGCAGGATCATGAATACTCGTATACTCGAGCTGAAAACGGGACGCGAGATAGCCTCGGGGAGACTTGAACGGTCGGGTGAAACTGAGTGAAGCGAGATCTCCGCCGGGCCGGACTTCTTCTCCCACCTTCCGACGGCAAGGAGGAGAAGCCAGGACATCCTCCGTTTGCCGGGATCCCATCAGGACCTGAACGGATTCGGGCCGAGCTCCCGCAGGGTCTCGACCATCTCGGTAGCGATCCGGGCGAACCGCGTTCCTTCCGAGGCAGAGACCCACTCGAGGCGGAAGCGTTCCGGCTCGAGCCCGAGATCTTCCAGGATCAGGCCTATTGCCTCGCCCCGTTTCTCTGCCTTCAAGTTTCCCTCCTGATAGTGGCAATCCCCTGGATGACAGCCGCAGACCAGGACGCCGTCGGCTCCCTTGCTCAGGGCATCGATGACGATGTTGGGATGGAGCATCCCGCTGCACATCACCCGGACGATGTGGACGTTGGAGGGGTATTGCACTTTAGCGGTACCGGCTGCATCCGCGCCCGCATATGAGCACCAATTACAGCAGAAGGTGACTACGACTGGTTCGTATGTTTCGTTCATCTACGCAACCTCCAGAAGGGCATCAACCATTGCCCGCAGGTGATCGGGTCTGAAGTGGTGTACAAAGATCCCCTCCTTGGGGCAAGTCGCCATGCATGACCCACAGCCCTTGCAGAGTGCCTCGTTCGCCTCCACGGTCTTCTTTATCTCCTTTCCCTTCATGTACTCGATCAGGGTTATGGCATGAGCCGGGCAGGGCTCGATGCAGTATGCGCAGCCGTCGCAGTTTTCGTCGACGACGCAAGAGACCACGGGTGACTCAGCCATCTCGCCGTGAGATATGATGGCTGCTGCCCGCGAGGCGGCAGCCTCGCCGCTCACCATCGACCATGCTGCAGACGTGTCGTCCCGGGCAGAGCCACACATGAACACTCCGTCGGTGTTGAAGTCGAGCGGATTCAGATTGCCCAGAGCGCCGACGAAGAAGCCGTCGTCATCCCGCGTGAGATACAGGGCATGTTCGTAGTCCTCCTCTCCACCCGGCCGTCCCATCTTATCGCGCGTCGCGATCACGATCGTCCCCACCTCAACCTGATTCGAGCCTCCTTCGGTCACTACCTCTGCGGTGTAGTTCCCGACGAAACCCTGTACCTGTCCTATCGTCGCCCGAGGGTAGACCGTAACGTTACCCGACTCCCGCATGGACTCCAGGTGAGGTGCCAGAAGTCGCGTGGCATTCGCATCCAGGCCCGCGCCGGGTTCGTCTTCCGCGATAGCCAGATAGGTGGCGTAGCCCATCTCTCCCAGTTCTGCGGCGCAGGCAATGCCGGCCGGAGTGCCGCCGATGACCAGGCAGCTCTGAGTGACCGGGATGGAGAGTCCGGTAAGCGGCTCCTGGAGCGCTACTCTGGCCGCCCCCATGCGCATGAGGGTCCGTGCCTTTCTGGCGACTCCCTCCTTGTCATGGGCATGAACCCAGGTACACTGGTTGCGCAGGTTGACGATCTCTATCAAGTAGCGGTTGAGGCCGCCCGCCTCCGTGTACATCTGGAAGAGTGGCTCATGCGTTCTCGGGGAGCAGGCGCCCACCAGCAGGCGATTGTACTCTCCAGACCCGAGCAGCTCTTTGATCTTGACGCCATCACACCCGAACGGGGTGATCTCCACCCGGGCCACATGGGGGAGAGTGCCGACGTAGTCGGCCAGCTCCTGGATGTCGAGTACGCCGGCGATATTCGCGCCGCACCGGCAGATCATCACAGCGGTCTTCGCCTCGTCGTCTGCCGTCACCGGCAGGAGCTCGGGCGGGCTCGGTGAGGTGATCTCGGTTCCCCGCACCCCGGCGAGGCGGGCTGCGGACGCCGCTGCGGCGGCACAGGCATCGATCACCGATTCGCGGATCCCCTTGGATCCCTGCGCGATCCCACAGAGATAGACGCCCTTTCGGGTTGTTTTGAGGGGGTGTGCGTCCGGGGTGGCAGGAAGCCCATGATCGTCGAGCCCGATCCCGAGTCTTTCGGCCAGGTCCGTCATGCTCTTGGACGCGACAAGGGGCGGAGAGAGAACAACCATGTCGGCCTCGATCTCGTCTCTGTCGCCCCCCTGGCAGGAGACGACGAGGGCTCCATCGGGTCCCTGTGTCACCTCCGCGGCGGAGGCTGTGGTGAACTGGACTCCCCTCTCCCTGGCATCGTTCCAGAACGCCTCATAGCCCCTGCCCTCCAGCTTCGGGCCGCCCGAGATGACGATTGCCTCGGCCCCGGCATCCCGCTCAAGGGTGCCGAGGGCCTCGGAGGTGGCGGACATGAACGCGGTAGGAGAGCGCGGCCGGCCGCCGGCGTCGAAGTCCTCTGTTACGATCCAGGCAACTCGGTGGGGAACGGTCCCATCGTCACGCTTCACCACGCCGCCGGTGGGCCCCAACCCCGAGAGGAGCCGTTCGTATTCGAGGGAGGTGAGCACGTTGTCCAGCCTTCCGTGTCCGAGCCGCGCCAGGGGCTCACCTCGCTCTTCCTTTGCCCCGGCAGCCAGGATGATAGAGCCCACCTCGATCTCCACCTCTGCTGGTTTCTGAGAGAAGTCGATGGCATCGGGTTCACACGCCTCGGCGCAGAGGGGCTCGGTGCCTTCTCCGCACTTTCCCTCCCTGATGTAGGTGCACGCCTCGGGGTCGATCAGCGCCTTTCGTGGCGGGAAGGGGGACCAGAATCTGATCGCCTTGCTCGCGCCGCGGCCGAAGTTGAATTCCATGGGCACTGCGCCCACCGGACAGACCGGGAAGCACTCGGTGCATGCATTGCATTTGGTGGGATCGACATAGCGGACCTTCTTCTCTAAACGTACCTTGAACCCGCCGTCAGCACCCGTGACCTCCTTCAGTTCCGAAAAAGCCAGGAGGGTGACGTTCTCATTGCTGGTCAGCTCGAGCATCTTAGGCAGCAGAGTGCAGGTAGCGCACTCGTTCGTCGGGTACATCTTGTCCAACTGGGCCATGGTGCCGCCGATCGTGGGCCTCTGCTCGAGCAGAAAGACCTTGAACCCCTCCTGAACGAGCTCTGCCGTGGCCCGCATCCCGCTGATTCCGGCTCCAATGACGAGTACCGAACCCTTCATGGTCTCTCCCCTGATTGTGTGAGTGCTCTTGTCTGATTGTGTAAGTGCTCTTGTCTGATTGTGTGAGTGCTGTGATCTGCTTGTGTGAGTAGTATATAGACAGCGTTCGTCTCTCTCTCTCTCTCTCTCTCTCTCACGCAGAGAATCCAGGTCCCCTGTACATGCGTCGGGCAGCCGAGGGAGCGGGTACAGATCGCTACCTGGCTTCTTCCTTTCCCTGCCTGAATGCCGCCCGCAGATCACTCGCCGCTGCCATCACATCGTCGGCACCCATGACGGCCGAGATGACAGCGATTCCATCCGCCCCTGCTCGCCCCACGAGTGTAGCATTTGTCTTGTCGATTCCGCCAATTGCGACGATCGGAACGCGCAGCTCCGGCCTGAGTCCGGCGATGATCTCCGTCCCCAGCGGCGGGAGGGCGTTCTCCTTGGTCGTCGTCGCGTAGATCGGTCCGATGGCAATGTAGTCGGGGGAGGCCCTGGCCGCCGCTCGCGCCTGATCCTCGCTGTGTGTCGAGAGCCCGAGGATCTTCCCCGAACCGAGAAGGCGGCGGGCAACATCGGGCGGCATATCCTCCTGGCCGAGATGGACGCCATCTGCATTGACCGCCAGGGCGAGGTCGACGCGATCATTTATGATGAGCGGAATCCCGCGTTCTCCGGTGAGCTTTCTCAGAGAGCGGGCATCTTCGTACAGGATCCGGTCGTTCGATTCCTTGTCGCGGAGTTGGACGATCGTGGCACCTCCAGCGATCGCCTGGGCGACAAGGGCCTCCAGCGGCCGGCCGCGGGCCAGCCTGCGGTCGGTGATGACATAGAGGCTATAGTCCGGGGATCGTCTCTGTTTCATGGGGATCCCTCATCAGGCCATTGGAGCTACCTCGCCGAGGTCTCCGCGCCGGGATGCGCTCGTCAGCGTTCCCCCTCCAGAGATCATTTATACGATGTGCCTGTGGCTTCGATCATCTCTGCATGATGTGGGCAGAAGTCCGGGCCGGCACCCAGCTGTGCTCTGATCAGATCCTCCTGCCAGTGCGCATTGTATAGTCGACATGTGGGTTCCTGACAGAACGGTTCGCCGCTCACGTGGAACATGAATGCCTGCATCACATAACCGAGGATCACATCGGTAAGGCGTTCGTCATCGTGGTCGAGGAATCGGGGCCTGTTTGTGCGTTCCCAGTCGATGAGAGCCTGTAAGCTCGGCCCTCCGGCCGCCGCCTGGCGCCGGAGTACATAGTACTCACGGGGCCTGGCCGGCGCCTCGACGACCCCGCTCGTGGAGATGAGCGAAGGGTACCCGCAGAGGATGACGCGCGCATGATAGCGCCCATCGGCTTGCTCCCACGTGGCGAAGAGCCTCCGCGTGAGGACGATGTGCAGATGCTCTAGGCTCGACTCCTCGTGGGGGACGAGCAGGGCGAGAGTGTGCGCCAGGAGCGAGCCCTCGTACAGGACGCCGCCGCTTGTGCGGTGCGGCGCGGCCAGTTGTCGCGCTTCGAATTCGATCTCCCCGGATAAGAGGTCAGGCTGACCCTGGCGATCGATCTGTTGTGCGGGGTCGTGTATGCGCAGTGAGGCGAGACTCTTCGCCAGACTCTCTTGACGCTGTGAGCGTTCGGCGTCGGGGATCGACCTCAGGTGGTGAACGGCGAAGTCGATACGTTGTGTCACCGCTAGGGTCGGGAAGAGATCGTGGAGGTAGCTCGCGATGGCGTCGAGATCGAGGGTAGACGCCGCTCCGTCGTGGTACAGATAGATGGTGCTGGGGAGGCGCCTCTGGTCGATCGTCGCTGGCATCCTGTATGATCCCGTGTGGACAAGCCGCTAGGCGAATTCCTTCAGTTTCTCGAGAGCGACCTCAGCCGCGCGTCTGCCGGAATAGAGCATCGCGCCGAATGTCGGACCCATCCTCGGCAGGCCGTAGACAGCGGTTACCGCCATTCCCGTCACGATGAGTCCAGGATAGAGTTCGCCCGTGTGGTCGACGAGGGCATCTTCCGATCGCTCCACCCACATCGCGCCGGTACCCCGGAGTGTGACAAGACCGTGTTCTTCCATCTTGCGGGCGACGCAGGCGTCGTGGCCGGTGGCGTCGATGACGAGTTTTGATTCGATTCCAATCGGGTCGACGCAGCTTATCTCGCGTGGGAGGGCGGCGACGGGCGTCCAGTTGATGACGACTCCCGCGGCTCGGCTATCGCGCACGACAACGTCATCGAAGATCGTCATGTTGGCGAACTTGGCTCCTGCATCGCAGGCCGCGGCGATCAGTTTCGAACACGCGTGAGGTCCGTCGGCGACGTACAGTCCGGGTGTGGCCTGCTCAAACGGGACACCGAGTTCTGCGAGTATCTCCTGTCCCGGCGCCCGCACGGTAACCTTGTTCATCAGATACCCGCCCAGCCAGAATCCTCCTCCCAGGTAGTTGTTGCGCTCCGTGATAAGTATCTTCGCCCCGGCCGCGGCAAGCTCGCGGCCCGCCATGAGTCCGCTCGGGCCTGCGCCGACGATGATGACGTCGGACTCGGCGTACGCATGGAACTGCTTCATGAAGCTGTCTATGATGGCGCGGGTGACTTCCTTCTCTCCTACGGGTTCGAATATCGGCATCTGCTCTTCCTCCTCGTCTCATCTGCGCCTGTACAGGGATTTATCGAGATCACCTGCGGGCCGGAATGTCAGCCTGAGGACTGTGTCTTGAGGTATGCGAAGATACGATAAGAGGTCGAGGTCTCTGGTGTCAACAGAAAAGCTTGTTCCGGTTAGGAATGCGCTTGACGGCGGAAGGGGCGTTGTTTACCCTATAGAGCGCATTCCTTCCGACGGCAGAGGCTCTCGTTACTGGTCTATTCGTGATTGAGATCCAATCAGGAACCCATTGAGGTGACTATGCTGCGACGTATCGGACTGTTCCGTCTGTTCGGGATCCAGGTCTCGCTCAACTACACGTGGTTCATCATCTTCGCTCTCATCACGTGGACGCTCGCTGTCCGCTACTTTCCCTCCACCTATCCCGGGCTATCGCCCTGGGTGTACTGGCTGGTGGGCGCAGTGGCCGCATTGCTCCTGTTCGTCTCAGTCCTGTTCCACGAGTTCTCGCACTCGCTCGTGGCGCGTCGGAGCGGGCTCCCGATCAAGGAGATCACGCTCTTCATCTTCGGCGGCGTGGCCCAGATGGGCGAGGACGTGAAAGACCCGAGGACCGAACTCAAGATGGCTGTAGCAGGGCCGGCAGCGAGCGTGCTGCTGGCAGTTCTCTTCGGGGCGAGTGCGGCCTTTTTCTACATCACCGTGGGGAGGAGTCCTCTCGTCGCGGTCTTGACCTACGTAGCCACGCTTAATCTCATCTTGACGTTCTTCAATCTGGTCCCCGGCTTTCCCCTCGATGGCGGGCGTGTGCTGCGGGCGCTCCTGTGGATGAGGACGAACGACATCAGGCAGGCGACCAGGATTGCCAGTGCTGTGGGGCAGGGCTTCGCTATCCTGCTCATTCTTCTGGGGGTCGTGAGTTTCCTCAGCGGCCAGCTCGTCAGTGGAGTCTGGCTGGTGCTGATCGGGCTCTTCCTCAAGCAGGCTGCGGAGTTAGGCTATCGACAGGTGATGGTGCGGCGCTCTCTGATGGGCATAAAGGTGCGGGAGCTCATGACGGCTGAGGTCGTGGCTGTCGATCCTTCCCTGACTCTTGAGCGGCTTGCCCACGACTATTTCCTGGGGTACCGATATTCGAGCTTCCCTGTATTGCAGGAAGGAGAGGTGGTGGGGATGGTCGGGCTCGATGAGATGAAGCGCGTGGCGCGGGAGGTCTGGCCGACCGTTCGGGTGATCGAGGTGATGCGTCCTCTTGCGCCCGATGGCTACGCCCACCCGGACGAGGATGCATCCCACGCGCTGGCGCGTATGCTGAGGGCCGACCTCGGTCGGCTCCCGGTCATCGAGAACGGCGAGCTCGTGGGAATCCTGACCCGGCGGGACGTCATGCACCTTCTGCGGATACGGACGGACCTGGGCGAATAGGCGGGCGGAGAGCGCATGCGCCTCGATCCGTTCCCATTATTATCTTGACGGTCAAGGGTGATTTTGCTATATTCTGAACCGGACGCATACGGGCGCGCTGGGAAGCAGTGTCTGCTGCCGCTCTCGGCGGGTTCTTCTATCTATTGATCCCTGTAGGGCTCGTTCCACGTGGATACCGGCTATGGCGACGGAGCCCGGGTCTCACCTTCGTCTTCAGCGTCGTCGCTGGCTCGGAGGGAAGTTAGCCAACCGCTGTGATGGGATGCTCTACACTCCTGAAGGCTCTACACGCGAGGATGTGCAGCCATGATCGAAGTGAAGGTATCGGGGTTGGCGCTGGATGGCTCCAATAATACTCCAGTTGTTCTTCTCAAAGAGCGAAACGGCGAGCGAGTTCTGCCGATCTGGATCGGCGCTCCGGAGGCAAACGCCATTGCCATGGCACTGGAGGGAATTCAGGCCGAGCGGCCCCTTACGCACGACCTGATGGCGACTATGATCGAAGGTCTTGAGGCGAAGGTGAGCAAGATCGTCATCAGCGATCTGAAGGATAACACCTTCTACGCCAAGATCTACGTGGAGGCGAAGCAATCGATCGTTAACATCGATGCGCGGCCTTCGGACTCCATCGCCCTCGCCTTGCGTGTGAAAGTGCCGATCTACGTGGCCGAAGATGTCATGACGTCGAGCGGCACCACGCTCGAGATCGATGATGAGACAAAGGCGAGAGCCTTGCGTGAGTATCTCGAGCGCCTCAATCCCGAGGATTTCGGGAAGTACAAGATATGAGTCAGCGGGGATCAAAGCCTATCCGTGATCGTCGGGCCCATCGGCGGGCTGCTGTCGAAGTCCCGGTCAAGATGGGGGGCATCGAGGAAGAACTCGCTGAGGGCGCTCTGATGACCCAGACGTGCAATATCAGCTCTGGCGGTGCCTATTGCCGAGTTTCGACCTACGTCGCACCTCTGACAAAGCTGGGAGTCACAATGTTGATTCCGATCCGAACACGCAGGGGTCGGAAGAAGACAGAAGTGATCAGGTGTGAGGCGATCGTCGTCAGGACTGAACCTGAGGAACCGCGGCCAGGGCAAGAAGAGTACAGATGTGCCCTGTCATTCATGAATCTGCGCTCTACCGATCGGGCGAAGATTGATACGTATGTCGAGCAGCAACTGTCGGCCAAGAACGCGAAAGAAAAAGCGCGTCAGAGGAGCACGGAGAGAGGATAGGGCAACAGAGCGAACTTTATTCTGAGAGGAAGCCTCCTCCGTCCGATTCGAATAGCGGTCTGGGGAGGTTGTTTCTACTAGATGGCGATTCCATACTCTATCTGGTTCTGTCGGCACAGAAGCCTGGCTGTCGGGTTGCGAGTGGGGGGGCTCATCCTGGCGGCGGCGATCTGGAGCGGATGCGCCTCTCTTCCGGAGCTGGGCGGGAGGCGGCAGGCGGATGCATACCGCTACTTCACTGAGGGGGTGGTGCTGCGCGAAGAGGGAAGGGTGGAGGAGGCGTTGAAGAAGTTCGAGGCCGCAGCCCGCGTCGATCCTGGATCGGCGGAGGTGCAGCGCGAGCTGGCGCGCGGGTACTTTATCGTTGGTGAATTCACGTTAGCCCGCCGCGCCGCGGCGAAAGCAGTTGACCTCGATCCGCTCGATTCGGAAATGCACGCGCTCCTCAGTACTATTGCTTTTGAGACCGGGGATATTCCGTACGCGGTGCGAGCGTATCTCCGGGTGGTCGACCTCGAGCCTGACGATGCAGAGAACTACCTCCTGCTCGGTTCTCTCCTGGAGGCAATGGCCGATTTCGAGGGCGCACTCGGTTCCTTCAGGAGGGCGGCTGAGCTCGATCCCGGATCGCCGCGCCCGTTGCTGAAGCAGGGTCTCATGCTCGAGCGGCTGGGGAGATTCGATGAGGCCATCGATTACTATCAAGCAGCGATCGAACTCGACTCGCTCGAACCGAGCGCATACATCCGCCTGGGCCTTGCCTGGGAAGAGCTCGAGGATTTCTCGGAGGCGCGCGACGTCTACGAAAGGGCAGTGGATCTCTTTCCGCATCAGAGGCACCTCCATCGGAGGCTGGCGAACGTTGCCATCCGGCTCCAGGACTATGATGCTGCCCTCCATCACTGTGGGGTGCTCATTGCCGCCGATCCCATTGATGTGGGAGCTCACCGGAAAGCAGGCTATGCGTTCTATCAGAAGGGCCTGTTTGACGAGGCGCTGCGGGAGTTCCTCATCATCCTGGGGATATCGCCCGAGGATGCCGAGGCCCGCTACTATGTAGCGAGGCTCTACTATGCTCGCGGACTCGACGATCGGGCAGAACAGGAGCTGCAGAAGGTCGTCGAGCTCGATCCGGGCCACATCGATGCCTGGACGTACCTTGGGTTTGTCAGTCTTCAGCGAGAGGAGTATGGCCAGGCCGCAGCCTCGTTTCGCCGAGCGCTCGCTCTCGGAGGTGACGAGGGATACCTGAATCATGTTCTCGGTGTCGCCTATGTCAGAATGGGCAGACTCAGTGATGGGCTGCGGGCATATCGCGCAGGACTCAAGTCGAGACCCGATGACGCTGAGATCTGGTACGACCTGGGCACACTGTACGACAGGTTGGGGCGAGTCGAGGATGCCGTTTCGGCCTTCAGGCGCGTGATCGAGCTTGATCCGGACATGGCATCGGCCTACAATTACATCGGATACTCGTACGCGGAGCGTGGCATCAATTTACGAGAGTCTGTCCAGCTTATTGAGAAGGCGCTTGCGCTCGATCCCGACAACGGATTCTACATCGATAGTCTCGGGTGGGCCTATTTCCGGCAGGGGAGGCTGGAGGAGGCAGTGGCCGAGCTAGAGCGGGCGGCCCAGCTCGTCGAGGATGCAGCCGTTCACGATCACCTTGGCGACGCCTACTATGCAGGGGGCTCACTCGAGGGTGCCCGGAGACATTGGGAACGATCTCTGGAGCTTGATCCGGACAACAGGGAAGTAAGCAAGAAGCTCCGAATGCTCGGTTCCCCCGAGTAAAATCATACGGACATCGGTCATCCGGAGAGGGGTGGACGCCATGCCCGCTACCGATGAGCGGGTCGCTGTAGTCTGCTGTGAAGATTACGCTCCACAGCACGTTGACGATGGAGTGGCACGCGCCTTTCGCCTGCTGGGAGGACTGGACCATTACGTCCGCCCTGACATGCGCGTCGTCATCAAGCCGAATCTCCTGGCGGGACGGGAGCCGCAGGCCGCGGTGACGACGCACCCCGCACTCGTTTGCGCCGTGGCAAGACACGTGGCCGAGCTGGGCGCACATCCGATCATCGCAGACAGCCCATCTGGACCGTTTTCGACAGCCGAGCTCCAGTCCGTGTACCGATCGACAGGCATGGAGACAGCCTCCCGTGAATCCGGGGCTGCTCTCTCCTGTGACGTGGAGCTCGTGGAACAACCTGTCCCGGGCGGGAAGGCTATCAGTCGGGCACGGTTACTCCATGCGATTCTCTCCGCCGACCTCATCATCAATCTGCCAAAGCTGAAGACTCACGGCCTTACGCTGCTTACTGGCGGCGTTAAGAACATGTTCGGAGCGGTCCCCGGGAGAGAGAAGGCGCAGTACCATCTGCGATGGCCGGACCGCTCCGACTTCAGCGAGATGTTGGTCGATATCTGGATGCTCACAGCTCCAGGTCTTACCGTCATGGATGGGATTGTCGGTATGGAGGGAAATGGACCGGGTGGCGGCGATCCCCGGTGGTTGGGTGTCCTCATCGCCGGCACCTCAAGTCTTAGCGTTGATATGGTGGCGGCCGCTGTGGTCGGCATACCGCCGATGGAGGTGACGACGACGCGGGCTGCGATAGCACGGGGTCTGGGGCTACGCAGTCTCGAGGAACTGGATCTCGTCGGCGCACCTCTCCACAGGGTTGGGGTGAGTGACTTCGCCGTGCCGCGTCTGTGGCTGATCACGGAGTCCATGCCCGCCGAGGTCAAGGCGGTCATCAAACGCCTGCTTCGGCCCAGGCCGGTGCTCGCGCCAGAGCGGTGCGACGGGTGCGGAACCTGTGTAGAGGCCTGCGCTGCGGGGGCCATCGTCCTTACGAACGGGAGGCCCGATACCGACCTCAGTGTCTGTATCCGGTGCTTCTGCTGCCAAGAGATGTGTCCGCAGGGTGCGATCTCCATAGACAGGCCGCCGATGGTCAACCGCGTCTTTCGTCTGCTTCGAACGGTCGTTCCTGCATAGCGGGTCGGAGCAGGCGACCTCCCCACCGGGGCTGTCAATGCAGAGTGGGGGAGGGAGTTGGAGAATGGTTGCTATGCGCCACACGATCACATCTGATCGGTGGTCACCGACGGGATGGATTGGAGCAGATGTGAGGGGCGGCACCGTCGAATCGAGTGTCATCCTGAACGAGGCTGGCTCAACCTATCGCCGGAGGATGTCGAGATGAGAGGAGGCATCAATTCACACCAGGAAGTCGTGGCGATGTATGAGAAGGTTCTTGCCGGAGAGGAGAGGCGGTTTCCCAACAAGTTCTTCGACGGTCAGGACGGGAAGAAGCGAGCACGGATCGTAACACGCTACCTGTTTGATCAGAAGCTGAAGATCCCGCCCGATCAGATTCCCGTGAGGATGCACAAGAAGCTCTTCTACGAGAATGGGCTTGCCTGGATGCTCGGCAAGTGCTTCGGCTGGTCGCCATACAAGGCGATCGAGAATGCCTATCCCGGGTACTACAAGCCGTGGCAGTTCAATGTCAAGGGCATCTGGAGAGGAGCTCGCGGGCTGGAGCTCGCCGCCGAGGCGACTCGTTGGATGGTCAAGATGGAGAATGTCGGGGCCGAGGAGGTGCCCCGAGAGGTGACTCCCGAGATATTCGCGAAGTACGATCTCTCCGGCATGCTTTCCATGTGCTTCCATGGCTCCTGTTATCGGGCGATCGAGAATGCCTATCCCGGACGCTATCAGCCGTGGGAGTTCAAGAACGTTCCCAAGCACTTCTGGTCTGGCGAGCAGGGCATGGAGAATGCGCGTGCTGCGACCAGGTGGCTCGTTGAAGAGGTACTGAACATTCCGCGGGAGCGTGTCTTCTCAGAGATGACATATGAGCTGTTCCGCAGACACGGCCTGGGCGGAATGCTCACGCGCTGTTTTGGCGGGTCCTCGAAGGCCGCTCTGCGTTGGGCCTATCCCGATCTTGGTGTGAGGCAACCGGGTACGGCAAGGAGCGAACAAAAGGAAGATGCTGACCGCAAAGCAATTGCCTGGCAACGGCATCACGCGCCGGCGAGCTAGGAAGATCCTGTCGCTCTTCAAGGGCAAGCGGATAGCGGTTGTCGGCGACCTCATGCTCGACGAGTACGTCTGGGGGAACGTCACCCGGGTCTCGCCGGAAGCGCCCGTGCCGGTCGTGGAGGTATCGAGTGAGTCGGTGGGATTGGGTGGTGCAGCAAACGTCGCGGCGAATCTCGTCTGCCTCGGTGCTGAACCGGTGCTCTTCGGTGTCGTAGGGAGAGATCCCCAGGGGAAGCGGTTGCTCCGCGCGCTTGATGATGCGGGCATAGACAGAGACGGCATATTCCTCGAGAGCGGTCGCGCGACGACGGTCAAGACCCGCATCATTGCACATCAGCAGCAGGTGGTGAGGGTCGACCGGGAGTCGACGACGAGGGTCGGGAGGGCAGTACAGAAGCGTCTGGTTGCCGCCGTTGAGGGTGCTCTTGGCAGTGTCGAGGCTGTTATCTTCGAGGACTATGACAAGGGAGTCCTGACGGCCTCGGTGATTCGCCGCATTATCGAATCCGGGCGAGCGAACGGCGTGATCGTCGCGGCAGATCCGAAGTTCGATCATTTCTTCGATTACCGCGGAGTCAACCTGTTCAAGCCGAATCAGGCCGAGACCGAGCGGGTCTTGGGGATCAAGATCGAGAGCGATGAGGATCTTCTCGTCGCAGGCAGCCAGCTTCTCGACTTGTTGGGAGGAGCATCAGTGCTCATCACTCGAGGGGAACGCGGCATGGTGCTGTTTCAGGCGACCGGCGAGGCGACCGTCATTCCCACGATGGCGAGAGAGATCTACGATGTCTCGGGAGCCGGCGACACGACGATGGCCGCACTTACTCTCGCGCTCACTGCCGGCGGGAGTATCGAAGAGGCTGCCGCGATTGCGAACCATGCCGCGGGAATCGAGGTGGGCAAGATCGGCGTCGTTCCCGTCAGGTACCAGGAGTTGTCTCGGGTCCTGCTCGACGGCGGTGATTGACTGGGTGTACGCCGAGGCGGCTTCCGGAATGGCGAAACGAATACGATGTCTCGAACAGCCGCGGCCCCAGGGCGTGAGATCACTTTGCTGCCGTGCCCGGTCAGGCGTTGAGGGGTAGCGGTTTTCTGCTGCCGTCCGAGGAGGCCGGAGGTTTGGTAGTGCGCGACGCAGGGTCCGAACAGGGGCGATGCGATGTGGGAATAGTAATCGCGTTGAGCGAATTGCTGCCGATCCGGAACCGGGCAAGGGACGAAGGGAAGACGGTTGTCTTCACCAACGGGTGTTTCGACCTGCTCCATCTCGGACATGTTCACTATCTCGGCCGGGCTCGTCAGTTCGGGGATATACTCGTCGTCGGCCTGAATGACGACGCCTCGGTCACCCGGGTCAAGGGTGAGGGCAGGCCTATCATTCCCGAGGATGAGCGAGCATCTATAGTTGCGGCGCTCGAGTGCGTCGACTACGTCACGATTTTTGGCGAGACGACCCCGGCCAGGCTGATTGCCGCTCTCGTCCCCGACGTGCTGGTCAAGGGTGGAGACTATCGCGTCGAGGATATCGTGGGCCGCGAGACGGTGGAGGGTGCGGGCGGCCGTGTGGAGGTTGTGGAGCCCGTCCCCGGCCGATCGACGAGCGGGCTGATCCGGGCGATATGCGGGCAATTCGGGCCTTAGATGGCCGGATCCAGGCTCAGATTTCGGGGAGATTTCGGGGGGAACCTTTCCCGGCCCTGGAGCGTCTGCCTGGTGAGGAGCTGGGCTAATGGCCAGTAGTGAGCTGAGAGGCTTGTCGGACGAGGAGCTCTTTCGGGAGTCCTGGGAAGGGGATCCGAGCGCGTTCGACCACCTGGTGGAGCGGTATAAGGTCAAGCTGTACAACTTCATCTGCCGCATGGTCGGTGACCCGGATCAGGCAGAGGATCTGTTACAGGAGACATTCATCCGGATATATCGAAAGCGGCAGGAGCATGATCGCATCAAGAAGTTTTCCACATGGACATACACAATTGCCGCCAATCTTGCGAGGGACGAGTTGCGGCGCCGGAAGCGGTGGTCATTCGTCTCATTTGAAGATAGCATCAGGCAGAAGCAGGGGGCGTCTTTCGCGATGGCACGGGGGCCTCAGGAGGATCTGGCGCGCGCAGAGATACGCCGTCACATCCTGGTCGCCATGGAGTCGTTGAACGCCAAATATCGGATGGCGTTCATATTGCGGGACATCGAGGGTCTCTCCTACGAACAGATCGGGGAGGTTCTTTCGATTCCGCTGGGGACTGCGAAGTCACGCGTGAACCGGGCGAGAGCTGAAATGCAGAAGCGGTTGCGTCCCTACCTGGACGGCACCACAGAGTAGTCTCTACTGTTCGAGGAGTGTGTATGGTGTTCACGTGCCGCAAAATAAGAGGGTTGGTGAGCGACTATCTCGACGATACGCTGCCTGTCGATCAGAAGCGGGCATTCCGGGCCCATCTCGATCGATGTGGCCGGTGTCGCCGACATGTCGCGAGCCTCACGCGCCTGGTCAGCGAGATCAGGAGTATGGAGACTCTGGAGCCGACCCCTGGATTCGAGGTCCGGCTAAGGCACAGGCTCCAGGAGGATATAGTCGAGATACCTATCCCGAGGCCCCAGGCCGTCCCTTCGTGGAGGTTGGCCGCGCTTGTCGTGGCGGCCTCATTGGTGATACTGGTGGGAGGTGCGGTCTGGTGGTCGAATTGGATGCGGAGCGCAGATAGCCTTCCTCCGGTGGCCGAGTCGATGCCGCCGATCGAAGCTCCCGCGACCGAGTTGCTCGCCCGCGGAGAGTCAGTTGAGAAGGAGGCCGCGGAGGCCCTGGCGCCGTCCGCGGGTGTGACTGTGGGCGAAGCGGAGACGGTCGGTTCACCGCGGGTCGCGGAGACGCCGTTCCGAACCGGCGCGCCGGTTCGCACCGTGTACCTGCTCGACAATCTGCCCTCCGGGGTGATGGCTGTTGATGTCAGCAGTGCGGGAGAACCGCGTGTCGCACCGGAGAGGAGGCCAGCGGGCGACAGCGTCTTCTACCTGCTGCCGGCGGTCTCGACAGAGCGCGGGAATGTGATCTCGACGTACTAGAACAGGTCGAATGGGCAGAGGGGGCCCGCAGACGAGCTGTCTCGGGGTGAGCACCATGGCTTGGGATGCTCGCTTCTGAGAGGCGGGGAGAATGTGCCATGAAGGAACAACGTGCGTGGAAGGCCGCCCGAGGGCTCCTCTCGGCCACGGTTCTCGTGATCTTCGTCAGCGCCGGCCTGGCGGGTGCGGCTGAGCGGTTTCTCACCTCGCTCGAGCGGGAGCTGAGTGACCTGTTCGAACAGACCAAAGAGTCTGTGGTGACGGTGAGAACGGCTCCGCCTTTGCCCGTGGTCGAGGGTCATGAACTGCTTTTCTTCGGACATCCCTGGCCAGGGGCGGTCGCCTCTGGCGTGGTGTTGAATGCAGAAGGCTACATCCTGACGACCAGCGGCATCTCCAAGGTAACGGGAGGAGATGTGAAGGTCGTCCTCTCAGACGGGCGAGAGCTGGACGGCGAGGTGATCGGCAGCGATCCGCTGAGCGACATCGCTGTCGTGAAGCTCGAATCAGGTTCCCCGAGGCCGGCCGTGTTCGGCAACTCCGACCGGATACGAGCCGGCTCCTGGATCATCGTCCTGGGCAACTCGTTCGGGGTCTCACCTTCGATCACGTTCGGCATGGTCAACGCGGTGCGGAACGATGGCCTATTTCAGGTGAGCGCCAGTGTCAGCCCGGGGAGCGGCGGGAGTCCTGTCTTCAATAGTGCCGGGGAGGTAATAGGCATTCTGAATGCATCGCTCTCTGATCCGCTCACGCTCAGCCTCGGCGGAGAGTCCGGGAAAGACGAGCTGCGGGTGCTTAATATGCCGTCTCGTGTATCGAGCCTCGTCACTCCGATCAACAACGTGCTTGAAGTCGCGGACGAGCTAATCGCACACGGACGGGTTGAGCGCGGCTGGCTCGGTATTGCCATGCAGGATCTCGATGAGGAGCTGAAGGAGGGGCTCGGCGTCGAGAACGGCATCATCGTGAAGCGGGTCGTCGAGTCGAGTCCGGCAGAAGAGGCAGGACTCGAGGTGGGCGATGTAATCGTTGGATATGACGGCCAGGCAGTCGAATCGACGAGCGACTTTCGGCGCATGGTTATGGGAACATCGCCAGGAAAGCGCGTCACGATCGAGGTGAAACGTGACGGTGAGACGAAGAGACTGAGAGTCAATGTCACCAGCCGGGCGGAGAAGGCTGTCAGTCTTCAGGAATGGCCGGATGTGCTCTCGCTGTACGACAAAGAGTGGCGTGAGCAACTCAGGGCCGGTGCAGAGAAGCTGAAGGAGGCTGAGGGGAAACTGCACGAGGCTGAGAGGAAGCTGGACGTAGACTTGAGGGTCGAGATCAGGCGCCTGGAGCAGAAACTACAGGAGCTCGCCAAGGAGCTCAAGAGATTGGAACAGGAAAAGAAGTGATACATGAGGCCCCTGTCAAGGGGTCGGGTGTGAACATCCTCTCGTGGTGCAGTGAAGCCAGCGAAGCCTCACACAGCACAGGCGGGCCAGACACGCCGAGGGCTTTCCTCCGGACAGGAGAGCCCCCGGCGTCTTTCGTTCTATCACAGGTCGAGGTACCAGATGAGCATCACCTCGTTCTTGAGTTGCGGGTGGCCGACATAGGCGTAGCGGTGGATCTGTCCCAGGCGGCACCCTTGCTTGGCATAGAATCGGCAGGCCGGAACGTTGATGTTCTGTGTTTCGATCTTCAGGTGCGTACACCCTCTGGCACGGCACCAATTGACGGCATGCTGGAAGAGCCTCGTCCCGATATTGTTGCGCCGAAGATCCGCAGCGACCCGTAGATCCCAGAGTACCGCGAGATCGTGCCGCCCCTCCAGCATGTGCACGCCGGGTATGTCAAATGCCACGGCTGCACCCCCTACGTTGCGGCCTCCATAGACGGCGATGAAGATCCCCCAGTTGCGAATCTCGAATCGTGTCTGCCATCGTTCAGGGCCCGCGTCTTCATAGCTGTCGTAGTCTTTCGTGTACGGTGTGTCGAGGTGCTCTTCGCGCAGGGCGATCCCGCCCAATCCTCGATCGAGGAGTTCGACGCGAAGTATGGATTCGACCTCGAACGCGATCGGGATTGCTGCGTACTGCCGCAGTTCATCCGGCCCGGCCTCTCTGATCTCGATCTGCATCTCGATACCTCACAGTGAACATCTGCTCGGGCCGATCCTGCACGTCAGCTCCGAACAGATTCGCAGGTATTCGCATCCGGCATTCTTGAACGCGCGAATGAAGCGACGGCCGTCTTCGCCATCTCCTGTCTCATCTTGTTGTTCCGGCTCAACCGCTTCCCCGATCTCATCTTGACGATAGAAGGGTGCCGGGCGGATGTCAACCTTTTCTCTAGCACCGGGCATCGGTGCCGGGCCATCCAGATCAGCCCCCTCGTCATCTCCGCTAACTTCCTAATCTATAAGGTCTTACGTGCCTGGTGGCACGGACGAAAAAGGCCAGATTTCGCTTGACAACTGGCAGATGACCGGTTAGGATAAGAGCGAGAAGCGATATCGTCATAGTTAACTCCCCAAAGAACGTCCTCTTACGGGTGCCGACGATTAGTCTTCCGTGAGATACGGCGGGGTCAGGTCCGCCTGATTTTTTTCGCCCCATGCACACGTCGGTCCCCGACTATAGGCATTGAGTTGACAGCGGTCGGACAGCCCGAATCCGAACGAAGATGGCGCCTATAGGCGGTTTTTTTGATGTTGAGGCATGTGATTTTATTCACAACATTTTGGGGCTGACGTCCAGGGAGGGCGCGCATCTTTTTCGGCCCACGAACTGCACACTATGAGGAGATCTCTGATGAGAGGCGAATTCACAAACGAGACCTATCTCGATTTCTCCGCTCCGGATGAGAAGGCTCGGATGGAGCGGGCGATCGCCGACGTCGCATCGCGTCTCGGGGAGACATACGACATCGTGATCGGGGGCGAGCGGGTCCGTACGAAGCAGACATTTTCTTCGTACAATCCAGGGAACCCCGAGCAGGTCATAGGTGTGTTCCAGAGGGGGACGAAGGAAGAGGTCGAGCGGGCCGTAGGAGCGGCCGCCGAGACATTCGAGAGCTGGCGCTGGACCCCGCCTGAGGAGCGGGCTCAGTACCTCTTCCGCATGGCCGAGGTTGCCAGGGAGCGACGGCGGGAACTCGCTTCGTGGCAGATCTACGAGGTGGGGAAGAGCTGGCCCGAGGCCGACGCCGATGTGGCAGAGGCGATCGATTTCATGGAGTTCTATGGTCGGGAGATGATCAGGCTCAGCGGCCGCCAGCCGCTCGTCAAGATCCCGTCGGAGGAGAACGAACTGAAGTACATCCCGCTGGGTGTGGGAGCCGTCATTCCCCCATGGAATTTCCCGTTCGCGATTCTGGTGGGTATGTGTACGGCATCGATGGTCGCCGGCAACACGGTCGTGCTCAAGCCGTCGAGCGACTCCCCAGCCATCGCCGCTCAGTTCATGCGCCTCGTCGAGGAGGTGGGGGTGCCGCCAGGTGTGGTGAACTTCCTCACCGGCGGTGGTGGGAGCATCGGTGATGCCCTCGTTGGCCATCCCCGGGTGCGATTCATCTCATTTACCGGCTCGAAAGAGGTGGGCCTCCACATCAACGAGTTGGCGGCGAAAACGCCTCCCGGGCAGAAGTGGATCAAGCGCGTTGTGGCCGAGATGGGAGGCAAAGACGCGATCATCGTCGACGATGAGACTGACCTCGATACCGCTGCGAAGGGGGTGACTGCCTCCGCCTTTGGGTTTCAGGGGCAGAAATGCTCGGCGTGCTCGAGGGCGATCGTCGTGGAGAAGGTGTACGATACCTTCGTAGAGAAGCTCGTGGAGCAGGCGAAAAAGATCACCGTCGGGCCGGTCACCGACCCCGCCAATCGGATGGGACCTGTTATCAATCGCGCCGCGATGGAGAGCATCTTGGAATATATCGAGATCGGGAGCAAGGAGGGTCGGCTGGTGTTGGGCGGGGAGCGTGCGTCTGGCGATGGGTACTTCATTCAACCTACGATCATAGTTGATGTGCCCCGAGAGGCGCGGATAGCACAGGAAGAGATATTCGGGCCTGTTCTTGCAGTGATCAAGGCGCGCGACTTCGACGATGCCCTGGCGGTCGCGAATGACACTGACTACGGCCTGACTGGCGCCGTCTACACCACGAACGAGGAAAAGATCGAGAAGGCGAGAGAAGTCTTTCACTGCGGCAATCTGTACATAAACCGCAAGTGCACTGGGGCGCTGGTGGGAGTGCATCCCTTCGGCGGGTTCAACATGTCGGGGACGGACTCCAAGGCCGGCGGGCGGGATTACCTTCTGCTCTTCACCCAGGCAAAGGTCGTCTCCGCGTTCGTCGGCAAGTCGTAGAATTGTGAAGGTGCGAGGTGCCGCGCTACAGCAGTGGCGGTCTCGGGCGGGACCGTGCTGAGGTGAGAAGAGGCGCCGGGAAGACAACAAGGCGGCAGGAGTGCCTATATGCGGGCGAGACGAGTCCTCATCATGGGGGCGGCAGGGCGCGATTTCCACAACTTCAACGTCTGTTTTCGAGACGATGAACGGTACGAAGTAGTCGGCTTCACCGCTACGCAGATCCCGAACATCGTCGACCGTTCATATCCACCCGCGCTGGCCGGGCCGCGCTATCCTCAGGGCATTCCGATCTATGATGAGGAGGAGCTCCCTCTGTTGATCGCATCCCGTGACGTCGATCTTGTCATCTTCGCGTACAGCGACGTCACACACGAACATGTCATGCATCAGGCGTCGATCGCGCTGGCGGCGGGCGCGGACTTCGAGATTCTCGGCCCCCGGCGAACGATGCTGGCCAGTCGAGTCCCCGTCGTATCAGTGTGTGCCGTCCGTACAGGGAGCGGGAAGAGTCAGACGACGCGGCGCATCAGCGATCTGCTAAAGTCCAGAGGGAAGCGCGTCGTAGTCGTGCGCCACCCTATGCCGTATGGTGATCTTGGCGAACAGGCTGTCCAGCGGTTCGAGACGAGGGAAGATCTCGATGCCTACCGGTGCACGATCGAGGAGCGCGAGGAGTACGAGCCCCATCTCGAGCGCGGGACCGTCGTGTACGCTGGCGTCGACTACGGGAAGATACTCGCTCGCGCCGAAGCCGAGGCAGAGATCATTCTCTGGGATGGGGGCAACAACGATATGCCCTTCTACCGCCCTGATCTCTACGTGGTGGTGACAGACCCGCACCGTGCAGGCCATGGGATGCGCTACCATCCTGGCGAGGCCAACCTGAGAAGCGCGGATGTCGTGGTGATCAACAAGGAAGATTCCGCCTCCCGGGAACAGATCGACAGAGTCCGCGAGACGATTGCGCGTCTGGCCCCGCATGCAACAGTGATCGACGCGGCTTCTCCCATCTCTATTGACGACGAGTCGATCATCCGAGGAAAGCGCGTGCTCGTCATTGAAGATGGTCCGACCCTGACCCATGGGGAGATGACCTTCGGTGCAGGGACCCTGGCCGCCCGTGCGGCAGGGGCGGCAGAGATAGTCGATCCGCGGCCGTATGCGGTTGGGAGCATAAAAGAGATATTCGAACAGTACCCCGACCTCGCCTGCCTTCTGCCTGCGATGGGGTACGGCGCCGATCAGGTCCGCGAGCTCGAGGAGACGATTGCCAAAGTGCCGAGCGATACCGTAATCATCGCCACGCCTGTCGATCTCAGGAAGATCATTTCTCTCGATAGGCCGGCTGCCAGGGTCACCTACGAGCTCAGGGAGATCGGGAGCCCGAATCTGGAGATGGTCATCGACGAATTTCTGGAGCGCCTGTGATGCAGACAGCTGTCGTCGCGCTGGGGGGCAATGCCATTACCGGGCAGAGCGATACGGGGACGATTCCGGAGCAGTTCGCTCGAACGATGGAGAGTCTTGCCAGCGTCGCCCGACTGGCCCGGGAGGGCTGCAATCTGGTGATCACTCACGGGAATGGCCCCCAGGTGGGCAATGCGCTGCTTCGCGTGGAAATGACGCGGAACCGTGTCTACCCGTTGCCGTTGTCCATTATCGACGCGGACATACAGGGCGGGATGGGCTATATGATTCAGCAGTGTCTTGGCCGACGCCTGGCGCAGGAGGGGATCGACCGCCGTGTGGTGACTGTGGTGACTCAGGTTGTAGTCGATCGTAACGATCCTTCCCTGAGCAATCCGACAAAGCCGATTGGCCCGTTCTACGACGATGCTGACGTGCCGGAGCTCCGCGATCTCGGGTGGGTGGTCCGTGAGGATGCCGGTCGGGGGTATCGACGATTCGTTCCCTCTCCCGTCCCTCTCAGGATCGTGGAGCGGGAGACGATCCGGCTCCTCGTGGAGAACGGCGTCATTGTGATTGCCGCAGGAGGAGGTGGGGTGCCGGTCATAGAGGAGGATGATGGGAGTCTGACGGGGGTTGAGGGAGTCATCGATAAGGATCGAGCGTCCGTTATCCTCGCCCGTGACGTCGATGCCGATTTGCTCCTCTTTCTCACGGACGTCGATCAAGTAGCACTCAATTACGGAACTCCGCAGCAGCAGGATCTGGAAACCCTTACCTCAGATGATGCCCGCCGGTACCTGTCCGAGGGCCATTTCCCGCCCGGGAGCATGGGGCCGAAGATCGAGGCGGCGATCGAGTTTCTGGAGTCGGGCGGGGAAGTGGCTATCGTCACTTCCATTGATCAGGCCTCGCAGGCAGTGGATGGTTCGGCAGGAACGCGGATCGTGGGGAGTCCGCGCGGCAGGGGGTAGCGAGGGGCCGGGGTGCGGAGTGGGGCAGATCCGCGCGGGAACTTGAACCGAGTGAGGCCGTGTTTTTCCAAGGGAGGAAAAGCGGTGAAGATCCATGAATATCAGGCCAAGGAACTCTTTGCACGACAGGGGATTCCCATCCCCGAGGGCCGAATTGCGTCGACGCCCGATGAGGCGGAGGCGATCGCCCGCGACCTGGGAAGGCCGGTAGTCGTGAAGGCTCAGGTCCACGTCGGGGGACGGGGAAAGGCCGGCGGGATCAAGATCGCCAGGGATCCCAAGGAGGCGAGGCAGGTTGCGAGTCGGATCCTGGGGATGGAGATCAAGGGGCTTGTGGTGCGGAAGGTGCTTGTGGCCGAGGCTATCGATATCGCGAGTGAGGCGTATGTGGGGATCATCATCGACAGAAAGACAGAACGGCCGGTGATAATGGTCTCCAGGGAAGGGGGCATTGACATCGAGGAGGTTGCGAAGAAATCTCCCGAGAAGATCTACAAGCTCGTGATCGATCCGCTGCTGGGTCTCGCTCCGTTCCAGGCTCGTCAGTTGGCGTTTCGGCTGTATGACGACGCAGCGACGTCAAAAAGTGCGGCGAGTATCATCAGCAAGCTGTATGCCGCCTTCATCGAAGTCGACGCGTCCCTCGCGGAGATCAACCCGCTAGTCGTGACAGGCAAGGGTGAGGTGATTGCACTTGACGCAAAGATTAACATAGATGACAATGGGCTATTCAGGAGGAAAGAGATTGAGGCGATGCGCGATCTCGATGCCGAGGCGCCGGGGGAGGTGAAGGCGAGGGAGAACGGGCTGAGCTACATCAAGCTCGAGGGGAACGTCGGCTGCGTGGTCAACGGAGCTGGATTGGCCATGGCGACGATGGACCTGATCAAGCGCGCAGGTGGCGAGCCCGCCAACTTCCTCGATATCGGCGGGAGCTCGAGCCCCGAGAAGGTGACCGCGGCAATGGAGATACTCCTCTCAGACAAGAACGTCCGGTCGGTCTTCTTCAACATCTTCGGGGGCATCACCCGTTGCGACGACGTCGCCAAGGGCATCATCCTCGCCCTTGAACAGATGAAGATCGATCTTCCCATCGTCATCAGATTGACGGGCACGAATGAAGAGATAGCCCGGGAGATCCTGAGCGAGACAGATCTCATCTCCGTGGGTTCGATGGAGGATGGTGCGGCGAAGGCGATCGAGCTTGCGTCAGAGCCCCACTAGCTCAGAGAAGAAGCCTGGCAGACCTGCCGATGCATTCGAGGTGAAACGGTGAGCATACTAGTCGACGAAGCAACGCGCGTTGTGGTTCAGGGAATCACGGGCCGGGATGGTTCATTCCACACGGCTCAAATGGTCGCGTACGGGACAAACGTCGTTGCCGGCGTTACCCCGGGAAAGGGAGGACAGCGGGTCGATGGCGTGCCAGTCTTCAATACGGTCCGAGAGGCTGTTGAGAAAGAGGGCGCCAATACCTCTGTCGTCTACGTGCCTGCCGCGTTCAGTCCGGACGCGATTCTCGAGGCAGCCGATGCAGGCATCACTGTGGTAGTCTGCATCAGCGAGGGGATCCCCACCATCGATATGGTGCGGGTGTGCCGCTATCTGGAGGGGACATCGACTCGGCTTGTCGGCCCGAATTCGCCGGGACTGATCAGTCCCGGAAAGACGAAGGTCGGCATCATGCCCGGCCACATCCATGCGCCGGGGCCTGTCGGAGTCGTTTCTCGTAGTGGTACGTTGACATATGAGATCGTCCACCAACTCACGAAGGCCGAGATCGGCGAGTCGACGTGCATTGGAATCGGCGGCGATCCGATCATCGGCACCGACTTTATCGATTGCCTCGAGTTGTTCCAGGCGGATCCGGAGACGAAAGCGGTGGTGCTCATCGGGGAGATCGGTGGGACAGCTGAGGAGGAGGCCTGTCAATTCATTGTCGAAAAGATGACCAAGCCGGTCATCGGTTTCATCGCCGGCAGGACGGCGCCCCCGGGGAAGAGGATGGGCCACGCTGGTGCGATCATCTCCGGTGGAACGGGGACGGCGAAGGAGAAGATCGAGGCGATGAACGCCGCCAAGGTGGCGGTGGCCGAGACGCCGAGCGAGGTAGCTCTGCTGGCGAAGGATCTCGTCTAGGCGGCAACCAGCGAGGAGGTTCAGACCGTGAAGTTCTGGCGTACGCCGCTCGATAGTGACCGGGTGAAGGTTCCTCATGGGAGGATCCACATCATCGTAGAACGGTGTAAAGGTTGCGCCTACTGTGTTGAGTTCTGCCCCAGAGACGTGCTGGAGATGTCGACGGAATACAACCAGAAGGGTTACCATCCACCGTATGTCAAGGTCGAGGATGACTGCGTCAACTGTCGATTGTGCGAACTACTCTGTCCCGAGTTTGCGATCTTCTGTACGTTGAAGGAAGAGGAAGAGGTTGGAAACAAGGAGGAGGTCGGACACGTTGAAAGCCGATCCTAAAGGGGTGCTCACAGGAGAGCACTATCTCGATGGCGACCATGCCTGCGCCGAGGGAGGCCTCGCTGCCGGCTGCCGGTTCTTCGCAGGATATCCCATTACACCTTCCACCGAGGTCGCAGAGCGGATCGCGGAACGCTTCCCGATGGTCGGAGGCATATTCATCCAGATGGAGGACGAGCTTGCCTCGATGTGCGCACTCATCGGTGCTTCGTGGGCAGGGGCGAAGTCGATGAGCGTCACATCGGGACCCGGGTTCTCTCTGATGATGGAGAATCTGGGGCTGGCGGCGATGATGGAGACTCCGTGTGTGCTGGTCAATGTGCAGCGGGGCGGGCCGTCGACAGGATTGCCCACGCTTCCCGGGCAGGCGGACATGATGCAGGCGAGGTGGGGCTCCCATGGCGACTATGAGATCATCGCCATTTCGCCCAGTTCTCCCCAGGAGTGCTTCGATTTCGTGATCGACGCATTCAATCTGTCGGAGCAGTGGAGGGTTCCGGTTCTCGTCATGACCGACGAATGCGTGGGGCACATGACCGAGAAAGTCGTGATTCCGCCTGCATACGAGATAGAGGTCGTTCCCCGGAGGTACACCACGCTCCCTCCGAGCGAATACCTTCCGTACAGGCCGGACCCCGATATGGTGCCGCAGATGATCAAGGCGGGCGACGGATACAGGATTCATACCACTGGTCTCACTCATGATGAGCGCGGGTACCCGGTGATGAGCGCCGAGTGTCAGGAGCAGCTCGTCAGGCGGCTTGTAGAGAAGATACGCCTCCACGCCGACCAGATCATTCGGTTTGAAGAGGATGAGATAGAAGATGCTGATGTAGTAGTTGTCTCCTACGGCATCAGCTCGCGCGTGGCAGTGCGTGCGATCGCGCTCGCGAGGAAGGAAGGGATCAAGGTAGGACACCTGAGGCTCATTGTCGTTTGGCCATTTCCTGAGAAGCGGATTCATGAACTCGCGAAGAAGATCAAAGCATTCGTGGTAGTCGAAATCAACTACGGCCAGATGGTGTACGAGGTTGAGCGGTGTGCGCACGGTCAGGCTGAGGCGATCCTGGTGCCGCACGGCGGAGGATGGGTGCACGATCCGGCCGATATTCTCGAAAAGATCAAGGAGGCAGCGCGATGAGTAACGGGAAGCCCTCAGAAGAACACCACCCTATGGAAGCGCTGCTGCGCATGGATCGAATCCCTCACATATGGTGCTCTACGTGCGGCTTGGGCACCTCAGTGAGTGCATTCGCCCTTGCTCTGGAGGACCTCCAGTACGACCTGGACAAGATCTGCATCGTCTCCGGCATCGGATGTACGGGAAGAGTGGCCGGATACGTGAAGCTCGATAGCTTCCACGCGACACATGGGAGGGCTATTCCCTTCGCGACCGGACTCAAGCTCGCCAACCCCCAACTCAAGGTGGTGGTCTTTAGCGGCGATGGCGATCTGATCGCTATCGGCGGGAATCACTTCATCCACGCCGCGCGGCGGAACATGGACCTCACGGTCATCTGCGTCAACAATTTCATCTACGCCATGACCGGCGGCCAGGTCGCTCCTACGAGTCCGCTGGGTGCGAGCTGCTCGACGACGCCATACGGAAACTACGAGCGTCCGTTCAATATCCCGCATCTCGCGGAGTCGTGCGGCGCGGTATATGTGGCCCGGTGGACTGCTCTCCATCTGCGGCGGACTGCGAAGTCGATAGCCGAGGCGATGCGGAAGCCGGGGTTCTCTGTCGTCGAGATCATCTGTCCCTGCTCGACGCTCTACGCCAGGCGGAACCGGCTGGGAGATGGCCTCGAGTTGATGAAGTTTTACCACGAGAACAGCATCATCAAGCACGGCGCTGACCCACGGGATGTCGACATCGACTTTCAGAGTCCGATCGTCGTCGGGAAGTTCGTCGACAGAGACCGTCCCACATTCATAGACGGATACAACAGGGCGATGACGGCAAAGCTGGGCGAGAAGTTCGAGCCATACGGCGTTGCTCCTGCGGAGGTGCACGATGGCTGAGATCCGTGTGACAGGTTTCGGCGGTCAGGGGATCATCCGTCTCGGATATATCATCGGCAAGGCGGCCTCGCTCTATGGGCAACAACATGCCACGCTCACCCAGAGCTTCGGGCCCGAGGCGAGGGGGAGCGCCTGCAGCGCTCAGGTCGTCGTCTCAGACATGCCGGTACTCTATCCGTACATAACGCGGCCCGACATCCTGGTCGCGATGTCCCAGGAGGCGTACGGGAAGTATATCGACAACCTGAAGGAAGGCGGGCAGTTGCTGTTCGATCAAGACCTGGTGAGCACCGGGGAGCTTCCGAAGTCGGTGAAGGCGTTCTCCATTCCCGCCACGCGCCTGGCCGAAGAGATGGGCAACAGGATCATCGCCAACATCGTCATGCTCGGATTCTTCACCGCCGTGACGGGCCTGATCGAACCTGAGGCGGTGCGGAAGGCGATTCCGGGATCAGTTCCGGATCGATTCGTTGAGCTGAACCAGAAGGCGTTCGATGTTGGATACAATTATGTCAAGGAGGGCGCGGTGGTCGCCCCGCCAGAGGACAGGTCGTAGACCGCTCTGTGTCGGCCCCGGGTACAGTATCGGATTCGATTCTCTGTAGAGCAGGCATGTCAGCTTTTGGGAGGGCCTGATGGAGAAGGGAGTTCTGGTCATCGGTGGTGGCATCAGCGGGATGCAGGCAGCCCTTGACCTGGCCAATTCAGATATCAAAGTCCATCTGGTGGAGAGGTCGCCGTCGATCGGCGGGATGATGGCGCGACTCGACAAGACCTTCCCCAGCATGGACTGCGCGATATGAATGCTCGGCCCGAAGATGATGGATGTCGGTCGACATCCGAACATCACACTCTGGATGTATAGTGAAGTAGTTGGGCTCGGGGGTGAGGCGGGAGACTTCACCGCCCGAGTACGGCGGCGTGCCACCTTTGTCGATTGGGATAAGTGCACAGGCTGTGCAGCATGCGGCGACGTTTGCCCGGTGAAGATGTGGAATGAGTTCGAGAGCGGCCTTTCCCGGCGCGCAGCCATCTACCGGCCGTTTCCTCAGGCCGTTCCCAACAAATTCGTCATCGACCGTCAGGGCACCCCGCCCTGTCAGGCCGCCTGTCCCCTGCACGTGAATGCGCAGGGATACACCGCCCTCATCTCGGCAGGGAAGTATCGGGAGGCGTTGGCCCTGGTGCGGGAGCGCAACCCGTTTCCGGGCATCACCGGGCGTGTCTGTCATCATCCGTGTGAAGCTGCCTGCGAGCGGGCGACCATCGA
>Ga0111224_1017_pt1 | contig 37521 bp, 33 predicted proteins | sample DeeMarSWOR152_54_FD_80388 | JGI IMG/M metagenome (GOLD analysis project Ga0111224, IMG submission 80388) | candidate division TA06 bacterium DG_24
ATATAGTCCGCGCAGTCGAGGGTCCGATCGCTCTCCTCGAGTGTCTCGAGCCGTCCTTCGCCCCGGATGAGTGTGACAATATGTTCGACTGCGTCGCCCGTGCTGTCTGGAAACGGCTGGGCAAGGAACTCGAGGGGATGCTGGATGAGATAACGCTCAAGGAATTGTCCGAGGATCGCCTGGATATCTGCCTGTGCAGGCCTACGCGGGGCAGGGGATAAGAGAGGATAGGGAATCCGGCAGATCTGAGGATACGTCTGAGCGGAGGGTGGGTTCATGAAGCAGGCGTTGCTCGTCATCGATATGCTTAACGATTTCGTGCTCCCCGGTGCACCCCTCGAGATCCCTGCGGCGCGAGAGATTCTTCCCCGGATCGAGGCGCTGATCGCGCAGGCCCGGGCAGAGGGGCGGCCCGTCATCTATATCTGTGATTCCCACGATCCCGACGATGAGGAGTTTGATCTCTATCCACCCCATGCGGTGGCGGGGACCGAGGGGGCAGGCGTTGTTGCCCAGATCGCCCCCCGGTCCGGAGACATGATAGTGGCGAAGAAGCGTTTCTCGGGGTTCTATGGAACGAACCTCGGCGAGGCGTTGAAGGAGCGAGGCATCGACTCCCTCGAACTGACAGGGGTCTGCACTGACATCTGCGTACAGTACACGGCAGCAGATGCCGTAATGCGCGGGTTTAAGGTGACCATCCCCTCTGATTCCGTCGCTGCCCTGTCCGAGACTGCACACGATCAGGCACTCGACCATATGAGGCAGGTGCTTCATGTCGAGGTGATCTAGGTGTCGGTCTCTGAGGGGATCGCGGGAAAGGCGCGTGAGGAGGAGTCCACATGAGAGGATTCCATGTCGCCTCCGAGGATGAGATACTCTCGGGCCTTACTACGGACATATATTTTCGGCGCACTCTCGAGGTGTTGGAGCGGGAGGGTAAGGATCCCGACGTAACGGCTGAGGTCCGGACCGTCCGTCTTCCCCAGAACTGGGAGTGGGGTGTGCTGGCGGGGATCGAGGAGGTCTGTCACCTTCTGGGCGGCCTCGCGGTCGACGTCGACTCATTGCGGGAGGGGACAATCTTCCAGGGGGACGAACCGGTTCTCGTGGTACGGGGGAAGTACCGGCTGTTCGCCCAACACGAGACTCCTCTGCTCGGCCTGCTCTGTCAGGCGAGCGGTGTGGCCACGAAGGCGGCGCGATGTCGCAAGGCTGCCGGGGACAAATTGGTCGTCAACTTCGGGGCCAGGCGGATGCACCCCACGATCGCCCCGATGCTCGACCGGAGCGCCTATATCGGAGGGTGCGATAGTGTCTCGGTTGTGAAGGGAGCGGAACTTGTCGGAATTGAACCTACGGGAACGATGCCCCATGCGCTCGTTCTCATCATGGGAGACACGATCGAGGCTGCGAAGGCGTTTCATCGTGATATCGACCCCGAGGTGAAACGGATCGTCCTCGTCGACACGTTCAATGACGAGCAGATCGAGGCGGTCAGAGTGGCGGAAGCGATGGGGGCCGATCTCTTCGCCGTGAGGCTCGACACGCCAGGATCGCGGCGCGGGAACTTCGCGGCGATCCTGGATGAGGTAAGATGGGAGCTTGATCTGAGGGGGTACGGCCATGTGAAGCTCTTCGTGAGCGGCGGGATCGATGAAGGGGACATTGTGCGTTTGAACAGGGTGGCAGATGGATATGGTGTCGGCACCTCGATCGCGAGCGCTCCATCGATTGACTTCAGTCTGGACATCGTGGAGGTCAACGGGAGGCCGCTTGCCAAGCGGGGAAAGCGGTCAGGCGCCAAGCGGCTCATCGGCTGTACGCAGTGCGGCCGACGATGGGTGATACCGCGCGCCGGCCAGACTCCTGATCGGTGCGACTGTGGGGGATCGGTAGAAGATTTACTCGGTGCCCGATTGCAGCAGGGCACGCTCGTATCGTTCCGTCCTTCGCCTCAGGAGATACGGGCCTACGTTCTCGAGCAGCTGGAATCGGTGTCGGCCGGTGCATCGATGGGCAAGAGCGACGAAGTACGGAGGGAATGAACGGTGCGAAGAGTCTATCTCGATCATGCGGCAACAGCCAAGACAGACCCACGTGTGGTCGAGGCGATGATGCCTTACCTGGGTGAAGAATTCGGCAATCCATCGAGCCTGCATGATCTGGGCGTGGCCGCGAAGGAGGCGGTCGACAGCGCGCGGTCTAAGGTGGCAGCGCTGATCGGGGCATCACCAGCGGAGATCTACTTCACCGCGAGTGGATCGGAGTCGAACAACATGGCGATCAAGGGAGCGTCACTCGCCCAGGAGCGCAAGGGACGCCACATCGTCGTCTCCGGGATCGAGCACTTCTCTGTGCTCCACTCGGCGAAATTTATGGAGCGATTGGGGTTCGAGTCGACACGGGTACCGGTCGACAAGTACGGAGTGGTCGATCCGGAACACGTCGCCAGGGCAATGCGGCCCGATACGATACTCGTCTCCGTGATGCAGGCGAACGGAGAAGTGGGGACTATCGAGCCGATCGAGGAGATCGCCAGGATCACGAGAAAGAAGGAAGTTTCGTTTCATACCGATGCAGTAGCCTCCGCCGGCACCATTCCTGTCGACGTGAAGGCGCTGGGAATCGATCTTCTGAGCTTGGCGGGGCAGCAGTTCTACGGTCCAAAGGGAGCCGCCGCCCTGTACGTACGCAAAGGTGTGCGGGTCCTCCCCCTGATCGACGGCGGCATTCAGGAGGGCGGCAGGCGCGCCGGAACGGAGAATGTGCCCGGCATCGTAGGCCTGGGCAGAGCTGCTGAGCTGGCGGCAGAGGAGATGTCCGATCGGGTCGCACATGCGTCCCGACTCCGCGATAAGTTGATCAAGGGTCTGACCGGGTCGCTCGATCATGTGTACCTCAACGGTCATCCGACCGAGCGGCTTCCCGGCAACGTCCATGTGAGCGTCGAGTTCGTCGAGGGAGAGGCGATGCTCCTGATGCTCAATCAGCAAGGAGTGGGAGTTGCCAGCGGATCCTCGTGTACGTCTCGCGCTCTGAAGAGCTCTCACGTGCTCGTCGCAATGGGTGTATCTCCGGAGCTCGCTCAGGCATCGCTCCTGTTCACCCTCGGAAAGGAGAACACCGAAGAAGAGATCGATTACGTACTGGAGATGCTCCCCCCGATCATCGGTCGACTGCGTGCCATGTCGCCGCTGTACGAGAAAGCCGATCGGGTAAAGTTGAAGCGGATATAGACGTGGGATGGGTGGAGTGTAGCAGGACCGGGAAATGACGAGAGGGCCGGGTTCGCGAGGTGGGAGGTTGGACGTAACGATTCTAGAGGAGAATCGCAATGGACAAATACAGCGACAAGGTAATGGATCACTTCTTGAATCCCAGGAATGTGGGCGAGATCGAGGATGCTGATGGCGTGGGTATCGTCGGCAATCCCACCTGTGGCGATGTCATGAAGCTGTCGATAAAGGTCGAAGACGGCCTGGTGGTCGACGCCAAATTCAAGACCTTCGGATGTGGTGCTGCGATCGCCACCAGCTCTATGGTCACCGAACTCGTGAAGGGGAAGACGATCGAAGAGGCCCTGAAGATCTCCAAGTCGACAGTAGCAGAGGCACTCGATGGACTTCCTCCGGTCAAGATGCACTGCTCAAATCTTGCATCCGATGCCCTCAAGGCCGCCATCGACCACTATCTTTGCCAGCGTGATGGTGTGCTCTCCGAGAGGTGTGTCGAGGAGAAGCGTGAGGAGCCGACGAGGAAGAAGGCGAAGGTGAAGGCGAAGGCCACGAAGAAGACAGGCAAGACTGTTAAGGCGAAGGCGGGGACGAAAGCCAGGGCGCCTCGCCCCGCCACTAAGAAGATGAAGACGGCCAGAGCTACGAGAGGTACTGCTGGCTCGCGGAGTGGCGCTAGGAAGACGAGCGCACGTTCGAGTCGCACGGCGCGCACGAGGCGATAGTCGTCCACGGGGCGATAGTGGCTCATGGTGCGGTACTGGTTCACGGGGTGGTGGTGGCTGACGGGATGGTAGTGGCTCACGGGGCGGTAGTAGCTCATGGTGCGGTACTGGTTCACGGTGTAGTGGTGGCTGACGAGATGGTAGTGCCTCATGAGGCGGTAGTGGCTCACGAGTGCGCCCACGAAGATGGAGCCGTCATAGCGAGTGCAGCACCGAGAGAGGGAACTGAGATGAGCAACGGAGAGGAACAGGCGGTGAGACGTGAGAGCGCCGGCAGGGTGGATCGGGGAGGGGAGAAGAAGGAGCGCCTCACCATCATCGTCTTCAGCGGCGACCTGGACAAGGTGCAGGCTGCGTTCACTATCGCTACCGGCGCCGCGAGCATGGACATGGATGTGACCCTCTTCTTTACCTTCTGGGGGCTCAATGTCGTCAGACGCACCGACGTGCGTACGGCGGGAAGGGGTCTGTTGCAGAAGATGATGAAGATCATGAACCGCGGTGGTCCCCAGCGTCTGCCGCTTTCCCGGTTCAACATGTTCGGCATGGGCCCGCGGATGATGAAGAAACTCATGGCTCAATTCAAGATGCCCGGGATAGATGAGATGATACGCCTGGCCAAGGAGATGGGTGTTAAGTTGGTCGCCTGCACTGTCACCATGGAGGTGATGGGCATCACTAAAGAGGAAATCATTCCCGATGTTGATGCCTTCGCGGGCGTTACGACGTACCTCGCAGACGCGCGGGGGAGCGCAGTCAACCTGTTCATCTGATGTAGACTCGGAGATCGCGAAAAGGATCTGTCGACACGAGAGACAATCTAGCAGTTCCGGGACAGGAGCAGGGCGTCCCGGATGGAGTAGGCTCTGGAGGAGGAGGAGGCGAATTGGCGATGAAGGCTGACGCAACCCTCGATGCATACGGACTTCTCTGTCCGATGCCGATCGTCAAGACATCTGCCAAGATAAAAGAGCTAGCGGTTGGGCAGGTGCTCGAGGTGATTGCCACGGATGAGGGGATCAAGGAAGACATGCCGGCATGGTGCCGGGCGACAGGACAGGAGTTCCTCGGCGTCGAGGAGGGCGACGGCGAATATCGTGTGTACGTGAGACGCAAGAGATGACAACAGCACGGGAACATCCGTCCGGACAGGTGCGAGCCGTCGGGCTTCTGTCCGGCGGGCTCGATAGCACGCTTGCCGTGCGGGTAATGAAGGAGCAGGGGATAGATATCTATGCCCTCAATTTTCATACCGGATTCTGCCTCACAGACCATCGCCGGGCACTCGGCGGTAGGCACGCGGGCGGCCGGAGCCTGGGCAATGATGCGCTGCGCGCGGCGGCGGCGCTCGGTGTGGAGATCGAGGTCGTCGACATCTCGGAGGAATACCTTGAGATCGTGACCGGCCCGAAGTACGGCTATGGATCGGCTGTGAATCCGTGCATCGACTGCCGCATCTTCATGCTGAGGCGGGCGGCAGAACAGCTGGAGCGGCTCGGGGCGAGATTCGTCTTCACGGGAGAGGTGCTCGGGCAAAGGCCGATGTCGCAGCACCGACAAACGCTCGATCTGATCGAGCGCAAGAGCGGACTCGAGGGACTGCTGCTCCGACCGCTCTCTGCGCGATTGCTGCCGTCGACAGTCCCCGAACGCGAGGGCTGGGTCGACCGATCGCGCCTCTATGCGATCCAGGGGCGGTCGAGAAAAGAACAGATGCGGCTGGCCAGAGAATTCGGGATCGCTTCATACCCACAGCCTGCCGGGGGATGCTGCTTTCTGACGGATGCCGCGTATGCGCGGCGGTTCCGGGATCTCGTTCGACATCGACACGGTGAGCGTCTCCGCGCAGAGGAGATGACGCTGCTCAAGGTGGGACGGCACTTTCGACTTCCGTCCGGGGTCAAGGCGATCGTGGGCCGGGATGAAGACGAGAATCGCTTTCTGGAACGCTATGTCGAGGGGAGGTCGCGGTTCTTCGCCGCCGACTTCGTCGGCCCTCTTGTGCTTGCAGAGGGAGAGCTCGAGGAGAGCGACGTAGGACAGATTGCATCGCTCGTCGCAAGGTACTGTGACGGGAAGCACGAGCCGGTCATTCGTGTGAAGTACGATAGGGGCGAGGGCGAGCGAGAGCTCGAGGTCCACCCAGCTCGGGAGGAGGAACTCGATGCGTGGAGGATATAGTGCGAGCATGTCGGCCGACGCCGGAGGCAGGGGAGTGAGTGAGAAGGCGAAGCCATCTCGTGACCTACTGGCGCGCCTGCGGACGCAGGTCCTGCTCTGTGACGGGGCGATGGGCACGTTCCTCTACTCGAAGGGTATACCCACGGACTCCAGCCTGGAAGAACTCAACCTGTCCAGGCCATCGCTCATCCGGGACCTCCACGCCGCCTACGCCGAGGCGGGAGCGGACATCCTGGAGACGAACACCTTCGCCGCGAACCGCGCAAAGCTGGGCATGCACGGCCTGGAGGGAGAGGTCGGTCGGATCAACGAATGTGGTGCTCGGCTGGCACGGGAGGGAGGCGGGCCCGAGGTCCTTGTCGCCGGTTCGGTCGGCCCGCTCGGCGCGCTCATCGAACCGTATGGCAGGCTCACTTCGGAGACGGCGCGCCAGATGTTCAGCGAGCAGATCCGATCGCTGGCAGCGGGTGGCGTCGATGCGATTGTCGTCGAGACGTTCTCTAATCTGAAGGAGGCGCTCGAGGCCGTCAGGGCCGCGAGGGAATGCTGCGATCTGCCCCTCATCTGTCAGATGACGTTCCTCGAGGATGGTTCATCGCAGTTCGGCCACAGGATCAGACCGTCATTCGATGTTCTGATCGATGCTGGCGCAGATGTCGTGGGCATCAATTGTTCCATCGGCCCCCGTGCCATCCACCGACTCGTCGTCGACCATCTCGGCGGCACGTCCTATCCGCTATCGGTCCAGCCGAACGCGGGGTACCCGGCCATCATCAACGACCGGAGCGTCTTCCTCTCCACGGCCGACTACTTCCGGGACTATGCGGAAGAGTTCGTCGAGCTCGGCGTCAACATAGTGGGCGGCTGCTGCGGCACGACGCCGGAGCACACGGCGGCGATGGCGGAAGTGGTTAGAGGCAGGACACCGCGCAGGCGGCACAGTCGTGAACCGGTCGAACATCGAGTACCTGTGTCGGTGCACGTGCGGGGCAGTCGGGACGCTCCCGCCGTCTCCGGCGTGGCGCCAACCAGCCGGTTCCTCGAGAAGCTGGGCGAGGAGTTCGTGGTGACAGTTGAGGTGGCACCTCCGCGCGATATCGAACCCTCCGGCCTGATTGAGTCAGTGCGGCGGCTCTGTCTTGCCGGGGTGAGTGCAGTGAACGTGGCGGAGAACCCGCTCGCAAGACTGCGAATGAGTTCGCTCGCATTCGCCCATCTGGTCAAGGAGCAGGCGGGCGTGGAGACGATCCTCCACGTCACGTGTCGCGACAAGAATCTTCTCGGCCTTCAGTCGGAGTTGCTGGGAGCGGCGGTGCTGGGAGTCGGTGCGGTGCTGGCGTTGACGGGGGATCCTTCTTCGATAGGGGACTTCCCCAGGGCGACATCGGTCTTCGATCTCGATTCGATCGGCCTCGTGAGGATGATCGCCGCCCTCAATGCCGGGACAGACATCGGGCAAAATCCGATCGGACATCCTACTGCATTTCGAATCGGCGTCGCCGTCAATCCGGCGGCTCCCGATCTTGCGCACGAGGTGGCGCGGCTGGAGGAGAAGATAGAGGCAGGTGCCCAGTTCGCGCAGACCCAACCGATCTTCGATCGTTCGATTCTGGAAGAGTTCTTCGCGAGGTGCGGCCATCTGGAGATCCCGATCCTCGTGGGCCTCCTTCCGCTGCGGTCCGCAAAGCAGGCTGAATTTCTTCATAATGAAGTGCCGGGGATCTCGATCCCGGACGAGATCCGTGCCAGTATGAGAGCCGCGCCTCCGGCAGAACAGGGGCAGTGCGGCGTCGCCATCGCGCGTGAGCTCGCGCGCGAGATCCGCGAACAGGCCCATGGCCTGTACCTCGTGCCGACCGGAGCTCGGTTCGACAACGTGCTCGAAGTATTGAAGTATTAAATTGAAAGTCAAAGTGAGAGCATCGCGATGATGAAACGCTCCTACTTCCGCAAGCGGCTTGAGAGCCATGTGCTCCTCGTGGAGAGTCCGCTCGCGGGTCCGCTCAGGCGGGCCGGCATTCCCGAGGGGGTTCCCGCCGAGCGTGCGAATGTCGATCACCCGGATCTGGTGCGGGACGTACACCGTCGCCATCTCAATGCGGGCATCGACGTGCTGGTGACGAATACCCTCCGGGCGGGAGAGGATCATCTCCGCCAGAGCGGGACTGCGGCAGATCTCGATCGGGTGAACCGAAGAGGTGCCCTGCTGGCAGGGGAAGTGGCTCAGGGGCGGGTTGTCGTGGCTGGCGCGATCGGCTCCCCCGTGGAACGGATCGAGCCGCTCGGTAGGCTCGGGTTCTCGTCCGCCGTTACTCTATTCCAGCGTCAGGCGAAGCCGCTCCTCGAGGGGAACGTCGATCTCTTCCTCATCGGCCCCATGTCCGAACTGAAGGAGGCGAGGGCTGCGGTCATCGCGGTGCGTGAGTTGTGCGATCTGCCGATCACGGTCTTCATGGCGTTCGGGGAAGGAGGCGTCTCGGAAACCGGGACCGATCCGCTCACGTTCTTTACCGTCGTCGAAGCGCTCGATGTAGATGCGCTCGGCCTGTCCTGGCATGGCCCATGGGATGAGTGCAGGAAGCCACTCGCCGCCATCCGAGCGCGGACCGGGCTCCCGCTCATCGTGCAGATGGTCGAGGACGATGCCGGGGAGGGAGAGGGCGGCAGGGCGTCGGGGGAGGAACTCGGCGCATGGGCGGCCGACGCGGTTGCCCACGGCGCGCGGATGCTCAGGCGTTCCGACTGGTGGGAACACGAACAGGTGGCCGCCGTTGCCGGCGCAGTCGCCGGCGCCGTTCCGAGAGGGGGAGAGGCAGATCTGCGCATGAGCAGAGTCTCGAGCCGCACGAAGACGGTCGAGATCGGGGACGAACTCCCTATCCGTATCATCGGGGAACGTATCAACCCGACGGCCCGCCCGCGCCTGATCACGTCTATTCAGGAGGGAGAGAGGGGCGCGATCGAGGAAGAGGCCGCCAAGCAGGTGACAAAGGGCGCGAGCATCCTCGATGTCAACGTGGGCGTGCCGGGGGTCGACGAGCAGGAGGCGATGAGGTGGGCCGTCCGTGCAGTGGGAAGGGTGGCCGACGTTCCCCTGGCGATCGACTCCGCCGATCCGCTCGTCATCGAGGCCGGTCTCGCCGAGGCGCCTGGCAAGTCGATCGTCAACTCGGTGACCGGAGAGGAGAAAAGCCTGGAGCGGATGCTTCCGCTTGTGAAGCGGTACGGTGCTGCGATGATCGGGATGGCGATCGACGAGAAGGGTCTGCCGGATACGGCGGAGAGCCGCTTGGCGATCGCTGAGCGCATCGTCGCACAAGCCCTCGATACGGGCGTTTCGCTGCGCGACATCTTCATCGATTGCGTCACGCTCACAGTCGGTGCAGCTCAGGATCAGGCCTGGGAGACACTGAGGGCGATCGGCATGGTGAAGGAGCGGCTCGGCGCCAGAACCGTGCTCGGAGTGAGTAACATCTCACACGGCATGCCGCAGCGGGGCGTACTCAATCGAGCATTCCTGGCGATGGCACTCGGCTATGGCCTCGACCTTCCCATCGTCAATCCTTACGCGAAGGGAGTCGACGAGGTCGTGGCCGCCGCCGATGTCTTACTCGGCCGGGACAAGATGGGATTATCATTCATCGAGCAGTTCGGGAAGCAGGGCGCGTGATCGTGGGCTCGTCGCCGCACCGCGGGCAGGCGGGATTGGGCTGATACTCGAGGATGCGGACGATCGCCGTCCGCGAGTCATAGGTCCAGAGGCGGCAGACCAGCGGTTCGCCCACGCTGAGGATGAGTTTCACGGCTTCAGTCGCCTGAATCGCCCCCAGCGTTCCTGCAAGGGAACCGATGATGCCCGCCTCCTGACAGGTGGGCACGGTACCCGGCGGTGGGGGTTCTGGGTACAGGCAGCGATAGCATGGCCTGCCCCCTGCAGGAAAGATAGTCACATGCCCCTCGAAGGCGAGCGCGCTCGCGTGGACGAGGGGCTTGTTTGCCATGGAGGCGGCGTCGCTGACCGCATATCGGGTGGGGTAGTTGTCGCTGCCGTCAACTGCGATATCATAAGAACCCACAATAGAGAGTCCATTCTCCGGAGTGAACTTCTCGAGGTGGGTTTCGATCGTTATCTCCGGATTGACTGCGGCGATGCGATCCGCAGCCGAACGAGGTTTGGGTCTGCCCACGTCCCCGGTTCCATGGATGATCTGGCGCTGCAGATTGGAGAGCTCGACAGATCCGTCGTCGATCAGACCGAGCGTGCCGACTCCTGCCGCGGCGAGGTAGATGGCGGCTGCCGAACCCAGTCCACCCAGTCCGACGATGAGCACCCGGGCGCCAAGCAACCTCTCCTGGCCATCGGCGCCGACCTCGGGCAGAATGATCTGTCGTGAGTACCTCTCGAGTTGATCGTCACGTAGCATCGGTCCCTCTCATCAGTAGCTTCGACCCGCGCACATTCTACCACCCCCCCACTCCCCTGTCAACCCGGGGACCCAACCCGTGCTGTCAACCCGGGGACGTTGGTAGGTTCTGTGGGTTACGCCGGGGACGTACCCAGGTAATGAAGGTTATTCGCCCGGAACGCGGGTGCAATCCAGGTTCAACCCGGGGACGTTGGTAGGTTCTGTGGGTTACGCCGGGGACGGGGTACGCATCGCAATGGCAGTCGGATGGGACGCCCGGCGTGCCTCGTCTCGGATACTTCTCATCCAGAGGCGTGCCGTTTTCTCTTGACAATCGGGCTGGATCTATTGTATCCTACAATGGCCTCCTGCAGGTACATCCACCGTAGTGATGAGCTTCTTCACTGTCTCCTTCGGCTGATCCCGGGCACGCGACAGATCTCTGGACCGAACTCGCTCCATCGACCGATTCCTATGATACCGATCTCGACCATCTCCTTCGAATGACGTCGTCCAGTGATTCGCTTCGTTGCGATCTGTCGCGCCTAGGGCTCCTGAGCCATCCCGGTCAGCCGGCAGGCGAACGCTCGCTCAGCCCTGAGCCGGCGGACTGTCAGGTGTGTATTGACCAGCGTCTGGGGCCAGGATCGGGCGGTGGAGTCAGTCGATGGGAGGCGTGAACCACTGAGGAGGTGGAGAACATGAAGAGAGGGTGGGTTTTCGTTGTACTGGTAGCGATGGTGGCCCTGGCGGTCCTGGCTTTCCGTCTGCGGGCCGAGGGGCAGAGGACCATCGCTACGCGCAGCCACGAACGCGCTCCGGAGATCACGTTGCCTCGATCGTCAGGTGGGCCGGATGACTGGGGGTATATCTACGTAGACAGTGATCCGCCAGATCCGGTGATCACTTATGAGTGGATCGATCTGGAGACCGCGGGCTGGGTCGTCGACACGGTTGCAGGACTGGGTGACGACAATGTTGTCGGTCCGTTCCCGATCGGGTTCGACTTCCCGTATTACTGGTATGATGTCGATCAGTTCTACGTTGGCTCGAACGGGTACATCTCGTTCAGCGACGACATGCTCGAGGCTGCCCCGTTTGTGCAGTATCCGAAGTCGAACAGGCCGAATGACGTCCTCGGCGTGTTCACGGACGACCTCGAGTTCGGCAACCCGGCCGCGCCGAATGCAATATGCCGGTACGCCACGAATTCGGCTGCCGACACTCTGGTGATCGATTATCTGGACGTGCCGTTCTGGGCATATCCGACTCCGACAGGTAACAACACGTTCCAGATCATCCTGAGCCAGCCCGATAGCGCGATCCGCTATCAGTATTTCGAGCAGACTGGATCAGGGTCCAGCTCCAATACCCGGTCGGTAGGCTGGGAGGACATAGCTGGGCACTGGGGGTACTCCTATCTGTTCGGGTTGAATCCGCCTCAGAACGACATCCATGCCGGGCTGGCGATCGCCATCTATGACACCGCCACATATGAGCCAGCGTTTCACGATATCGGTATTGAGGCCGTGATGAGCGGTAACTCGGGCGGATTCTTCACCGAGTTTGGTGAGCCGCTCGTGGTCTGGACGCGAGTCTACAACGGTGGAAGCAGGGATGAAGCCAGCTTCCACGTCAGGATGACGATCAGGGATGAGTACGGCTCCGTTGTGTTCCAGCGGACCTGGATAGTCCCCGTTCTGGGCATCGGAGAGGCGATCACGTTGGTGTTCGAGCCCTGGATACCAGCTATGGAGGGGCTGTATACAGTCAGAGTCGAGAATCTCCTGATTGGTGACGAGAACCCGGCTAATGATGTGGTCGATGTGGAATGCCATGTGGCAATCCTCCCGGCTACGTTCGACTACTGCGACGCGATTCTCGAGTCGGGAGTCCCCTGGTGACCCATCTACGCTCCTGGATGGGCGAATTACTTCGTCCCATCCCGGGATTCGGTCCGAATCTCGCGATATGAGGTCTACATCAATTCAGGAACGCCTTGCTACAACTGCCTCGTCTTCTACGTGTTCGATGACAACGGGCCCGGTTCGACGCCAGGGGACACGCTGGCTCTGGACACGCTCGACTACAATGGGGGACAGGGATGGTATGGAGTGGAGGTTGAGCCCGAAGTGGAGATCACCGATGGCTCCGGGTTCTACATCGCGTGTATGGGGCTCGACGATCAGAACCCCTATGTGGGATTCGACCTGACGCCTCCGTTCTCCTACCAGATGTGGGAATACTCGAATACGTTTGGATGGCGACCGGGCCGGGACCGGTTCACGGAGGATGTCGGAGTCCGGTGTGATATCGAGCCGTGGTTCCTTCCTGATGTCGTGGCGACGGTCGACGAATTTCAGCGTACGACCGTGCGCGGCGCCCCTGGGATCACACCGCCGAATGCCTCACTCGACTTCGCCGTCAACTTCCGCAATACGACGCCCGGGAACGTGAGCACGCAGTGGTGGATCGATGCCTATCTCGGTCCGAACCTAGTATACAGCCTTGGACCATATAGCCTCTTCCTGCTTGGCGGCCAGGAATTAGACCGGATCTATGGGCTACCTGTGCCGTCGAACGCGCCGGTTGCGGGTGACTACAGGCTCTATGTGCGCGTCGGCTCGTACCCGGACGCAGAGCATGAGGATTCGTTCCCCTTCGAGATCAAGTCTCGAGGCCTTCAGTAAACGTGGGTCGGGGACGTTGGTAGGTTCTGTAGGTTGTGGCGCCTCTCTCGAAAGGTCAGCACGGGAGTCGATGACTGCTGAGCCGGGTACGTTCCTGTATGGCGTTAACGAACTCCACAACGTAGGGGCGGCATAAACGTAGGGACGGCATAGTTGGGGCCAGTAATCTTCATTACCTAAAGACGTCCCAGAGCTTCTGTTGTAGTTGAATAACCTTCAAAACCCGGGCAGTCCTCGTATAACCTTCCGAACCTACCAACGTCCCCGGCATGTCAAATAGCCCTCAAGACCTAGGTACATCCCCAGTTGTAGTTGTGGGGCCCACCGACATCCCTGAGCCGGCCGAGCTGATCGGTCGGCTTCGTTCTTGGGTCTCCAATCGCCAATAACTTCCATAACCTGGGTGCGTCCCTGCGTCGCCTCGCCTAACCTTCCGAACCTACCAACGTCCCCGGCAGGTCGAATAACCATCAAAACTTGGGTACGTCCCGGCGTAACCTTCTGAACCTACCAACGTCCCCGGGGGAGTATGTGAAAAAATGCACAAAGTTGGGGGAAAATTCTTGACAACGAAGGGGCAGTCCGAATATAGTGTGGCCGCAGTGGTGTGGTCGATTACGAGACCAGCCCAGGTGGTCATTTTTCTCGAATCAGGGTTTGACATACCGGCTGGTCTTTTTCGTGGCGGCGGTAGGTTCTGAGCATGGGGAAGAGGAGCGGAGATGGATCCGAGGCTCATCTATTCTGTGGGGACAATGGCGGGGATCGGGACGCTGTTTGGCGCCGGCCTCGCCTATGCATCTCGCAAGTTCGCCGTCCATGTCGACCCGAAGATTGAGCATATCATCGAGGTTCTGCCCGGCACGAACTGCGGGAGCTGCGGGGAGGCAGGGTGCAGCGGATTCGCTGAGGCCGTTGTCGCAGGCAGGGCTCCGGTCAGCGGATGTGTGCCCGGCGGTTCTGAGGTCGCCGAGCAGGTGGCCGCGATCATGGGCGTTGAGTGCGGCGCGGGCGTGGAGCCCCCCCTCGCGGTCGTACGCTGTCAGGGTGGGAGGGCCGAGGCCAAGGAGCGGTTCATTTATCGGGGGATCCAGGATTGTAAGGCAGCCCAGTTCGTGAGTGCGGGGTCGAAGGCGTGTGTGTATGGCTGTCTGGGACTGGCATCGTGCGAGCGCGCCTGTCCGTGCGGGGCCATCACTATGGGCGACAACGGGCTTGCTATTGTATCAGAGGAGGCGTGCACGGGCTGCGGCCTCTGCGTAGCGGCCTGTCCGCGCGGGATTATCGAGCTCATTCCCCGTACCCAGCGCTTCTACCTTGGATGTATCTCCCAGGGCAAGGCGAAGGAAGTGAAGGCAGCCTGCACCGTTGGGTGTATCGCCTGCACCCTGTGTGCCGGCAAGAAGGCGCCCCCGGGGGGCGGCATTGTGATGGAGGGCAATCTCCCGAAGATCGATTACGACACCATACAGGAGTGGCCGGAGGCGAACGAGGTCTGCCCGACAAAGGCGTTCGTTTTTAGGAACGGGGCACGGCCTCCGGAGGCTGAGGATACGGATTGATCGAACTGAGGGGCTGTCCGGTGGCGCCGCCGCAGAGGCGCTGTCGACGGCTCCCGTGGAGTCCCCGCGTCGGGGACCGCAATCGTGAAGATCCATTTGCCGGAGAAAGAGCGATGCAGTTGAAGGTTCCGGGCCCGATGGTCGTGTCAGACTTCACCCAACAGGTGGAGGCGATCATCGGCCAGAGCGTATCGAAGTGCTATCAGTGCGGAAACTGCACGGCTGGATGCCCGGCAGCCCCGGAGATGGACTTCGGGCCGCAGCGGATAATCCGATTCGTGCAGCTGGGGTTGAAGGACCTCGCCCTCACGAGCAATACCATCTGGACGTGCGCCTCGTGTGTCACCTGCACCACGCGGTGCCCTCAGGAGGTCGATATCACGGGTGTGATGGATGCCCTCCGGATCATCGCCCAGCGCGAGCACTACCCTGTGCAGGATCGATACGTGACAGCCCTCAATGACATCTTCCTCGGGAACATCAGGACCTTCGGCCGGCAGTACGAGATCGGCCTCATCGGGAAGTACAATCTGCGCACGCGCCAGTTCTTCAAGGACGTGATGCTCGGCCCGAAGCTCTTCTTCAAGGGGAAGCTGAAGCTCCTGCCGCACCGCAGCGGGAACGTGCGTGAAGTGCGGGAGATCTTCCGGCGAGTGAAGGAGGAGAGTGCCGCGTCGTCGGCGAATAGAGCCGGCAGAGCGTGAACGGCTGGCGCCGTCGTCCGCCGGCACCTGATACACCCCTCTTGGATCACAAGCGGCGGCGAGATGGAAGGAGAAGGAGACGATGAGATTCGCCTACTTCCCCGGCTGCACGGCGCCGGGATCGGCGATCGAATTCGAGATGTCGACGCAGGCGGTACTGGAGCCGCTCGGGCTCCAGTTTGATGAGATACCGAACTGGATCTGTTGCGGGGCGACGATGGGCCATACGACAGACGACAATCTCGCGCTCGCCCTGCCGGCTAAGGTTCTGCTCAACGCAAGGGAGATGGGCGGTGGGCTCGAGGTGGCGACCGTCTGCGCTGCCTGCTACAACCGGCTTCGTGCGACGAACTACGAAGTGCAGCACCGTGAGGACCGGCGGGCAGCCGTGGCGAGGATCCTCGGCGAGGAGTACGGGGGAGACGTAGGTGTCCGGCATCTCCTCGATATCGTCGTGAACGAGATCGGGACCGAGGCACTGTCGGAGAAAGCGACCAAGAAGCTCGGAGGTCTGAAGGTCGCCTCATACTACGGATGCCTCCTCGTCCGTCCGCCGAAGATGGTTGCCTTCGACGATCCCGAGGAGCCGAGGTCGATGGATCGGCTCGTCGATGCGATCGGCGGTGAGCCTGTCGACTGGACACACAGGACAGAGTGCTGCGGGGGAAGCTTCACCCTCTCCAAAATCTCTATCGTGAGACGGCTGGTGAACGACATCCTGTCGGCTGCGAAGGACGCCGGTGCAGAGTGCATCATCGCTGCCTGTCCGGTCTGCCAGCCGAACCTCGACCTGCGCCAGGCAGAGGTCGAGAAGCAGTACGGCGAGGACTACGGGATACCGGTGCTCTACTTCACGCAGCTTCTGGGATTGTCGCTCGGGGCGAGCCCGGAGGCGATCGGCCTGGATAAGGTCATCGTCGATCCCAGGCCGCTCCTCTCGGCGAAGGGCCTCATTTAGACTCATAGACGTACGGGTAGGCGGATCAGGGAGTCGGGAAATGGCGAGAATCGGCGTCTTTGTCTGTCATTGCGGCAAGAATATCGGTGCCACGGTCGACTGCGAGCGGGTCGCCGGGGAGGCTGCCAAGATCCCCGGTGTCGTCCATTCCGAGAATTACCTGTATATGTGTTCCGATCCCGGGCAGCTCAAGATCAAGGACGCCATTCGCGACAAGAAGCTCGACGGCGTTGTCGTGGCAGCGTGCAGCCCCCATATGCATGAACGCACCTTTCGCCGCGCCGTCGCCGAGGCGGGGCTCAATCCCTACCTCGCGGAGATGTCGAACGTGAGGGAGCACTGCTCGTGGGTCCATCAGGATATCGAGGATGGGACAGCGAAGGCGATCGACCTCGTCCGGGTGATGGTGGAGAAGGTCAAGCTGAACCAGCCGCTGACGCCGATACGAGTGCCGGTTACAAAGCGGGCCCTCGTCATCGGCGGCGGGGTCGCCGGCATCCAGGCCGCTCTCGACATCGCCAATGGTGAGCGGGATGTCATCTTGCTGGAGAGGGACCCGTCGATCGGGGGACACATGTCCCAGCTCTCCGAGACCTTCCCCACCCTCGACTGTTCTCAGTGCATCCTGACTCCGAAGATGGTCGAAGTGGCGAGCCACCCTCGCATCACGCTCCTCACCTACTCTGAGCTCGAGGAGGTCGACGGGTACGTCGGGAACTTCCAGGTGAAGATCCGGAAGAAAGCGCGCTCGGTCGATATGGACGTCTGCACCGGGTGTGGAGTGTGCATGGAGAAGTGTCCGGTCAAGAAGATACCGAGCGAGTTCAACGTCGGACTCAGTATGAGGCCCGCCATCTATACACCGTTTCCTCAGGCCGTGCCGAACGTGCCGGTTATCGATAAGGAAAACTGCATCTACTACATCAAGGGGAAATGCAAGGTCTGCGAGAAGTTCTGCGGCCCGGGAGCGATCCGGTTCGACCAGGAGGATGAGATCGTCACCTACGATGTCGGGGCGATCGTCGTGGCCACAGGATACAGCCTCTACTCGGTGGGGGAGAAGCCTCCCGGGAGCACCATCGCAGGGTACGGCGAGTACGGGTATGGCAACATCCCTGACGTGATCGACGCGCTCCAGTTCGAGCGGCTGGCGAGCGCGTCGGGGCCGACCGAGGGTCACATGAGGCGCCCCTCCGACGGCGCAGAGCCGAAGACCGTTGCCTTCATCCAGTGCGTCGGCTCCCGGTGCCCAGAGAAGGGCATCACCTACTGTTCGAAGATCTGCTGCATGTATACAGTCAAGCACGCGATGCTGTACAAGCATAAAGTGCACGACGGCGACGCATACATCTTCTACATGGATATCCGTTCCGGGGGAAAGAACTACGAGGAATTCGTGCGCCGGGCGATCGAGGAGGATGGCGTCGTCTATCTGCGGGGGCGCGTCTCCCGCCTCTATCGGAAGGACGGCAAGGTCATCGTCAGGGGTGCGGACACGCTGAGCGGCACGCAGGTGGAGATCGCCGCAGACATGGTGGTGACTGCCAATGCCACGCTTGCCCAGCCGGACTCGCAGGATGTCGCTCAGAAGATCGGAATCGCCTACGACAAGTACGGTTTCTTCTCCGAGAAGCACCCCAAGCTGGCGCCGGTGGAGACGAATACGGCGGGGGTCTTCCTCGCCGGGGCGTGCCAGGCGCCGAAAGACATTCCCGAGGCAGTGGCCCAGGCATCGGGGGCTGCCGCCAAGGTGCTGGAGATGTTCGCCGTCGACGAGCTGGAGCGGGAACCGACGATCGCGGTTGTCAATGAGGATACCTGCGTCGCCTGCTTCTTCTGCAAGCGGATCTGCCCGTACTCCGCCGTCGAGGAGAAGGAGATCAAAGACAGAGACGGGAACCTGATCAAGCTCGTCTCCCATGTCAACGAGGGACTCTGTCAGGGGTGCGGGCTCTGCGTTGTTGCCTGTCCTTCAAAGAGTATCGAACTCCTCGGGTTTACTGATGAACAGCTCTTCGCCGAGATCAACGCCCTCGCCGAGTAAGCCGAGGCATTGCCGAACAGATTCCCACACGAGGGAGCAGACCGGGAGATGACGACAGCGGACTCACAATCATCGGAGCAGGAGCAGCGGAGAGAAGGGGCTGTCGGACCCGAAGGCTGGGAGCCGAAGATCGTAGCCTTCGTCTGCAACTGGTGTACCTATGCAGGAGCTGATCTCGCCGGCACCAGCCGCCTGCAGTACCAGCCCAATGTGCGCATCATCAAACTGCCCTGTACCGGCAGAATCGACCCCGTCTTCATCGTTCGGGCATACGAGGGCGGGGCCGACGGTGTGCTCGTCTCCGGATGCCACCCGGGGGACTGCCACTACTCCTCCGGCAACTACCATGCGAGGAGGCGGTTCGCCCTGTTCCGGAAGCTCATGGAGTTCGTGGGCGTCGATCTCGACCGGCTTCAGTTCTCCTGGGTTTCGGCGGCGGAGGGCGCCAAGTGGGTCGATGTCATCAACGATGTGACTAATCGTGTGCGCGCACTCGGACCGTTCACCGAGTATCAGGCGCTGAGCCGCTGGTGGAAGGAAGTTCCCGACGAGCAGGCGATCGAGCAGAGGGCATAGGCGATGAGCAAAGGGCTACAAGACATAGCTCGAGAGCTGCTGGAGAAGGGAGAGGTGCAGGTCGTCGTTGGCTGGGGTGCGGTGAAGGCCGACCCGGACAGGACGCGGCCCATTCTCGTCACCGATCCCGACGAAGTCGGTGAGCTCGTCTGGAACCCGCGCTGTGTCAATAACCTCGCCGTCTACCTCACGAAGGCCAAATCGGACGTCCAGGCCCTGGGGAAGGCGGCGATCGTTGCCAAGGGATGCGACGTCAAAGCGATTACCGGATTGATCCAGGAGATGCAGTTCTCGCGCGACGATCTGGTCATCATCGGCGTGGCCTGCAAGGGTGTCGTCTCAGACGGTTCACTATGGCAGGGTGAGTTGACAGAGGAGAACAGAGATCTGAAGTGCCGGTTCTGTGATGTCCGGACTCCTCGCACCTACGACCACCTGGTGGGCGAAGAGGTCCCGCCCGTAGATGCGGAAGACGACTGGAAGGACGTGCGCGAGCTCGAGGAGAAGACCCCTCGCGAGCGGTGGGATTACTGGCAGGAGCAGTTCGAGCGGTGCATCAGGTGCTACGCCTGCCGCCAGGCCTGCCCCTTCTGCTACTGCACCAGGTGTATTGCAGACAAGACCCTGCCGCGCTGGATCGAATCGGGCCAGCACCCGCGGGCCAACCTGGCCTGGAATATCATCAGGGCGATGCACCTGGCAGGTCGCTGTGTGGAGTGCGGGGAATGCGAACGGGTCTGCCCTGTGGGCATTCCGCTCAACCTCCTGAACCGGGAGCTGGCGAAAGAGGTGGCGGTGGAGTACGGGTACCGGGCCGGGTACGACAGCGAGGCACCTCCTCCCTTTGCCACCTATCGTGAAGAGGACGATCAGAGCTTCATTCGATAACCTCGCTGACCTGCCTTTCCGGGTTGCGGGTTCGTGGGATAGAGACGACAGAGGATCGAGGCGATGGAGCACAGGACGCTGGCCGGGGATGGACTCCCCGCCCTCATCGACGAGCTCATCAAGAAGGGCATGCGTGTGATCGCGCCCACGCAGCGGAACGGCGATCTGGCCTTCGGGCAGGTCAGCTCGAGCGCCGAGGCTGTACTCGACTACTTCCTCTGCAAGCGTTCGGCCAAAGAGATCGTCTTCCCTCGCACCGAGGCCATACTCGGATTCGATCGGAGTGGGGGCGAAGTGAAGGTCGAGCCGCCGTCGATGCAGTTCCCGGAGACCGTGGTGGTGGGCGCGAGGCCGTGCGATGCTGCAAGCCTTCCCATCCTCGACCATATTTTCACCTGGGACTGTGACGATGAGCTCTTCACGCGCAGGAGGGAGGCGACGACCGTCATCGGTCTCACCTGCACCACAGCCGACAACTTCTGCTTCTGTACGTCTGTTGGCCTCTCCCCCGATAACACCGCCGGGAGCGATATCCTGCTCACGCAGCTTGAGGACGGGCAGTTCTTCGTCGAGGTCGTTACCGACAAGGGGGAGAAGCTCGCGGCCGAGCTCGGCGAGCTGTTCCGCGAGGGGGGTGATGAGAGCGCGAGGCAGAAGGCGGGAGAGAAGGCCAGGGCACTCGTGACGCGGTCCGTCGACGTATCGAAAGCCAAGGGATGGCTCGACGATCACTTCGACGACGAGATGTGGGAGTCCTGGATGACCTGCCTCGGGTGCGGTGCCTGTACGTTCGTCTGTCCGACATGTCACTGCTTCGATATCGTCGATGAGGTGCAGGGGCTCTCCGGCCATCGGTGCAAGAACTGGGATGCGTGTACGTTCTGGCACTTCACCGTCCATGCCTCGGGGCACAACCCACGCGATGTCCAATACAAGCGGTACCGACAGCGGATCCTCCACAAGTTCAGATACTATAAGGATAGATTTGGCGTCACGCTCTGCACCGGTTGCGGACGGTGCAGCCGGCACTGCCCGGTCGGGATCGACATTGCCGAAGTGCTGGAGACTGCTGCGGGGAGTGCCGCGTCGTAGTTCTTTGCTGTCCAGCCGGGCCGCCGGGGCTCAGCCGATGACAGCCCGCCGGCCAGAGTCACGCTCTGGTTCGTTTGCCGGATGCATCCGGAGGATGGGGGATGAGTCATATCTATATGCCGCACCAGATGGAGATCACTGAGATCATCGACGAGACTCCGGATACGAGGACGCTCAAGCTTGTGTTCAAGGATGAGGGGGTTCGGGAGAGCTTCTCGTTCAAGGCCGGGCAGTTCGGGCTCTTCTCCGTGTACGGCGCCGGCGAATGCACGTTCGATATCTGTTCCTCACCCACCTGGAAGGATCACATCGAGTGCTGTTTCCGCAAGGTGGGAAAAGTGACGTCCGCCCTGTGGCGGCTCGAGCAGGGCGATCTGGTGGGGTTCCGCGGTCCGTACGGCAACTGGTTCCCGGTCGACGAGTTCAAGGGGAAGAACATAGTCTTTATCGCCGGAGGCATCGCCTTCCCGCCCATCCGGGGGGTGCTCTGGAACTGTGTCGACCTGCGCGACCAGTTCAAAGATATCACGATAGTGTATGGCGCAAGGACCGTCTCCGACCTCGTATACAAGTATGAATTGGAGGAATGGGAGAAGCGAGATGATGTCTCCCTTGTGAAGACGGTCGACCCGGGCGGCGAGACGCCGGACTGGGACGGCAAGATCGGATTCGTGCCTACCGTGCTCGAGCAGGCGGCGCCATCGAGCGAGAATGCGGTGGCTCTCGTCTGCGGGCCGCCGATCATGATCAAGTTCACCTTGCCGGTCCTGACGAAGCTCGGATTTTCGGACGATCGGATCTACAGCACACTGGAGAACCGGATGAAGTGCGGCGTGGGGAAGTGCGGAAGATGCAACATCGCTGATGTATACGTGTGCAAAGAGGGACCAGTCTTCACTGCTGAGCAGATGAAGGTCCTCCCTCCGGAGTACTAGTCGAGCAGCATGAAAGGAGGAGACTGGACATGGCGATGACGATCACAGACGACTGCACGGCGTGCGGAGTCTGCGAACCTGAGTGCCCGAACGAGGCGATCAGCGAAGCCGACCCCATCTACGTCATCGACCCCGAAAAGTGCACTGAGTGCGCTGATCTCGAAGAGGGTCCTCAGTGCGTCGCTGTCTGTCCTGTCGATTGCATCGTGAAACGCGAGGAGTGAGTCGGGTTCGCTGCTGCTGACAGGACCTCTCTGGGGCTCCTGCTCTGCCAACCGGCTGGTGTGGCGGTGGGTATGGGGGCAGGAGCCGTCCGCTTTTTCTCGATGTTGAGCTCGATGTTGAGGTAGTTGAAGGTGGAGTTGGCTGAAGGTGGAGTTGGCTGAAGGCGGAGTTGGCTGAAGGCGGAGTTGGTTGGAGGTGGAGATGGTTGAAGGTGGAGATGATCGAGAGCCCGGAAGTAGAATCGATCGCTCCTAGTGCTTGACAGAAGTTCGATCGGATGCTAGGATAAATCCGGTCGATTTTGGTCCACGCGGTAGCCGAGTCGTGCGGAGGATGCGGCAGGCTGACGACACTGGATCTGGTTCCTCCCGCGGAGGATGATGATGCAGAGTGTGACATTACTGGCGGCTTTCGTGGCAGGCCTCATCTCGTTCATCTCGCCCTGCGTGCTCCCCCTGGTGCCGGCGTACCTTTCCTTCATATCGGGTGTCTCGATGGAAGATCTGAAGGGATCGGAGAAGCGCGTGAGGGTACTCGGCAGTGTGAGCATCAATTCGATCTTCTTCATTCTCGGATTCTCGGTCGTCTTCATCGCCCTCGGAGCCTCAGCGACATTCCTGGGTCGGTTCTTGCTCGCGCGGATGGTCATCCTGAGCAAGATAGCCGGTGTGTTGATCATCATCTTCGGGCTTCACATGGCGGGGGTCTTCCGGATCCGTGCTCTGTACGCCGAGAAACGCTTTCAGGGGCGCGCCGCTGTGCGCGGGCCGATCGGTTCATTCCTCATCGGCATCGCGTTCGCGTTCGGGTGGACGCCCTGCATCGGGCCCATCCTCGCCGGGATTCTCGCGGTCGCCAGCACTCAGGAGACCGTGGGGCAGGGGATCGTCCTGTTAGGCGCGTACTCGTTTGGTCTCGGACTGCCGTTCTTTCTCGCCGGCCTGGGGATCAACACCTTCCTCAGTCTGTTCGGGCGTCTGAAGCGGCGGTTTCGTATGGTGGAGATCATCGCGGGCCTCTTTCTCGTGGCAGTGGGAGTGCTCATCTTCTTCAACCTGTTCGGCATCCTCTCGCAGTATCTCGTGCAGTGGCTTCCTTGGCTCGGGAATCTCGGGTAGGATGAGGCAGGAGCCATTCATCAGGAGGGATCTCGGGATGAAACAGAAGAGTCTCGTGCCTGTGATCGTGCTCGTCGTCGTTCTTTGTTCCGTGGCATGGGCCGACAACGGTGGTCAGTTCTGGAACTTCACCGATCTCATTGAGGACACGGCCGAAGAGGAGCTCGAGCCCCTGGTGAAGATCTTTGGCTCTGCCATGGGGGCGGGGCTGTTCGACACCGGCTCGGTCCACGGCCTCGGTGGGTTCGATATGGGCCTCAAGGTCCCGGTAGTCTTCATCTCGGACAAGCTCAAGGCAGAGTCGATCGTCCTGTCCAACGAGGAGTTCGATCTCCCTGTCATCCCGGTGCCGATGTTTCAGGGAAGCGTAGGGCTCCCCTACAACTTCAACTTCATGATGCGGATCCTGAAAACTCCGAGCTTCGATGAGGTGCCGGCGCTCACCATCCTGGGGTTCGGCGGGAAGTACGGTCTGTTGCAGCAGCCCGTGCTCCCCAAGGTTGCATTGGTCGTCGGCTTCACGCGATTGTACGGCATGGACGAGCTGGATGTGGTCGACTCGTTCTCTCTCACGACCTGGAGTCTTGGGGCAGCGGCCAGCCAGGATATATGGCTTGCCACGCTGTACTATGGGCTTGCATATGAGTGGACCTCGCTCGACATTGCCCTCGATCCAGAGAAGGATCCGGACTTCGCGGGCACGCCGGTCGATCCGTTCTCCGTTGGTGTTTCGGTCGGTGGAGTCCGCTGGACGTCCGGCGCGAAGCTCAATCTGGCGCTCTTCACCCTGAATGCCGATGTTGCGCTCGCCCCTATCCGCACCATGAGCGCGGGCATCGGCTTCAACTTCCGGTGATCGGGTCCCGATCGCAGGGCTCTGTCGGGGTCTGTCGTTCCCGAACCGATCTTGTTGGATTGTGCCGTGCGCGGGGGGAGGGCTATCGAGAACCGACTTGACAACCGTAGCGCGGAGCATCTATATTGATCATACCCTTCGGGGCGGGGTGAAACTCCCCACCGGCGGTACAGCCCGCGAGCGCGCCGAACGCGTTGCCGGGCGATTGCCCTGAGCGATGAGTAGTGCACCCGGGGCATGTCGAAGGTTCGCAGGCGCGTTGATCCGGTGAGATCCCGGAGCCGACAGTGAAAGTCTGGATGGGAGAAGGGTACTGTTGAGAAGTCACGAGATGAGGTCTCCTGGCCTGTAGGCCGGACGTGCCCGTCTGTCATGCCCCGAAGGATTTCGGGGCTCTTTTTATGTCCGTGTGTGAGGTCGAGTGAATGGTGTCCGATCAGAAGTACATGCGGGAAGCGCTGGAGCTCGCGGCGCTGGGGAAGGGGAAAACAAGCCCGAATCCGCTTGTCGGCGCCATAGTCGTGCGCGATGGTGAGGTCGTCGGCAGGGGGTATCATGAGCGAGTTGGGGAGGCCCACGCCGAGGCGAAGGCGCTGTCGAACGCAGGTGCCCGGGCGAGAGGGGCGACGCTCTATGTCAATCTCGAGCCGTGTGCCCATGAAGGGAGGACTCCTCCCTGTGCGAGGGCGATCGTGGAGGCGGGAATCGCCAGGGTCGTGGCTCCGTTCGAGGATCCGAATCCACTGGTGTCCGGGCGCGGGTTTGCGCTGCTGAGGGAGGCCGGTGTTGCCGTGGAGACAGGGGTTCTGGAACAGGAGGCGGCGAGGCTGAATGAGTGCTATCTCAAGTTCGTCCGCACCGGGTTGCCTTTTGTCACGGTCAAGCTTGCCACGACCCTTGACGGCCTGATGGCCGCTCCTGATGGCGATTCGCAGTGGATCACCGGCGAGGAGGAGCGCACGTTCGTCCATCAGCTGCGCGTCGAGCACGATGCGGTGATGGTAGGGATAGGGACTGTGCTCGCCGATAACCCGACACTGACGGCGCGGCTCGTTCCTGCACCGAGACAGCCGACGCGGTTCGTGGTCGACAGTACGCTCAGAACCGATCCGGGTTCGAATGTCCTCGGCCCTGAGGCGCGAACGATCATCGCCTGCGCCCGGCCAGCGTCGCAGGAGCGCGTGTTCGCCCTCACCCAAGCGGGGGCGGAGGTATGGGATCTTGGCGATGACGGCAGGGGAGGGGTCGACCTGTCCGAGCTCTTTCGTCGCATCGGGGGGGCTGAGATGACGAGTGTTCTCGTCGAGGGGGGGAGGCGACTGGCGGCAGCGGTGGTGAGGGAAGGGCTTGCCGACAAGGTGATCTTCTGCATCGCTCCTAAGCTCCTCGGAAAGGGGCTCTCCGCCTTCGATGATCTCGGGGTGAAAGGACTCCAGGAGGCGATCAAGGTCGACCGAATGCAGGTATCGATGGTGGGGCAGGATATCATCGTCGAGGGGTATGTGAGCGGCACCTAGGCTCGGCTGCATCGACGGGGGAGAGATGTTCACTGGTCTGATCGAAGAGATGGGGACGGTCCGAAAATTCACGAGGGCGCGCGCGTCTCTGGTCAGACTCACGGTGGACGCCGAGAGGGTTCTGAGTGATGTCAAGGTGGGAGATAGTATCTCTGTCAGCGGTGTCTGCCTGACTGTGGTCGATGTGGGGCCGTCCTCGTTCACCGTTGAGATCTCCGGCCAGACGCTCTCCCGCACGAAGATGGGACACCTTCGCCCGCCACAGAGAGTGAATCTGGAGCGGGCGGTCAGCCCGGGAGACCGGCTGGGCGGCCATGTCGTCCTCGGGCACGTCGACTGCGTGGGCACTGTGCGGTCACGTCGAAATACCGCAGGCGGGTGGATATTCGAGTTTTCCGTATCGCCTGATGTTGCGGGCCGCATCGTGGAACAAGGTTCCATCGCGGTCGATGGGGTGAGCCTGACCGTCACATCAGCGAGCAGGCGGAGTTTCAAGGTGGCGATCATCCCCCACACATTGGCGGTGACCACATTCTCTGACCTCCGGCCCGGGGACAGGGTGAACATAGAGATAGATGTGTTGGCCAGATATGCAGCAGGAGAGAGGCAAGTACCGCTGCCATAGGAGATGTCTATGAGCCACTTCAACACGATCGAAGAAGCGATCGAGGAGATCAAGCAGGGTCGGATCATCATCGTCTGCGATGATGAGGATCGGGAGAATGAGGGCGACTTCGTCATGGCCGCGGAAAAGGTGACGCCGAAGGCAATCAACTTCATGGCCCGAGAGGGGCGTGGCCTCATCTGTCTGCCGGTCATCGGGGAGAGGCTCGACGAGCTCGAGCTGAGGGCCATGGTCTCTGACAGCACGGCCAAGCACGGGACCTCCTACACCGTATCGATCGACGCGCGGCATGGGACGACTACCGGGATCTCGGCCCATGACCGGGCGCGGACAATCCTCGCGGTTGTCGATCCGGCGACGAGGCCGGAGGATCTCGCTCGGCCCGGTCACGTCTTTCCTCTGCGTGCGGCTCGGGGTGGAGTGCTTCGCCGAGCAGGGCATACCGAGGCCACTGTCGATCTCTCGCGGCTCGCCGGCCTGTACCCAGCGGGAGTGCTGTGTGAGATCATGGACGAGGACGGGACTATGGCGCGTGTTCCCTCTCTCCTCAAGATCGCGGATAGGCATGGGCTCACGATCGTAACAGTGAAAGATCTGATCGAGTATCGCCGTACTAAGGAAAAACTGGTGGAGCGGGTCGTGACGACACCCCTTCCGACGGCGTACGGGGAGTTCACGCTCATCGTCTACGAGAGCGTTCTCGACCAGTATCACCATCTCGCTCTGGTGAAGGGTGAGGTTGCGGGGAAGGAGGGAGTGCTGGTCCGGGTTCACTCCCAGTGCCTGACAGGTGATGTCTTCGGTTCACACCGTTGTGACTGCGGGCCGCAGCTCGCCGAGGCCCTGAGGGCGATCGAGCGGGAAGGTGAGGGGGTGTTTCTGTATATGCGTCAGGAGGGCCGCTCGCTCGGGCTGCTGAACAAGCTCAGGGCCTATCAGCTTCAGGACAGGGGGCTCGACACCGTGGAGGCCAACCTTGCTCTCGGCCTGGAGACGGACCCGCGCGACTACGGGATCGGGGCCCAGATCCTCGTCGATCTCGGCCTCTCCACGATCCGCTTGCTCACCAACAACCCGCGCAAGATCGTGGGGCTCGAGGGGTACGGGCTGCGGGTAGTGGAGCGGGTGCCCATCGAGGTGGGCCAGACGCAGGCCAATATCGACTACCTTCGAGCAAAGAAACTCAAGCTCGGGCATCTGTTGGACCGAATCGATAGCTAGCCGGTGCACAATGTCGAGGATCGAGCGTTCGAGCATCGAACGACCGATCGGACTGGTGAAGCCAAAGGAGGTCGAGTGATGGTTAAGGAGATCAGGGGTACTCTGTCGGCTCGGGGGAGGACGTTTGCGCTGATCGCTCCCAGGTTCAATGACTTCATCACCCGGCGCCTCGTCGAGGGTGCTATCGACTGCCTCGTTCGTCACGGGGCTGAGGAGAAGGATATGTCGGTCTTCTGGCTGCCCGGTTCGTTCGAGATCCCGAGCATGGCCATGAAGCTCGCTACCTCCGGCCGATACGACGCGGTTATCTGCCTGGGGGCAGTCATCAGAGGGGACACCCCGCACTTCGACTACGTTGCCTCCGAGGTCGCCAAGGGGGTCGCGCAAGTCGGCCTCACTACGGGGGTGCCCACCATCTTTGGCGTTGTCACCGCCGACACTACGGACCAGGCGATAGAGCGGGCGGGGGCAAAGGAGGGCAACAAGGGCTGGGACGCGGCCATGTCGGCGATGGAGATGGTGGATCTGTACGGCTCTCTGCCGGGAAAGCGGCGGACGAGGAGGTGACCTCAGTGGGGACCGCGGGGAGACGGAGGCAGGCCCGTGAGATCGTTCTCGAAACGCTCTATCGAATGAGTACCGTCGGCGATGACCCTGTGGAGATACTCGCCGACGTGCTCGAGAGGACCGAGCCCGAGCAGCCGGTCGTCGATTTCGCCCGGGAGCTCCTGGGAACCACTCTGGAACATCTCGAGGAGATCGACGAGACGATCGCGAAGACGGTGGAGAACTGGGACGTATCGCGCATCGCCTCGATCGACAGGAGTATCCTGCGATATGCTGTCTGTGAGCTCCGTTACCTGTCAGACATACCGCCGTTCGTCACGATCGATGAGGCCATCGAGGTCGCTAAGGAGTACAGCACGGCTGAATCGGGCCGATTCGTCAACGGCATACTCGATCGCATCATGAAGAACGAGCAGCTGGGCGACGGGCAGGAGGAGTTTCCCCGGAAGGAGGTCGAGGAGATCCTGTGATAGCGAGGTGAGGGAGGCGAGTGAGTGGTTGAGGATAGTACGTCCACCCAGGGCGGCCCTATCGGGGGGATGCAGCGCCGGTCGATCGCCCGCGATCTGGTGCCCATCGGGATCATCATCGTCATAGCGCTTCTCCTCCGTCTCCTCTTCGTCTTCGAGATGAGATCCAGCCCGACCTTCGACTCGCCGCTCCTCGATCCGTCCTATCACGATCGGTGGGCCCTCCACCTTGCCCAAGGCGACTGGTTCGGTGGAGAAGTCTTCTTCCGCGCGCCGCTGTACCCGTACTTCCTGGGTCTCATCTATCGCGTCGTCGGCCACTCATATCTCATCCCGCGAATCATCCAGGCCTGCCTCGGTGTCTTGTCGTGCTGCATCGTCGCGGCCATCGGGACACGGCTCTTCGGGAGGCGCATTGGCCTTACAGCCGCGGCCTGTGCCGCAGTGTACGGTCCGTTAATCTATTTCGAAGGCGAGCTTCTCATCGCCCCGCTGTTCGTCTTTCTCGCCCTGCTTGCACTCTGGACACTTCTCCTCCTCGGGGAACGGCCGAGTGCGCAGCGCTGGGTTCTCTCGGGAGTCGTCCTCGGATTGGCTGCGATCGCCCGTCCCAATATCCTCCTGTTCGCCGTCCTCCTGCCGGTCTGGGCTCTCATTATCGTGCGGAGGAAGCTAGGTACTGCCGGCACTATCCGTGGGATCGGGATCCTTGCGATCGGAATCGTTACGGTCGTCGCGCCGGTCACGGCGAGGAACTGGATCGTCGGTCATGATTTTGTGCCCATCGCTTCTCAGGGAGGGGTCAACTTCTATCTCGGGAATAATCCTTGGGCTGATGGTATGAGCGCGATCATGCCGGGGGTGGGGAGTGACTGGGACGAGGTGGCCATCGCCGAGCGTGATCTGGGCCGCGAGTTGCGTCCTTCAGAGATCTCGCGCTACTGGTGGCGACAGGGGGTCGCGTTCGCAGGGTCATCTCCCGGGGCGTTCCTGAAGCTCTCCGCCAAAAAGATCCTCATCTTCTGGAACGGGATAGAGGTCTCCAACAACCAGAACATCTATTTCTTCCGGAGGTACTCACGTCTCCTCTCGACGCTCATGTGGAGGCGCGTCGTCAGTTTCCCGTTCGGGATCGTTGCCCCCCTTGCACTGATCGGAATGGCGATCTCGCTCGGGATGTGGCGACGCTATTTCCTTCTCTATCTCTTCGTCATTGCCTACGGTCTCTCTGTCGTCCTCTTCTTCGTCACATCGCGCCATCGTCTCCCGACCGTGCCCGTCCTCCTCCTGTTTGCAGGTGCCGCCGTCTGGTGGCTCGCGGAGAAGGTCCTCCGGCAGGAATGGGGGAAAGTGGCGGGGTTCACGATCCTCTTCGTGTTGTTAGCAGTTGCGGCGAACGTTCCCGTAGCGGGAGTGGACGTGGGGAATTTCGCGCAATCTCACTTCAATATGGGCAATGTCTTCCTCAGGGACGGTGAATTGGATCGGGCTCGCGCGGAGTATCTCGCCTGTCTGGAAATAGAACCTCGATTTCCTCTTGCGCATCTGAATCTGGGCGTGACATACTATCGCGCAGGCGCTCTTGCGCTAGCGCGGGAGGCGTTCATCGAAGAGATAGAGGTCAACCCGGGGGCGGCCGGCGCACATAACAATCTCGGCCTCGTCTTCCGTGACCTCGGGGATCCCGAGAGGGCGGTCGTGGCCTTCAGTCGCGCGCTGGCGCTGGACCCCGGCCATCACGAGGCGGCCCGGAACCTCTCTCTCGTCCTGAGGCGCCTCCACAGGGAGGAGGAGGCAATCGCTGTACTAGAACGGGCGATCTCCTCGGCTCCCCGCTCGCGTTCTCTCCGCCGGGCGCTTGCCGATCTGTACGACGAACTCGGGCTGAGGGATCTAGCTGAGCAGCAGCGAATGCGCGCCGACTCCCTCGCGCGCCCGTTCTCGCCATTCCGTCGCGAACCGTGAGGCATCCCCCACATGCGCTATGCCTTCATTTCTGATATCCACGGGAATCTGGAAGCCCTCGATACTGTGCTCCAGGAGATTGAAGGTGCGTCCGTCGAGACCATCGTCTGCCTCGGCGATCTCGTAGGGTACGGAGCCGATCCGAATGAGTGTGTCGACAGGGTGCGGTCGCTTACCGAGCACATAGTCGTCGGCAATCACGACCACGCTGCAGTGGGGCTCACTGATGTGGATTACTTCAATCCATGGGCCAGGGCGGCAGTCATCTGGTCGGGAGAGGTGCTGAGACCGGAGAATAGAGAATTCCTGAAGGCACTTCCGCTCACACTGGATCTCGATGACCATCTGTGTGTCCACTCCTCGCCCAGTTCCCCTGCTGCCTGGCGATACGTCCTCTCGGCCGCAGATGCCAGGTATGAATTCGCCAGCTTCACCGAGCGGGTGTGTCTGATCGGACATTCACACGTGCCTTTGCTCGCCGTTGATGCGGGGGGCGAGTGCAGTGTCCAGCGCGACTCTGTCTTCACCCTGCGCAGGGACTACCGCTATATCATCAACGCGGGGAGTGTAGGCCAGCCCCGTGACTACGATCCGCGGGCGTGTTACGTCATCTATGATGGGGAGACAGATCGCGTTGAGTTCCGCCGTGTCGCCTACGACATCCGGAGGGCCCAGGAGAAGATCATAAGGGCCGGGCTTCCTCCTTTCCTCGCTGAGCGGCTGGCCTTCGGGGAGTGAACAGCACCCCGGCGGCTGTGTTTCTGCCCGGGCACCTGCTCAGGTGTTCGGAGGGTAGGAGAGGATGCAATAACCTATGGAACCTGGGTACGTCTCCGTAACCTTCTGAACCTGCCAACGTCCCTGGACAGGGAGAGGATGAAATAACCCCCAAAACCCAGGTACATCCTCGTAACCTTCTGAACCTACCAACGTCCCTGGACAGGGAGAGGATGAAATAACCCCCAAAACCCACGTACATCCTCGTAACCTTCTGAACCTGCCAACATCCCTGGACTGGACAGCGTCTCCGTAACCTTCTGAACCTACCAACGTCCCTGGACAGGGAGAGGGTGTAATAACCTTCGAAACCCAGGTATGTCCCCGTAACTTTCTGAGCCGGCCAACGTCCGCTGGTTTTTGGTGGCGAGGTGGGATGCTTTTGTGGTATAGTCGTTAGCTGGTGTGGAGGCTCTGCTGTTGTGCTGGACTACGAAGGAGAAGGAGGCCGCGAGATGAACCGTATAGGGAGGGTGGAGATGGCCTGTCTCGTACTGGTCTGCTGCCTGGTATCGGGAGTGGCGGCGTCCCGGGGAGAGCCGGCAGACCATCTCCTCATCACAGAGATCTGCGTGACACCGACGCCGGCAGAGTTCGTAGAGATCTACAATCCCACAGATAGTCCGATCGATCTCACCGACTACTACCTTTGTGATGCCATCTACAGTCTTGATCAGGATTATATCAATCTGGTCGACTGCACCTACACGCCGTGGAGTTCGGACTTTCTGGCCCAATTCCCGGACGGAGAGATCATTGCTCCCGGTGAGGCGCTCTGGATGTGCATTGATGCGGACAGCGCTGCAAGCTACTATCCGGAGATCGATCCGGACTTCGAACTTCACCCGGATGTCGTTCCGGATGAAGTTCCCAACATGATCGATCCGGGGATCGACTACTGTCAGCAGATCGACCCATGGATCGGGACGTCAGCCTATATGCTCAGCAACGGTGCTGAGGTGATGATACTCTACCACTGGGACGGCGAGGGCGACCTGATTCGGGATGTCGATATCGCCCAGTGGGGAGACATCAGTGCGCAGATCAACGTGTATAAGACCGGCCTGGCCAAGGACGGCCCGGATCCGGACACATTCTCGACCTTCTATCTCGATGATACCCCGGTCGGCGATCAGGACTACATCGCTTCGAGCGGGCATTCGGCTGGCGAGTCATGGCAGCGGTTGGGTGTGGATGAGGGGGCGGAGGTGCTCTCCGGGGGAAACGGGGTCACCGGCCATGACGAGACGAGCGAGGATCTCTCGAATACGTGGATCGAGGCTGAATCGACTCCCGGGGATTTCTATGCGGGCGCGCCGATCCTCCTCACACTGTACGTGGGCGGGGAGGAAGACAGCTCGCACATCACCGACCACACACCGCTGATCAGCTGGGCATATGATGATCCCGGGTCCGTGCCCCAGGCATTCTATGAGGTGGAGGTGGGGACCGACGACGAGTGGTCGGTCGCCGAGATGTGGGATCCGGACTCGGTCGCCTCTCCTGACACGTTCACAACCTATGCCGGGGCCTCGCTGGAGGATGGCGAGACGTACTATGCACGTGCCCGGGCGAGCAATGGGACCGACTGGAGCGACTGGGCCGAGACGATGTTTCATATGAATGCGGTGCCCACCGCGCCCGCTCTCCTCTCACCGCCAGACGGCGGGCAGACGCTCGATCTGACGCCGACGCTGGTCGTCCTCAACGCCGATGATGTCGAGGGGGATCCGCTCACCTATACGTTCGAGGTGTACAGCGACTCTCTGCTGTCGGGACTCGTCGACTCGGCGACGGAGATCGCCGAGGGGGTCGACTCCACCTCGTGGGAAGTGACGGAGACGCTCACCTGGGGAGAGGAGTACTGGTGGCGGGCGCGTGCAGACGATGGGTACGAACCGGGGATCTGGATGGCCACAGCTTCCTTCACCGTCGGGGAACCGGGGATCTCGGAGCAGCCGGAGGAGAGAGAAGTGAGCACTGCCTTCTTCCTGGCGCAGAGTCTTCCCAATCCGATGCGCTCGAATACGGCGATATCGTACGGGGTGCCGGGCGACGGCCGGCCCGTTGGCGCCGCAGGGAGCGGCGGGCGTCCGGGGTGCAGTCATGTTACGCTCTCGATCTACAATCTTGCGGGTCAGCTCGTCAGGCGGCTCGTTGATGCGAAGGAAGAACCGGGCATCAAGCGGATCGTCTGGGATGGTCGGGATGGTCAGGGAACGATGGTCAGCTCAGGAGTCTATTTCTATCGGCTGACCGTCGGGGAGCAGGATGCCACCAGACGTCTGGTGGTTCTGAAGTAGGAGTGGGTGGCTGCAGGGAAGGGGGGTATAAGATGATGGCGCAGGGCGGACGCTTGATCGTGATGGCGATGGTGGGGTGCGCCGCTGGAATCTTCTTGCTGGGTGGTCTCTATCCGGCTTCGAGTTATGTAACTGAGAACGTCTTTCTCATAGTTATCGACGGCGTACGGAACACCGAAGCGTTTGATGACACGACACACACCAACATTCCGCATTTGTGGAACGACCTCCGTCCCCTGGGGACCATCTACTCGAACTTCTACAACACCGGGACGACGATTACTACCGGTGCCCACTTGGCGATGTTGAGCGGCGTGAGGAGCGGGCTACCGCACTGCATTGCACGGGGTGACGACCCACTCGCGTTCGAATGCTATCGGAAAGAACTGGGGATACCCCAGGAACAGATCTGGCTGTTCGACAACAACCCAGACGGGTTCATCGGGATGGACTACAGCACACATCCCGCCTATGGTGAGGAGTACGCGTCCTCTTCCTACCACGCCTATCCCAGGTCGGACATGCACGTCGCACGTGCCCTCGCGCAGGCGATGGATCAATATCACCCCTCTCTGGTGCTGGTCAATCTGTTCGAAGTCGACCGCATGGGGCATCAGGAGAACTGGGAGGGATATCTGGAGGCGATAAGGCGGGCGGATGCGATCGTCTACCGTATCTGGAAGAAGATACAGGCAGACACGACGTTCAATCCAGCCTTCAGAGACACGACCTACCGCGACAAGACGACACTCATCGTCACCACCGACCACGGTCGGCGCGACGATATGCACGGCGGCTTCAAGAACCACAGCATGCGGGATCGCGGCTGCCGCGACCTGATGTTTCTCGCCGTCGGCCCCGACATCAAGGCCGACACGGTGATCGAGACAAGAGGGGATCAGATCGACATCGGGTCGACCATTGCCGAACTCCTCGGATTCTCTCTGCCGCTCGCCCAGGGGCGGGTGCTGGATGAGATGCTCATCGTGCCGCCCGGTAAGGATGAGAGTAACGGGGAGGTGGAGAGTAGAGCCGTATCGTCAGGATGGCACCCGGGTCCGAACCGGTCGCTCATGGATGAGGTGCGGGTCACCGACACAGATGCGATGTCGAGAGACCCGTCGATCGCGGCCTCGGACGAGGGGCTCCACCTCGTCTGGGCCGAACGCGACACAGGGCTCGTCTCTGATGGGTGGGATATTCGCTACGCGCTCAGCACGGACGCCGGATCGACCTGGGTCGAGGAGGATGCGCCGTTCGTCCGGAAGGGGGAGGATACCCCGCATACGCCGGACATCGCAGCAGACCCATTGCTCGGGGCGTTCGCCGTCACCACTGCTTATACGTTCAGGCCTGACAAGCCGGGAGCCGATTCCACCTTCGTCTGGGGGGTGGTGGGTCGAGCCCGGTACGGGGGCGGCGGGTGGAGCCCGACGGTCGTCCCGACCAAGCCGAAGCTGATGATGATCCATGGGGAGCCCGCCGTCGCGGTCTCGGGAGAGCAGATCGAGGTGCTGAGCGCTGCATCATACTTCCAGATGGCCGCGGCCTCACGTGAGAGCCTGGGGGTCGGGTGGCGGCGCCGCCGCGTCCAGACCTGGGGCGGCAGGCTTCGGGAGTGTCCGGAGGTGGCTATCGCCGATACCGTGCGCCATGCTCTGTTTGTGGCGCGGTCCCCGGGACATGGTGTGCCATGGTATGCGAGACGTATTGCCGCGACAGGGACTGTCGACACTTTCCTCACCGCCGGTGAGGGGGTGATCCATGGGGCAGGGCTCGCTGTGGCCGGCGACCGCGTGATTGCCGTGTGGGGCGACGATCGGCAGGGACACTGGGAGGTGTACTGGCGCAGGAGCACGGATTCAGGGATCAGCTGGCCGGAGCAGGCGGTCTCCCTGTCGGAGAGCGGCGTCGGTGCATGGCTCCCTGATGTGGAGGCGTCCGGCGATTCGATCTGGGTCGTCTGGGAGGACTATCGAGACGGAAACGCGGAGATATATGCCAAGCAGAGCACGGACGCCGGCCTGACGTGGAGCGAAGATACGAGAGTGACTGCCGCCGGCGGATTCTCTGTCCATCCCAGAGTCACGCACAGAGATGGTGACGCCTATGTCGTCTGGCAGGACGACCGCGACGGCAACTGGGAGATCTACTCGGCCAGGATCGCATTTCCCTAGGGGGATCGCCTCCCGCACGGACCGATGCACAGGTGGGTGATCCTGCCACGCCCGCCTAAAGAGCCAGGATGCGGTACAAGGGTATGGTCATCAGGCCTCCGAGCGAGGCAGAGAGTTACATACTACAAGTTACCTATGGCTGTTCGCACAACCGGTGCACGTTCTGTCCGACCTATCTCGACAAGCCGTTCATGATGAGGCCGGCGGCAGAGGTGTTCGAGGACATCGAGCTCGCCGGCCGCACCTTGCCCACGGTACGGCGGGCCTTCCTCGCCGATGGTAATGCGCTCGTCTTGAGCAACAGGCGACTCCTCCCCGTCCTCACGGCATTGAGGCAACGCTTCCCACGGCTCAATCGCATCGGCTCCTATGCCAACGCCCCGGACATCCTCGGGCGGAGCCACGAGGAGCTCGTACAACTGCGCAAGGCCCTGCTCTCGATCATCTACATCGGTCTGGAGAGCGGCGACAATGTTGTACTGGAGCGGGTGAACAAGGGCGCCACGGTCGAAGAGATGGTCGAGGCGGTACGGCGGGCACAGGATGCGGGAATGAAGGTCTCGGTCATCGGGCTCCTCGGCCTGGGCGGGACCGAGCGGTCGCAGGAGCACGCGGTGGCGACAGCTCGGGCGATCGCGGCCATGTCTCCTCGATACTTCTCTCTCCTCACACTGATGGTAGTGCCGGGAACCGAGCTGTGGGAAGAGGAGCGCCGTGGCGACTTCGCACTGCCATCCCCGCTCGATCTCCTGGGCGAGATGCGCATCGTCGTCGATCATCTGACCGATCTCGGGGGGACCATCTTCCGCACCAACCACGCATCGAACTATGTCGCACTGGCAGGGATCCTCTCCCGCGACAGGGAGCGCCTGCTGTCTGCCATCGACGACTGTCTGGGCAAGGGACCGCCAGCCCTGCGACGGGAATGGATGCGCGGGCTGTAGTAGCCATTCTGGACCGCGGTCCTTCGAGATGTGTACGGTGGTCCACCCGGACTGTACACGCACGCCGGGCAGGGGAAGATCGGCATATCTGCGGCTGCCCTCATCAAGGGCATCGGGTACCGGAAAAGGCGACGACAGAGAGCCCCGGCGGGCGACGGGGGTGCAGCACAGGGCATCTGGGTTCCGCCGGGGACCGGGCAGTCTCCCTTAAGTGGAACGGGGATGGGGCGCCGAGAACCCGCCCGGCCAGCACGAAATAGCTGTCTGTGCCAGGGCAAAATAGGACATTTCTATTTTGCTAAGAACCGGACATTTCTACTTTTGCTTAACAGGCAGGCATTTGTGCCTTGACATCCGACGAAAGAGATGATACGCTATACGGGCAGAAAAGGAAACCACGAGCCGAGGCCGGCATCTTCTGCTCCTGCTGGGGGGTCGTGATCCCTCGGCAGGGAGCATTCCGTTCCCCGGACAGGGCCGGCGATCCGCCGGTCCCGGAAGAAGGATGGAGAGACGAGGCTTCGGGAGCGATGTGGTGCGACCAGCCTCGTCCGCAGGGGGCGGAGTCTGTGAGTCGCCGAAGGTGAGTCCGGCACCTGCCAGGACAGAGGATACCCGAGCTCGTGGTTTTTTCGTCGGTTGATTAGGAGGACAGGATGAGACAGAGGGAGGAGAAGGCGATGGGGAGCTTGTGGGAACGTGGGCTGATCTGCGTGCTCGTGGCGTCGATCCTGCTCGGGGCAGGGCTTGCCTATGGCT
>Ga0111224_1020_pt1 | contig 37163 bp, 25 predicted proteins | sample DeeMarSWOR152_54_FD_80388 | JGI IMG/M metagenome (GOLD analysis project Ga0111224, IMG submission 80388) | candidate division TA06 bacterium DG_24
TGTGCCCTTGGCAGGCCCTTGCGCTCAGGGATACTTGCCCCAGACCCTATGGCTCGACAACCGTGAAGAAGAGCGTATCCGATGCCAGGATCGGGAGCGGATAGGAGCTCGACACGAAGCCCATGTAGGTGTATTCGCCCGGAGGGGCCGCCATCGGGATATGGTGCGACGGATGGGCAAAGACTGTGTCGTTCGGAGCCAGCGTCACACGGATGGGCCCGAGCACAGGATTTCCGCCGAAAGGCTCGCCGCCCGGCAGGAGCACCTCGGTCCAGACATCGACCGTCTCAGGTGTCGTTTCGAGATTGACGAGCATGCCATCGTACGAGAGCGTTCCCCCCTGGGGGATGATCGTTCCGTTGGTCGCGATGCCGAGCTCGAAGTAGCCGTAGGCTCGGCGGTCCTCAAGGATGAGGGTCGGTTCCGCAGATCCTAGCCCAACCCACACTATCTCGTCATAGCCGTTACAGTTCAGGTCGTGAGCGTAGACGCCGGCCAGCAAAGTATCGGACGGTTGCAGATAGTAAGCTACCGGCACATAAGTTCCCACATTGATCGCCTTGTATACCTGCATGTCGCGAGCATTCTTTACGACCAGTTCATCGGCATCGTCGCCGTCGACATCCCCCACGTCGCAACGAGCGTGCCCATGCCGCCCGTTGATGATCTTCACGCTGTCTATCACAGTGTAGATGTTATTCCCGATCGCCTCGAAAATTGTCCACTTGTTGCCACACCAAGAGCCGTCGATGTCTCCTCCCACGACAAACTCCCAGCAGTCGTTGCCATCCATATCGTGGGCCTCGACGGCGTAATAGCTGTTCCAGACGTCGGTGTAGAGCATCGCCACCTGATGATAGCTGTCGTCGCCCGTGCACTCGTAGACGAACACCCGTCCGTGGGTGTCGCCCACGGCAAACTCCGTCCATCCGTCCTGGTCGAAGTCCCCCACCGCAAACCACCCCAGGTTCTGGCCGGTAACGTGCGACCCATAGACATACTCAAAGCTATTGTCTCCCGTACACTCGAAGATGACGACATCTCCCCCACCCCCGAAACCATCCCGGTTGAGCAGAATCTCATTCTTGCCGTCCTGATCCAGGTCGACAATCCGCTGTTGCTGGAACACGTTACTGATATAAGGAGACTGCCAGACCACCTGAGATGGGTGACTGTGAGGGGTCGTGCTCTCCCACAACTGAGCATAATAGGTGCACTGGACAACCATATCGGGCAGCCCGTCCCCATCTGCGTCGCCGCTATCCCAGGGGATGAAGTGCGGATAGGTCTCCTGGAGGGCGTAGTTGTCGTACCCGTCGTTCTCGTAGATCCGGGAATAGCCGTAAGACAGAGGGATCAACAGCTCCCACAGACTGTCTTGATCGGTGTCGCCGATAGTGAGCAGCCCACCGGCGTCCCCCGGCCCGTACCCGATGCGGATGAGATCCAGAGTGTCGATCAGCAGACACGGCTCGGAGGACCTCGGCCAGACAAGCTCAGACCGGCCCGGATCGTATTCCGACCGAGCATCCCATAAGCCTTCACGGCCGAGGTGCAGCTCCGGCATGATTTCGGCGGCCACCGATACGAGCGGAGCGCAGAGCAGAGCTGTGGCGACCAGTAGCGATACCCATCCCCACCGGCCCCTGAAACGCGACAAAGAATTGTGAGTAATCATAGGTCTGTCCCTCACTTCGGGCGAGAGGGGAGGAAGCTCACTCCCTCCCCTCTCCGTTCTTGTGACCCTTACGGCAAGTCGTCGAAGTAGATCTCCCAGTTGCCGTGGCGGTAGTCTTCCCACACCACCCCCTTGCGCTTGCAGGCATGGGGCCGGAGCGAATAGCTCTGCCCGTCCGAGAGCGTGGTTTTGCCGACCCAATGCTCACCGCCGTCCGCGCTGTACTTGTAGACGATGTCCGCATCTACAGGCGTACCGAGGTCGTAATCGGCCCAGAAGTCGTAGAAGTTGTTGTCCGTCGCGAAGATCAGCTCGGGATCGATCGCTCCATAGGTCGTGCTGGAGACGCTGTCCGCGCCTGTCCAGCTTTCGCCCTTGTTCGCGCTTTGCTTGAAGTAGGGCCACCACTTCGCATTGTCGCGGTCCCACAGCGCCCAGGAGACTACAACATAGGGGAGATGGGTCGCAACGGTGGGATCCGCAACATAGGTGGAGTCCTTGTACAGATCCTGCAGATCCGGCCAAGACGCGCCCCCGTCGCTGCTTCGGTTCAACTTGATGTACCAGGCGTAGCCTTTGAGACCCGTGCGCAGCGTATCGAGATCGTACCAGGTGGCAAATGCCCAATCGTCGTTCTGATACGACTCGGAGGCCAGATCCATATGTTGCGGCAACCAAGCCTCAGTATCGACCCAGCTCGTGTCCCAGCTGGCACCACCGTTGGTGCTGTAAAAGCAGACGATTCGGTTCTTGTTCCGTTCGATCCCGTATAGACCGGCGACACTGACAGCGTTCCCGCCATCGTAGTTGATGGATGGATCCCAAATCGTCCAGGAAGGCTTCGTCCGCACGGGATCCTCCTCGTACTTGCTGGCGGCAATCTCGATCTTACTGCTCCAATTATCCCCGCAATCGGTAGTCCTCTTGTGGCATAGATACCACCGAGGCACCGAATCGGCCTGCCCATCCTCGTGGAGCCGGCTCTCCATCCAGACGGTGTGTACGTCCTGGCCAATCATACAGAGTGAGGGCACCTGGGCATCGATCGCGGTATCGGTGCTGATCTGAGCGGGTGAGCTCCAGTCGCTGCCCGAATTGGTGCTGTACGCATACATGATCTCGAACTCGCCATCCGACTTGTCCGCGTAGACGACGTGCAGTGTATCCCCCGTTGCCGAGCTGGCGATCTTCGGAGTGACCGAGATCGAGTCCGTCGAAGTGATGCGCACATCGTCCTGCCCCGCGCCGTAGTTCGTACCGGTCTGATAGCTGAGGGGGTCGTCAAGCATCTCGCTCAATGGACTCCCCCGAGCGTGCGGGTAGTAGAATCCCAGAAGCTCCCCGACCGTCGGGCAGATGTCGATCTGATAGGCGTAGCGCGTAACCACGGTGCTCGATGGTGTATCCGGCCCGACAGCGATCAGGGACATGTGGCGACACCCGTGGCAGATTCCGCCGTGGTGATAGAAGCCACCGTGGTCATCATCGTGGCGCCCATGGTCCGACGTGACTATCAGCGTTGTCTTGCCCTTGTAGGTGGTATTCCACTCGGCGTCCAGCCACTTCCACAAATGCCACACGAGACTGTCAGCTACCTCGATCGCTCGATAGTACTTAGCCGAGTCACCCTCATCATACGGATCGCACCGATGTGCGTACCCATCGACATCCTTGAGGTTGGCGAGCACGAGGTGCGGATGGTGATTGCCCAATACCGCAAGCAACGAGTCATAGGTCGCCGTATCTGACGGCACGGTCTGTTCGCCGGTCGGATAGACTACCACGTTACCGCCGTAGCTCCTGCCGAACTCCGGATCGACGCTGCAGGCTATGGTATCCTTCCAGGCCTTGCCGCCGACGTAGAACGTCATGCTGTCGCCCGGGCCGTAGCCATTGGCCTTGTTGTAATACTCGAAGAACGTCGGTTTGTCGGGCTCGGTGCTGATGTTGTCTTCTGTATCGTCCCCTTCGCAGATACCGAAGGAGGTGGTACTGTTGGGCAGTAGCTGCCAGATCCCCGTCCCGATGGTCAGATGACCGCCGTGGGTCTGCGTAACGCCATTGTTCCAGAAGTTCTGATACCGTGTGCCCAGTGGAGCCAGACTGTCACGCATGCACACCACGTGATCGGAAGCGGGTGAGTCGTGAAACGCCTCGTAGCAGCGTAGTCCATCGATCACGACAACAATGACGTACTCGGTGGTCGGGTCCGCGCTGACATCCCGCACCCAGATTCCGAACATTAGCGCCGCAGCCATCACGGCCACCGCACAGACGGTACCTCCTCCGTTGAGCCGTTTCGTCGTTGTGACCTCCTCCCGGGAAACACACTGGATGGTTGCTCAACAATCCGTTGTGCCTTGCTACTGCGCAGATTCGTCTCGGCCGTTCTTGATCTCACCTCCTCTCATAGTTGCGAAGGCGAGCCGGATACCTGCCAATCATGTGACAGGTCAGCCGACCGTGGACTCGCCACTCTGCCGGGGCACAAATCGAAGTCCATCCCTCGTTCTGTGTGCCACCCACTCTGCCGACGTCGGAAATTACATCTACTAGGCCCGGGCGGGGCCAGATGCCGTTCACCTGTGAATCATCTCTAATAATCTTACACCGCATTGGCTCAGAGAGTCAAGCACAAAACGCCTGCCACCGGGCCGGTTCTCACTGAAGAGAATGCTCCCCGGGCAGGACTCGAACCTGAGCCCCGGCGGTCAACAGCCTACCCTAGGGCTCTGTTGATCAGCTGCCCACCGCGAGGAGAGTCTCCGGCGTGCTCATCGCACTGCAACAACGAAGCCGAGGAGTGCAACTGCCCAGCAGTAGAAGGCGAACCGTGCGAGCTTTCCCCGCCGCACGATCCGAACGAGAAAGAGAAGGGCCAGCCAGCCGGAGAGGAATGCGACCGGCATCCCTGCACTGACGGCCACAGGGTTGAAGAGGCCAAGCCCTTCACCTTGAGCGGAGAGCAGTTCTTTGGCAGTGGCTCCCGCGATTGCGGGCAGCGCGAGAAGAAATGAGAACTCAACAGCCTCCTCCGCGTCCACCCCAAGGAGCAGCCCTGCTGCGATCGTCCAGCCTGCGCGGGAGATCCCCGGCAGGAGGGCGAGAGCCTGCGCGCACCCGATCGCCCATGCTCCATAAACACCAACCGATCGCTCGGCAGCACTCGACCGATTCTCACCGACCGATCGATCGGCACGAACCGACCCACGTCCGCCCGGCGCGAACCGGGTGAGCCAGAGGATCCCACCGGTGGCGGCCAGGGCCAGCGACACAAGCAGTGTGCTCTGGAACGCCCGCTCGACAAGATCATCGAGGAAGAGTCCGGCCATTCCTGCGGGAATGGTCCCTATGATGATATAGAGGATCAGTCTCCGCGCAGAGCGTCCCTCGTCCTCTCTCGATCCGAGACGCGACAGGATCCACCACAGCCGACGACGAAATACAACGATGATCGCAACCATCGTCGCGAAGTGGACCATCACTTCGAAGACGATCCCGTGGGTCTGGGCGCCCAGGAGCTCGCGGGCGAGAACGAGGTGACCCGAACTTGATACGGGCAGAAATTCGGTGAGACCCTGAACCAATCCGAGCACGAGAGCCTGGATCAGAGTCACCACCCACCTCCCTCACCAGCGGCATAGCAGGCAACGCCAACCGCACGACGCGCAGTCATATCTCCTTGATCACCCTCCCAGAAAGAGCGCAACGATCCCGATCACTATGCCAATCTTGAGGAGAAGTGACATCCGCCCGAGCTTCGCTTTGGAGGGAACACGCACGACGGCGACCGCCAACACGATCAATAGCAGATCGAGGATGGACACCACGACAAGATAGGGAAGACGGTACCATCCGAGCACGAAGGGGAGCGGTGTGAGGACTACGAGGATGAGCAGAACGGTAGCCGCGAACCGCATCGCCGTCTCCGGCCCCGCGATGATCGCGAGGCTCCTCACCCCCGTAGGTCGATCGCCCTCGACATCCTCCGCATCCTTGATGGCTTCCCGGCCCAGCGTAATGAGGAACGCAAACAGGGCGGGAAAGAGCCCTGCCCTGGCACCGCCCCCTGCGATCGCCCCGTAGACGAGGGCCATACCGGTCGCCCCGCTCACGATGAAGTTCCCCAGCACGCCCTGAAGCGCCGTTGAAACGGCGTACCCGGCCAACGCTACGCTCACGCCAACGGCGATGAGGAATGCGCCGAATCCGACGACAGCGCTTCCCAGGAGCCCCAGTGCGAAGAGGATCGCAGAGAGCGCTGCGGCCTCTCCTCTGGTCGCTCTCCCTGACGGCAACGGACGATGCGGCTTGTTGACGCGATCCTTCTCCACATCGAAGATATCATTGAGCGCGTTCGCGGCTCCGGTAATCATCATCGCCGCGACTGTCGCCACCACGATCGTACCGAACGAAGAGTGCCATCCCGCCATGGCAGCTCCGACAAGGACGGATGCCCCGGCGATCAGGCAGTTCTGGGGCCTGGTCAACTCGATGATCGGACCGTACCTCAGACGCTCACGCTCCATGTCAGCCTCCTAGAAGTCGAGCCGCACCCAGAACCGCGCCAGCCACTCGCTCGCATAGGCACCATCGTCATGGTCCGGATTCTTCGTCCCCTGCCAGCTCCCTTCGGCAGCGAGGTCGAGCCGGGCGCCGACCTCGGCCCAGCCCCCCAGCCATAGAGCATCCTTGCGCTCCACGATGCCCGAGGGGAAGGGCGGGAACGCCGTACCCCTCTCGATCTCGAACGGCAAATGTACGTCTCCCTCACCGTGCCTGGTCGCCCGATAGCCCGCCTCGATCCCCAAGAACGGGAGGAGGCGATGCTCCATCTCGATGTCGAGGCGATCCGCATCAGGGCCGAGCTCGTGGCCGATGATCGCGCCCCGGTGCTCATACGTGTTTTCTATCTGTTCCTGGGTGTACACCCACTTGTCCAGACGGGCATACTCACAACGCACGTCAGTATCCTGGAGGCCCAGCGGATCGGCGAGATAGCAACCCGCGAGGTATCCGAACTTATCCGGCATGACCGGCGGATCCTTCTCGTACTGCCAGTCGTCGATGAGGAATTCGCCGTACAGGCGAACCCCATCCAGCGCCTGCCATGATAGATCGACCGACCAGAGGATCTGGTCATCGCGCCCCCTCACCATCTGTGCGACCAGATAGGGGGAGAGCGGATTGAGGTACAGGGGCTCGGGGCGCTCGGCACCGTACAGAACCGCCTCCGCGATACCCACATCGAACCCCCACGGCAGACGGACGGTCAGGCGGTGGGCCGAGAAGAATCGCCTCTCTCCGGGCTCGAGTTCGGCGAGAAAGAAAGAGAACTCGACGGGGCGCAGCACGAGATCCATCTTCACCATATCGAAGAAGTAGGATTCGTCCGAGATGAGAAGCGCCCCGAAGTGGCCGGGCCCCCACCAGACCTGATCCCTCCCCACCTCGACCCTGAACCACGGCAAATCATATGCCCAGTACCCCCGGTCGAGAACGAGCGTCGCGCCCTTCCAGAATTGCTGATCAGGACGACCGACCTTCCGCCACGTATCCTCATCCCAGCGGGTGAGGCGGACTGCCATGGTCTGCTCGAAGACAGGCCCCTCCCCCAGCTGTCCCGCGGCAAGGAGGTCGAGAAAGGTAGCATAGTCAGGGCGTTCTTCATTCGAGAGGAGGAGTGACTCTGCGAGCGACGCATCGGCGAGGAAGTAGACCTCACTGTATTGCGTTTCGAGGAGCGGCTCATCGACGACCCCCGGAGCGGATACACCGAGCTCGTGGTCGAATTCGTGGACGAGCTTCGCCAGCCAATGCCGGTCCGCCCGCGAGAGCTGAACGTCTCCTCGCTCGACATCCCTCTGCAGCTCGCGCACCGCATCAGCAACCTGTCGCCGGGTATAGGGCCGGTGTGCCTGGTTCAGCTCTACCAGACCCTTCGCGTCGAACCGGTCGAGTATCTCATAGCTCCAGTGCGAGAGCGGTACGTTACGAGACCCCTGGGCCAATGTCGAAACGGCCCCCACTGCGAGGACCAGCGCCGTCCACCACACCAGCCAGCCGACCGCTCGCTCCATCATCTATCCTCCTTCAGCACGCGCGACACACGCTCTACCGCTTCCCGATCAGTCCCATATCCCCTGAACCAGCCGCAGCGATGCAAGCCCCAGGATGCGGAAGAAGTAGCGATCCCTCACCCTCATCAGCTTCCGCACCTCTCTCAGCCAGAACTGTGGCCGCCGGTAGTAGCGCTCAAACGCCCTCAGAGAGATCTGCTCCAGTTCCCCAGACGTGAACCGGGCAAGCCCTCGCTCCGATCCTGCTGTCACGTTCGACTCATCTTCCCCGATGAGTCCTCGCCGGCGTGCGTCCTCCCACAGCTCGGACCCGTATGCGTAGTCGAGGACCCAGAATGTCGCGAAGTCGAGGGGAATCTCCCTGGCGAATGTAAACGTGCGCTCTATCTCCTCCGTGCCCTCAAACGGTGCCCCGATGATGAAATCTCCGACCGTGTACAACCCCACCCGATTGGCGATCTCGACAGCCCGCCGGTTCATCTCCACCGTGGTCCGTTTGTTGTAGAAATCGAGGACCGTCTGATTCGCCGACTCGAGCCCGAAGACGACAGCCCGCACTCCCGCCCGCCGCATCTTACGGTACAGCTCCTCATCCACCGCATCAACACGCCCCTGAACCGCCATCGCCAGATCGATCCCTTCTTCGATGATACCGTCCATGATCTGGTGGACACGCCGCTTGTTCACAGTGAAATTGTCGTCGACGATGCCGAGTATCTCGTACCCCTCCCGATAGACGGTGCGGATCTCGGCGAGGACATTCTGGGCGCTCCGCTCCCGATACGTCTGGAACGTAACCGCCCCGTGCGCACAGAACGTACAGGAAAACGGGCATCCTCGCGACGTGATCATCGTGGTAATCCTGCTACCCATCCGCTCTCCCAGGATGTTGTACCGCCTTGCCTTCTCGGGCGAGCGGACGAGCGACCTCGCGGGGAACCTGATCCGGTCGAGATCGCGCTCGATCGGCGCCTCCGGACCTCGCCGGATCTGGCCGGTGCGACGGTCGCGGTAGATCGCTCCCGGACAGGATGACGGGTCTCCCCCGTTGAGCAACGTATCGGCGATCTGGACAATGATCGACTCAGCCTCGCTCACCACAGATACGTCGGCACCGTCGACAGCCCTCGGGTAGAGAATGAGATCAGGCCCCCCGACTACGATCGGCAATTCACCGTGGAGAGCACGGATGTCCGCGATCATGGTCTGTGCGTCGGAGCGGTTGAAACTCTGCATCGAGATCCCGACGAGATCGGCATTCCGCACAATGAGCTCGAGCCGCTCCCGGCTGTACCCCTCGGCGTTGAAGTCGACGACCTCAACTCCGTACCCGGCATCGAGGAGCTCACGCCCGAGATACAGCAGTCCAAGCGGGGGAACGATGGCCAGCCGCTGCTTCACCCCCTTCCCCTCAGTGCTTCCCGCGACCGGAGTCCCCGTCTCAGGAAAGAGCAACGCCACATTCTTCGCCATCATCTCACCTACACCTAATCAGCGCACCGAAGCTATTGTCTGGACCTGCGCACATTCCGGTGAACGCGCGGCCTTCAATGGCCACTCTTCCGAAAGCGGCGGAGGGGGCTCCCTGCTCGGCCGACGCGAAGCGTCCGCCCCCAGCACATCAGTCCACCCGCACATCCCCGATCAACCAACACGCGCCGCCAGGCCGATTCCCTTGCTCGGATCAACATCACCAAAGGCGGCGGAGGGGGCTCATGAGGAGTGAGCTCCGCGGCCGCGCCGGCACACACACTATCAACACCCCATCAGTGCACCATCAGACACCCGATCAAGCATCACGCGCCGCCAGGCCGATTCCCTTGGTCCGACCAACCTCACCAAAGGCGGCGGAGGGGGCTCGTGAGGAGTGAGCTCCGCGGCCGCGCCCTCAGCTCACAGACTATCAATAGCACGTCAGTCCACCAACAGATCACAGATCGATCAACAGCCGCCGCTGGGCGGACGCGAAGCGAACGCCCCGCGTCCTCCGCCCTCACCCAACAAACTGAGCATACCACAAAAGATCGATAACAAAGCGACCTGTACCCCACGAAACGCCGCTAGCGAACTCCGAAGGAGCCCCATCCGCCGCCCCCTCAACCCCCGTCCTTAACCAGCGGCACCCCGATCAACCCGCGAACTCGAGATCTAACAGACCCACAATCACACGACGTCGGCACCAACACCACCGCCAAGTCAATCCCCGGTGCTCCAAGCCACCGCACCTCGACCAACTCTTGCCCCCGAGCTCACGCGAACCGTCCGCCCCAGTCTGACCAACATCACCAAAGGCGGCGGAGGGGGCTCGTGAGGAGTGAGCTCCGCGGCCGCGCCCTCAGCTCACAAACTATCAACAACGCATCAGTCCACCAACAGATCACAGATCGATGAACATCCGCCGCTGGGCGGACGCGAAGCGAACGCCCCGCGTCCTCCGCCCTCACCCAACAAACTGAGCATATCACAAAAGATCGATAACAAAACGACCTGCACATCACGAAATGCCGCTAGCAAACTCCGAACGAGCCCCATCCGCCGCCCCCTCAACCCCCGTCCCTAACAAGCAGCACTCCGATCAACCCACGCACTCACGCCATCAAACAGATGCAATCACACGACGTCGGCACCAACACCACCGCTAGCGAACTCCGAACGAGCCCCATCCGCCGCCCCCTCAACCCCCAGTCCGTAACCAGCAGCACTCCGATCAGCCCGCGAACTCAAGCCATCTAACAGACCCACAATCACACGACCCTGCCCCCCAATCCGCCCGGTCATTCCCCCGTCCTTCAGGCGATCACGAACTCGCCGACGAGCACCGCCGAGCCCACGCGAAGCGTCGCCCCGCTCAAAACGAGGACTCAACCCTGATATGAACCCGCCCGCGGGGAAACCGCACATCCTCACTCAGCGCGTAATCAAACCCGACCACCCCCACCGGCGACCCGATCCGCACCCCAGCACCATACCCCACCTTCCCCATCCACCGATCCCTCTGCTCCACCGCCCACCGCGCATCCCCCTCCGCCTTCGCGATCACCCCTCCATCTGCAAAAAGAGAGAGACGGTTCCGCCGGCCGACGAGAACGCGGTACTCAACAGTCGCATCAACGACCGCCGGACTCCTGAACTGCTCCTCACGGTACCCGCGCAGCCACCGCGCTCCCCCCACGGCGAAACGTTCATACTCGGGGACCCCGCCGGCATCGGCCCAGACCGCGGCGACTCCGCCGCGCACCAGGAGAACAGAACCCACTCCCACGGGGAAGAACCGACCGATCGAGGACGCCGTCCTCCACAGCTCGAGCGCCGATCTCCTACCCGCCCCTCCCTCTGACGACTCGCGCGTCACCGCATATTCGATCGAACCCCGTGCATCCATGCCCGTTCTCGGATTAACCACGTCATCGCGGGTATCCCACGTAGTGAAAACCGCCGCGGAATACTTACGCGAAGAGCCACCCAAGCCCGCACCAAAGACAACCCGCCCCACCCCAACCTCTGCCCCGAGATCCACATCCCCTGCCACCGCCGTCGACAGAGCAGCACTCCCCTCTGTCTCCACATATTCCTCATCGACCAGCTGCCGCAGCCCGAGGCCCAGATCGAAGCGGCTGCCGCCCGCCCATGGCTCGTGATAGGAGATCTCGGTATACGAACGCTCCGATGTCACGCGGCGCCAGCGCAAACCGGCCTTTCTACCGGTGCCGAACAGATTCCCGAGGTCAACGTCAGCGAAGCCGGTGACGAGATCTTCATCATCACCCTCGCCCGGCGCATAGCCGACCATACCGGTCACCGAGTTCGTTGGACCCTCCGCCATGCGAACGGCGAGGACCCCCTTCCCTTCGCCCTCGAACTCGATCTCGACCACTGGATAGTATGGCAGGACCGCCACAGACTTCAGGCGTCTCCTCCCCCGCTCTATGTGGCGCTGCGAATAGATCCGGGGAGGAGGAATCCCGAAGGCTTTCTGAACGGTACTCGCCCGCGTGAGCTCATTTCCCTCGACGCGGATGGCGTGAACGATGACGAACGGCCCCTCGTCCACACTGAGTTCGATGTCGATCAATCCCTCCTCTGGTACCTCAAACGGGCCAGGTTCGACACGTGCGAACGGGTGCCCGCTCTCCTCATACCGGCTGAGAAGTCGATCGATGTCCGCCTCGAGGATACGTGGGCGGAAGATCTGTCCCTCGCGTGTATCGAATGAAGAACGCGCCTCGGCCGAGTCAAACGAAACCAGACCGGCTACAGAGACCTGACCGACTCTGTATCGCGGCCCTTCTTCGATGGAGACTTTCACCACGGTCCCGCCGCCAGCTTCCGGCTCAAACTCGATCGAGACCGCGGCGTCGATGAATCCTCGATCCCGGTACAGCGCGATGACTCTGTCGACATCCTGTGTGAGGACTTCCCTGCTCGTCCTGTCACCCGGGCCGGCCGTGAACATCGCCCTGAGGGTCCTACCGTCGATACCTGTCTCTCCCGAGATCTCCAGCCGCTCGACGAGGAACTCCTCCATGGCCCCCGATTCATCTGGATCCGAGGATCCCGCTCCGGACGAAACAGCCGCCACCGCGAGAATGGCCCCTACCACCGCGGCCCGAATGACCACCAGCCTCTGCGCCGCCGCCGCGCCGCTCACCGCGCCCGTCCCCTGCCCCCACTCACGCGGGACCGAACGATTGGCCCACCACCTCAGCACCACTCTGCGGCAGTATCTTCGATTCACGACTCTCGCTCCTCGGGCCCAAATCGCTTTCCTGCGAGCCGCGAATCGAGCTCCGGCATCGGGTCGACCTCCTCGATCAGTAGAGAACCCTCCCCGGTCGCAACGAGCAGTGCTCCCCTCCCGCGAATATCCAGGATCGTGCCCGGGGGCTCATCAACAGGGAATTCCTCTTCTGACGTGCTCGCCCTCCAGACTGTTACTCTCCTGCCATCGAGATAGGTGAACGCCCCGGGGTACGGTCTGGTGAGGGCTCGCACCCAGTCGTATATCCGATCCGCCGGCCAGCTCCAGTCGACCTGGCCATCATCGGGTGTACGTCGCGGACGATAGAAAGCGAGCGAGTGATCCTGTGCGATGCGCGGCGCACATCCGTCGCGGAGCGGAGGATAGAACTGACGGATGAGTTCGCTTGTCTCTTCCGCCGCCTTCTCGGCCACTGTGCCCGCACTATCGTCTCGCGAGATCTCGATCACGCGCTGTCCGATGATGTCGCCGCCGTCGAGGATAGAGCTCAGATAAAAGAGCGTGACGCCTGTCCGCCGCTCACCTTCGATGATCGCCCAGTTGATCGGAGCGCACCCTCGATACCGCGGGAGGAGTGAGGCATGAATGCCGACGAGTCCCTTGGAAGGTACGGCACAAAGTTGATCGGGAATGATCGTCCGCCACCCCACTACGAACCCGATCTCCGGGGCGAGAGCGCGGAACAGTTCCAGGTGGCGCCTGACCCCGAGCTTCTTTGCTACATGGAGCTCAAGTCCTCGCCTTCGCGCCAGATCACCTACGTCGTGCTCCCAGCACTCGTGAGGATCGGCATCGAACGTGAAGACCGCAGCGATATCGGCTCCGAGCTCAATAAGCGCCTCGAGAGCCCGATACCCCCAGCTCCCGCTCCCGAAAAAGATCGTCCGCATAACCCTATCAGGCGCTTTCCTACTCCCACTCCACCGTAGCCGGCGGCTTGGTGCTCACGTCGTATGTGACGCGATTTACACCCTTGACCTCGTTAATGATGCGATTCGAAACCTGCGCCAGGAAATCGTGTGACAGCCGGCTCCAATCTGCAGTCATCCAGTCCTTCGTGTCGACCGCGCGCAATGCTATGACATGTTCATATGTTCTGTAATCCCCCATCACCCCGGTCGTCCTGATGGGGAGCAGCACGGCGAAGGCCTGCGAGGGTCCACCCGAGGGGAACACGCGCCGCAGCTCCTCCTGAAAGATCGCCTCCGCATCCCGCACGATGCGGAGCCGTTCCGTCGTCACCTCGCCGACGATCCGCACGGCCAGACCAGGACCGGGGAAGGGCTGACGGCGAAGGATTACGTTTGGCAGGCCGAGATGGCGTCCCACGGTGCGGGCCTCGTCCTTGAAGAGATCCCTCAACGGCTCGACGAGTTCAAACGGCATCGATGCAGGAAGTCCGCCAACGTTGTGGTGGGTCTTTATCGTCGAGGCCGGCCCCCCGCTCGAGGCGCTCTCGATGACATCGGGATACAGAGTTCCCTGGGCGAGAAAGCGGATGTCGCCGATCTTGTTCGCCTGTTCGGTGAAAATGCGAACGAATTCGCGACCGATCCGACGACGCTTTTCCTCGGGATCGATCACGCCCTCGAGTCGCCGCAGGAATGTCGATGAGGCGTCGACGCATCGGAGGTTGAGATGTCGAGAATCCCGGAAGAAGCTCTCGACCTCCTCACGCTCGCCGTGCCGCAGCAATCCGTTGTCGACGAAGACGCACCACAGGCGATCGCCGACGGCGCCATGAACAAGGAGAGCAGTGACCGACGAATCGATACCGCCAGACAGGGCACAGATCACCCGGCCGTCACCGACCGTTTCGCGGATCCTACTGGTTGCTGCCTCGATGAACGTCTCCGTCGTCCAATTGCCCGAGGCACCACAGACGCGATAGAGGAAGTTATGCAAGATCTCCTTTCCCCTCGCGGTGTGGGTCACCTCAGGATGAAACTGGATGCCGTACGCCTTCCTCTTCTCGTCCGCAAAGGCGGCAATAGGGGAGTTTGCACTCGATGCGACGATAGTGAACCCCGGCGGAGCAGATTCGATGATGTCACCGTGGCTCATCCAGACCTTCGTCCTATTTGCCAGCCCGGCGAACAGAGGCGACCGCGTGAGGATCCTGACCCAGGTGCGCCCATATTCACGACGGTCCGCCGTCGAGACTCGGCCCCCCATCTGCCTGGCGATTAATCCCATACCATAGCAGATGCCTAACACGGGGACACCGAGCTCGTAGATGCCTGGGTCTGGTATCGGAGCGTGGGATTCGTACACACTGGCGGGCCCGCCGGAGAAGACGAGGCCGATGAGCGGCTCTTCTGCCAGCTGGGAAGCGGAGATATTGAATGGAAAGATCCTGGAAAAGACGCGGGCTTCTCGAATTCGGCGGGCGATGAGCTGGGTGTACTGAGATCCGAAATCGAGGATCCCGACGACCTCCCGAATGTCATGGTCTGCGTCCACCCGTTCGACCTCCCTCACAGTCGAGCTTCTCGGGTACCCTCCCTCGGCCGACGCACTCCCTCAGTCGACGCGCTCCTTCCCTCGACTATTCCTCACCGATTCAACAGGCTCCTCGCCTCCCGGCGCACGCGCGCATCGCTGTCGGCCAGAGCGTCTCGGACGAGCTTCTGCGCTCGCTTCCCTCCGAGTTCACCGGCCGCTTGGACCGCGGCAAGGCGTACCCGTTTGTCATCATCTTGAGCGAGCAACCTGAGCAGAGGGAGAGCTCGCATAGCACCGAGATTCGACAGAACATGACAGACGTTCCGCCGCACAAACCATCTCACGTCTTCGGCCTCTGCCACGAGCACATCAGTGGCGTCTTCACCCATTGCCGACAGAACCTTGACTATCCGAGCCCGGACTCGAGGATCTTCGTGTGTCCCCAGTGCCTCCAGCAGAGGAACGACACTCTTTCTCCCGGCCTTCACGAGAAAGCGCTGTGCGTCATTCCGCACTTCGTCCTTTGCCAGACAGAGCACCAGACTATGAAGCGCCATGCGATCGTCTATCGACCCGAGCACGCCTACGATCTTCTTGCCGGTGGGACTCGTGTACAGAACGTTCAGATGCTCGGTCAGCACCTGCGTGATGCGTGCGAGTTCCGAGGACCATCCCTGACGCACCAGCACCCTGGCACACTGCTCGAGGACTGAGAGATGGAGATCATACAGCTCCATCTCTTCCTCCCGCTCCATGACGTGGATGCAGCGACCTACGATGGCCCGAAGCGACTCCTGCGAGATCCTCTCCCTGCAACTGTTGATGATCTCGGCGAGGGCCTCTGCAGCGTGCCTCCGGGCATGTGCCGATTTGTATCCGAGCCCGCGGAGAAAGGGCCGAAGCCACGATTGTTGGGCGCCCCCGCTTCTCATCGCACCGATGATGCGATCGAGGGTATCGCCGGAAAGCCCTCCTGATCTCAGGAGTTCGCCCCGGATCGCCTTGGCGGCACCGTCTCTTTCTGCTCTGCCCCGCCCGGAACGAGCCATCGATCGATCCCTCCTGCCCTCTGCCCTCTCACCTCCCTTGGTACGCCAGTCCCCTGGCCGCGCAATACGGTGCAACACGCTAGTGTTTGAAGTGACGAACCCCCGTGAAGACCATCGCGATACCAAATTCGTCCGCAGCCGCGATTACCTCCTTGTCTCGCCGCGAACCTCCGGGCTGTACGACAGCTGAGATCTGTGCCGCGGCGGCCATCTCAATACTGTCGGGAAACGGAAAGAACCCGTCTGACGCCATCACCGCGCCAACAAGATTCAACCCCGCAAAGGCTGCCTTCTTGATCGCCAACTCAACGGGCTCAACCCGACTCATCTGGCCCGCCCCGATGCCCAGCGTCTGTACAGAATTGGAGATAACTACAGCATTCGACCGCACGTGACGCACGACACGCCACGCAAAGGAAAGCGCATCCAATTCCTCGTCGGTGGGCGCCCTGCGCGTGACAACGCGCCACTCGGTGACGTCGTCGCTCACGCGATCTGCCTCCTGGACCAGCACTCCACCCTCGATACTGCGCAGGTCGAAGGTCCTTGCACTCGTCCCGGGAGACAATGACGTCATGACTCGAAGTCGTTTCTTCTCCTTGAGGATGTCGAGAGCTTCCCGATCGAAGGCAGGAGCGAAAACGAGATCGTAGAATCTGCTCGCGATTGTCGATGCGAGCTCTGGTTCAACCGGACGGTTGAGTCCGATGATCCCACCGAACGCCGAGCGCGGATCTGTTGCGAGGGCGCGTTCATACGCCTCTGCCACGCTGCCGCCACGGCCGACGCCACAGGGATTGCAGTGCTTGATGATCGTGCAGGCCGGCTCCTCGTACTCCATGGCGATCCCATGAGCGGCATCCAGATCGAGGAAATTCGTGTACGAGAGCGGGACACCGGCGAGCTGTCGATATCCAGCGAGACCTGCGTCGGGATCACTACCCTCCACGTACAGCGCCGCTCGCTGATGAGGGTTCTCACCATAACGGAGGTCGGCAACCTTGGTCAATCCAATGCCGATGGAGGCGGGCAGTGATACGACCTCGGCCGCGAGCCACCGGCCAATCTCCCGGTCGTACCGGGCACAGTGGCGAAAGACGTTCGCCGCGAGGTTGCGCCTCGTTTCCCGTGAGAGTGCGCCATTGTTATTCGTGAGCTCGTCGAGCACCGGTTCGTACTGGGCCGGCTCGACAAGGACGGCCACCCGGCTCCAGTTCTTGGCAGCGGCACGCGCCATGGCCGGCCCGCCGATGTCGATCGCCTCGACCGCGTCCTCGGAAAGTTCCTGTTCCTTCGATACAGAAGGTGTGACGCTGCGAGCGACCTGGGCGAACGGATAGAAGTTCACGATCACCAGATCGATCGGTGCCAGTGGCTTCTGGTGCTCACCACCATCTTCTCCCAGCTCGGAGCCGGGAGCGAGGATGGCCGCGAACAGATCGGGATGGAGCGTCTTCACACGTCCGCCTGCCAGTTCCGGAGAATCGAATACCTCCTCAACAGACCTGACTCTGATGCCGGCCGCGGCCAGCTCACCCGCGGTCCCCGAGGTGGCGATGATCTCGACGCCCAACTCCTCAAGACCCTTCGCGAAGCTAACCAACCCCTGCTTATCCGATACACTAATGAGTGCGCGATGCACCTTGATCAACGACTCACCTCTCATTCTTTCAGTCGCGGCCATTCACTCGGCCAGCCGGGTGCCATCCTCTTCAGGCTCCATATTTCTTCAGACGCAGTGCGTGGGCAAGCATCAACGGCATCGCATGCAGGGCGGGAAACGTGCCGAGGGAACCCCTCGCACAGCCCACCTCGGTGAAGTGACTGACACGGTCTCCCCGACATGTCTTTGCGTAGAGGAGGAACGGATTCGGGTGCCAGCTGTGGCTCCTGAGGGCGGCAGGGGTCGAATGATCACTCGTCACCACGAACACATCGGGCTCGAGCTTCAGGAGTCTCGGCACTCGCTCATCGACCTCCTCGATAGCTCGAACCTTCCCCTCGAAATCCCCATCCTCCCCCGCCTTGTCCGTCTTCTTGACATGCACGTAGAAGAAATCGAAATCCGCGAAATGACGTTCCAGCGTCTCCAACTGATCGTCGATCGTATCGCCGGTTTCCAAAACGGTCATCCCTACCAATCTAGCCAGGCCGCGATACATTGGGTAGCCTGCAATAGCGGCAGACCGGAGCCCGAACCGCGTCTCCATGCTCGGAATGTCAGGGTACTTGGCAAAGCCCCGGAGCAGAAGGACATTCGCGCGCTCCTCGCCCGCCAGGACCGGCTGGACACGCTCGAGGTATTTCGCGACGACCGTCGCGGTCCCTTCCGCTGCCGGCTCCAGGGCCGCCACAGGCTTGGGCGCCAGACCGTCCTTCTGTGGATCAGTATCGGCCAATGCTCCTGAGAGCCCATCCCCCCGGAACACGACCACACAGCGGTGCTCCTTGCCAGGTCTGATGATGACCTCAACTCCATCGATGGTGTTGATCGACTCTCCCACCTTTGCGCAGATGCGCGCGTTCTCCGGAGTCGGCAGACGTCCGGCGCGACGGTCTGTCACGATGCCTCTGCTATCTAATGTGGCGAAGTTGCCTCGCGCCGCGACATCCCGCTCTGTGAGAGGGAAATCGATACCCAGGGCCTCGAGCACCCCGCGACCGATGTCATATCGAATCGGATCGTAGCCGAAAAGGGAAAGGTGGCTCGGACCGCTGCCCGGCGTGATGCCGGGTGCAACGGGATCGGTGAGGCCCACCGTCGCGACCTCACACAGGCGGTCGAGATGCGGCGTCGATGCCTGCTCCAACTCGGTCTTCCCCTCAGGGCCCATCCCGATCCCGCCCAGCCCATCGATTACGAGGAGCACGATCTTGGACTCGGCCTGCGTCAAGAGATCAGGTATGAGATCCGCCTCACACACAGATGTCTCCCCCCTTGCGCCGAGTGCGCACCGACGCTGGTCCGAGTTACCGGTTCTCGTCCCCCCGCTCGGTCAGACCTTTGTCTCGGCGTCTCTGCTTCATCTCGCCAACAACGGAATAGGGAACTTTGACAGTGCCTATGAGGGGTTCGGATCGCCTCTCGCCGTGACAATCGGACCCGCCAGTCATCAGGAGCCCCATCTCCCGGGCACGTTCGCTCAGCCGCGCCACTGTCCGTCGGTCGTGCTGGGTGTGCCAGACCTCGATCCCGTCGAGATCCGCCTCCTTGAGTTGGGGGAGAAATCGCTCGCGACCCTCGACCCCTGGATGAGCGAGCACGGAGAGTCCCCCCGCGTCACGAAGCAGGCGAAAAGCTAGGGCAGGATCGAGCCGCGGCTTCCCGACATAGGCCGGAGCGTGATAGCCGATGAACCGGAGAAACGCGTCGTCGAAGGTCCTCGCCCATCCGCTCTCCACGAGCGCATCTGCAATATGGGGTCTCCCGACCGTACCGCGACCGGCAAGCTCGAGCACCCGATCGATCTCAAGCGGAGCACCGAGTGTATCGAGCTTGGCCACGATCTTCCGTGCGCGTTCTAGACGGGCGCTCGCGAATCTGTGGAGAAGCTCGAGCAGCCCGGTGTGCCTGCAATCGATCAGGTACCCCAGTATGTGTACGTCCTCGTCATCTATGGTAACCGAGAGTTCGACTCCCGGAATGACCTCCACGTCGGTACCGCGTGCCGCTACCAGTGCGGGTTCAATTGCCCCTACCGAGTCGTGATCAGTAATGGCGATCGCCCGCAATCCCAAGTCAACTGCCCTCTGCACCACTGATGCAGGTGAAGAGAGGCCATCGGAGTATGTTGTATGTATATGGAGATCCGCGTACCGTTCGTCCATAATCTCATCAGGCGGGAGCTGCGAGGGTCCCCGCGAAAGATCTTTTCAAACTGTAGGGGGTGGCTTCTGCTATTCCCGAACGAGGTCGAGGTCCCGAGCGACCGAATCTATGAGTTCTCTCTCGATGATCTGCGCGCCCTCAATCGCACCCTCCAGAAGCGCATTATTGCATATCGTGTTGATCACACGCGGACGACCTTGGGAATAGTCGGAGATAAGATCAATGGCGTCATCTGTGAACAGCTCGTCCTCGCGGCCTGCAACCTGGAGCCGGTAGCGGATGTAATCGCCAACCGATTTCCGCTCCAGCGGGTCCAGCCGACACCGCATGGCTATGCGCTGCTGGAGAGGCTCATCGAGTCGGAGGTAGTCCTCCATATCCGGCAGGCCAAAGAGGAAGAATGTGAGCAGGCGCCCGCCTTGAAGCTCAATGTTGAGCAGCCCGCGGATCTCCTCCATGAGCTCTTTTCGCTGAAGCATATTCGCTTCATCGACGAGAACAACCGGTTTCCTCCCACGCTCGTGGAGATCGAGCAGGACACGGTACATCGCGGCGACAACCTCTCCCTTCTCCTCGGAGGGGCTATCGACACCGAGGAGAGCCGCGACCTTCCGCAGAAACCAGAAGGAACTGATCTCGGGATGGATAATCACCAACAGGATCGTCTCGAAGCTCCCCTGTTCAGAGAGCATGTCGAGCATCCTCCTGGCCAGGGTCGTCTTTCCAGTGCCGATATCTCCCACCAGTGTAACAAGGCCCTCCATCCTCTCAGCCGCGTGCATGAGCTTGATGAGGGCCTTAGAGTGTTGTGGACTGTCGTAGTAGAAGCGCTCGTCCGGAGCACTTGAAAACGGCGGCTCCGCCAGACCGTAGAACGATTCAACGTCCATCGACATCTCCTACTCGTCTATCATACGTACGAGATCCGATCCTTCTTGGGCTTGTCTGTGTCGTCACCCCTTTCTCCCGGACGTCCTTCCTCCCGCGACGTCACGTCGCCCGGCTCGCCCGCAGCAGGCTCGCCCGATTCCTCCGCCCCCGCCCCGGGCTCCGCACCTGGCTGAGGCCCTTCGGTCCCCTCCGCAGAAGCCCGCGCTCGACCCTGACTCACTGCCTCACGCAGGGTCGCCACCTTCTCCGCAACGTCAGCGAACCCGATGTCTATTACGTAGGTGTTCTCGTAATGACTCAGGGCATCCTCGAGTTTGCCCTGAAGCTCGTACGCGCGACCGAGGTGATAGTGGAGCCCGATGTACTCGTCCTCCCGATGCCCCTCGACCACGAGCCCTCGCTCAAATTGACGGATGGCGATCTCGATCTCTCCCTTGTCGATGAAGCACGTACCGAGCATCTCGAATGACTTGATCGCCTCCGCCTTGCCGCGGCTCGCGATCTGAAATTCCGAGATCGCCTCGTTAACCAGGCCCATCTCGCGGTATGCGATGCCAAGATCATAATGGCTCGCATAGTCCCCTTCGTCAATATGCTGCCACACGCCTCCCTTGAATTCCTCGATCATCTGCTCCAGCGTAAGCATGCCCTCTTCGTCACTCATCTCAATCCTGGCCTCACCGGTGTCGGCTTTCGCGATCTCGCCTGCGAGCTCCTGCTGAAGGGCCTTGCCCAGATCGACGAACTCCTCCATGGAAGGAGGCACAGCCGTCTCCGGTTCCGCCTCAGGCGGCGGTGCAGCCTCGGGCCGCGCCTCAGCCCCGGCGGGTACGGCTGCCTCAGGCGGAGCCTCGGGTGCCAACACCTCAGGTGCAATCGCCTCAGGCGGACCGGCGGCCTCGGCCACGGGAACCGCCTCGGGCCTGGGAACAGCCTCAGGAGGCACAAACCTCTCGTCCGGGACGAGGACCGAGAGACGCTCGATTGCCTCCTCACTACGGGGATCGATCTCAATCACCCGCTTGTAGATCGACTCCGCCTCTTCAGTAGCTCCCCGCCTCATCAGGCACTCACCGAGATCCAGATAGGCCATCACCATCGCCTCAGCATCCTCGTTCGCTACCGCGATCTCCACGAGCTTCTGACGCGGGCGAAGCTCGAAGGGGCGGAGCTCGGCGAGCTTACTGAACAGGCGCCATGACTCTTCGAACGATCCCTCATCGTAATACCCTGTCGCAGCGCGATAAAAGTAGTCTATTGCCTCATCGACCGATCCGATCTCGAGGAGCAGGTCACCCATCTCCACGCACTCCCCCCAGTCCTCGATATCGGCTGCTTCGGGTATCCTCGGCCTGACTGCCGCCGGCGCCCCCTCCTCCACAGTCGCCAGCTCCTCTACCACGCCCGCCGCCAGTTCCTCAGCTCCCACAGGCGCCTCTGGCAACTCGACCACTGCCTCCCCCGGCAGCACCTCTGGCTCTGCCCGAGCCTCGGGAGCACCGACCTCTACCGCCTCCGGCGCGACCGCTGCCTCAGAGGGAACTGCCTCAGCTGGAGCCTCCTCCTCTTCTCCGGGAATCACCATCTCCGGCGCCCGCTCTTCCTCCGGTGCAGCGACCTCCACACCGGCCCCGAGCTCGGCCCTCGCGGCCACAACCTCAGCCTCCGGAGGCGTCACCTCCGGGGGCGCCTCGCCGGCAGCGACAGCCGCCCCGGCACCGGGAGCAATCGACTCGATCCTCTCAACGATTGCCTGGACCTCACTGTCCTTCCCCTGCTCTCGAAGCCGGTCTGCGATCTCACTCAGCTCCTTCACCGCCTCATCAACCTGCTCCTGGGAGAGATACATCTCGACCAATTGCTTTCGTGCATCTATGTTCTCAGGAGTGAGCTCGACCATCGTGCGGTAGGCCTGAAGCACACCGTCCATATTGTCCTGTTTCATCTGCCGGTCGGCGAACTCCATCAGGTTGGTGATCGCCTCGCCGACCAACCCCTGTTTGGCATAGAGATGGCCGAGCTGCTCGTAGACATCGGCTCGATCTCGATCGCAGCGGAGTATCTTTTTGCATACAGCGATAGCGTTGGTGTAGTAGGCCTCCTTCACATAGACATCGACCGCCCGATAGTACTCGTCAATCGCCTGGTCTTTCTCGTTCTTCTTGAGATAGATGTCGCCCATATGGTTGTAGACGCTTGCGTCCGAAGGCTCGAGCTGGAGGACTTTCTCGTACTCCTCGATCGCCAGGTCGTACTTCTCCTCCTGGACGTACTTCGCCGCCTTCTGTCTCAATGACGCTGCGCTTTCCACAGTAGAAATCCCCCTCTCGTGTCACTCATGCACCGCAACCCTCAACCGGCCGGCGTTCCCAACGCGGGCTCCATGTGCACCGACCTTCCCTCCGAGCGAGAGCACCTAGGCCGATCACAGGGAAGGAAATGCTCCCTCCCGATCCCTCGGCTCGACGCCTCTGGCGGGGACCCCCGCCTCCTCTGGCCTCAGGCCGAATTCCCTCCGGACCGCGCGCACAGGCATCCAGTTGCTCTCCCCCACGACCACACTCCCCCGCTTCACCACTGCATGCACGGAATTCGTAGAGAATCGATACGGGAGCTGCCGATAGTCGTTCATATTGTGGACTACGAGATCGGCGAGCTTCCCCTGCTCCAGAGTGCCCAGTTCCTCCGCTAGACCGAGGGCGTATGCTCCGTTCACTGTCGCCGCGGTGATCGCCTCGGCGGGTGTCATCTCGAGCCCGAGACAGGCGAGGCCGATAGTGATCGGCATCGCCTCGATAGTGCAGGAGCCTGGATTGAGGTCGGTGGCAAGCGCCACGGGGACCCCCTGCTCGATCAGTTTCCGTGCAGGTGCATATGGCGACCTGAGGAAGAGCGATGTGCCGGGAAGGAGCGTGGCTACAACCTTCTTGTCGGCCAGGGCCGCGATCCCTGCATCTGAGGGATAGATAAGATGATCGGCGGAGAGCGCGGACACCTCTGCCGCCAGCTCCGCACCTCCACACGAGGTGAGCTCATCTGCATGTATCTTGGGCCGTAATCCGTGGCGCAGACCCGCCTCCAGGATCCGCTTCGATTCAGCCCGATCGAAGACACCGGTCTCACAGAAGACATCACAGTATCGGGCTAGCCCTTCCTCGGCCACAGAGGGAATCATCTCTTCGATGATGAGCGTAATGAATGCCTCCCGTCGATCGCGGTATTCATCGGGGACCTCGTGGGCGCCGAGAAATGTCGGCAGGACATCGATGGACTGATTGCCATCGAGCGCATCAATCACCTGTAGAATCGCAAGTTCATCGTCGGTCGTCAGGCCATATCCGCTCTTCGTCTCGACCGTTGTCGTACCCCAACGCAGCATCCGCCCCAGCCGCTCAAATGCCGACTCGAAAAGCTCCTCCTCAGTGGCCTCCCGCGTCGCTCGAACTGTCGCACGGATCCCGCCCCCCTGATCAGCGATCTCCTGGTAGCTCGCCCCGCGCATGCGGAGATCGAACTCCTTCTCGCGTGATCCGGCAAATACGATATGGGTATGGGAGTCGATGAATCCGGGCATCACCACTTTGTCTGTGGCATCGATGACGCGCGCGCCCCGCCCCAGCTGCACCGATCGAACGACGACTTCGGATGGCCCCACTGCCACGACCTTCTCACCGGATACCGCTACGGCTCCGTCCTCGATGACCCCGAGAGACTCCATATCGCGGCCGGTACGCGGACCTTCCGTGTCTGAGCTGAGCGTCAGGAGCTGCTTCGCGTGAACCACTAGCAGTTCGACGTTGCCTTTAGCCATGTCTCTATCCATTCTGGAGACCCTGCCGACTTCCTTCGCGCTGCATCCCGTGGCGATCCGGACGGTGACAACCTACCGGCGACGCGTGAGCTTCTTCCCTTCCTCCCAGGGTAGCCCACACGGTCCCTCCGCCGACGGTAATTCGGGTCGCTGGTGTGTACGATGGGCGCGCAACCTGACAACCGCAAGCATCGCGCCCGAACCGGCTGCCGAAGAATGAATGCCGACCCGATCCTCCCCCTCGGATCCGTCGATGTCACTATTCAAGAGCGACTGGCCGCGTTGATGAACGGCAGCCGGAGCTGGCGCGGTGCCTTGACGTCAATGCATACAGAGAAGGTTCTGACGGCAGGTCAGAGCATGGGGATCTTCACGCCCATGCGCTTCGCTGATTCAATAGCTTCAGGATATCCGGCATCGGCGTGCCGCGCTATGCCGGTTCCCGGATCGTTCGTCAGGACTCGCTCGAGCCGTCTCGCCATCTCCGCAGTGCCGTCCGCCACGATGACCTGCCCGGCATGAATCGAGTTCCCGATGCCGACGCCCCCGCCGTGGTGCACCGAAACCCACGACGCACCAGAGACGGCATTGAGCAGTGCATTCAGAATCGGCCAGTCGGCGACGGCATCCGACCCGTCGAGCATCCCCTCGGTCTCACGATTGGGCGAGGCAACCGATCCTGTGTCGAGATGGTCGCGCCCGATGACGATGGGAGCCGCTATCTGGCCGCGCTTCACCATGTCATTTATCAATTCACCGAACCGAGCCCGCTCTCCATACCCCAGCCAGCATATCCTGGCGGGAAGCCCCTGATACCGAACCCGTTCGCTCGCAAGCCGGATCCACCGGCCCAGGGCCTCGTCCTCGGGGAATTCCTTGAGCACGACCTCATCGGTCCTTGCGATATCCTGAGGATCGCCGGACAGAGCTGCCCAGCGGAACGGCCCCTTGCCCAAACAGAAAAGGGGCCTGATATATTCGGGGACAAACCCGGGAATATCGAATGCCTCCGCCACACCGCCCTTCTGTGCCTGTCCGCGCAGGTTGTTGCCGTAATCGAACGCACGAGCCCCCTTCTGCTGCATCTCGAGCATGGCGCGCATCTGGCGGGCCATCGATTCGTACGCACGCTCGATGTACTGCTCCGGATCCCTTGCGCGCAGTTCGAGCGCCTGCTCCAGACTCATCCCCCCGGGAATGTACCCGTTCAGCTCATCGTGTGCGGACGTCTGATCAGTGAGCACATCAGGTATTTCCCCCACCTCTACGAGACGAGGATGGACCTCGCTGGCATTCCCCACCAGACCGATCGACCGCGGTATCTTCTTGGCGACCGCCTCATCCTTGAGGCGCAGCGCCTCATCGAGGCTCTCGACCATCATCTCGCAATAGCCGCTGTCAAGCCGTCTCTTGATGCGTGCAGGATCGACCTCGACGTCAATGCACACCCCCTCGTTCATCGTCACCGCAAGGGGCTGCGCCCCACCCATACCACCCATTCCCGCAGTGAGCACGAACCTGCCTTTCAGGGAGCCGCCGAAGTGTTTGCGCGCACAAGCAGACAGCGTCTCGTATGTTCCCTGGAGAATGCCCTGAGTCCCGATGTAGATCCAGCTGCCAGCGGTCATCTGCCCGTACATCATCAGCCCCATCCCCTCCAGGTACCGGAAGTGGTCTCCGGTCGCCCACGCAGGGACGAGGAGCGAGTTCGCAATCAGCACACGAGGTGCTTCGGCCTGGGTACGGAAGACCCCCACAGGCTTTCCGGACTGTATCAGGAGCGTCTCATCGCCACCGAGCTCCCGCAGCGAGCGGACGATGGCGTGGTACGCCTCCCAATTGCGCGCTGCCTTCCCGGAGCCGCCATAGACTATGAGTTCCCCCGGATTCTCGCCGACCTCTGCATCGAGGTTGTTCATCAACATTCGCAGGGCGGCTTCCTGGTGCCACCCCTTACAGGAAATAGTCGTTCCGCGCGGCGCGCGAACGTCTGGCGCCTCCTGCACCTTTGTGCCAGTCCCCTCCGTCATTGCCTGACCCATCTCGCCGTCCCCGATAAGTGTAAGTTTGTCTCCCTCCGGATCCCTCCTGTCGATCGCCCGCGACCACAACGACGAAGGACCCACTCGGCGAACCGTGCCGCTCTTGCTACCTGGGGATCTTCACAGATCGGGCCCGTCCTCGAAGAGCGGTGCCATCTTCTTCACGGCGCAGTATTCTCCGCACATAGTGCAGACGTCGCTCTCCGACGCCGGGCTGGCCTCGCGCAGCGCCCGCGCGCGGTCGGGATCGATAGCCAGCCTGAACATGCCTTCCCAGTCGAGTTTCCGTCGCATACGGGACATCTCCAGATCCCGATCCCAGGCACCAGCAACACCTTTCGCCAGATCACCCGCATGGGCCGCGATGCGCGACGCCACCACACCCTCCCGAACATCGTCGACCGTCGGCAGCCGCAGATGTTCTGAAGGGGTGACATAGCACAGAAAATCCGCCCCTGCCGCGGCCGCCACCGCGCCGCCGATCGCCCCGGCGATGTGATCGTGGCCGCAGGCTACATCGGTGACGAGAGGGCCGAGCACATAGAATGGTGCCTCACGGCAGGCACGCTTCTCCAGGAAGACGTTCGCTTCTATCTGATCGAGCGGGACATGTCCAGGCCCTTCTACTATGACCTGGATCCCGCGCTCCCGCGCACGTTCGACGAGTTCTCCGATGACGAGCAATTCCTGTATCTGGGAACGATCTGACGCGTCGGCCAGCGAACCAGGCCGGAGCCCGTCGCCCAGGCTGAGCGTCATATCGTAGCTCCTGGCGATCTCCAGGAGCCGATCGTATTCCTCGTACAGCGGGTTCTCCCGGTCGTGCAATACCATCCACTCTACGAGGATCGCCCCGCCCCGACTGACCACCTTAGCGATCCGCTTGTCCCGCTTGAGACGACCCACGCTCTCCCTCGTCACGCCGCAGTGTACGGTGACGAAGTCGACTCCATCCTCACCGTGCTTCTCGATCGCCCGGAACATATCGTCGCCCGACATCTCAGGGGCGGCCCGCCCCTGTCGCACTGCCTCGACGGCGGCCTGATAGATCGGAACGGTCCCTACTGGGACCTCGGAGGCTTCGATGATCGCCCGCCGTATCTTGTCGATGTCGCCGCCCACCGAGAGATCCATGACCGTGTCCGCGCCCGCCTCGATGGCCGCGCGCAACTTCGCCACTTCCAGATCGAGATCCGCGTTGTCCGGTGAAGAACCGATGTTCGCGTTGATCTTAGTTCTGAGCCCCTTACCGATACCGATGGGCTTCACATTTCTATGGCGGGGATTCCTCAGGATGACGACGGTTCCCTTTGCTACTTCAGCCTCGAGTTTGACGAGATCGACACCTTCAGCCTCGGCCACGGCGCGCACGACATCCAAAGTCGTTCCCTTGCTTGTCGTTATATGCACCATCCTTCCCTCCGCATATCCTGTATATTATTAACCACCATAAATTTAACATACCCCGAATGCCTTGTCAACGCAATTTTGGGTAGTGTGCCCGTTGTGGCTCTCCAGTGGCTCCACAAATCCGGCCCCGCCCGCGTGACGGTGCGCAAAATGAGCCAACTCAGCCAGAACTACGTTCTCGATAGCACGGATCCGGGTAGTCTACTGTGCTGACCCAGCTTAGAGAGTCCTCTGCCTCCGGAAGCTGCATCTGGGTGCCCTGCCCGGGAGGTCATGCCAGGCCGGCGTACGACTCATGGTCTATGATGCGTCCTGACAGTACGCGAACGGAGTGCGCTACCCCACACCCGTCTCGCCGCTAGAGATGCTCATTGACAGACTGTCCATTTTGGGTGCAATGCAAAGGCAACTAGAACGACGCACAGGGCTGACGACACGGCCCACGTGCCCCTGTGTAAGAAACATCTTCTCGTGGGCAGTGAGGTGGGGTCCAGTAACAAGGAGAACTCGAACGTGGCATCTCGAAGACTGCCGATGTACGCGAATTCTGTCGTTGCGATCGTTGTACTGAGCCTCTTCGCGGTCGCAACCAGCTCGATGGCTGCACAGAGGATCGTTCTGGGAGAGCTCTTCACCAACACGAGTTGTGGTCCCTGCCGGCCGGCAAATCTGAAGCTCGACACCCTGGCGATCGAACACAGCGCAACTCTGGCACTAATCCGCTACCACACGTGGTGGCCTTCGTCGGCTGATCCCTTCTACCAGGCAAACATCATTGAGAACACCGCACGCACCAACTACTACGATCCCGGGTACGTGCCGTACTTCTGGATCGACGGCTCCCCCGCAGGCGCATCGCATAGTTACTGGGACGGGATGATTACGAATCGCGAGAGCGTGCCGAGCCTCTTCGAAATTCACCTTGATGGGAGCATGGGGGGCGATACCGGCCGGCTGAAGGCGAAGATCATCATTACCCAGGCCATCCCGTGGCCCGCCCTGGTCGTACGCTGTGTCGTTACCGAGTCGAATATTTACTGGCCCGCTCCGAACCAGATGCTCTGGCATCACCAGACCATGCGAGATATGGTACCCGGGCCATCCGGAACGCCGATCACAACTCAACCCGGCGACACGGTCGAGATGTCCTGGTATTTCACGGTCGATCCGGCCTGGGTCTGGGACAACTGCGAGACCGTTCTATTCCTCCAAAAAGACGAAGAGAGGGAGGTGCTGCAGTCCGCGAAGCTCGCTGCGCCGGCCTTCGCGCAGCGTCCTGCCACGGTCCACATCGATCCTGATTCGGTCAACATCCACCTCGGCAGCGATTTCTGCTATACGGCAACCGTGACAACCCACACGGGCACGCAGCAGTGCTTCTATGGGATAGCCGATGTGACGCTGCCGAACGGAAACTCATATCCGGGGAATCCCGTCGCGGGGCCGACCTACATCTGTGTGTCTCCCCACCAGACCAAAGCCATCCACATCTGCCACACGGTTCCGTTCAATGCTCCCACCGGCACGTACATCTATACGGTGAAGATCGGCACGCCTCCGGATGATCTGATCGATGAGGAGAGTACGGAGTTCACTGTGTCTTTCTGGTAACATTGTTGTGCCGGCGATGATTCTATCCGGATCCGCATACCCTAAGTCCCGTATGAGACCGTTACGACGACCCTGGTCGTCGATTCGTTGACCCGGGCTTCCTCCGACAGATAGGGTGTCTGACCTACGTAGTTTCTCGTTCCGACCGAGGCCGCGACATCGACCATCAGGCCGAATACTCTCCGACCTATCCCCGCCGAGATGAGCGCCTTCTCTATCGTATCGTCTCGATACCATGGGATGAGAGCGAGCCCGTACCGCACACTCGCATCCCCCCGGAGCCGTATCTCCGACCCGACCCTCAGTTCGACCGCCTCGAGTGCTCGGCCGGGCTCAAACGACCCGCCGTCATCTCTGTATAATAGATCTGCTGCGAACAGGGCTCCCCGCCCTCTCCCCGTCCCGTACGCCACGCCGAGCCCAAGAGAGGCCGGATACGAGATCGGCCCGAGATCGAGGCCGCTGCGATAGACTGCAGCTATCCTCAATGACTGAGTCGCACGCACCTGGAGCCCCACACTGTACAGCTCTGAATCGAGGTCCTCACTCACGTGGCTGGCCGTGCTCTGCGAATCCGGGTCGTAGTAGTGAGTTGCCGTTTCCATGTCCCGCTGGCCACGCACCAACCCGCCGGCTACCCCGAGGGAGAGCCACCACGCAGGCCGCACGCCCAGTGCCGCGACGTGCTGCCTCAGATCTCCCCTGCCCTCGAGCCGCTCGACCCCGATCGCCCGAGCCGGACGGATCGCATCGCGGATCACGATCTCGCTCTCATAGCGGTAGTCATAGCAGGGAGTCGTCCCCAGGCTGATGCCGACGCGGCGGCCGGGCGCCCATTGTATCCCGGCGGAAAGCGGCTCGAACAGTTCCTCGCTGGTCGAACGGGCACCGAATTCGCCCGGCTCTGTCTCCGGCCCGACGATCTCCTCGCTCGTCATCCGGCGCCCGAAACCGAGCCATATCCCCGGCCCCTCAGCATATGCCGCCTGAGCAGGATTGGCGAACGCGGCGAGCTCCGCGCCATCGAGGGCAAGCGAGGCACCTCCCATGGCAGCGACCCGGGCCGATACGCTCATCACTGGATCACCGTCAGTCATGAATCCGAGAAGGCTTCCCTGTGACAGAGCCGGCAGGATAAGAACGAATAGAAGGCTACCAGACCAGATCCAACGCCAGGCCGTACTCATATTCGGATCTCCCCCTCCTCTCCTCGACTCCAGAGCCGCGGGAGAGCTCGCCCTCCCTCTCCGTCTGAGCGTACTTGACCGTCACATCGAGCCTGCGGAGAAAGCGGTGCCCGATCAGAACGTACCAGCGGCTCCCCCGGCCCCACAGAGGCATGTTCCGCATGACCCCGGGCAGATCGTTCTCGAACTCATAGATCCTCGAGTCATACGAGTCCGTGGCAAACCAGATCCATCGCGTCTCCAGTCGCAGTTCGTCGTACGGCCGTACAGTCGACCCCCAGAAGATCAACCTCCCGTCCTCAGAACGTCCCAGCTCCTGTATGGCCGTCTCCACCCACTCGCCGCGCAGCCGCGACCTCATCGTCTCGCCCGACCGCCATGTCAGTTCCAGCCTGGTCGTCTCGCGATCAGTGAGGAGATCGAGCGTTCCGGAAGCGATGTCAGACGCGACCTCCTGACGCGCCTCTCTCGATCGGCTGCGCCTCCTGAGAGTGAAGGCCAACTCCGTACCCAGTCGCTGTTCGACCTCAAGCCAGTACTCCTGTCCCCGCGTCGGCATCTCCTCCAGGTAACGGCGCCACGGATGTTCAAAGATGTCATAATGAAACCAGACTCTGCTCCCTCCCACCCGATGTCTCAGCCCGAAGAGCGCGCCGCGTTCGTTGCGCACTTCACCGCTCACATCGGAGAGCGCGAATCCATAGTCGTTATAGAAATCCCAATCGTAGTCACGGATGATGGTGATCGTCTCCGTATTCCCGAGGAGATAGCTGGCCCCGGCAAGCCAGGCTCGCCCGCCCCCTCTACACCACGCGTGCTCACCGAAGAGCCCGAGCTCGCCCAGGTGGAGCAGCGCGTCAGCACCGAGAACCTGATTAGTCCGGCCACGGAGTGAGTAGTACCTTCCTCCCTCGAGCGGTGGGTCGAGTTCCGGAGCGTACGTGGCATGGTACCCCGTGGCTCCGATCGCCAGCTTCTCCCCGAGCTGCCAGCGCAGCCGCGCACCCATCAGTTGCTCCTCGAGCTTGTCTTTCTTCGCCCGTTCCGTCTCTGTCCGGTGGAGTCCTGTCGCGTATACGCTCTGGACCGACGTCCCCTCCTCGGAGAGTGTGGCGTCGCGATGGGCCAGCGAGACGAACGCCACCGCGCGGTTGCGGTGCCCGAGGCTGGTGACGACCCCGCGTAAGAGCCGGGTCTCATCGGCAGACGCATAGTAGATGATCCCTTGTTCCTGTCTGCGCAGCGAAGAGACGAGTTCGCGCCCCTTGAGCACGGCGTAGCGCGGGCCAAAGACAAGTCCCTGCCCGAATTGTAGCTGGTAGTCCCCGACGACGACCCGATCGAGCGCCCCCACGATACCGCTCCGCTCCCCGCCGCGTATCGACACAGCACCACTCATGTGATCTGTCAGGCCGGGTTCGCCAGGATCGCGCTCCGCCAGCAGGCTGAGTGACACTCTCTCCCCTACTTTCGCCGAGAGACGGTTGTACACCGAGTAGCGAGTGGGGCTGAACGTACGCTCGAGATACCCCTCGCGATGGGGATGGCGATCTCGAATGCGCGTCCGCATCCTCACCTCGAAGGGCCTGCGGGGCACTTCCTTCAGCCACGGCTCCGCGCAGACAAAGGGAGCGATTCTGCGGAAGAGTTCCTCATCCACGCCCGGAGCGCCGCGCAACTCGCTCGTACGCGAGAAGTACCCGTACTCCTTGCGGTAGGAGACGATCGCTTTCGCCAGTTCCGGCGTCACCCAGGGTAGCGCGGCGAGTTCCTCCCAGGTGGCCCTGTTGAGCTCGATCGGATGGCGTGCCAGTTCGTCAAGGAGTTCAAGAAGAAGTGATTCCCCCTCCTCCTCGAGAGCGGGGTCGATGAGGAGTTCCTCGAGGTCCGTCAGGCCATCCTGGGCCGACAGGAGGTGGGGAACGATGACGAAAATGATGATGAGGAAAGGAACGCGCACCCGGGTCACTGACTCCCTCCGCCCTCGTTCGTGTTGATCATCCACTCTTCGCGGCCGTTCATTCTTCTCGATGATTCAATCTTCCTGGGCATCCATTTGACGTCGCGGTTCATTCTTCTTCGCCGCACGCTCTCGCCGACCATTTACACTTCTTGACCCTTCCTCACGATCGGCCGCCCTGCTCGACCACTCACTCTCCTCGGCCAATCCACCCTTCTCGACGCTCCAATCTCCTCGAAGGTTCGCTCTTCTCGGCCGTTTATTCTTCCTCACCCGGAGATCGATCCCCGGCCCCGGTCTCGTCTCGATCTTTCATCCCGAAGAATATCCTCACGCCGGCCATCTGAGTCGCCCCGAGAACGGGATGAGAGCGCCACGCGTAGTCGAAGACAACTTGTTCATTGCCGACGCTCAGTCCGGCAGAGAACGAGGCGGGATCCGTTCTGATCCCGGCGCGAAGCGTCACCAGAGGAGAGATCGAGATCTCCTGCCCCACCCGATACTGCGGATCGAAGCCCCGTTCCTGGAAGATCTCTCCCGCAACCAACAATTGTCCAGTCGGACGCCAGTGGAAGCCTACGTGGGCGGCCGCAGGAAGCCGTTCCCCGGCGCTTCTGATGCTCGGCCCATCCACGTTCTCGATCCACATGCCGAGCGCGAACGACTCCTCTCCGGCCGGCCAGGTCTGGATGCCGACGTCGGCGCCCCCAATCATCTCTTCGCCGTACCCCGCGATCACGAGATACATCAGCTTGACCGCACCGCCGAGCGCGACCCGCTCTCCGACCATCCACCCTGACCCGAGCCAGAGAACATCTTCGCGGTAGGTCGATCCCCCGAAGGAACGAAAACCGGCCCCCATCTTTCCGACAGGGCCCGGCCCACCGTACGTGATCGCAACGAGGCGGAGGTCGTCGAGGCCGAAGAGCTCGCTGTAGAAGAACGCCAGCTCCGCGCGTGCGAGCTGCGCGATCCCGGCCCCGCTCGTCGACACACCAGCGCCGACGGCGAACGGCCCACCCATCCCTGCTCCAGAAGCCTGACTATCGAGCGAGACGAATGCACCCCGGGATGGAGAGCTGAGACCGCAAACACCAACGACAAGCGCCAGGAACGACAGCACGCGCGGCCGACCGCCAGACATGCCCTCCCCCTCGACCGCTCCGCTCACCCCTGGGGCCGGTTCTCAAGACATGTGATGTTCGGAATGCGAGATCAACCCAGTACCCGGGCCACCTCCTCAGCCACCTCGAGCGTCGTAGAGCTGCCGCCCATATCGTAGGTCTTGACCTTCCCTTCGCGGATGACTCTGCTCAGCGCATCCTCCAGTCGACGCGCCTTCTCCTCCTCGCCGAGCCACTCGAACATCAACCTGGTCGCAAGCAGCGTGGCCATCGGATTCACCTTGTACTGCCCGGCATACTTCGGGGCAGACCCGTGAGTGGGCTCGAAGACTGCGAAATCGTCACCGATGTTCCCGCTCGAACCGAACCCGAGGCTCCCGATCAACTGGGCAGCCTCATCCGATATGATGTCGCCGAAGAGATTCGTCGTCACAAGTATATCGTAGTCCTGTGGATTCTTGATGAGCCACATGGCAACGGCATCGACATTCTGTTCCTCAAAAGCGATGTCCGGATACTCCGCGGCCACCTCCCGAGCCTCTTCGAGAAACATCCCGCAGGTTTCGCGCACCACGTTCGCCTTGTGGACCGCTGTTACCTTCTTCCTCCCGTGTTTCTTCGCATACTCGAACGCCGCCTTCACGATACGCCGACACCCCTTCTTCGTGAACAGCCGGATGGAGATCGCGGCCTCATTGGGATCAACCTGACGCATTCCCGGGAGCTTCATGATCTCATCCGGGATCGGGCGGTACTCGATGCCGGAGTACAGGCCCTCAGTGTTCTCACGAAAGATGACCAGATCGATGTCATCGCGATAATTGAGAGGGTTGCCAGGAAAAGCCTTGCAGGGCCTGAGGTTGACGTACAGATCAAAGAGGATACGCATGCGCACGATCGGGCTGCGGTACCCCGGTACATTCGGCCTGGAGGTGATCGCCCCGAACAATCCGCAGTCACACTCCTTCAGGATCTCGATCGTCCCCGGCGGCAGCGCGTCCCTGTACTTCTCCCAGCAGGTCCATCCCACTTCGGCGGGAACATACTCCGCATCGAGTTCGATCGCATCGAGTACGATCTTCGCGGCCTCGAGCACATCATGCCCGATACCATCGCCGGGCATCCACGCAATTCTGTACTTCGCCACGTCTGGTCTCCCTTTCTGTCACGTATCCTCTGTCATGACAACTTTCAGGCCTTGCCCACGAGCTTTCTGGCGTATCGAAAATGAACCAAAGCTCGTTCATGTCCGCGTCATCCGTCCCCTGCTGTCGCGTACCCTCTCTCGGATCAACCTTCAGGCCTTGCCCATAACCTTCTTGGTATGAGCGATGAGCCCCCCGTCATTGAGAATCTCCATGACGAATTCGGGCAGGGCAGCGAACGATAGACTGCCTCCGCTGTAACGCAGCTGCCCCCCGGCGAGATCGACCTCGACCTCCTCCCCTTCCTCTATCATGTCTGCGGCCTGCGCGCACTCTATCGGTGGCAGCCCCTGGTTGATCGCGTTGCGGTAGAAGATGCGAGAGAATGACTTAGCGACCACCGCTCCGATGCCGGCAGCCGCGAGACAGGTCGCTGCCTGTTCACGTGAACTTCCGCATCCGAAGTTCGATCCCGCTACGATGATGTCACCACGTCCGATCCGTTCCGGGAACGACGGATCGATGCCCTCGAGGGCATGGGCAGCCATCTCCGATGCCTCGATTATCGGGAGATACTTGCCGGGATAGATGACGTCGGTATCTATATTGTCGCCGAGTTTAATCACCCGGCCCTTTATGATGCCCACTGCGATCTCCTTCGTCGAGTGCTCGCGTGCCGCCCGCGCGTCCGCATCTCAGGCGCGTGCTGGCGTCTCGCTCCCGGCCTCACCTTTCGCTCGATTGCCGGCATTCCACCCCCTCGTCCGCGCCTCAGTCACACGCCCGTTTCCCGTTCGTAGGGTGGCGTCTCATTGGCGCGCCGGCCTCCAGCTCACGCATAACCACTGCTCAGGCTGGTCTCCCTCGCATCACAGGGCACGCCTCACAATGCCGGACCTCTCTTCTATTCGAGAGGCAGCGCCTCGATATAGAGCGCCTGGACCTTGCTCTTCTCGTCGACGACGAAGATACACGAATACCCTGCGACAATGTGCGGGTGCTCGATGCGGGCGAAGTACTTGACGACGAACAGACCGTCCTCCCTGTTCTGCCCGGTCGTCTGGTAACGGAACTCGAGGCTCGGGATATCCCCCTCTCCATCTGGATAGCACTCGCTCGCCAGCTGATTGAGCAGCCGGGGATGCTCGGCAACAGCCCGCCGCACTGGGCCCGCTGCCTCCCGGGCAGCAGCGGTATCGGCCGCGGCACTCCACCGCACGCGATACCGCTCGCAGTGGACGAGATCTCTCTCCCCCTCCTCGATGTCATCGAGCCAGGATCGCTCCGCCGCGTCTGTGCCTCCGCAACGGATGCACAACACCACGATCAACAGAAGCGCTCCTGCCAGAACTGGCACCTGATACTGCTTGAGTCGCGATCGCTTCTTTCGCATGCCGGTCATGTCGCTTCCAGACGATTTCAATAGCCTACAACCAGCGCCTCACCTGCCGCCTGTACCGATTGTATTCCTCCCCGAAGGTCGTCTCCAGAGCTCTTTCTTCATGTTTGATGAAGGCGATCTCCATCGCGGCGATGAACGCGAACGGAACGAGCAGGGCGACGAGCAGGGCGACGAGCGACCCGAGGAGGAGTCCCACCCCGAGAAGTGCCAGGGCCATACCCAGGTACATGGGATGACGGCTCGCGCGGAACGGCCCTTCTACGATCAAGGCAGATGATTCCTCGAACGGCTTGACCGTCGTCTCCGCCTTCTTGAATAGATTATCCGCCCAGATGTTCAGCCAGATCCCGACTCCCAGAAGCAGGATTCCGCCCAACCTGTAGGGAAACCGGACCAGCTGCACTATCGGCACGACGAAGTGTAGTCCTACCCCGAGGAGTAGGCATACGAAGAGGTATGCGGGAGGCTCTGGTCTGTTCGTTTTCACGTTTCAGCCGCGGAATGTCTGATTTCTTCTGCCGTTTCCCAGTCGCACCGTCTCGCACAGGTCGACGCGGACACTCTGTGCAGGCTCGTGACTCCGAATCCGACAAAGAATCGTACGGTACGCTGCCTCGGCCGATCAGCTGGTCACTTCCCCACGCGTAGACTGGCGGAGAGAGAGGGATTCGAACCCCCGATCCCCGAAGGGATACACGATTTCGAGTCGTGCGCCTTCAACCAGACTCGGCCATCTCTCC
>Ga0111224_1018_pt1 | contig 36872 bp, 28 predicted proteins | sample DeeMarSWOR152_54_FD_80388 | JGI IMG/M metagenome (GOLD analysis project Ga0111224, IMG submission 80388) | candidate division TA06 bacterium DG_24
GGTGCCTATCTGAACTCCGTCGATCCGAAGGGGAGGATCAGTGTGCCGGCGCGATTCCGGAAGGCACTCGAATCCGATGGCCACCAGACCTTTGTGCTAACGAGCGGTTTCGATCCCTGCCTTTTGCTCTACCCCCCCGATCAGTGGCGCAAGGTCGAAGCGTGGCTCGATTCACTTCCCATTGAACAACGCGCATGGCGGAACCTTGTCCGCCGGTTTGCCGCGTACGCACACGATGTCGCGTTTGACAAACAGGGAAGGATCACCGTACCCCCGGTCCTCAAGGAGTACGCCAAGCTCGACAGAGAAGTCCTTGTTATCGGGGTGTTCGACAGACTTGAGCTATGGAATCCATCCCTATTTGACGAACACGTCAAGGCATCGGAAGCATTCGATGAGCGACATGCCCCGGAGGCTTTTCGCAAGTAAGGTGGGGGATCGTGCATACACCTGTGTTGGCACGAGAGGTGATCCGCTTCCTTCGGTGCCGGCAGGGCGACATCACGATCGACTGTACGGTTGATGGCGGAGGCCATGCTGAGGCAATCCTCAGGGCCTGCGGAGAGTCCGGGAGACTCATAGGGTTCGATTGGGATGATGAGGCCATAGCAGCTGCTCGGGAGCGACTTGCTCCGTTCGGTGACCGCGTCGAACTCCACCACGACAGCTTTGTGCAGGGGCTGCAGGCACTCGCGCCGAACTTCGCCAATCTCGTCGCTGGTATCCTGTTCGATATCGGGGTCTCTGCGGCCCAGATCGAGCGAGGGGAAAGAGGCATGAGTTACCGGCATGAGGGTCCTCTCGACATGAGGATGGATCGGAGGAGTACGAAGACAGCCCGCACGCTCATCGACAACAGCTCCTGGCAGGACTTGGCTCGCATTATTCGCCGCTACGGAGAGGAACCCCGAGCCCGGACGATTGCGCGTCGTATTGCTCTCGCCCATCAGCGTAGGCCTATCGAGTCGACTGCTGAGCTTGCCCGCATCATCGAACAATCCGTTCCGCGGCCCTTTCGGAATAAGGCACTGGCCCGGACCTTCCAGGCGATTCGCATCGCGGTGAATGATGAACTCGAAGAGTTCGAGCAGGGGCTTCGTGCGGCGTTCCCTCTTCTTCGGATCGGCGGTCGGCTTGTCGTCATTTCCTACCATTCTCTTGAAGATCGCATCGCAAAAGAGACGTTCAGGCGCTGGGCAGTAGGGTGCACCTGCCCTCCTGGTCTACCCCAGTGCATCTGCGGAGGCCAGAGTCGGTTCAAGATTCTGACACCCAGGCCGGCGCGGCCGACATCGGGCGAGACTATGAGCAATCCCAGGGCGCGTAGCGCCAAGCTCCGCGCCGGGGAGAGGCTCGGCTAGTATCGCGAGCCCGTCGATCGATCAACCCACCTACTCACGGTAATCATTGGCCGAACCTATTGCGGAGGTAAACCGGAGATGGGCAGCCCGAACAGGCTTGTGTGGTCGTTTCTGCTCGTTCTGTTCATGTTCACGTTGGTCATGCTCTATATCGGCGAACGATTCTCCGCTGTACGGCTCGTTGGCGAGATCCAGCGCCTGCATCAGATGCGGACTGATCTCGAGCGGCAGAACGCGCGTCTCCGCATCGAACAGGACGAGCTCTCTTCCCCGCGACGCATAGAGCAGGTGGCGAGCAACATGCTCGCAATGCGATATCCAGACGACGGCCAGATGGTCTATCTCTGGACGTCGGATCCCAGGGAGATGCGGGTGGCGCTGTTGCCGTCCACCGAAGAGTAGCAGGGAGAGGACCGGGTGCTCGGACAACCCCAGAGGCGTCGTGTAGTGGGCGTTGCGCTCGTCGGAGTGCTCTGCTGGTGCGGGGTCGGGTATCGTCTGTGGACGATCCAGGTCGCCCGCAGCGCCCAGTACAGGAAGGAAGCTCAGCGGCAGCATGAGCGTCGTATCGAGATCTCTGCAGATCGAGGTTCGATCCTCGACCGGCGGGGCGAGCCGCTGGCGGTCGTCTTGGAGACTGAGTCGATCTACGCCATACCGTCACGGGTCGGAAATCCGAACGAGCTGGCGAACTACTTGTCGAGACTCGGTCTCGCGGACTACTCTGAAGTCCGGGCATCTCTCGAGTCCGACGAGGAGATCGTCTGGCTGGCGCGGCGAGTGCCGCTCTGGGTAAGGGACGAACTCGAGAGTGAAGATCGGGACGGCGTGTACATGCGCCGCGAGCGACGGAGATGCTATTCCCGTGGTTCGCTCGCGGGAAACCTTATTGGATTCGTCGGGGTCGATGACACCGGCCTCGAGGGGATCGAGTACGAGTATGACAGTCTGCTCAGGGGCATGCCCGGCTTCGCTATCTTACAGAAAGACGCGAGCGGTCGTGTGTACCCGCTTCCCGAATACCCACAGGAGCTCTCCGAGTCGGGGTATGACCTTGTGCTCACGATCGACGCGATGTGTCAGCAGATCGCGGAAGAGGAGCTGGCTCATGGGGTGGCGAGTTCAGGAGCAGCAGGTGGCTCGGTCGTCGTACTCGATCCGACGACGGGAGAGATCCTGGTGATCGCCAATCAGCCCGGATATGACCCGAATCTGCGCGGTCAGGGCTCGCCTGATCAGTGGCGCAACAGAGCGGTGACCGACCTGTTCGAACCGGGTTCGACGTTCAAGCTCGTTGCCACAGCTGCTGCCCTTGAGGCCGGCCTACTCGCTCCCGAGGACAGCCTCGATATCGGAGACGGAGTGGTCGAGATCCAGAACCACACTATAACTGATGCGCACCCAACATCCGGATTCGTCTCGTTGACGGACATCGTAGGCCTCTCGAGTAATGTCGGTATCATTCATGTGGCGAGGGCCGTGGACAGGGAACGGCTCTATCTCATGGCGAGGGGCTTCGGCTTCGGGGCTAAACCGAACGCGGGGCTCCCGGGCGAGGGACGGGGGATACTCAGCCGGCCCGATACGTGGGATGAGATCCACTTCGCCAATCTCGCGCTCGGCCAGGGCATCTCCGTCACGGCACTTCAGATGGCATGTGCCTATTCCGCGATAGCCAATGATGGGATCCTCATGCGGCCATTCATCATCAAAGAGGTAGTTGGCCGCGATGGGGATCCGGCAGAGACGACCGCGCCGCAGGAGATCAGGCGAGTCGTCTCCCGCGAGACTGCACGCTCCCTGACTGAGATGCTCGTCGGCGTAGTAGAAGAGGGGACCGGGACGCGGGCACGTATCCATGGCATTTCGATAGCGGGGAAGACAGGGACAGGACAACAGACCGGTCCCTCAGGGGGGTACAGCGAATACAGGGTTGTTGCTTCGTTCATCGGATTCTTCCCGGCCGAGGCGCCGCGTCTCGTGATAGGGGTGACGATCGACCAGCCTGTGAGAGATCGCTGGGGAGGCCAGAGCGCAGCGACAGTCTTCAGGAAGATCGCGGAACGGATTCTCCGGGTGCCAGCCTATCGGTTCGAGATACTCGCCCGCCGGCACGCGATCGAACCGCGACCGGAAGTACCCACTGGGGCAACGCGATCGGTTCGGTCCTACCCGGAGCTGATCCCCGTCGAACGGGACACAGGATCGACGGTCATCCCTGATGTCATCGGCTCGACGGCACGGCGCGCGCGGCAGGCTCTGATTCAGGTTGGACTCGAGGTGCAGATGACTGGCAGCGGCATCGTCGTGAGGCAGGATCCGGCAGCCGGGTCTCGGGTGAGGTGCGGGCAGCCATGTGTGATAGAGTGCGAGCCGCAGCGACAGCCTGATCTGTCGTGAGATCGACTGCTCTGTTTATCGATTCGAATTCGTTGTGAATGCCGGGAGCGTGCGGAAGAGTAACCGGGCGAAGAAAGTGGAGTGTGATGGCCAAGCTCTCAGAGTGGCTGAAGGGTCTGGAGCCGGTCTCGGTCGTGGGAAGCACCGCGATCGATGTCTCCGGTATCGCCTATGACTCACGGACGGTAAAGAAGGGCGATCTGTTCGTCTGCATCAAGGGCTTCAGCGACGATGGGCACCGTTATCTCGATGACGCGAGGCAGGCCGGTGCCGTTGCCGCCGTCGTCGAGGAGGAAGTGGAGGCACCCGATTCGTTTACCGTTGTTCACGTTCCCAATTCCCGGAGGGCGCTCGCGCTCATCTCCGACAAGTACTGTGATCGCCCCTCACGCAAGCTTGCCGTCATCGGCATCACGGGCACGAACGGCAAGACAACCACCTCATATCTGACGCGCGCAGTGCTCGCGGCCGCAGGAGAACGCACGGGGCTAATAGGAACCGTCCGCCACTGGATCGGTGAACGTGCGATCGTTCCTGTTCACACAACTCCCGAGTCGCTCGACCTTCAGGAGCTGCTCGCGTCGATGGTTAGGGAGAATATTTCGAGTGTAGTGATGGAGGTCTCGTCCCACGCCCTTGCGCTCGACCGCGTCGTCGGGGTCGAATTCGATGCTGCCTTGTTCACGAATATCTCGCGCGATCACCTCGATTTCCACCGGACCTATGACGCCTATCGGGCGGCTAAGGCGCATCTGTTCACGCTGCTAGCCGTGTCGGCGAAGGAGTCGAAATTCGCTGTCTTCAACTTCGACGATCCAGTAGGACGCGAATTGGCAGATGCGTGGGACGGCGATGCGCTTGTCTACGGGCTCGATCCAGAGGCCGACGTGAGGGCGAGCGCTCTAGAGACTTCCCTCAATAGGACAGGCTTCAGCGTAACCTTTGCAGGAGAGGAACGACGCGTGACGATTCCTCTCGGGGGGAAACACAACGTTCACAATGCACTTGGAGCATACGCAGTCGGGCTCGGGCTCGGTTTCGACAGAGGCACGATAGAGGATGGGCTCACTGCCGTGGGTCAGGTCCCCGGGCGGTTCGAGCTCGTCGTCGATGCGGATCCGTTCTCGGTCATCGTAGACTATGCGCATACGCCCGACGCGCTCCGGTTCGTTCTCAGCAGCGTGAAGGAGCTCACGTCGGGGAGGCTCATCGCCGTCTTCGGCTGTGGCGGGGACAGAGATCGCGGGAAACGGCCCCTGATGGGCGAGATTGCCGCCTCGATTGCCGACTATACGATCGTCACATCCGACAATCCACGTTCCGAGGATCCGGTCGCAATCATCGATGAGATCCTTGACGGCATCGATCGCGATCGGACGCCGGTCGGTGTTGAGCCGGACCGCCGCGCCGCAATCGAGCAGGCTCTCTCGGCGGCCAGGGCAGGAGATAGCGTCGTCATCGCGGGGAAGGGACACGAGGACTATCAGATCCTCGGCTCGAGGCGCATCCACTTTGATGATCGCGAGACCGTCCGGGAACTACTGGGGGCGGGTTCAGGGTCGTCTGCCCCGGTGGCGGACTCTGCACGATTCTGAACTGCGTTCCTGAGAGAAGAAGGGCACGGATAGTCTATGGCAGAGACGGGGAGGCAGGTGCTACCGCTGGGCGAGGTTCTTTCGGCGACCGGAGGCGAGCTCGTTGCCGGAAGCGACTCCGTGGCGTTCTCAGGAGTCTCTACTGACTCCCGGACTGCAAAAGCAGATGATCTCTTCTTCGCCATCAGAGGCCCGCGCTTCGACGGCCACCAGTTCGTCAGCGAAGCGGCACGTGCAGGGGCCATCGGCGCAGTCATCTCCGATGTCGGTGCACTCGAGAAGAGTATCTCTTCTGCCGCTGCGTTTGTGGTCGTGCGCGTGGCGGATACCGTGAGAGCGCTGGGGGATCTGGCCGCACACTACCGACGTCAGTTCTCATTGCTTACTGTCGGAGTGACGGGCACCAACGGGAAGACGACGACGAAGGAGATGATCGCGGCGGCCATGGGCGTGAAATTCAATACACTGAGGAATGAGGGCAACTTCAATAACCTGATCGGCGTGCCGTTGACCCTGTTCAGGCTCTCGCCCGACCATACGGCGCTCGTTGTGGAACTGGGAATGAGCGCGATCGGCGAGATCACGAGACTTTCGGAGATCAGTCTTCCCGAGATAGGCGTTGTGACAAACATCGGACCGGCCCACCTGGAATCGATGGGCGATGTGGACCGAGTCGCCGAAGCGAAAGCCGAACTGCTCCACTCCCTTCCCGACGATGGGTTTGCGCTGATCAATGCCGACGATCCTCGGGTCGTCTCGATTGCCGGGAGCTGGGGTGGGCGAACGATCACGTACGGAATCAAGACCCAGGCGGATACCAGAGGCGAAGCGATATCATCTGCTCAGGGCTCCACGCGCTTCCGCCTGACGGGGAGTGGTGAGACCGTCGGGGTGCAGACGATCGGGAATGGTGGCGTGTACGGAGCTCTGGCCGCGCTCGCGTTGGCGAGGGAACTCGGGCTGCCCTTCGATGAATCGATCGCGGCGATTGAAGCCGTTCCCCCCACTCCGATGCGGATGGAGTGGATTGACCTCGGCGGCGTCTTCCTCATCAATGACGCGTACAATGCGAATCCGGCCTCGGTCGCAGCCGCCGTGGAGGTGCTGTCTGATCTCCCCGCGCGGAGGCGGATCGCGGTACTGGGCGACATGCTCGAACTCGGAGAAGATACGGCTCGATGGCATCGGATGGTAGGTGAGACGTTGGTTCGCCACCGGTGCGACATGCTCATCGCGGTGGGCGAGGCGAGTCGCCATTTCGTCGAGGGGGCGAATGCGGCGGGGATGGACGCAGCGAAGACCTTCTGGTCCTCTGAGGTGGGCGGCGCGACAGGTCTACTCTGCGAGCTCCTGCAGCAGGGTGATCTCGTCCTCGTGAAGGGATCGCGGGCGATGGGGATGGAGCGGGTCGTCGAAGGAGTGCGCAGAACCTATCTGCCCGGCCGGGCGTCGGGCAGAAACTGCCAGGCGCTCGCCGGGGACAGGTGAGGAGAGAATGCTCTACCATCTGCTCATTCCGCTGAAGGTCCACTTCACGGTCTTCAATCTCTTCCGGTACATCACGTTCCGGGCGGCTTACGCCGCGGTGACGGCACTCGTCCTCTCTTTCATACTGGGCCCTGTTGTAATCAGGTTTCTCAAGAATCGGAAGGTGAACGAGACGATCTACGAGGAGGCCCCCGAGCGACATGTCGCTAAGGGCGGGACCCCGACCATGGGTGGACTGCTCATCCTTGCGGCGATTCTCATCCCAACCCTCCTGTGGGCCGATCTGACGAATAGATTCGTCCACATCGCCATCTTCGCAACCGTCTGGTTGGGGGTCCTGGGGTTCGTCGATGATTACAGGAAACTGCGCGGCCACCGACGTGGAATACCGAAGCACATAAAACTCTTCTGGCAGACTCTCCTGGGCATCGTGATCGGGATGTATCTCATGTTCTATCCCTTCAGTCCTGAGACAGCGACGAGCACGAGTCTTCTCTTCTTCAAAAATACCTTTCTCCCGCTCGGCTATTTCTACATCGTCTTTGTCGCTCTCGTCATCGTCGGGACGTCGAACGCGGTGAATCTTACCGACGGCCTCGATGGACTCGCCACCGGGATACTGCTCTTCGCGGCGGCAGCCTACGCGACGATGAGCTACGTCACCGGCCACGTCAAGATCGCCGAATATCTCAATATACTCTTTCTCAACGGAAGCGGCGAGCTCGCTATCTTTTGCGCCGCCATGGTGGGTGCGGCGCTCGGCTTTCTCTGGTTCAATGCGCACCCGGCGCAGGTGTTTATGGGGGACACCGGATCGCTCGCCCTCGGGGGGGCGATCGGGACGGTGGCGGTGCTCATAAAGCAGGAGATCCTGCTTCTCATCGTCGGCGGGGTTTTCGTGATCGAGGCCGGATCAGTAATCCTCCAGGTGGTAGCATACCGCTGGAAGGGGAAGCGCCTGTTCAAGATGGCTCCACTCCACCACCACTTCGAGATGCTCGGCTGGTCCGAATCGAAGATCGTCGTCCGCTTCTGGATACTGGCAGCGATCTTTGCCCTCATTGCTCTGTCGACGCTCAAGATCCGGTAGCGGCTCCGTCGCCCGTGAGGCGGCGGGGAGGGGTTCCGGCAGAACGGCGTACGCTGGGATCGGTTGCGCGCGTGGGAGGAGCGGTGATGGCTATGTGCGGTGCGAAGCGGGGTGAGATGACGGCTCGCGCGGGTTGCGGGGAGGGCGAGCGCGCCGTGGACCCCCAGATCGATCGTCAATGGCTGCGCGGCAGGAGGATTCTTGTGATCGGCCTGGCGCGGAGCGGCATCGCCGCCTGCCGTGTGCTCGCAGGCCTCGGCAGCGACGTCACCGGAAACGATCAGAAGGGCCGCGGCGACCTCGACTCCGCCGCACTCGATGAGATCGAGGCGAAGGATGTACGCCTCGTCCTGGGATCCCACGATCCGGGTCTTGTCCACGGGATCGATCTCGTCGTTCTCAGCCCCGGGGTCGATCCGCGACTCACGCTGCTCGAGGAAGCGCGGCGGATCTCCATTCCGGTCATCGGTGAGCTCGAGCTCGGCTATCTCCTGGCGCATGCGCCGATCGTGGCGGTGACGGGAAGCAACGGAAAATCGACCGTGACCGCGCTTCTCGGCGAGATCCTCGAGGCCGCAGGACGTGAGGTGGTGGTGGCGGGGAACATCGGATGCCCGCTCGTCGGCGAAGTTCATCGCGCCTCCGAAGACGGGGTCATAGTCTGCGAGGTATCGAGTTTCCAGCTCGAGACGATTCGTCGCTTTCGGCCGCGTATCGCCATCATACTGAATCTTACTCCCGACCATCTCGACCGTCATGGATCCATGGTTGCCTATGTAGATGCCAAGGCCCGCATCTTCTCGAACCAGGGCGGCGAGGATGTTACGATTCTCAATGCCGACGACGAGCTGACGGCGAACCTCGCACCTCGCGTCCCCGCGCAGATCCTTACGTTCAGCGCGTCGCGCGAGCAGCAGGAAGGAGCGTTCGTGCGGGAGGGGACGATTATCGTCCGGAGGTCGGGCAGGGAACGGGTGCTCATGCCGAGCGAGTCGATACGACTGGTCGGCCCGCACAACCTGCTCAACTCCCTGGCCTGTGTGGCGGCGAGTAGCGTGCTCGGTGTGGCTGACCTGGCGGTGCAGCAGACGCTCCAGTCGTTCCAGGGGCTTGAGCATCGTCTCGAATTCGTTCGGAAGCTGGGCGGTGTCTCCTACGTCAATGACTCTAAGGCGACCAACGTCGATGCCGTCCGCTCCGCGCTCGAGAGCTACGCCGGGTCGGTCGTACTGATTGCGGGAGGCAGGGCGAAGGGAGTAGATTTCCGTGAGCTGCGCCCCGAAGTGGCGGAACGCGTGAAGGCTCTCATTCTTCTCGGTGAGGCGCGCCAGGTGCTGCACGACGCGCTAGGCGATCTTGTGGAGACTCACGAAGTACGGACGATGGACGAGGCGGTCACCCTGGCCGCCCGTCTGGCCGAGCCGGGAGATACCGTTCTGCTCTCCCCGAGCTGCGCGAGCTTCGATCAATTCCGGGACTTCGAGGAACGCGGGCGAGCCTTTAAGCGGGCAGTGGCAAGACTCGCGCCGCCCGACAAGGACAGGCAATGAAGACGTCAGATGCGCGAAGGATGCCGGATTCGGTCCTATTCCTCATCACTATTGTGCTCGTCGGTTTCGGGGCAGTGATGGTCTATAGTTCCAGCGCCTACCTGCATTCGTATAATGGGACGCTCAATCCGACTCCGCACGTCCTGCGTCAGCATCTCTTCCGCGTCTTCATAGGGCTTGTCGTACTCGGGGTGGGAATGAGGATCGACTATAGCGTGTGGCGCAGATTCGCGGCTCCCCTTCTCATCGTTGCCATGGTGTTATTGCTGATCACCGTTGGTTGGAACGATAACGCTGTCAGAGGTACCAGGCGGTGGCTGAGCTTTCGGTCAGTCAACTTCCAGCCTTCAGAACTGATGAAGTTGGCCCTCATATTCTACCTCGCGAGCTTCGCGGCGCGCCGCGAGCACGAGCTCTCCATCTTCAAGCGGGGAATGATGCCTCAACTCTTGGTCATCGTCTCGGCAGCGTTGTTGATCATCCTCCAGCCGAACTATGGAGTAGCCGCTACCATACTTGTCATCGGCATGGTGATGCTCTTCGTCGAGGGGATACGGATCTGGTATCTCCTGCCGATCGCAGCGGTGTCTCTGGGTGGATTCATCGGACTTGCGACGCTCCTGCCGCACGCGCGAAATCGGCTGGAGGCTTTCATCGCGCTGTTTCAGGATCCCCTCGACCTCGGGTACCAGGTGCGGCAGTCACTGATTGCAATCGGATCGGGCGGGCTCTTTGGAGTCGGGCTCGGCGGCGGGAAACAGAAGCTGCTTTTTCTTCCGGAACCTCATACCGATTTCATCTTTTCGATCGTTGGCGAAGAACTCGGTTTTATCGGCGCGGTGGCTGTTCTTGTGCTCTTTCTTCTCCTCGCCCAGAGGGGATTGCGCATCGCGCTCGCCGCCCCCGATACTTTTGGCTCGCTGGCGGCGTTCGGCATCACGGTCTCGATCTTTCTTCACGGCCTGCTCCACGTGGGTGTGGCGCTCGGCATCTTGCCAGTGACGGGGCTGCCGCTTCCGTTCGTGAGCTATGGTGGGTCAGCACTGCTCGTCAATCTCCTGGGAATGGGCGTCCTCCTCAATGTCTCACGGAATGTGGGTGAGAGGGAGTGGCCGTCGAATGGACATATCGGCGCCAGAGGGAACATATATGAAAGTCGTTCTCGCCGGCGGAGGAACCGGAGGACACATCTTCCCCGCTCTCGCCGTCGCTGACGAACTTGCTCGACTGGGGAGGGATGTCGAGACGGTGTTCGTCGGGCGGAGGCGAGGAATGGAACGGGCGATCTTCTCCCGATCAGGGAGCCAGTACTTCGGAATCCCTGCCCGAGGGTTCGTCGGGAAGGGCGCATTCGAGAAGGGCGTGGTCTTCCCCCTGACGCTCTTCTGGGGTCTGGTCCAGTCGATATTGGTGCTGCGAGAGGTTCGGCCCCATTCCGTTGTTGGTACGGGCGGGTATGTCGCCCTTCCCGTCGTACTGGCTGCATTGCTGCTCGGTCTGCCGACTCTGATCCAGGAGCAGAATTCGATTCCCGGGATGACGACGCGATTGCTTGCCTACTTTGCCGATGAGGTGCACATCTCGTTCCCTCGGACATCGAGGCTGCTGAGGGCGAAGGGGAGGGTGGTCCTCAGCGGCAATCCGGTCAGGCGGTTCGATACAGTGAAGAGCCCAGCCGAGGCGCGGCGTTCGTTCGGGCTCGACGGCCAGAGGCGTACCGTGTTGCTCCTGGGAGGGAGCCAGGGCGCCCACTCGCTGAACCGGGCGTTTGTCGACGCATTGCCCCACCTCGCCGCTCTGAGTGATGTGCAGTTCCTTGTCCAGACCGGGCCGCGAGATGTGGATCTTGTGCAAGGGGCCGTACGGGAGACTCGCCTGAGTGTAGTTGTGAGGGAATTCATCGAGGAGATGGCGGCAGCCTACCGCTCGGCCGATCTCGTCATCGCGCGTGCAGGGGCAACGACGATGGCGGAGTTGCTGGCGGTCGGCGCGCCGGCAGTGTTGGTGCCGTTTCCTCACTCAGCCGGTGGCCATCAGGAATACAATGCGAGAGAAGCGGAGCGTGTTGGGGCGGCGAAAGCGATACCGGATTCCGAGCTGAGCGGTGAACGCCTGGCACAGGTCGTGGCCGGACTACTCGAAGATGAGCATGAGCGGGCGCTCATGGGCGACCGTGCCAGAAAGCTGGGCAGATCAGATGCGGCCAGGTCTGTCGCCATTGCACTGCTCCGCCTCGCGGATAGAGGCCTTCGTCAGGAAGCCGGGAGGTCGACCAGGACCTGAACGGGCCGCCCGATGGCAGCTCGATGACCACGGAGGAGTGCGTATCGTGATGTTCGGCAGGATAAAACACATCCATTTCGTCGGGATCGGGGGCACGGGCATGAGCGGAATCGCTGAGATCCTGGTCAATCTCGATTTCGTCGTATCCGGTTCCGATCTCAAGGCGAGCCAGGCGACGCGTTACCTGTCCGACCTCGGTGCCGCGGTGAGCATCGGCCACCGCGCAGAGCTGGTTGAGGGTGTGGATGCAGTCGTCGTCTCCGCTGCCGTCCACGAGGGCAATCCTGAGGTGAAGAGGGCGAGAGAACTGAAGATACCGGTCATCTCCCGTGCCGAGATGCTGGCCGAGTTGATGCGTCTCCGGCATGGGATCGCTGTCGCCGGCACGCACGGGAAGACGACGACGACGTCCATGGTGGCCAGTGTGCTCGAGGTGGGTGGCGTCGATCCCACCGTCGTCGTGGGGGGCAGAGTGAAGGGCTTCGGTTCCGGAGTGAGGATGGGCAATGGCACGTACCTCGTCGTGGAGGCTGACGAATTCGACCGCTCGTTCCTCAGGCTCTCGCCGACGATCGCAGTTGTGACCACGATCGAAGCCGAGCATCTGGACTGCTATCGCGATCTCGATGAGATCAAGGCTGCATTCGTGGAGTTCGTCAACAGAGTTCCCTTCTACGGGGCGGTCATCGTCTGCCTCGACGAGGAGAGTGTGCAATCGATCATCCCGCGCATCGAGAAGCGACTCATTACATATGGCGTGAGTTCCCAGGCAGATCTGTGCGCCCTTGACGTGAGACATCAGGGGCGGGAGGGACGGTACGTACTCAACGTGCGCGGGGAAGAGATCGGCGAGATATCGCTTGCAGTTCCCGGACTTCATAATATCAGGAACTCGCTCGCCGCCGCGGCGGTCGGCCTCGAGCTCGGCATCGATTATGAGACTATAGCAAAGGGGTTGGCTCAATTCACCGGCGTTCACCGACGGTTCGAGATCAAGGGTGAGGTTGGAGGGATCATGGTCGTCGACGACTATGCACACCATCCCACCGAGATCGAAGTCACACTTCGAGCGGCAAAGGACGGATGGGGGAGACGTGTCGTCGCCGTCTTCCAGCCCCACCTCTATACGAGGACCCGCGACTTCCACGTCGAGTTCGGGAAGTCGTTCTTCCAGGCGGACGTTCTCATCGTCACCGATATCTTCCCGGCGCGCGAAGATCCCATCGAGGGTGTGACCGGTGAGCTCGTGGCGAGGGCCGCGAGGGAGTACGGGCACCGAGACACCACCTATGTACCGGATGCATCGAAGATTCCGCGGCATCTCGTGGAGATAACGGAGCCAGGCGATCTCGTCATTACGCTGGGCGCGGGCGACATCTGGGAACAGGGCGAGACGTTCTATTCGCTCCTGTCGCGGGCAGCCGAGAAAGAGAAGAAGCGCCGGAGGAAGTCATAGAGCGGCGGGGGCGGTCGCAGCGCCAGTGGAAACCGCACCACCAGCGATGGATATCTATCGACGGCTGATGAAGGAGATGGAGGGGGAGATCCGACGAGATGAGCCGATGTCAGCACATACCTGGCTCGGCGTCGGAGGACCTGCGGATCTGTTCGTCTCTCCCCGTGACAGGGACGAACTGGCGCGTGGAGTGGCGATTCTCGCGGAGGAAGGAATACCATTCCTCGTCATAGGGAACGGTTCGAACGTTGTTGTCCGGGACAAGGGTATTCGCGGCGCTGTGCTGACGCTCACGCGCGCGCTCAACACGTTCGCCATCGACGGGAGAATCATCAGAGCGGGGGCAGGTATGGGGCTTTCGCGCCTCATCGACTCATCGCTTGACCACTCGCTGAGGGGGCTCGAATTCGCCGCGGGGATTCCGGGCACGGTCGGCGGGGCCGTCAAGGTGAATGCGGGGAGTCACGGAGGAGAGATCGGCGGGTCGATACGATCGGTCGACCTCATGGACGCCTCCGGTGAGACCTTCGCCCGACGCGCCGAGGACCTCGGCTTCTCCTACCGCACCAGCCTGATATCGAGGGACTGGATTATCCTCGAGGCCGAAATCGAGCTGGAGGAAGGAGATGGGGAGGAGGGCCGGAGGAGGATCGCGGAACTCCTCGGCGAGAGACGTCGCACGCAGCCCACAGGCAGGAGTGCCGGGTGCATTTTCCGCAATCCGAAGGGTGCTGCGGCCGGCATGCTCATCGATAGGGCAGGGCTGAAAGGTCTGCGTGTCGGCGGGGCGCGGGTGTCGGAGCGGCACGCCAATTTCATACTGACAGAGCCCGGCGCTTCGGCGGACGACGTTATCGATCTCATTACTCAAGTGCGTGAGCAGGTGGAGAGGAGGAGCGGCGTTGAGCTCGAGCTCGAGGTCGAGATCGTGGGCCAGGACTAGGCGCACACGGAAGATGAGCGCACAGCAGAGCCGGAGGGGTGCGCGCTCCCGGGATATCTTGCCCCTCGCCGTCGGGGTGGTACTCATATTCATAGTGGGGATGGTGCTCGCCTCCGGCCTGCACAGGTGGACGAGCAGCGCAGCACTCTTCACGGTGGAGGATGTTCGAGTCACCGGATTGATCGTCGGAGGATACGACGAGATCGTGCCGAACCGCGATGAGCTGGTGGGCAGGAACATCTTTGCCGTCGATCTCGATTCCTTGTCAGCCAATCTGAGTACCAATCCGCGGGTTCGCAATGTCCAGGCCGTGAGGAGGCTGCCCGGCACCATCGAAATCAGAATTGCGGAGCGGTCGCCGGTCGCGCTGGTCAACTGGGGTGCGCTCGTCGAGATAGACGGGGAAGGGACTGTGCTTCCCCCTCAGGCGACGCGGCTCCCGCCCGATCTGCCGATCGTGAGCGGGATACAGCCTCCGCCGGGAGATATCTACGGTCGAAGGCTCGAGTCGAATGAGGCAGAGATGGTGCTCGATCTTCTCCATGCGATAGCAACTGTCGAGCCCCTGCTCATCGAGCGGGTGTCGGAGATCGTGGTGGACGGGGAGAGAGGCATCGTTCTCACGATGGCCGACGCTGATCAGCATATATATCTGGGCATGGGGAACTTCAGGCAGAAGCTCCTCCACCTGACAAGGGTGGTTCGGGAGATCTCTGAGCGGAGGCGGAGGCCGCGAGTGTTCGATCTGAGGTTTAGAGACCAGGTCGTGGTGAGGTTCTAGTCGTGTTGTGGTGTGCCGCATGATCGGATAGGCGTTGAGTGTCTGGACTGTAACCGTGGGCGTCTCTGCACGCGGAGGGGCATGGACGTGCCACACTGAGGATGGTGATGACCCGTATGGCTAAAGCGAACGAAATCGTAGGGCTCGATCTGGGCACGACGAAGATCGCCGCCATCATCGCCGAGGCCGGAGACGATGGGGAGATCAAAATCATCGGGGTAGGGACGAGCCCCTCCGAGGGATTGCGCAGGGGAGTAGTCGTCAATCTCGATAAGACCGTCAACTCAATCGTCAAGGCGGTGCAGGAGGCGGAGTTGATGGCGGGGATCGAAGTCGAGTCTGTCTTCGCAGGGATCGCCGGGGATCATATCAGGTCGATCAATTCGAGAGGTGTAATAGCGGTAACACGAAAAGGGAACGAGATCACCGAGGCTGATATCGCGCGTGTCGTCGATCAGGCTCAGGCGGTCTCCATTCCCATGGACCGGGAGATCATCCACGTCATTCCACAGGAGTTCATCGTTGACGAGCAGACGGGAATCAAAGATCCGGTCGGCATGGCCGGGGTGCGGCTCGAGGCGGAGGTCCACATTGTGACCGGAGCAGTCACCTCCGCTCAGAACATCTACAAGTCGATCGAGCGCGCGGGATTGAGGGTCCGTGATCTCGTGCTCCAGCCGCTTGCCGCCAGCTATGCCGTGCTCGATCCCGAGGAGAAGGAATTGGGGGTGGCGTTGCTCGATGTAGGCGGCGGCACGACTGATATTGCACTCTTCTTCGAGGGAAGCATTCAGCACACAGCGGTGATCGCCCTGGGCGGGAACAACGCGACGAACGATATCGCGATAGGACTCCGCACGCCGACGACGCAGGCCGAGATGCTGAAGAAACGCTATGGTTGTGCTCTCTCGTCTCTGGTTGACGGCCGCGAAACGATCCGCGTTCCGGGAGTCGGGGGACGGGAGGAGCGAGAGGTGTCACGCCAGGTGCTCAGCGCGATCATCGAGCCGCGGATGGAGGAGATATTCAGCCTTGCCCAACGGGAGCTGAAGAAGACCGAATATGCGGATCTGCTCGCTGCCGGAATCGTTCTGACGGGCGGCTCAGCCCGGATGGACGGGATGGCCCAGCTTGCCGAGCAGGTGTTCGATCTTCCCGTGAAGATCGGGGTGCCGCAGGGAGTAGGCGGATTGACCGACTCGATCCGTGATCCCATCCATGCAACCGGGGTCGGGCTCGTTCTCTTTGGCCACGAGAACCGACATGGTGACGGGTTCTCGGGAGTGAGCGAGGCCAACCTGTTCGACAATATCGTGCAGGGGATGAGGCGCTGGTGGGGGGATTTCTTCTGATCTCAGGGAGAAGAGAAATGGTACGGAAAAGGCGGATGATGATCAATGGGGAGCTGTTCACTACAGGGGGAGGTGACAGTATCGATGTTTGAGTTTGAGGAAGAACCGGCAGTGCACGTTGCACGCATCAAGGTGGTCGGAGTCGGTGGCGCAGGGGGGAGCGCTATCAATCGCATGATCGATGCGGGTCTCACCGGGGTCGATTTCATAGCTGTCAATACCGATGCCCAGGTACTGGGATACTCGAAATCACCGGTGAAGGTCCAGATCGGGGCGAAGCTCACACGTGGGCTCGGGTCCGGCGGTGATCCCGAGATCGGCCGGAAAGCGATCGAGGAGGACCGGGAGAAGGTGCTGGCTGAACTCGAGGAATCGGACATGGTCTTCATCACGTGTGGGGAAGGTGGGGGTACGGGGACGGGCGCAGCTCCCATCGTTGCGGACGTCGCGAAGGAGGTTGGTGCGCTCACGGTGGGCGTGGTGACGAAGCCATTCGATTTCGAGGGGCGACGGCGGATGCACCAGGCTGAAATCGGGATCTCGGAGCTGAAGAACCGGGCTGATACGCTCATCGTCATCCCCAATCAGCGTCTGCTCTCCGTCGTCGGGAAACAGACACCGATATGCGAGGCATTTCGTGTGGCCGACGATGTGTTGCTGCAGGCGACCCGCGGGGTCTCCGATCTCGTGACGACTCCCGGACTGATCAATCTCGATTTCGCAGATGTCCGGACGATCATGTCTGAGAGGGGAGATGCCCTGCTCGGCACGGGTGTGGGGACCGGAGAGAACCGGGCCGTCGAGGCAGCCCAGGAGGCGATCTCCTGTCCGCTGCTCGACGAGATCACAATAAGCGGCGCCAGAGGCGTTCTCGTCAACATCACCGGCGGGGACGACCTCACACTCTTCGAAGCCAACGAGGCCGCATCAGTGATCGCCGAAGCTTCAGGCGGTGAGGCCCATATCATCTTCGGCGCGGTCATCAGCCCTGATGCGAACGGAACCGTCAGGGTTACCGTCATCGCCACCGGGCTCAATAGCGAGGAAGAGAGCCAGGCCGGGGAGGCCCGCGGTCCGATCGACATCCATGCCCGCCGCCGAGAAGACCTGGAGCGCCCGGCATTCAAGCGGCGCGAACGGTCCCGGGAACAGCAAGTCATCGTCCAGAGGGGCAAAGTCGACTCGTTCGACCAGGACGACCTCGAAGTACCGACATTCCTCCGCCGCCAAGTCGACTGACCCGCGAACCTCACCCGGGGACGTTGGTAGGTTCAGAAGGTTACAGCGACGTACTGACTCGGGGACGTTGGTAGGTTCAGAAGGTTACGGGGGAGTACCCAAGGTTTCATAGGTTTTCGGCACCTACCGTTGTCGGAGACGTTGGTGGGTTTGGAAGAGTTTGGTTGGTAGCAGGGATGGTCGCACGTATTGAAGGCTGTGGCACGTTCGCCTGCCCAGGTCGTGCCGGTCGAGGCATGGTTCGTTGGGTACCGGTTCCGTCGAATGGGAACCGGTTCGTTTTGTAGAAGGGTTTTGGGAGTTGGGTGTGTCGAGGGTTGCGGCTGCGGTGGCGTCATCGTTCGAGTGAACAGCTGGCGGAGGGTCGCAGGTAGAGTCCGCCCGCGAGATCGAAGAGAGGCCTGTCGTGCCAAGACGGAAGGACCGTGTGAAAGAGCAGCGGCAGCACCTGTTGGCCAGTGAGGTCGGCCGACGGTGGAGTGGGCAGGGGAGGATTCGTGTCGCACTCGTCTTTCCCAATACATACCATGTTGGGATGTCCAACCTGGGCTTTCAGATTATCTGGCAGAAGTTCGATGGACGGGATGATGTGAGCTGTGAGCGGGTCTTTGCGTCAGGGGACGCGACAGAGCCGAGAAGTCTCGAGTCCGGCACACCTCTCAGAATGTTCGATGTCGTTGCGTTCTCGATCTCATTTGAGCTCGATCTTCCGAGAATAATCTCGCTCCTCAACCATGCCGGCATTCCACTTCTCGGCGTAGACCGTGACGACGGTGAGCCGTTCATAATCGCCGGCGGCGTCGTTTGTGCGATGAATCCCGAGCCGCTTGCTCCGTACGCTGACGCGATCTTCATAGGAGAGGCGGAGTATGTGATCGATGAGTTATTCGACCTGCTTGCCCGCTATACGGGGGGTCGTCGGCATCGCGGTGTGGATACTTGGCGTACCGGTCTCCTGAGAGCGCTCGTGTCGATCCCTGGAATCTACGTGCCGAGGTTCTATGAGCCCACTTATGCCCCGGGAGGACGCTTGGTCGAGCTCCTCGTGCGAGGCGACGCTCCTGCGCGTATTGAACGCCAGGTTGCGGGTAACCTCGATGCGGAGAAGACGGCGTCGGTGGTGGTGACCTGTGAGACGGAGTTCCCAGACACCTACCTCATCGAGATCGGACGAGGATGTCCGCATGGATGCCGGTTCTGTCTTGCAGGATTCGTATACAGGCCATTTCGGAAGCGGAGCGTCCAGCGATTACTGGAGTGGATAGAGGGGGAGACGCTTCCTTGCCATCGAGTGGGCTTGATTGGAGCAGCGCTTTCTGATTTCCCTGATCTGGACCGGCTGATCGTGTCCCTCTCCGAGTCCGTGAAAGAGGTCGGGATTTCTTCGCTGCGTGCCGATGCAATTATCCCGTCTCTCATTACGGCGCTCACTGCAAGAGGGCAGCGGACGCTAGCCATTGCTCCGGAGGCGGGATCCCAGCGTCTGCGCGATGTCATCAACAAGCGACTGGATGAGGAAACGATCGTCCGTGCCGCGGAGACCGCAGGAAATTGTGGTATCACGCGCCTCCGGCTCTATTTCATGGTGGGTCTGCCGTGGGAGGAAGATGAAGATGTGCTGGCCGTAGCGCCGCTCGTCCGGGCGATGCGCCGCACGTTCTTCGCATCCAATGGGAAGAGAATTACTGTTAGCATCAACCCCTTCGTGCCGAAGCCGCAGACTCCATTTCAGTGGCATCCCATGGCCCCGAGGGATGTGCTGAAGCGGCGGCTTCAGCTCCTTGAGCGCGACCTTTCGTCTCTCGGAGGCGTGCGTATCCTGACAAAAAGCGTGAGGCTCGCGCTCCTGCAGGGGCTCGTCGCGCGGGGAGGTCGGCCTGTCGGGGAGGCGATCGCTATTAGGGAGGTCACTGCCCTGAGCTGGAAGCGCGCGTGTGCCCGTGCAGGTGTAGATATGGAAGGCGAACTACACCGCGAGAGACGATTCGATGGACTCCTGCCGTGGGATCATATCGATGTGGGCGTCGGGCGGCACTTTCTCTGGGAGGAGTACAGGCGGGCTGCACAGATCGCCGGGCGCCTGGTCGACGGCGGACCGGCGCCCCCCGGGTAAGACGCGGGATCATTCTAGTAGGCTACTGCTTCTTGAGGAGCTTCAGGCTGCCTTCTTTCAGTTTTTCGACCGCCCCCGAACGAAGACACCTTGTGCATATATCGATCTTGTGGCTTTCCCCCCCGATCACAACCTTGACGCGCTGCAGATTCGGTTGCCACCGTCTCTTTGTCACATTATGAGCGTGACTTATGTTGTGGCCGAACTGGACAGTCTTGCCACACACGGCACATGACTTCGCCATGTTGAAATCCTCTCGTTTAGCATAGTCCTTTTCAGGTGAGATCTCGATCCCACGGCCTCTCTTTAGTAATGCTTAATCGCTGTTGACTCATCTGTCAACAGTTTTCGTCAGTGTCCGCGGGATCCCCGCTGCTCAAGTCGATTTCTAGTCCACAGTGGTGGCATCGCTTCGCTCCGGTCGTCACGGGTTTCCCACAGTGGCGACACGCGTAGAGTCTCTTCGAATCAGCGAGCCATTCGTCGACCCTTCCTTCTTCTATCATCGCAAGGTTCTTTCTCAGATCGACGCCATCTTCTTCGAGATACCGCTTGGCGAGCTTCTCGAACTTCTCACAGGTATGCTGTTCATAGTCCGGGCATTCATTGCAGAACTGGTGGCCTCTGTTGTTGAGGCAAAGCACGAGCTTGCAGTCCCACCCCCAGCAATCCGGAGTGAGTGCGCCGCAACCGTCACACCGTACCTTCTCGGCGGGGCAATCGAAATGCTCCGCGATTCTCTTCCTCCACTCCTGGTCATCTCTTTGTGCCCGATAGATGCCACATGCCCCGCAATAGAGCCCACACCTTCCCACAAGGCTTCTGTTGTCCATAACAGCCCCCTGCGCATCTGCTCTGGTCATGATCACTCACCCTTCGCCTTCGAAGTCTTTCATAACTGAAGTACTGTATGAAAGTAGCTCTCCGGTGTCAGGTATGTGCGAAGGAATGCTCAAGACCTGGGTTCGTCCCTACTGCTGTGACAGAGACCATCAGAAGCCTGGTAGCTTCCTGCTCCCGCAATAACCTTCAAAATCCAGGTACGTTCCCGTAACCTACAGAACCTACCAGTGTCCCTGGCGGCGGGGCCTGCCAATAACGTTCGAAACCCAGGTACGTCCCCGTCACCCCGTCCCCCTCACCCGGCAGCGTCCCAGTAATCTTCTGAACCTACCAATGTCCCTGGCGGTGCGCGGAGGTCCTCCGTCCCCGTCACCCGGCAGCGTCCCCGCAACCTTCTGAATCTACCAACGTCCCCGGACGTCTCCGGATGGTAGCATGGGGGGTGGGGGAATGCAAAAGGTTTTCCGTTGACTCGCGAGGGGGGCATGAGCTAGATTGGTAGTAGGTCTGCACTTCTTGTCCAGGTGGTCCGTGGGGTCTGTGATGCGAGGATCGTTCCCAGGCGATCAGAGGCTTTCTCTCGACATGCCCGTCCAGTGCGTCAAGGGGGTGGGTGGGGCGAGAGCGGCGGCGCTCTCTGATCTGGGCATCGAGACGGTATCTGATCTGATTCACCACATCCCCCGTCGTTATCTCGACAGGTCATGCATCTGTCGCCTGAGCGATCTGAGGGTGGGCGACTCTGTCACGACGTACGGTCGGGTGAAACGTGTCTGGGTGGAACGGTTGCGGTCGCGCGGGCCGCTCGTTCTCGCGCGCATCGAGGATGGACCTGCAGCGATCACCTGCAAGTGGTTCAATCAGCCGTGGCGTAGAGGCCAGCTCAAGAAGGGGGATCGAGTTCTCGTATCGGGAACCGTCGGGCACTATCACGGTCCGGAATTTGTACACCCGGAATGCGACGTTCTGGAGACGGGCAACAGTCGTATGGCACCGGATCGCGGGCGCATCATCCCGGTCTACCCGACCGTTGGCCGTATCTCTCAGGGACACCTCCGGAATCTCATTCGGTCGGCGCTCGATGCATGTGAGGGTGAGCTCGACGGGTACCTGCCAACGACCATCATCGCCCGCCACCGTCTTGTCGGAAGACGCCAGGCTTTCTGGGGCGTTCACTTCCCGGAGACGGTCGGCCAGGCTGAGGAGTCGCGCAGGCGCCTTGCTTTCGACGAGCTCTTCTTCCTCGAGCTTCTCCTGGCACTGAGACATCGGTCGGCGCGCGGAGGGGCGCAGGGCATTGCATTCCCGCCCAACGACGAGCTGGTGCAGCGGCTGAGGCGCGAACTCGATTATGAATTCACGGCTGCACAGGAGCGCGTTCTCGGGGAGATCATCAGAGACATGGGTGAGTCGTGCCCCATGAATCGGCTTCTCCAGGGCGACGTAGGATCCGGAAAGACAGTGGTGGCGTTGGCGGCGATGCTCGTTGCCGTGGCAGATGGGTACCAGGCGGCGCTTATGGCGCCCACTGAGATTCTCGCAGAACAGCACCATATGGTCCTGGCCCGCCTGCTCGATCGTCTGGGGATCAGAGTCGCTCTGCTTGTCGGCCGCCTCCCCGGCCAGGCCAAGACTGAGGTGCGAAGCGCGATCCGCGAGGGCAAAGTCGAGATCGTCGTCGGGACCCACGCGCTCCTCGAAGAGGGTGTAGAGTTCTCGGACCTCGGACTCGTCGTAGTCGACGAGCAGCACCGGTTCGGGGTGGCCCAACGGGCCAGGCTCAGGGGCAAGGGGGCATCGCCGGATGTGTTGGTGATGTCCGCGACCCCGATTCCCCGTTCCCTGGCGATGACCGTGTACGGCGATCTCGATCTATCGGTGATCGACGAACTCCCGCCCGGTCGCGGTAGCGTCGTCACCCGGTGCGCGAACGTTGGCGCACGGGGGAAGGTACACAGGTTCATCGAGCACCAGCTCGATCGCGGGCGGCAGTGCTATGTGGTCTGCCCGCTCATCGAGGAGTCGGAGAAGCTCGACCTCGCGGCCGCGGAGAAGACCTACGATGTGCTTCGCACCGGGCCCTTCTCGCACCGTCATCTCGCCTTGCTCCACGGTCGCATGAAAGGGGAGGAGAAGGACGAGATCATGACGGCGTTCCGGTCCGGTGAGCTAGATATATTGGTGGCTACGACCGTAATAGAAGTTGGAATCGACGTCCCGAACGCCACGGTGATGGTGGTTGAGCACGCCGAGCGCTTCGGATTGGCACAGCTACATCAGCTTCGCGGCCGCATAGGCAGGGGAACCGAGCGTTCTTACTGTATTCTCCTCACCGGGCGCAACCTTTCATCCGAAGCCGGGAGGCGCCTTGCGGTATTCGAACGAGAGACCGACGGCTTCGTGATCGCGGAAGAAGACCTCCGCCTGAGAGGGCCGGGCGAGTTCTTCGGAACGAGGCAACACGGTCTGCCGCGGCTGCGTGTGGCGGACATCGCGAGAGATGCCGACCTGCTCAGTGCGGCACGGAAGGAGGCGTTCGCGCTCATCAAGGCTGATCCCGATCTTGAGGGGATCGAACATCTTGGGATCGGGAGAGAATTCGGGAGGTATCATCGGGCGAGGCTCGAACTCGCCGACGTGGGATAGACAGCCAGTATAGACTAACGGGCAGATATCAGGAGATCGATGGATACGAGAAGAAGGAGGTTCACCCGGGGGGCGCATGAGACCCGTTGGATTGCGGTTGCGCTGCTAATGGTGATGGTCGCCCTTGCCCCGTCGTGCACCAAACCGCTTCTCCCGGCGAAGGGGGGCAACAAGGAGGTGGTGGTGCTCACACCCCCCGACGTCTGGAGCCGCATCGAGGCGTCCCTGAAGGAGGAGCTGGAGCGCACGGTGGTGATACTCGAGGCCGAACAGGTCTTTGTCGTCGAGCACGTCGATACCCTGGTCTTCTCCGAGGAGGGCGCCAACAGGCGTAATGTCTTGCTCGTCGCGCCGGCCGATGCCGGTGGCTCTGTCCGTCGCGCCCTCGAGGATGCGGTAGGCCGTGATGGACTGGGCGCGGTGTCGGAGCCGGCCATCTTCGTGCGCCGCAACGTGTGGGCACGCAATCAGGCGGTCATTTCCCTTGTGGCGCCGAATGCCGATCGGCTCGTGGCGGCAGTAGACCAGCTCGGCGACTCTCTGTACGCAGCGATGACGATGGAGGTAGAAGATCGGGTGAGGAGGACGCTATACCTGCGTGGATACAAGAAACCGTTGGCTGAGCGGTTCGCTAGCGAGTACGGATGGTCGATCCGTGTCCCCTCCGGCTTTCAGATTCGAGACGAGAACCCGGCGGCCGGATTCGTGAGCTTCATCCAACACTATCCCGAGCGGCAGCTCTTCATTCACTGGGGTCGTGTCGGCCGAGACGTGGAGATCGCACCCTCCCATAGCCTCGAGCTCCGGGCCCGGCTGGCCGCCGAATTCTACGGGGATAGCACAGACATTGACGGGAGCAGGTGGGAGCGGGGGAGATTCGTGGGCCGGGAGGCCATGATTCTCAAGGGGAGGTGGATGAACAGCGGGCAGATGGTCGGTGGACCCTTCTGGACATACTGCTTCCGGGGCCGGGGCGGGGAGCGGCTCTACTTGATCGACCTCGTCGTCGTTGCGCCGGGGGAAGACAAATACCCACCCCTGCGCCAGCTCTCAGTCATTGCTCGGACCTTTGAAGAGATGCCGTGAGAAGGATAGTCTAAGGATAGTCTGAGAATAGTCTGTGGAGGGCGCCCGGCGATGTCGGTGTGCCGGCTGGTGTGTTCCTCTTGTCTGGCGGAATGGGCGGCACACCGTGTGTGACGAGTTCTGAACCACGTACTCTATTCCAGCGTGGGTAGCATCTCGATCTTGCCTCGTCTTCGCCGTGATCCCGGACACACGGCGGGCAGGACGGGGGACGGGGAGAGAGTGATCCCTGCTCAGTTGGCAGCAGGCGGCGATGCGTTCCGGGATCTCTGGAAAGGAAGCCATGACCGGGAGATAGTGGTATGCAGGAAAGCCTGAAACGATGTACGTGCTGCATTCTGCCGGAGACCTACCCGTCTATCACCTTTGATGAGGAGGGTGTGTGCAACTACTGCCGTCAGTACCAGGCAGAGGGGCCTGAGTTGACGCCGGAGCTCCAGGCCAAGAATAGCAGGCAGTTCGATCGCCTCCTCGAGGCGAGACGTGGTACGGGACGGTACGACTGTCTCGTGGGGATGAGCGGCGGCAAAGACAGCACGTATGTGGCCTATGCGCTCAAGGAGAAGTACGGCCTGAATATCCTTGGCTATACGTTCGATAACGGACTCCTTCCTCCGGCTGCTCGCGAGAACATAGAGAGTACCGCCAATGAGCTCCGCATCGATCACATCTACTTCCGGCCCAGGTTCGAGCTCATCAGGCAGATATTCCGTCACTTGATTGCGAGCGGGCCGGACGTGTTCATAGAGGTCATCTGTCCGTCCTGCACCGCCTTCTACGGAAGCTTCGCCAAGATAATCGCGCTCCGTTTGGGCATCCCATTCGTCATCCTGGGCTGGGCCGCAGAGCAGGATCGGCCGACAATCCGGATCGGGAGAACCCGCTTCTACCATGACGGCCGGTATGTGAGAGAGCTTCTCGACCGGGCTCTCGATACTGAATCGAGCGCATACGTGTGGGAGATGTTCAGGGCGCACATGCATGCCTGGATACCGAGGCCGATGGCGCTCTCGATCGTGAAACGTATTCCCCCCAGGTTCTTCAGGTACACGGCCGCCAAATACCCGATGGTCCTCACTCCGTTCAAGGGCTGGGGATACTACCCGGATCGCTACACCGGGGAGATCATTGAGCGGGGACTCATCTCCGGGGGGAAGGAAGATGTGCGGGAGACCAACTGCCTTATGGTCCACTTCTTTCAATACTTCGACGGCAAACGCCTCGGCCACAGCCCTTTTGTGCGGGAGTTTGCCAGGTACGTGCGAGAGGGCTTGACAGACCGGGAGACGTGGCTCAGGATAGCCGAACAGGCCTACGCCCAGGTGAGAGATGGCACCTATCGCCGTGAACAGAGGGCGCTTGTTCTGGAGAGGCTTGGACTGACTGAGGAGGACATTCCGGGGCCTCACTGACCGGAAGGTCATGGGGTGCGGGCACATGGCCCGCAGATGAACGACTCAGGTATCCCGACCGACATGGCGCGCAGGCCCGGATGGTGGCGCGCAGGCGTAGATGGTGGCGCTCCGGTGGCGGTGCGTCTGAGGGGGAGTTTTCGCTTGACAAGGGTTCGGAGCGTGGTTATAGTTTGATGATTGATGAGTTCCGCGACTTTATACCTCTCAGTGATGCCTTCGCCAAAGCCTCAAGGGGGTGAACGTCGTGGGTGAAGAGGACGTCCACTTGAGTCCAGAAATCCAGCGGCTCACGGAGAAGCTGGCTAAGGATCCCAAGTCACGTCTTTTTGCACAATTGGCTGACGCCTATCGCAAGTGCGGCATGTTCGAGGAGGCCGTCCAGGTCTGCAAGCAGGGTCTGGAGCACCATCCCCGTTATGCCAGCGCGCACATCGTGCTCGGTCGTTGCTATTACGGAAAGGGCATGCTCGGGCTTGCGAAGCAGTACCTCAATACCGCTCTGGAGATCGATCCGCGGAACTTGGTCGCTCTTGCGTTGCTCGGTGATATCAGCCTCGGTCAGGGTATGCGCGATCAGGCGGTCGAGCTGTACCAGCGCGTGATCGAACTCGATCCGCTGAATGAGGCCGTTCTGGAGAAATTGACGCAGCTGACTGAAGGGTCCGGTGGTCAAGTCGGAGGGCCGATGCCGACACAACAGGCGGCGATCGAACCCCAGCCCCGGTTCGAGGCTCCGCCGGGGGAGGAGAGCGCGGTCGAGTCATCGGTGGCAGCGGAGGCGTTGCCCGAGGCGCCGCTGATCGAGCCGCCGCCGCTGATCGAGCCGCAGCCCGTGCCCGAAGTGGAGATGGCGGAGTCCCCTGGCCTGGAAGAACCGCTGCTGACTGCTCCCGGGCCTGAGGCGGAACCGGCTATCGAGCGCCCAATCGTAGAGCCGGAGGCCCAGACAGAACCAGAGGAAGAGCCTCTGCCACCGTCTGCCGAGCCGAAGATAGAGCTGGCGGCAGGGCCGGAGGTCGAGGCTCGGCCGGAGCAAGAGGTCGGGCCGACGCAGGAGCCTGGCGCGGAGGAGCCTAGGCGGGGGGAGACACTGGAGCCGGAGCTTCCGAAGGCGGATGTTCCGGAGCAGCCCGCCGAGGAGCGAGACATAGAGCTGGCGGCAGGGCCGGAGGTTGAGGCTCTGCGGGAGCCAGAGGTCTGGCCGGCACCAGAGCCGCCCGCTGCAGAACCCACGCGAGGGGAGGTACGCGAACCCGGGGTCGCGATAGCCATTGCCCCGGAGCCGCCAGCAGAAGAGTCGATACTGGGAGAGGTGAAGGCGTCTGAGATTCCGACCGCGGACGTGCCGGAGCCGCCTGCCCTGGTGCGGGAGGTCGGGATCGCGTCAGAATCTGACGCAGAGTCGGCGCCAACACCTGAGCCATCCACTCCGGAGCCGGTGGCTCCAGTATCGGAGCGGGAGACAGACCAGGAGAAGGTGCCCCTGGCTACGCTCACCCTGGCTGAGATATACGCCGAGCAGGGCTTCACTGAAAAGGCACTTGAGATCTACCGCCAACTGCTCGCCACAGAACCGGGAAACGAAGAGTACCGCCGTAAGGCAGAAGAGTTGACTGCCCGCATCTCAGAGCATGTCGACCAGGCCGGCGAACCATCCGGATCAGGTGAACCGCCCGCAGCTGAGGCTCCCTGGGGAGAGCCGCCTCCTGGCGCCCCTGTCGTGGAGGACGATCCCTTTGACTCTATGGTCCGCGAGCTCCAGGGAGAGCCGACCCGTGACGCAGAGACGGGCATGACTCTTACCGGGGCAGCACCCGAACGGGCTGAGGTGCCTGAGGAAGAGCCGACGGCGAGATCGGCATTCGACATGGAGGTGCCTCCCGAGCTTGCGGGAGGGAAGGAGACGGAGGTAACGCCCTTCCATGAGACCCCTCCGGAGAGCGTAATCGCTCCGGAGGCGGAGGAGGGCGAGACCGACGCCATTCCCCGGCCGGAAAAGATGACGTTCGACATGGAGGTTCCTCCCGAGGTTGAGGCGCCCGCGGAGCCGAAGGTTCCGACGGCCAATGTGCCGATCGGGGAGATGGTGTACCCTGAGCTAGAGGAGGGAGAAGCGGAGGCCGGGCCGACCGGGGCCGCGCCGGCCGAGGCCAGACCTCGGGAAGCCCCCGAGTTCGCCCCCGCAGAGGAGACGATCGCCTTCAGTGATCTCTTCACTTCTGAGGAGAGGGACAAGCTCGGTCTGGGCGCTGAAGGTGTTGCCGGCATGGAGCCGGCGAAGCCTGTCGAGGTGACGAAACAAGAAGAGCCACAAGCACCTCCTGCTGGCGGGCTGGACGACATGGTTCGCGAAGCCGCAGGATTGTTGGGGCCCGGACCTCACGTCGAAAAAGAAGTAGAGGTTGGGCCGGTGACGCCGGCCGAGCCTGAGACGCAAAAGACCGCACCACCGAGACGCCAAGCTAGGGACGAAGATCTCAAGAGATTCCAGGATTGGCTGAACGGGCTGACCAAGTAAGTGCGTTCGGCAACGACTGGCATAGAGAAGAAGCAGAGCAGAACGCTAGGGTCTCGCCGCTCACCCATAGGTGGTGGGGCCCGGTTTTCTCTATTCGGGGGAGAGTGGATACTTGGCTGCGACCGCGCGACTGAACGCCCTCCGTCAGGTGCTGAGCGAACGCGAAATCGACGCGTTTTTCGTCACCAACCTCTCCAATATCAGGTACCTCGTCGGTTTCACCGGGACGGCTGGTCTCCTGCTCATCGTGCCGGATGAAGTCGTATTCTTCACGGACTTCCGGTACGATGAACAGGCCCACGCTGAGGTGGCCGGTAGCAGGATCGAGGTCAAGAAGGGTACGCTGCTCCAGGCGATGGCTCGCGACGATGCCGCTCGGGGGATAGCGAAGATGGCGTTCGAGGGGGCAGACCTGAAGTATGCATCCTTCGAGCAGCTCCAGGAGCTTCTTCCGGGCCGGGAGCTCAGTTCGGCAGTCGGCATCGTCGAGGGGCTCCGGCTGCGCAAGGATGAGGAAGAGGTGAGACAGATCAGGGCGGCGGTCGAGCTCGGCGACCGCGTCTTCGGAGAGATCTGTGAGCTCGCAAAGCCGGGAATGACAGAAATTGAGATAGCGGCGGAGATCGACTGTCGCATGCGCAGGGCTGGCGCCCAGGCACCGGCCTTCGATACTATCGTCGCCTCAGGTCCCCGTTCGTCCGTGCCCCACGCCAAGCCCACCCGCCGAAGAGTGAGTGCCGGGGATTTCGTCGTCCTGGATCTCGGTGCGTACATCGATGGCTATGCCTCAGATCTGACCCGCACCCTCGTCGTCGGCAGTCCCTCAGCCGAGCAACAGCAGATCTACGCGACCGTGCAGAGAGCTCAAAGGGAGGCGCTGGAGGTTGTGCGCAGTGGGATCACGGCCGCCGAGGCGGACAGTACGGCCCGTGCGCTCATCGATATGGAGGGGTACGGGGACCGGTTCGGGCACGGGCTGGGTCATGGTGTAGGCCTGGAGGTACATGAGGGACCGAAGCTCTCTCAGGAGAGTAAGGATACGTTGGAGACGGGGATGGTCGTGACGATCGAGCCGGGCATCTATATTCCCGGATGGGGCGGCGTGCGGATTGAGGATATGGTTGTGATCACTGATGATGGCTGCGAGGTGCTCACCCGGGCTCCGAAGGACCTCATTGCGATATGAGGGGTGTCAATGGCGACCACAGCAGACTTCAGGAAAGGAATGGCGCTACGGCTCGACAAGAGCATCTATCTCGTGATAGATTTCCTCCACGTGAAGCCGGGCAAGGGTGGAGCATTCGTTCGAACCAAGTTGAAGGATGTGAAGTCGCAGGCGGTGATCGATCGCACGTTCCGAGCTGGTGAGTACCTGGATGAAGTACGGTTGGAGCGCCGCCCGGTGCAGTTCGTGTACCGGGAGGACGATAACTACGTGTTCATGGACGAGGGAACATACGAACAGATTCCGCTTGCTTCCTCTAAGGTCGGCGATAGGTTGAGCTACCTGAGAGAAGGTATGCAGGTACAGCTCGTCGTCGGGGATGAAGAGTATATCGATATCGAACTGCCGTTGTCAGTCGAGCTGACGGTGACTGAAACCGATCCGGGCATCAAGGGCGATACGGCGTCAGGGGGATCCAAGCCGGCGACGCTCGAGACAGGTCTGGTGATTCAGGTGCCGCTCTTCGTGACGGTGGGAGATGTCGTCCGGGTCGATACGAGAACCGGCCAATACCTCGAGCGCGCCTAGTGGGCCCCTCGGGGCTCCCACCTCCCGACCGCCAGGCCGGCAGACAGTACGTTGAGGAGGATCCGATGCGCGAGTCGACACTGCGCAAGCTTATCAAGCTGGTGGAGGAGAGCCGTATCTCGGAGCTCGAGATCAGGCGATTCTGGACGAAGGTACGCATCAGGAAGGATTTCGCACGATCCAACCAACTGCAGGCTGGCCAGCACGCCTCCGGAGTTGATGTGTTGGTCCATGCCGCCGGGGGCGTACAGGGCGAGATCGTGCGCGAGGGGGCCGCCCGCAACACGGTCACCATCGCCTCGCCCATGGTCGGAACATTCTATCGCGCCCCTGCACCGAATGCTCTTCCCTACGTCGAGATCGGCGACCGAGTCACTCCTGGCCAGGTGGTGTGCCTCATTGAGGCGATGAAACTGATGAACGAGATCGAATCGGAGGTGCGAGGCAGCATCGAGGAGATACTGGTCGAGAACGAGCAACCAGTCGAGTACGGCCAGGAACTCTTTCGCGTCGCCGTTCCCTAGATAATAGAGGAGGTGGTTCTCTTGGACCTTAGAGAACTTCTCGAGCACATGACGAAGCAGGAGGCCTCAGATCTTCACCTGAAGGCCGGCTCTCCGCCTGTAATCCGGGTCGACGGGAGATTGCGCCTACTGAAGGGGCGTCCCTCTCTCACTCCGGATGAGCTGAAGGAAGCGGTCACTCAGCTCATGACGAAGAGTCAGCTCGAGTCCTTTGCCAAGACAAAGGAGATCGATTTCGCGATCGGCGTCTCGAAACTTGGACGGTTCCGCGTCAATGTCTACATGCAGCGGGGGAGTGTCGCGGTCGCGATGCGCTCCATCCCGATGACAATCAGAGACATCGATTCGCTCAATCTGCCTGCGATCATCAAAGAGCTCGCTCTTAGGCCGCGTGGTCTCGTCATCGTCACCGGGACGACCGGCAGTGGAAAGTCGACCACTCTGGCCTCGATGATCGAGCATATCAACGCGAATGCAAACAAGAACGTGATCACGGTGGAAGATCCGATTGAGTTCCTGTTTCGGGACAAGGAGTCCGTCATCAGCCAGCGCGAGCTGGGCAACGATACCGAATCATTCGCCAGCGCCTTGAAGCACGTTATGCGGCAAGATCCCGATGTGATCCTGATCGGGGAGATCCGCGACAAGGCGACGATAGATACTGCAATTCAGGCTGCCGATACCGGCCACCTTGTGATGACCACGCTCCACACCCTCAACGCTGTAGAGACGGTCAACCGCATCATCTCGTTCTACCCTCCCCATCAGCATCAGCATATCCGGGTGCTCCTCGCAGCTACGCTCGCGGGCGTCGTCTGTCAGCGTCTCCTGCCGCGGGCCGACGGGAAGGGGCGGATTCCCGGCGTGGAGGTGATGGTATCGACGCCGACTGTTCGCGAGTATCTGCTGGATGAACTGCGCACACAGTCTATTCAGACGGCGATCGAGGAGGGTGGGGTGCAGTACGGGATGCAGACGTTCGACCAGTCGATCATGGGCCTGTACAAGGATGGGCTCATCACATATGAGGACGCCATCGAGAGCGTCTCCAACCCCGACGAATTCAACCTCAAACTGCGCGGGATCGAGGCGACAGCGGACCGAGGCTGGCAGGTCTTCGACGGCACTCCGCGGCCCAAGCAGTAGTCATTTCCATGTTCAGAAAGATACTGGTCGCAAACCGTGGCGAGGTTGCGCTCCGCATCATCCGTGCCTGTAGAGAACTCGGCATACCGACGGTTGCGGTCTACTCCGAGGTCGATGCCGACTCTCTGCACGTGCGATTCGCGGATGAGGGCGTCTGTATCGGCAAGGCGTCGAGCGCGGACAGCTACCTCAACATGCCCCGGATCATAAGCGCTGCCGAAATCGCGAACGCCGAGGCCATCCATCCCGGGTACGGCTTTCTCGCCGAGAACGCGGAGTTCGCCGAGATCTGCGAATCGTGTGGGATCAGGTTCATAGGACCTCCTGTCGAGATCATGCGAAAGCTGGGAGACAAGGCCCGGGCCAGGAAGCTGATGGCTGAGGCAGGGGTGCCGACAGTCCCCGGACATGACGATCCCGTCCCGGACCTGGAAGAGGCGAGGGGAATCGCGGAGGCCGTCGGTTATCCTGTTGTGGTGAAGGCGATAGCCGGGGGCGGAGGCCGGGGTATGCGGATCGCGAGGGACCCGGAGGAGCTCGCCACGGGATATCGCCTGGCTCAGGCAGAGGCGCAGGCGGCGTTCGGGAATGCCGCCGTCTACATCGAGCGCTATCTGGATCACCCGAGACACGTCGAGATTCAGTTGCTTGCAGATGGCGAAGGCAGTGTCATCTATCTCGGCGAGCGTGATTGCTCGATCCAGAGGCGACACCAGAAGTTGATCGAGGAGTCGCCCTCGCCGGCCGTAACAGAGGAGATGCGCGAGCGTATCGGTGACATGGCGGTCAAGGGCGCCATGGCAGCCGGCTATCAGAGTGCCGGCACCGTAGAGTTCCTGCTCGACAGCGATGAATTCTACTTCATGGAGATGAATACGAGAGTACAGGTCGAACATCCGGTGACTGAGGAAGTAACGGGGATAGATATCATCAAGGAACAGATAAGGATCGCAAGCGGTCAGCCCCTCTCAATATCTCAGGACGACGTGAGAATTGCTGGATGGGCAATAGAGTGTCGCATCAACGCGGAAGATCCGGAGAGAGGGTTCTCACCGTGTCCCGGTCGGATCACCGGCTTTCATCCGCCCGGCGGGCCTGGTGTGCGTGTCGATACACATGTGTACCAGGACTACGAGATCCCTCCATATTATGACTCCATGATTGCCAAAGTGATCACGCGGGGTGAAGACCGGGCCGAGGCGGTCTCGCGGATGGGGCGAGCTCTCTCCGAGTTCATCATCGAGGGTGTGAAGACGACACTGCCCTTCCATGTCCGCGTGTTGAGGGACGAACGATTTCGGCGTGGGGAATTTGATACGGGGTTTGTGGAAGCGATGGATGAGGGCGGGTCGGGCGCGGGGAGGGGGCGGGCTGAGGGTACGGCCCGCTGGAGCGTAGGGAATGGAGCTTGAGGAAGCGCACTACGCCTCCTGCAGGAATGGGATGGTCGCACCGGGGGGGCGCCGCGATGGCATGTCGTCAGGGGAGGACAATACCGGGATGAGAACCATCGACGTTCACTTCACTCCCGATGAGTGTGATGAAGACGCAGTCAAGGATCGCACCGCGGTCATCATCGATGTGCTACGGACGAGCACCACGATCGCTATGGCGCTCAGCAACGGGTGCAAAGAGGTGATACCGGCCAGGAGTGTCGAGGCCGCGCTGGAGCTGGGCGCTACGCTCGACAAGAGTGTCACCCTTCTCTGTGGAGAGCGGGACTGTCAACGTATGGAAGGATTCCATCTTGGCAACTCACCTCTTGAGTATACCAGGAATCGAGTAGGGGGGAGAACACTCATTCTCTCCACGACAAACGGTACCTCGGCCATCACAAGTGTCGAGTCCGTACGCGATGTCCTGATTGGCTCGTTTGTGAACTTCCGGAGTATTCTGGACGTCATTCTCAGACCGACGGGCGATGTCTCATTTGTCTGTGCCGGAAGATCGGGATGCTTTGCACTTGAGGACGCCGTATGTGCCGGAATGTTTGTGGCGAGCCTGACAGAGGCGCTGGAGGGTGGGGTGGAGTTGAACGATGGCGCTGCTGCCGCGCAGGTGCTGTACAAGAAGTACGCTCGTCGTATCCCGGCAGCAGTTGAGGGGTCTGAGGCCGGGCGCAACCTTGCACGCCTCGGGTTCGTTGAGGATATCGAAATCGCAGCCAAGATCGATTCGATCCCCGTCGTTCCGATGTTCAAAGAGGGGCGCATCGTCGGTGTGTGAGCGCCCATTGAGCAGATACTGAAGGCATTGCGACACTCAGGGTGGTGAGAGCCAGCCGAGGCACGGGAGGGCCGGACAGTGCCAGAGACCTTGCGTTGGCTTCTCCTCATGATCGTCAAAATAGTTGCCATCACTCTCCTCGTGGCGGGGCTCGTCTTCTTCGGCGTCGTACTGGGCAGGGTTGTATCGCGTCTCAGTGAGCGTCGGCGACAGGTGCTGCTGGGGATGTCACTTCTCCTTCTCGGCACACTTATCCTTCTGAGCATCGCCTCCTATTCCCCCGCGGACTATGGTCAGCTGGGAGATGCGCCGGGCTCGGTCTCTAATGTGGCCGGGGTGGTTGGCGCATACATGGCCCACTGGATCGCCCTCTTACTCGGTAGGGGGGGGTACCTCTTTCCACTGGTCTTCTTGCTGTGGGCGGTGAGCCTGGTCGGCAACCGAGGCAGTGAGGTGGCCATGGTGGGGACGTTCTGGCTGGTGCTCCTTGCGCTCTGGTTCTGCACCTCTGTATCGCTCCCTACGGGGTTGGCCGTTGAGACGAAACTACTATGGGGTGGGCTTGTGGGAGGGTATGTCGCCGATCTGGCGATTCGATATCTCGGCCGGATCGGAGCACACGTCCTCTTTGGCGGGCTCGGGCTCATGGCGATTCTCGTCATATTGGAAGGGAGGATGAGGGGCGTCGGAGGGGGTCTCGCATCGCGAGCGGTCTCCATGGGCCATCTATTTGGAGAGAAGATCTCGCTGCGGCCGGTGCGCCATCGGCGGCGGAGGTTGAAGGAGAGAGAGCGTATTCCATCCCGGGCGAAGAAGAGCGCTCCCGAGCCGCCGCGATCACAGGCTCGCTCGATCGCCGCGCCTCCGGTAGCCGATCGCTCTGCCGCCTCAGTAGAGGTGGTCGAGCACGAGCCGGAAGTTGCTGCTCCTGTGGCTTACGGCACGGACAGCAAGTACCAGAGCGAATTCCTCTCTTTCCTCAAGGATCCGCTCAAGGTCGACACGAGGCAGACCAGAGAAGAGCTGGAGAAGAATGCTGATGCCGTCGAGGGTAAACTCGCCGACTTCGGCGTTCATGGCAGCGTGGTTCACGTAGCGGCCGGCCCGGTCATCACCCGATATGAGTTCGAACCGGCGGCAGGGGTGAAGGTGAACCGTGTCGCGAACCTCGCCGACGACCTCGCCCTGGCGATGCGTGCACCGCGAATCCGTGTCGTCGCCCCCGTTCCGGGAAAGGCCGTTGTGGGGATCGAGATTCCCAATCGCCGGCGCAGTCCAGTCTATCTCAAAGAAGTCCTCGCGGCAGAGGCGTATCTGCAGAACGAGTCGAAGCTCGCCGTCCCGCTGGGACTCGATATCGCCGGAACTCCCTATGTCGCCGATCTCTCCCGCATGCCGCATCTTCTGGTCGCCGGGGCGACCGGATCCGGGAAGAGTGTCTGCATAAACGTGATCGTGACAAGCATACTTTTTCGCGCTACACCGTTCGAAGTCAGGTTTCTCCTCATCGATCCGAAGCGGCTCGAGCTTACTCTGTACGACGGCATACCCCACCTGGTAATGCCTGTAGTGACCGAGGCGAGTGAGGGGGCGAAGGCCCTCGCGACTGTCGTCAACTGGATGGAGAGACGCTATCGACATCTCGCGGCCGATGGCGTGAGGGACATCCAGAGCCACAACGCGAACCTCGAGCCGGATGAGAGGCCGATGCCGTACATCGTCATCGTCATCGATGAGCTTTCCGATCTCATGCTGACGATGCCGACAGAGATCGAGAAACATCTCGGCCGACTCGCCCACATGTCCCGAGCTGTCGGGATCCATCTTCTCCTTGCCACGCAGCGTCCTTCGGTCGACGTCCTGACTGGTGTGATCAAGGCGAACTTCCCCTCTCGGATTGCGTTCCAGGTTGCGTCGAAGACAGACTCGCGTACCATTCTGGACATGAACGGGGCCGAGAAGCTCCTCGGCCAGGGAGACATGCTTTTCCTTGCCCCGGGGTCGCCCGAGCCGGTGCGCATACACGGAGCCTTCGTCTCGAGCGAAGAGACTCAGTCGATCGTCAGGTTCCTGAGGACTCTTCCCGTTGTGAGCGCGATGGAAGAGGAGATCGTCTCGAAGTCGGAAGAAGAGGAATCTCTTGAGCTGGATCAGCCCGATGAGTTGTTCGGGGAGGCCAGGCGGCTCGTGATCCATCATCAGCTGGGATCGGTCTCGTTCCTGCAGCGCCGTCTTAAGGTGGGGTACGCGAGAGCAGGGCGGCTCATGGATCAGCTGGAGGCGGCCGGCGTTGTAGGCCCGTACGAGGGAAGCAAGGCGCGGGAGGTGCTCATCGGAGAAGAGGTTCTGGAGGCCGAGGAGTTGTGAGCACGCCAGCGTACAGAGCTCGATAGAATTCCGCCCGGAGCTCCCCCCTGCAGTCCCGTTCCAGCCCGCACAGGAACCTGGCCTCGGCAGCGTTTCTCTTTCGCGCGCTCGCGCTGCGCCCCTTGGCCCGGGGCAGACGACAGACTGCTGAAAAATAAGCTGCTGCTAGCCAATCACATGCAGGCAGAATCTAAACCTGACCGAAAGGTATTATGGCCAGCGATCTGAGGAAGGCTCTCGCATCCGCCGTGATTGCGTGCCTGGCGGTGAGCAGTGCCGCGGACGGAGGATCGGGTGGGCTCACGCCGGAGGCGGTGTTGGAGGAGCTGCAGTTGCAGTACGGGCGGCACCATGCCCTGGAGGCCGAATTCGTCCAGACGGTCCGATACGTCGAATTCGATACTGAGCAGCGCTCGCATGGAAGGGTCTTCATCAAGAAGCCCGGGAGGATGCGGATGGAAGTGGAGAAGCCCCAGGAGCAGCTCATCATCACCGATGGCGATACGCTCTGGATCTACACACCAGAACACGAACAGGTGCTGAGGCGTGTACTGGGAGATGTTGAGCGGAGCTTCCAGCCGGCAGCCATACTCTTCGGTGACTCTGAGATTGCTTACCGATTCCGCCTCGTGGGCGAAGCGGAGGAGGGCGCAGCCGCCAGCGGCGGTGCGGCTGAGGCGGGGAGTGAAGCCGAGGC
>Ga0111224_1032_pt1 | contig 33001 bp, 28 predicted proteins | sample DeeMarSWOR152_54_FD_80388 | JGI IMG/M metagenome (GOLD analysis project Ga0111224, IMG submission 80388) | candidate division TA06 bacterium DG_24
GAGGCCGCCCGCCTGGGCAAGAACCTGGTAGTCTCCTACTCTGAGATCACCGAAAAGGAGGCAGCATGGGGAGGTGAACGTGCCCCTCGGTAGCATCGTTCGCCCTGCACGGCGCACACCCTCGTGGATTCTCCTCCTATCGGGTGTGGCTATCCTCACGGCAGTGCACTGCACTTATACCTTCTCGACCCTGTTGCCAGGCCACATACAGACGATCAGCATCCCCATGATGGGCAATGAGACCGTCGAGTACGGACTCGAGGAGCGTCTTACTGAGCAGCTTGTTGAAGAGTTTATCAAGGACAACCACCTCAGGGTCGTGGACCCGGGAGAGAGTGACTCGGTGCTCGAAGGAAGCGTGAGCGATTATCGGCGGTCAGCCTACTCGTATGATCAGCAGGAACAGGTGATCCAGTACCAGGTCGAGATATGGGTCAATATTACGTACCGGGATGCCGTTCGGGACGAGGTGATATGGGAAGAGGAGAAGATACGTGGATGGGGGACCTACTTCGCCAGCACGGAGACCGAGGAAGACGGAACGGATCGAGCGATCGAGCAGCTCGCAAGCGACGTCCTGAGACGGACCGTTGAAGGATGGTAGGGTGAGTCTAATGCGAAGACAAGGCTGTCTATTCTTCATTCTTGGTGCATTCGTCGCGGTGTTCGCGATACTTCTCGTGGCATTGGTGATGTTCGCTCTGGTCGGCGAGCAGCCTCTGCTCTGGCCTCTCGGCCGGGATGTTGCGCTGGTGGAGGTGATGGGGCCCATCTGGGATGCGGAGGAGATCGTCCGTCAGCTGCGGCGCTATAGCGAGGCGCACTCTGTGGGAGCGATCATACTGCGGATCGACTCCGGGGGCGGTGTTGTCGGGCCGTCGCAAGAGATCTACGCCGAGGTGAAGCGGGTGAGCGAATCCGGGAAGCCGGTGATCGCTTCGATAGGGGCTCTGGGGGCATCGGGAGCGTACTACATCGCCTGCGGTGCGGACAGCATCATGGCGAATCCCGGTACGATAACGGGATCGATCGGCGTGCAGATGAAGTTCCCCATGGCTTACGAATTGCTGGAGAAGGTCGGCGTCGGATTCGAGACGATCAAGTCGAACGAATACAAGGACATCGGATCTCCCTATCGTGAAATGACAGATGCCGAGCGGCATCTGGTGCAAGACATGATCGACGATGTCTATGAGCAGTTCATCAGTGTGGTCGTGGCTGAGCGAGGATTGCCGAGGGAAGAGGTGCTGCGCGTTGCAGATGGCCGTCTCCTCTCAGGACGCCAGGCCGAAGAACTCGGTCTGGTCGACCGCATCGGCTCCCTGGAGGATGCCGTCGAACTGGCAGGAGCGATGGTCGGCATCGAGGGCAGGCCGAGGGTGGTGAAGGAGAAGCGGCGCCAATTCTCGCTCCTCGATCTCCTGTTGGGGCAGACTGCAGAGAGAGTGGGGAACGAATTGGCGACCTGCCGTCTCGAGTACAGAATGGCGGTTCCTGCTCGCTGAGGGCCCCGCGAATGGGCGGTCGAGTCGATGCCGGTGGACAAGGACCGGCCGTGATCCCGAAAAAAGGCTTGACACAACCGACGAAACGGTGATATGTTACGGTTGTGCGGTCGATCGGGGAGCTAGAGGAGTCGGGTTGACGCTATGCCGATCTATGAGTATCGATGCCGTCGATGCGGCGGCCGAGTCGAGGCACTTGTCTATTCATCTGAGGAGGAGGAAGAGCTCGTCTGCCCGCACTGCTCTTCCCGTGAGCTCGAGCGGACACTATCGATATTTTCGCTGTCTGGTGGATCTTCGTCGACCTCCCACTCGGCCTCCAGCTGCAGCACGTGCAGTGCCACAAGTTGCGAGAGTTGCGGATCTTAACACTCAACACCAGGAGGCGGAAGGATGACAAAGGCCGATTTGGTGGAAGAAGTCGCTTCCATGACCGGTCTCACGAAAAAGGACACCGCTGCCGTAGTGGACACCTTCATCGACCGCATCCGAGCTGCACTAAAGGAGAACAAGAGGATCGAGATACGTGGGTTCGGCGTCTTCAAGAACAAGGAGCGGAGGCGTCGTACCGCCAGGAACCCGCGAACCGGCGCTCCGGTAGAGGTCCCGGCTGGGCTTGTACCCACGTTCAAACCATCAAGAAAATTCAAGGAGATCGTTGCACGATAGAAGGGGGGTGTCCCAGCACCGGTGCCCTGCGGCAGGAAACGAAAGCGACATAAGATCGCAACTCATAAGCGCAAGAAGCGGAGGAAGATGCACCGCCACAAGAAGAAGCTTCGCTAAAGGGTAGTTGCTCATCCGGGTGATCCGGATTCACGCGCTCTGCTCTCTGTTCGGTGTGGGCTTGCGTGGCCGGCCGCCCGGCATTGCAGGGATGCCGCCATGGGGCAAGGGCCGTTGGCGGCGGGGCCAGTAGGAGCGAGGGAGGGGGCATTGGCTCAGCTGGATAGAGCGTCGGCCTCCGGAGCCGAAGGTCGCAGGTTCGAATCCTGCATGCCCCACCAGTTGGCACTGTGAGGTCCCTGAGGGAGAGCAGCGTTTGAATGTGATCGATCGAGAGGAGCTGGGCGGGCCGGATCATCATGTCCGGCCTGACCTGTATGCGGCGCAGTCACTGCGGGGGGCGTGGGCATTTTTCGACGGCTCGGCGGATTTGCGGTAGTGCTTCTATCGCTGGCAGTGTACGGTCGTACTCTCTGTCCGACCGTGGGGTTCATCGATAGCGGCGAATTGACGACAAACGCATGGACGCTCGGGATTGCACATCCCACAGGCTATCCACTGTACACACTCCTCTCCAGACTTGCAGTCCTGGCTCCCGTTGGCAGTGTGGCACTGAGGATCAACCTTCTGTCGGCGCTGGCGGCATCGTTCGCCAGCTTCGTTGCGTACTGCGCCTTTCTGCGGCTCATCGGACTGGTGACGGAGGGCGGCGAGAGCGCGTGGGCGGCACCTGCGGCGCTCTCGGGCGCCCTCTGCTTTGCGTGGTCTCTGACGCTCTGGTCTCAGGCCGTTGTCGCGGAGGTGTACGCACTTTCCGCTGCGCTGGGGGCGCTGCTCCTCTGGTCTCTATTCGCGGTGCTCCAGGGAGGTGCCCGCACAGCGCGATATGCCCTGCTTCTCTGCTATCTCGTGGCCCTGTCGATGGGCAATCATCTGAGCATCATTACCGTTGCCCTGCCGGTGGCGGTCGTCTTCGTGCTCGCGTGGGTGCGCTCTGCGGGCCAGTGGAGGATACTGCTCGCAGGCGCAGTGCTGGGGGCACTGGCCCTGGCCATCTACCTCTATCTTCCCCTGCGATCGACGCGCGAGCCGCTGCTCAACTGGGGCGATCCCCGCACAGCCGAGCGCTTTCTGTGGCACATCTCCGCCAAGCAGTACCGTGTATGGATGTTCGGCTCCTCGGCAGGCGCTATCTTGAGGCGTCTCGGCGAGTTTGTCCTGCTCCTCTTTCGGCAGTTCCATCCTCTGCCTCTGTTAGTCGCCATCGGCGGAGCCTGGCTGATCGGGAGAGAGGCGCGGAAGATCGGGTTCTTCTTCCTGTTTGTGGTCGTCGCCAACCTCCTCTATGTGCTCAACTACGACATCCCTGACATCGCACCATACTATCTGCCCATCTTCCTCGTTGCCGCCGCAATGATCGGAGTGGGCGCGTACGCCGGTGTACTCCGGATCATCGGTCTCATCGGTGGTATCGAGGCGGCTGACCGTCGGGCGAGACTTCACTCTCTATCGCCGATCATCTCACTTGTGCCACTGATTCTGCCGGTCATAGCATTTGCCGCCAACTATCACGTCTCGGATATGAGCGGGAACTACCTCGCATACGACTACGCCATGAACGTCCTCATCTCCGGTGGCCCGAACGGAATCATCGTGACGAACAACTGGGATATCTATTCGCCGGCCCTGTACATCCGACATGTCGAGGGGCTTCATCGGGATGTAGCGATCATCGACAAGGAGCTCCTCAGACGGTCATGGTATCTGCGATCGCTGGCAAAGGAATACCCGTGGCTGACCGAGGGAGCAAGCGATGAGATCGATGCCTACATGGAGTATCTCGATCAATTCGAGCACGGGGTCCTCGAGGATTCCGAGGAGATCCAGGCCAGGTTCATCAACATGATCAACCGGATGCTGACATCAGATCTAGATGTCCATCCGTCAAGCACTACGTTCGTCAATGGGCATGACCTCGATGCCCTCATGCTCGCTCCGAGAGCTCGCAAAATCCCCCATGGGATCGTCTATCGCATTCAGCTCCATGACAGCCTGGCCGACTTCGATTACGGGAGGCTGTCACTGCGCGGTGCATTCGATCAGGAGATATACAAGGACGAGCGGACGCGCCACAATCTCATGCGGTATCCGCAGCTGATGTTCGAACGTGCGAAGGTCCTGGGAGAGCGAGGCGACTATCTGGGGGCGATCGGACTCCTGGGGGAGGCTCTCCGGTGGGGAGAAGGTGAAGTCCAAATACGCCTCAATCTCGGCATCTGTCTGGGTGCCGTGGGACGCTACCGCGAAGCTCTCCACCAGTTCAACATAGTCCTCCGCCTCGATCCGGGCAATGAACTGGCGACGGCAAACGTCCGGGCTATCGAGCAGGGCTTGTCTGGGGGGGATGGTCGCTAGGAGGCCGATCCTGCATCCTTTGGCCGCAGGTGTGCGGCCAGGCGGGATTTCTTCCGTGCTGCTCTCGTGGCGGGGATGATACCCTTGCCGGCTGCTTTGTCGAGTTCAGACTGGACCTCTTTTAGCAGGCGGGCCCTGGTCTCCTCATCGGAAGCAGCCTCGAAGCGCTTGACGGTTGTCCTGATGCGAGATTTCGCGGTCCTGTTCCGGGAACGGCGCTTGGCGTTCTGGCGGTCACGTTTCTCGGCCGAACGGTGTGTGGGCACGAAGTGATCCTCCTGTGTGAAGACTGAAGTAACGCTCTCTCGACAACGCTCGCTGCTGGGGCGATGGCGGCGTGAAGCAGCCGTGGCTCATATACTTCATACACTATCGATGCGAGATTGTCAATAGAATTCGGGCATCAGCCGGGGACTGATGGAGAATCCGGCGCGGTGGGCTGACGGGGGGACCGAGTGAATGGCGTAAGGCGCCGATTTGGGTTGTCCCGCGGCGCGACCTGTGCTAGTTTAGGACAGAAGGAGGAAAGACGATAGGTGCAGAAGCCCGACGCAGGAGGGCAGACGGCGGGCGGTGGCTCGATGCGCTCCTCGGTAGGCGCATTCAGCGTAGCCACCGTTGTGAGCCGGATCCTCGGGCTTGCGCGGGAGATGGTATTCGCGCACGTCTTCGGGGCCGGGCTCGCAATGGACGCCTTTGTGGTTGCGTTCCGCATCCCGAACCTGTTGCGCGACATCTTCGCTGAAGGGGTGATGAGTGCAGCCTTCGTGCCCGTCTATGTCGAGTATCAGGAGGGTGAGGGGGAGGAGGGGGCGCATAGGTTCGCCAACGTCGTACTCAATGTCCTCATGGTGGCTGCCGGCCTGACGACGATTCTCGGGATCGTGGCAGCTCCCTTCGTGGTGAGGGTGATCGGAGCCGGGTTCGACGCCGTTCCCGGGAAGCTCCAGATCACCACGAGACTCACACAGTTGCTCTTTCCCTTTCTCTTCCTTGTCGGGCTCTCCGCCCTGTCGGCTGCGATACTGAACTGCCATCGCCGCTTCTTCGTGCCGGCCCTGGCTCCCGCGATGGTCAATATCGGGTTCATCGCAGCGGGGCTGGCGCTCTGTCCGTTGCTTGGCGCGGCAGGGTATCCGCCGATCATAGGAATGGCGGTCGGTGCGCTGGCCGGGGGGGCCGGGCAACTCCTGATCCAGTTGCCCAACCTGTGGAGGGTGGGGTTTCGGTATCGGCCGCTCTTCGACCTTTCCCATCCGGGGTTGAGGCGGTTTCTCTGCCTGGTCGGTCCCGTGGTGATCGGCGTCTCGGCGACCAAGATCAACACCGTAATCAACACGTTCCTTGTCACGTTCCTTGCGCAGCGGAGTGTCTCGTATCTCCACTACGCTTTTCGACTGATGCAGTTTCCACTGGGGGTGTTCGGCGTCGGGGTGGCAACGGTAGCGCTGCCCGCTCTCTCGCGGCACCACGAGACGAGGGATCGGGAGAGCATGCGGGCGACGCTCGACAGGGCGCTGAAGCTCGTGATCTTCCTCACTGCACCGTGTGCCGTTCTGCTGCTCGCGCTGGCACACCCGATTTGCCAGTTACTGTACGAACACGGCGAATTCGGGCCGGCCGATACCGCGGCGACCGCCCAGGCGCTGATGCTCTACGCGCTCGGTATCATCGCGGTAGGAACCGTCAAGGTGCTGGCGTCGGCGTTCTACTCACTGGGAGACGCGAAGACCCCGATGTTCATGACGGGCCTGTCTGCGGCCGTCAACGTCGGCATAAACCTGGGCCTGATGCATGTCATCTTCTTCCGTTCGTTCGCCCTCGCAACCTCGATCGCGGCCGTCGTCAACGCTGTCGCACTGGCGTATATCCTGAGGCGGCGGCTGGGAGATATAGGACTGCGCGAAGTCGGTTCGATGGCGATACGCGTGCTCATCGCGGCGGCGGGCGGGGGGGTGGCAGCCTGGCTTCTGGTTGGCCGTCTCGATGCCGTACTCGAGCCTATGCGGCTCGTCGGCTCCATTATCTCTGTGGGAGCGGCCGGGGCGGTAGGATTGGCTGTATACTGGGTGCTCGCGTCGGCTTTTGGCGTGGAGGACGCGCGCACAGTCAGAATCAGAGGTATTGCACAGCTATTTCTGGGTGATCGAAGAAATGAAACATGAGGAACTGCGTGCGATCGTTGAAGCCCTCCTGTTCGCATCGGACGCTCCGCTGACGCTCGCGAAGATGCGTTCGATTGTGCCCGGCGCGGCGCCGGGCGATATCGAGGAAGTCTTGGATGACCTCGCTCAAGAGTACGAGACGGCGGAGCATAGCTTCCAGCTTCTCCGTGTGGCGAAGGGGTATCAGCTGTACACTCGGAGAGAGTTTGCCGATTGGGTGACGAAGCTATATCGGGGACGACGTCCGGCCCGGCTCTCCCGAGCGGCGCTCGAGACTCTTTCGATAATCGCCTACCGTCAGCCGGTCACGAGGAGTACTATCGAGGCGATCAGAGGGGTGGAGAGTCAGACTGTGCTCAGTACGTTGCTCGAGCGGTCGCTCATCCGCGTCGCCGGCCGCTCATCAGGCGTGGGACGGCCGCTTATCTATGAGACGACAGGCGAGTTCCTGAGATATTTCGGGCTGCGCGACCTGAGCGATCTCCCCGAGATAGGGGAGTTCGAACGTGCGCTCGGCGTCCGTCAGGAGGAGGGCATCGCTTCGACAGTACGTCTGTCTCGGGATATGGTGCAACATGGGGATGAGACTGAACAAGTTTCTCTCCCGGGCGGGAGTGGCATCGAGGAGGAGGTGCGATCAGCTCGTCAAGGAGGGGAGAGTCCTGGTGAACGGGAGTCCCGCGAGCCATCCCGCGCTGATGATCGCGCCTGAACGGGATACTGTCACGTTCGACGGGAGAGTTCTCAACCTCCGGCCTCGCCACACGTACTGGCTGCTCAATAAGCCCCAGGGGTACGTCACCACCCTACGGGATACACACGGCAGGCCGCACGTTGTCGATCTGCTCCCCGCCTCCGGTGGGCGAGTCTTTCCGGTGGGGCGTCTGGATCTCGATACTGAGGGTCTCCTCTTGCTGACTGATGATGGGGATCTGGCCTATCGCCTGACTCACCCGCGATTCAAGGTCGAGAAGACATACCGTGCCAAGGTGCAGGGGATTCCTGGGCAGCGAGAACTCCGCCGCCTCGAGCGAGGGATTGTTCTTGAGGACGGCGCTACATTGCCGTCTCGCGCCCGGCTCGTCCGGACCGTGAAGGGGAACGCGGTGCTCGAGCTGACCCTGAGGGAAGGTCGGAAGAGGCAGGTGAAGCGGATGTGTAAGGCCATCGGTCATCCGGTATTGGAGCTGCGTCGCGTTCGCCTCGGGCCGTTGAAGCTCGGGACGCTGCCTCGGGGGCAGGTGCGAGAGCTCACCGAGCGCGAGGTCGGCGCCCTCCGTGAATGCGCGGGATTGGCGGGTACCGGCACCGATTGCTGATGGGGGACGTCATCGAGGGTCCGGCCGGCGTATCTCGGCTCGGCCCGGGGTCCTGCGGCGCCCGCGGGCGAGAAAAGACTTGCACCGAACCGGAAGCGGTGGTAACATGAAGCTCGATGGTAAGGAGGAGTGCGGCATGGGCCCCTTGGCAAGATCGAATGTTCTCGAGATCAAGCCCTATGTGCCGGGGAAACCGATAGAGGAGGTCCAGAGGCAACTCGGCATAAAGGGCGAGATCATTAAGTTGGCCTCGAACGAGAATCCGCTCGGTCCTTCCCCCCGCGCCCTTGCGGCGCTGCGGCAGGCCTGTGGGCGGGTCAACCTGTACCCCGACGACGGTGCATACTATCTGACCGCCGCACTCGCCAAGTCGTTCGGTGTGGACGAAGACCAGATCATTCTCGGGAATGGGTCAGTCGAATTGATCGAGTTCGTCGCCAAGGCGTTCCTCGGCGAGACCGATACTGCAGTAATGAGTGATCAGGCGTTTATTATGTATCGCATCGTCTCGATGATCGCGAACGCACGAAGGGTCGAAGTGCCCCTTCGCGACTACACCCACGACCTGGAGGCAATGGCCGACGCGATCGATGGATCTGTCAAGGTGGTCTATATCGCGAATCCGAATAACCCTACAGGGACGATGGTCTCGGGCGAGGAAGTCGAGCGGTTCCTGGACCGCGTGCCCGAGAGTGTGGTCGTCGTCTTCGACGAGGCGTACATCGAATACATAGAACGCCCCGATTTCCCGGATAGCCTCCGCTACGTGAGAGAGGGACGGAATCTCGTCTTCCTTCGTACGTTCTCGAAAGCGCACGGACTCGCCGGATTGAGGGTAGGGTACGGCATCGGACCGCAGGAGCTCATAGAGCCCCTTCGAAAAGTGCGGCTTCCTTTCAATATCAATATGCTCGGACAGGAGGCGGCACTGGCAGCCCTCGACGACGATGAACATATCAGGCGATCGAGGGAGATCAACGCCGCGGGGCATCGATATCTGAGCCGCGAACTTGATGCCCTCGGCCTCTTCCACACGGACTCAGTAGGCAATTTCGTGTTCGTCGATACTGGTATCGACTGTAAGGTGGTATTCCAGGGGCTGCAGAGAAAGGGTATCATCGTCCGGCCGCTGGCAGGCTATGGATTCCCTACCGCGTTCAGGGCCACGGTCGGCACGGAGCGGATGAATAAGCGATTCATCAAGGCGCTCGCCGAGGTTCTGGCAGAGCATCGAGAGGCGTCTCGGCCGCCGGCTCCGTAGGGGAGAGCCTTTCACACGGTGAACAGGGAAGCGATCGTAGCCATCGATGGCCCCGCGGCGTCGGGGAAGAGCACAACAGCGAAACTTGCCGCGGAGGCGGTCGGGTACATGTATCTGGACACCGGCGCCATGTACCGCGCGATCACCCTCAAAGCGCTCCGGCTCCGGACACCACTCGACGATGAGGACTATCTCGCTCGCCTCGCGGAGGAAGCGCGGATCGAGTTCGTCCAGGATGGGGGATGTGTGAGGGTCCTCCTCGACGGAGAGGATGTGAGCGAGGAGATCCGGTCTCCGGACGTCGACACCAACGTCTCCCTCGTATCGAGCTACCCCGGGGTGAGGAAGAGACTTGTCGCTGAGCAGCGACGGCTCGCCCGGGGTCGGGGTATAGTTTGTGAGGGGCGAGACATCGGGACTGTCGTCTTCCCGGATGCCGACCTGAAGTTCTATGTAGACGCCACCCTTGAGGAGCGAGCCCGGCGCAGACAGAAGCAACTCATCGAGAAGGGTACGGCGCTCTCTGTGCACGAGGTGCAGCAGGACCTCGAGGGGCGTGATACATTCGACAGCGAGCGCGAGACGAGTCCGCTTACGAGGGCTCCCGACGCCATACTGATCGACACAACGGGACTGACGATCCCGGAGCAGGTCGCGGTAGTCGTCGATCATATCAGGCAATGGAGAGTGGCGAGACAGCAGGATCGGTCCGATCAGCATGAAGGCGACGGAGCCGAGCAGTGAGATTCACCTGGCGACTCCTGTGGTTCATTGCGAATGCACTCGCATGGGTGGTGCTCGGACTACGCGTACAGGGAAGGGAGAAAGTGCCGCTGCGGGGCGGTGTGCTTCTGGCCTCAAATCATCTATCGTTTCTCGATCCGCCGCTCCTCGGCACTGCGGCCCCCCGCGAGCTGTTCTTCCTGGCAAAGGAAGGGTTGTTTCACCAGAGCCGGTTCTTCACGTGGCTCATCACGGCATTCAACGCCATTCCGATCAGGGCCGGGAGCGGCGGACACGATGCGCTTCGTGCAGCATCGAGTTTGCTCAAGGCGGGAAGGGCGGTCGTCGTCTTTCCTGAGGGGACGAGGAGTCCCACGGGCGTCCTCCTGCCCGCCAAGGCCGGGGTTGGATTGCTCGCGTTGAAGGCAGGTGTTCCTGTCGTCCCGATCCGTGTACAGGGCTCCGCCGCTTCAATCGGGCGGCTGATACTGCGCCGGGACCGGCTCCGGGTTACGTTCGGTGACCCGCTCGTTCCCCGCCGGATAGAGGGAACCTCACGGAGAGAATCCTACGAGTCTTTCAGCAGCGAGGTGTTCCGGAGGATTGCCTCTCTGGGGGAGAACGACTAGATTGAAGATAGATGATGCGTGGCAGAATGGTATGGGAGAGGACGACTTGACGGGAGTTGAGATCATACTCGCCGAGAATTCCGGGTTCTGCTCCGGCGTGACACGTGCAATCAACATGGCGTTCGAGGCCGCCGAGCGGAGCGAGGGGAAGGTCTACACCATCGGGCCTCTGATACATAATCCACAGGTCGTGAGGAAGCTCGAGGAACACGGTGTCGGGGTGATCGAACGGCTTACCCCCGGGATGGTCGGAACGGTCATTGTGCGCTCTCATGGCCTGCATCCGGATGTGATCGCGGAGGCGGAACGGATCGGGCTGGACATCGTTGACGCGACATGTCCCTTCGTGAAGAAGGCCCAGCACGACGCTGCCTCTCTCTCGGCCGATGGGTATCAGGTCATCGTAGTCGGGAGCGCTGACCACCCTGAAGTTGAGGGCATCGTGGGGTACGCAGGTGATGAGGCGATCGTAGTCGATAGCGTCGAGGAGGCATCGGGACTCGGCAGGTGGCCACGGATCGGGATCGTATCCCAGACAACCTTCTCCGTGGAGCGCCACCGTCAAATCGTCAGTGAGCTGATCGGCCATGCCCGCGAGCTCAAGGTATACAATACGATCTGCAGCGAGACGTCCCTGCGCCAGCGATCGACTGTCGCAGTCGGCCTGCGAGCAGATATGATGATCGTCATCGGGGGAAAGAATAGCTCGAATACGACGCGTCTTGCCGAGTTGTGCCGTGCGCACGGTAGAGAGACCCATCACATCGAGACGGCCGCCGAACTGAGGCCGGAGTGGTTCCGGGGGAAACCGAAAGTGGGGGTCACTGCAGGAGCATCCACTCCGCAGTGGATCATCGACGAGGTGATCGGGAAGATCCGGGACCTGTTTCAAGCCGGGGCTGTACCCAGCTCCTCCCCCAGGGGGAGCTAATTCTAGGATAAAGGAGGAGCAGCAACAATGGTCGAAGAACAGGAAAAAGAGCCTCAAACGAACAACGAGGGCGAGGATGCCCTGGAGGAAGGAGGTGAGGAGAGCCGTCAGCAGCCGGAATCGACCGATGAGACGCCTGAGCTCATCAAGATCGACGACAAAGAGGCGATCGTTGACATCGGCTACAAATCCGAAGGTGTGATCTCGCTGACTGAGTTCCAGAACCCGGATGAAGTCAAGATCGGTGACAGGATCGAGGTTCTGCTCGAGGATGCAGAGGATCAGGATGGCCTGGTCGTTCTCTCCAAGCAGAAAGCCGACTTCATGAAGGTTTGGGATCACATCAAGGATGCGTCGGATTCCAGGGCTACAGTTACGGGGAAGGTCCTCAGGAGAGTCAAGGGAGGAGTCATCGTCGACCTGTTCGGTGTCGATGCATTCCTGCCCGGCTCCCAGATCGATCTCCGTCCGGTGCGGGACATGGAAAAGCTGATGGGCGAGGAGCTCGAGTTCCGCATCATCAAACTGAACCGCAGAAGGCGAAATATCGTCGTCTCGCGCAGGGTGATTCTCGAGCAGGACCGTGAGGAGAAGCGCAGGACGCTGCTCACCGAGCTGGATGTGGGGCAAGTGCGCGAGGGAGTCGTCAAGAACATCACCGACTTTGGAGCGTTCATCGATCTGGGAGGGATCGACGGGCTGCTTCATATCACCGACATGTCGTGGGGAAGAGTGAGTCACCCCTCAGAGGTCGTATCGATCGGAGATACGGTCCAGGTCAAGGTGATCGATGTAGACCGAGATCGAGAGCGCATCTCGCTTGGATTGAAGCAGCTCACGCCCTATCCGTGGGATGACGTCGACGAGAAGTACCCTGTGGGAAGTAAGGTTCGCGGCAAGGTGGTCAGTATCACCGACTATGGGGCCTTCGTGGAATTAGAGAAGGGCGTCGAAGGGCTTGTTCACGTATCGGAGATGTCGTGGACTCAGCACATACGTCACCCCTCAAAGATCGTCTCTGTTGGCGAAATGATCGACGCTATGGTGCTCAACATCGACAAGGAGAACGAACGCATCTCCCTTGGATTGAAGCAGATGGAGCCCGATCCGTGGCTGACGCTCGATGAGCGGTACCCGGTGGGCACACACATCGCCGGCAAGGTGCGGAACCTGACGAACTTCGGGGCATTCGTCGAGATCGAGGAGGGGATCGATGGTCTTGTCCATATCTCCGACATGTCCTGGACCAGGCGGGTGAAGCATCCGAGTGAAATACTCAAGAAGGGAGCCAGGGTAGATGTGGTGGTTCTCAACGTGGACACGGAGAATCGCCGCGTATCTCTGGGCCTCAAGCAGCTCTCTGACGATCCGTGGGGATCGATCGCAGAGCAGTACCCGGAGGGGACGGGAATGGCGGGCACCGTCTCCAAGCTCCTCGAGCGCGGGCTTGTGGTCGACCTCGGCGAGGATCTCGAGGGGTTCGTTCCGTTTTCCCAACTGGCGCGGGCTGAGATGAGGAAGCCGGCCGACGCTTACAGCGAAGGGGAAGAACTGAAGCTCAAGGTGATCGAGGTGAGCGCCAAGACGCGTCGGATAGTCCTGAGCGAGAAGTCCCATCTCAAGGGGCTGGAGCAGGAGGAGGTAGAGGAATATCTGAAGCGGGCGCGCGGGCCGAGGGAAGTCGAAGAGACAGCTGCGGAGAGAGCTGAGGAGGCGGCTCCCGAGGACGAGATCGCCCCGGAGGACGAGGTTCCAGGGGCACCGCCGACAGAGCCGACCCCGGAGCCTCGAGCGGCTGAGGTCGCGGCGGAGCCGGAGGTACCGGATGCCCCCGAGGGTGCGGGCGTTCCTCCTGCTGAGGGGATAACGTCTGAGGAGCCCATGGGCGAGGCCGCCGGCGACGAAGCGGAAGTGGACGTGGCTCCTGCAGAGGAGCCAGAAACGATACCGGAAGACGAGGAAGAGTACCCTGCACCCGAGCCGAGGACCTCTGGGCCCGGGGAGGAGGAAGTACCCGAGACCGAGATAGAGGGGCGAAGGACTCCAACGAAGTTTACAGATGCCGGTGAGCTGTTGGAGGAGGAGGTCGAAGAGGAGGATTAGCGAGACTGTACGGGGAGTGTTGACTACCACGGGGCTCACCTCCGCAGGCTGTAAGAAAGAGATGGCCGAACGATGAAGCGAATACCCAAGATCGGGCTTGCGTTGGGCGGGGGCTCGGTCCGGGGGTTGGCGAACATCGGTGTCCTGAAAGTGCTCGAGGGAGTCGGCATCACGGTTGATGCCGTAGCCGGCACTAGCATGGGCGCGATCGTCGGGGCGATCTATTCTGTCGCCCCGAATGCGCTCTCTCTGGAGAAGAGAGCGCTTGGGTTCCTGAGCAGCAAGGAGTTCAAGGACATCGGTCTGGAGTTCTTGAGAAAAGACTCCGATCTGGACGCGAAACTGTTTGCCCGCCTCGCCGGTCAGATCAGAGAGAAATATATCTGGAGTGTTGGCGTGCTGAGGCCGTCTCTGATCCCCGGCGAAAAGCTGGAACGGGCACTTGACTGGGTTATTCCCGACATTGACGTATCGGAGACTCAGATCCCGTTTGCCGCAGTGGCTCTCGATCTGCAGAGCGGAGAGGACGTAATCATGACGGACGGTTCTCTTCGCCGCGCTGTGCTGGCGAGTTCTTCGATCCCCGGCGTCTTCCCGCCTGTACAGGAGGGTGAGCAGCTGCTGACCGACGGCGGGCCGACGAGCATCGTCCCGGTGCGGGCAGCCAGGGCCATTGGCGCCGAGGTGGTGATCGCGATCGACCTGCGGCCGGAGCTCGGGACCGATACGCATCCTGCGAGCGGTCTCGATGTCATGTTCCGCACTGATGATATCCTCCGGTTTCGCTACAATGAGTCACAAGTCGCCCTCGCTGACATCGTCATTCGTCCCGATGTCGGCAATATTCACTGGGCGAACTTCACGAGAGCGCCCTTCTGTATCCGTGTGGGGGAGGAGGCAACGAGGCGCCAGATAGATGAAATACTTATGCTGGCCCGAGGGCGAGGAGCGGTGACCCGCGCGTGGCAGGCAGGACGCCAGGCGCTGGCGAGAGTCTGGTCCCGCCGAAGCGGAGAGCCAGTCGCTCCGGAGTGAGTAAAGGCGGTAAAGGGGTAGGATGTGCGACGCGTAGCGTTTGCGACACTTGGATGCAAGCTCAATCAGTACGAGACGGAGCTCCTGCGCGAGGCGTTTGAGGCCCGCGCCTACGAAGCCGTCCCGTTCGATGCAGATGCTGACGTCTATGTGATCAACACCTGTACGGTGACACAGCGTGCGGATCGTCAGTCCAGGCAGCTGGTGAGGCGGGCGGCGCGACGGGCGAACGGTAGCACTGTGGTTGTCACTGGCTGCTATGCGGAGTTGGAACCCAGGATCATTTCCGCCATCCCCGGGGTGAGTGCGGTCGTACCCAATTCCCGCAAGCTGGCAGTGCCGAGGCTGATCGAATCCGGGTTCGACGAGAGACAGAATCGGCTCGCGGGCGGGATATGGCCGTCATCGAGACGGCTCACACGGTTCGCCAACCATACCCGGGCATTCGTCAAGATTCAGGAGGGCTGCGACTCGAGCTGCGCCTACTGTGTCATCCCGCGCGCAAGAGGAACGGCGAGCAGCCGTCCGAGCGACCAGATCGTCGAGGAGATATCCGGGCTTACTGCTTCCGGATACGGGGAGATCGTTCTCACCGGGATATCGATCGGACGGTACCGCGCCCCGGACGGGAAAGATCTATCCGGCCTCGTGCGTACTATCCTCGATAGGACCGGCCTCCGGCGGATCCGCATCAGTTCAGTTGAGCCGACAGATGTGACTGAGTCCCTCGTGGCATTGATCGCGGAGGAGGAACGGGTCTGTCCTCATCTCCACCTGCCGCTCCAGAGCGGAGACGATCAGATCCTATGCCGGATGAAGCGCCCGTACCGCTGCGAGCTCTACCGTCAGGTCGTTGCCCGGCTGGTAGCCCGGGTTCCGGACATCGCCATAGGGGCAGATGTCATTGTCGGGTTCCCCGGCGAGGGCGAGTCCGAGTTCTCGGCTACCTATGCGTTTATCGATGAACTCCCGCTCGCCTATCTGCACGTCTTTCCGTTCTCGCCGCGGCCGGGGACGCCGGCCGCCTCCCTCGATGGGCAGACCTCACCTCAGACGAGACGCGAGCGCGCGGACTCCCTGCGACAGCTGGGACGAGTGAAGACGCGGCAGTTTCGGGAGCGCTTCCTGGGCCGTGCCTTTCGTGGGCTCGTCGAATCCCGCCGCGATCGGAAGACGAATCTCCTCATCGGCTTGAGCGGCAACTACCTGAAGATCCGCTTCGACGGACCTGATGAGCTCGGCGGAACGTTCCAGCGGGTGCGGATCACCAGTCTCGACGCTGACGGGAGGGTATTCGGCACCCGTGTGTGAGGCCTCCCGACTTCGAACTCGCCCCCTGCTCCTCCCCCAGAACACCCCCTATTGGATTCACCGAACCGTCTGTGTCCTTTTTCTCCTTGACTTCTGGTCAGAGCGCCGTTACCATGACCTGCAGGAACTGCCGACAGGAGATGGGATTGCATGGACGAGAGGCCTTCTTTTTGTATCCATACGTACGGCTGTCAGATGAACGTCTACGATAGCGATCTCATTGCGGGGATCTTGTCGGATCGGGGATACCCTCGTGCAGGGTCGCTCGAGGAGGCGGACCTGATACTTGTCAACACCTGTGCCGTGCGCGAACATGCCGAACGACGGGCCATCGGGCGCCTCAATGAGCTGACAGGGATGAAGCGCGTGCGTCCCGACCTGGTGGTCGGCATCTGCGGCTGTGTGGCCCAGAGGCTGGGGAGAGGCGCCCGGGAAGTAGTCCCTTCTATCGACCTGGTAGTAGGACCATCGTGCTACCGTATGTTGCCGGGTCTTATCGAGGATGTGCTGAGAGACCGCATGCCGCGCTATGCCCTCGACCTCGGAGAGGGGGAATCATACGACGGGATTCTCACCGCAGCAGGACGCGGCGTGACCGCTTTTCTCGCGATTATGCGTGGCTGCGATAATCGTTGTTCCTATTGTATCGTGCCGTACGTGAGGGGGCCTGAGCGATCTCGATCGAGGGACGACATTCTGGCAGAGCTGCGAACTCTGGCCGAGGGCGGAGTGCGCGAGATCACGCTTCTCGGACAGAACGTCGTCGCCTACCGGGACGGCGAGCACCGATTTGCCGATCTGCTGCAGGCGATCGATGACTCGAGGCTCATCCAGCGGATCCGGTTTACGACCTCCCACCCGCGCGATCTCGATGAGACAGTGATTCGCGCCGTGGCCGAGCTCGAGAGCGTCTGTGAGCACATCCATCTTCCGATGCAGTCGGGATCTACTTCCGTTCTCGAGAGGATGAACCGGCAGTACACCGCGGAGCACTACCGGGCACTCATCGAGGAGTTGCGGGAACAGGTGCCCGGGATCGCGATCACCACCGACATAATCGTTGGGTTCCCCGGTGAGACGGATGACGACTTCAGGAAGACGCTGGAGATGGTTAACGAGACTCGATTCGACTATGCGTATATGTTCCGGTACTCTCCTCGTCCCGGGACGCCGGCTGCCTCTTTCGAATCGGAGGTGCCGGAGAGGGTGCGGGGAGAACGGCTCAAACAGCTGATCGAGCTCCAGAACGGAATCATACGGCAGAGGAACGCTGAGCTGGTAGGAGAGGAAGTTGAGGTGCTCGTTGAGGGGGCGAGTCACCAGAGCGACGAAGAGCTCATCGGTCGCACACGCACTAATAAGGTGGTCGTCTTTGGCGGTTCGCGCGACCTTATCGGCAATTTCGTCGACGTGCGGGTGGCCGAACTGCGTGGCTGGACACCGTGGGGGTACCGGGCACAGAGAAGTGATGCGGAAGAGTCTGTCAGGACAGTGGTTACAGGTGCGGGGGTGACGTAGTGCGTGACGCGAAGTTCGGGGAGTAGATCATCGCAGTATGAGATCTCATCGCTGGCGAGGTAGTTCAGTGCATGTCCTCGCGAGCTTCGAGCAGAGAGGACAAGAGCATGTGGGTCATCAAGGTTGTGCTGTTGGCGGTTGTGATCTTGTTCGTGATCATCGTTGGTGTCCAGAATGGTGGAGAGATCGTGACGTTCAGGATCCTTAGATGGGAGTTCGCCGGTATCCCCCTGAACATGATCCTCGTCGAGGCACTGGCAATTGGGATGCTCCTCGGCGTCATGATCTCGATCTTCCATGCAGTTGGAATGCGCACGAGGATCTGGAGACAGAAGAAGGAGATCAGCCGTCTGACCAGCGAACTCGTTGCCATGCGGAACCTCCCCATTGAGGAAGCAGAGGAAGAACAGCAGAGAATGGATGACGAGCGGAGGTACATCGACCGATGAGTCTCGTAATCTGGTTCATCGTTGCAGGCTGCATCGCAGTCATCGCTATCCTCGTGATCATCTGGAGCGTGCGGTCGTGGGGCGCACGGGGTGAGCGGCGTGTCTCGGCTTACGTTGACGCTCTCCATCGTCTCCTCGATGGGGATGAGAAGATGGCAATGGAGCGGCTCAAGGTTGCGGTGCAACAGGAGCCGAACAATGTCGATGCCTATCTCCGGCTGGGGGATCTGCTGCGCAGTCGCGGCCATCTCGAACGAGCACTCCAGCTCCACCACCATCTAACAGTGAGACGAGGGCTCCCCCCATCGCAAGAGCGGGCGATCTGGCGTAGTGTGGCTCGCGACTACATCGGGCTGAACCGGCCGCAGAAGGCGATCGCTGTCCTCACCGAACTGACGTCACGCTTCGATCGGGATGATATCGAGGCTCATGAGATGTTATTGGGCCTGTACGAGGGCGAACGCCGGTGGGATGAGGCATTCCGAGAGCAACAGAAGATCTTGCAGGCGAAGCGACAGAAGAGTCCTCATCGTCTGGCCCTGTACCATGCGTATGTCGCCAGAGAGGAACTGGCCGATGAAAATCTCGAGGCCGCAGAGCGCAACTGCAAGAAGGCGCTCCGCATAGACCGCAGATGTGTCTCGGCGCTTCTCTGCCTGGGTGACGTGCAGTATCGACAGGGCGAGGTCAAGGAAGCTGTAAGAACCTGGTGCAGAATAGTGAAGGAGGTCCCTGAACTCGCCCACGTAACATTCCGACGTCTCGAACAGGCCTACTTCGAGCGGGGTAAGTTCGGGGAGATCATCGAGGTGTACGATGCCCTCCTCGCCAAGGACTCCCGCAATGTGCGTGCGCTCTTGGCCAAAGCGAAGATCCATGAACGGAAGGGAGAGGAGGAGGAGGCGTTCGAGGCCCTGAGGAGAGTGCTGGAGATCGAGCCGAACTCGCGTGCCGCACTTGTCGCGTTGCTCGAGCTGTACATCAAGGTCGGAGACATCCGGGCGGCCGTCACCCAGGCACACTCTCTGGTTGAGTTGTTACATGCACAGGCTGACTCCTTCCGGTGTTCCTCATGCGGATACCGCACCACTGAAGCGCTCTGGCGCTGCCCGAATTGTCGCCAGTGGGAGACGTTCTTCTCGCCATCACCATGATGCCTCCTAGTTCATCATCTCGCGGGAACCTGCCGCCGTCCCGGCTCTTCCTACCCCTACGTCGCATCCCCCTCAGGGCGCACTTCGCCGCCTCGCTGGCGGTCGCTCTCGTGGCGCTTCTCCTCGCGGGATGTGGGGAGCAAAACCCGCTCGAGCCATCGACGGTGATCGAAGGATCCGATGCAATGCTCTCAGCCGGGGCGGGAGGGAGCGACACATTTGTCTTCTCACGGGGCACGGCGACCTACGGCCAGATTCGATTGTCCGTGTACTGGTTCGAGGGGCCGCCTCAAGTCCTTGCGGGGTATCTCTCGAGCGAGGGCATCCAGGTCGCTGACCCCGGCCTGCGGTTGGCGCCGGAGAGCGGGTACTCGCCGCAGGTCCTGCTCGGCGACCCCGGCTCCTCGTACGTCCTGATGACGGACGACGCGCCGCACTACGGCCGGATCGACATTGTGGCAGTCGACGAACGTCTCACCGATCGGACGATCGCCATCACCTTCGACTGGGTGGTCCAGACGGAGGCCGGCAACCGTCGGCTGTACTGAGGTATCGCATGAAGCTGACTCCCCTGCTCAAGCAGTACCACGCGATCAAAGCACAACATAAGGATTCCATCCTCCTGTTCCGGATGGGAGACTTCTACGAGATGTTCTACGAGGACGCTGTGATCGGATCGCGCGTTCTGGGGATCGCCCTCACCTCTCGTCCTCACGGGAAGGGGGCGAGGGTGCCGCTGGCAGGTGTCCCGTACCGAGCAGTTGACAGTTATGTGGCGAAACTCGTTAAGGCGGGATATCGGGTGGCGATCTGTGAACAGACGGAAGACCCCAGGCTCGCCAAGACCGTCGTGCAGCGAGGCGTCACCGAGGTAATCACGCAGGGGACGATCATGCGGCCGTCCCTCCTCGACGAGGCGAGGAACAACTACCTCGCGGCGATCGCAGAGGGCGACGGGAGGTTCGGGCTGGCAGCAGCCGATCTCTCGACCGGTGAGTTCACTGTCACTGAGGGTGAGCCTCACCAGATCGCGGAAGAGATCCGTCGTCTCGAGCCGGCCGAACTCCTGGCGCCAGAAGGGGAGGAGGGGGCGCAGGCGCTATCGGCCATGCCCGCTGTGGGCGACTTCCTTGTCGTCACCCACAGACCGGGATACCAGTTCACCTATGAGTGGGCTCGGGAACGACTCGTATCACACTTCGGTGTGGTTTCACTCGACGGCTTCGGCTGCTCGGATTCCCCCCTGGGCGTGGCAGCGGCGGGAGCTGTGCTCGCCTATCTGGAGGAGACCCAGCGGGCTGCCCTCACCCATATCACCAGGCTCTCCACATATTCCCTCGGCGACCACATGCTCCTCGACAGAGTGACCCGCACCAACCTCGAGCTGACGCGGCGGATCCGGGAGGAGGGGGGCGGCGGGACGCTATTCTGGGTGCTCAATCACACGGCCACACCGATGGGAACCCGGCTTCTCAGAAAATGGATCGTGAGCCCGATCACGGATACAGGCGACATAGGTGATCGCCAAGATGCCGTAGCACAGCTCATTAGATCAGCACAGTTGCGAGAATACTTTAGCAAACACCTCGACGAGATCGGGGACATCGAGCGGCAGACAGGGCGGATTGCCTGCCGCCGGGGCTCGCCCAGGGATCTGGTTGCACTCAAGGATTCTCTGAAGGAGATTCCCGGGCTCCGGGCCAGGCTGGCTCGATGCAGCGGCCTTCTGGGAGGATTCGCGGAGGGGCTGGGGGACTTCCAGGACATGGTGGGAGAGGTGGAGCGTGGTATCGTGGACGATCCCCCGCAGACGACCGGGGATGGCGGGATCATCCGGGATGGTTATGACGAGCAGCTCGATGAGCTGCGCACGAGCGCACGCGAGGGCAAGCAGTGGATGGCGAGACTGGCGGCGAATGAACGGGAGCGGACAGGCATTGCCTCGCTCAAGGTCGGATTCAACAATGTCTTCGGGTATTACATCGAGGTGTCGAGGGCGAATCTGACGAAGGTTCCCGAGCGTTACACGCGGAAGCAGACGCTCTCGAACTGCGAGCGGTTCGTGACTCAGGAATTGAAGGAGATCGAGGAGAGAGTTCTCGGCGCTGAGGAGAAGATTCGGCTTCTGGAGGAAGAGCTGTTTGTCGCCCTGCGGGCGAAGGTGGCTGAGCGTACGGAGGAACTGCTCGACACTGCCCGGATCCTCGCGCACGTGGACGTCTTCCAATCGCTGGCCCAGGTGGCAGTGAGGGGCAACTACATCAGGCCGGTCGTGGACGACGGGGACCGGATCGTGATCCGGGAGGGACGCCACCCCGTGGTGGAGCGGCTGATCCCGGACGGAGATTTCGTGCCCAATGACATCGTGCTCGATCTGGAGAGCGAGCAGATTCTTATCATCACGGGGCCGAACATGGCGGGCAAGTCCACGTACCTGAGACAACAGGCGCTCCTCGTCATAATGGCCCAGATGGGCTCGTTCATCCCGGCACGTGAGGCGAAGATCGGCGTCGTCGATCGCGTCTTCACGCGCGTCGGTGCGTCCGACGATCTGAGCCGCGGAGTCTCCACATTCCTTGCGGAGATGAACGAAACCGCGAATATCCTGAACAACGCTACGTCCCGGAGCCTCGTCCTGCTCGACGAGATCGGGAGGGGCACGAGCACGTTCGATGGATTGGCGATCGCCTGGGCTGTGGTGGAATATCTTCATGCCGACGAGAGGGTGAAACCGAAAACGCTCTTTGCCACCCACTATCACGAGCTCACGGAGCTTGAGACGATACTCGACCGAGTGCGAAACTGGAACGTCTCCGTGAGGGAGGAAGGAGACCGGGTCATCTTCTTGCGTCGGGTCGTCCCCGGGCCTGCGGATCGCAGTTACGGCATACAGGTGGCGCGGCTCGCTGGATTGCCGGTCGAGGTGATCGAGCGCGCGAGCGAGGTGCTGGCGAACCTCGAAGACGATGCCTTCACTGAGGAGTCATTCCCTCGGCTGGCGAGGGGGACCCATGCCCCCAGTGAGGCCGGGCGGCAGCTGAGCCTGTTCACGCCGGGGGAGCACCCCATCGTCGAGGAACTGTCGGAACTGGATCTGGAGAAGATGACGCCGCTTCAGGCGATGCAGAAGCTGGATGAGATGAGGCGCAAGTACGCCCGGGAGGGCCGTGGGCAGCAGGCAGATCGGCCCGGCGTGGGCGGGTGATTGTGTAGCGGGTGGAATCCCATTTGATGGCCGGGGAGGCCACGTGCCCAGGAAAGTATCCTCGAGGCGGGATCGAAAGGACGTGTCGGAGTGCATCATCTTCCTCGGCACGGGCGGCGCACGGATCGTCGTGGCAAAGCAGGTCAGGGCATCGGGGGGGATGTGGGTCGCCATAAACGGCACGAATCTCCTGCTCGATCCCGGTCCGGGATGCCTGGTGAAGTCTCGCACGAGGAAGGAGAAGCTGGACGCCACCAAGCTCGATGCCATTCTGCTCTCACACAAGCACCTCGATCATTCCGGTGATGTGAACACGATGATCGAGGCGATGACCGATGGCGGGTTCCGGCCGAAAGGGATGCTCTTCGCTCCTGCCGAATGCCTGGAGTCAGATCCGGTGGTCCTGCGATACGTCCGGGACTATGTCGACGAGATCCACGAGCTCCGGGAGGGAGGGCATTACACCATCGGCAGGGTCACGGTCTCGACTCCGATCCGCCATCAACACGGGAACGCCGAGACATATGGTATGGTCCTGACTCCATCAGGGCAAGGCCCCTCCGTTGCCTATATCGCCGATACGAGATACTTCCCTGAGCTCGCTGATGCATATCGCGGCGACATACTCATCCTCAATGTCGTCTTTCTCACGAAACGCGACTATGACCATCTCTGCGTAGAGGACGCTCTGAAGCTGATCCGTGCCATCCAGCCGAAGCTTGCAGTCATCACCCACTTCGGCATGACCGTGATCCGCGCCAAGCCGTGGGAGGTAGCGGCAGAGCTCGAATCGGCCGCCGGAACGCGTGTCATCGCCGCCCGCGACGGAATGACCCTCGACCTCCATCTGGAATCTGAGCCGACCGCCTGAGCCGCGGCAGAGTCTGCGCGGCGCACCTGCCCCCACGTCCATATCCACCCGCAAACCAGAGACATGAGCCCTGCGGCCCGCATGTGCGGCCACGAGTGCGCTCGAGCCCGGCTACTGGCTCCACTCTCTCATCGCCCGTGCGATCTGCTCCCGGACGGCGGGGGGCGGGCCGAGGCCGAGGGCGATCTCCAGTTCACGGATGGAGTCGTCTTTCCGGCCGGTGCGATAGTAACACTCGGCGAGGTTGAGGTGGGCAAAGAGGTAGGATGGATCGGTCTCGAGCGCGCGCTCGAACATCGGGATCGCCGCCGTGAAGTCACCCGCTGTCTTCAATATTACTCCGGAGTTGTTGTACGCATAGGTGGCAGTCTCGGGGGCGAGATCGATCGCCTCGGCGTACAGCTCGAGCGCGCGCTCGAACTGACCCAGATGCTGGTAGGCGAGGCCGAGATTCTCGAGAGCCTCGGGCCGCCTGTCGATCGTCAGGGCGCGCCCGTAGGCGCGGATAGCGGCCTCATGTTGTCCTGCTCGACTGAAGACCCAGCCGGTATTGTATTCGATCTGGAAGAATGTCGTGGCGCGTACGGCGTAGAAGTCACCGTTGACGAGCACGGCGGCGCCCGCCAGGAGGAGGGCTGCCCCGAGGCACTGCGCGCGGCGCGTCCGCAGACATTCCTTCCACGCTCCAGCGACCCAGGATATGAACCAGATGGCGAAGATGAGCAGTACGGGGACGATGGGGAGGCGGAACCGCGAGCAGACAAAGAACGGGAGGATGGAGAGTGTGTATGCGGCGATGAAGACGAGGAGTGGAGCCGATGCACGTCTCCGCAGGGCGAGCGCGGCGCCAGCCAGGCCGAGAGGGCCGACAAGAGCGAAGGCGAGCCAGGGAAGACGGAGCAGGGGGGAACGACCTCGGGCGAGATAGAGGTCCCGGTTGTTCGGGATTTCGTACGCGTTCCACCAGAGTATCAGTTTCTTGAGGAGGAGGGAGAGCGTGCGGGCAGGATGGCGCTTCACCCAGTCGAAGGTGAGTGCGGTGAGCCTGGCACTCTGCGCTCCGTTGCCGAGCTCATCGTCCGCCATTTCGACGAGAATGGAGCGGGCGGCCTCATCGGGAAAGGGATTGAGTCCGTCGGCCGCAGGTCCGTTCCCCAGGTAGAGGTTGTGCCCCGCGTTCGCACTGATGACGACGAGCTCGTGACCCACCACGAGATTGCGGACGGTCACGGGGAGGACGGCCATCGCTGCGCCAGCGACATAGAGCGCAGCTGAGCGGAAGAAGCGGCGTCCGAAAGGCTGGAATGCGAGAATCGCGGGCACGAGGAAGGGCGGACAGAAGATGAGGTTGGGACGCGCGAGTGCGCCGAGGCCGAGCGCGGCGCCTGCCACAGCCCACCAGACGAGCCGGCTCCCCTGGCCCGCCACATAGAAGAGCCAGAGCGCGAGCAGGCAGAGCAGAATGCTCAGAGTCGCCGGGAGGAGCTCTCCCACGAAGAAGATGAGCGTCCAGTAGATCGCCGCCGCGCCAGCGCTCCAGAGCCCGACCGTCGGTGTGAACGCACGTCTCCCCAACAGATAGATCAAGAGACAGGCGAGTGTGCCGAGGAGCGCCTGGATCAGACGGACCGCGTGGGGGGAGTGGCCGAAGACCCGATAGCTCATTCCCAGGAAGTAGGGATACAGAGGTGGGTGGAAATAGGCGGTGCGTTCGGGCCCGCTTCCCTCTGCAATCGCCGCGCCCGCGGCATCGAACGCTGCGGCGTTGACGATGAGGTGCTCGAAAAACGGATCGTGCCGCATCTGATAGACGTACCCGATCCTGAGAACGAAAGAGAGGGCCAGGATCGCCAGAAGTACGCCGAGATGCCGTCTCTCTTTTCTGTGCGGATCCCCGGAGGTAGGTCTCATGGTCTATATCAGAGCCTCTGGTATGTCGGCCATCTTCTGGGTGCGCACGGGTGCGGCTCACGTGCGTGCGCACGTCGGCTGTCCACGCGCGCTGCGGCAGTGCAGGTGCCCGGCTCGCTCTGACACGCCCTGTCCGCAGCCGAGGCCGCGCGGTCCTCACTCAGCCAGCTGCCGGGCGCGCTCGAGCACGTCCCCCCCGGTACACACCTATGTTGGCGCGAGATATGAGCATACGCGTGATGCTGAGCCATGTCAACGTCGTTCTGCAGGGGGAAAGTGCTTGACGGGGACCAAACACCTGCCATATGATGCGCGGTGTAGCGGGCCGCGCACAACTGTCCGCACGACGGTCATGGCGCGGACACGGCGTGGACGCCGGGCACTCTCCCTCGGCCTACGACCCGACTCCCCGGGAGGCACAGGAATGAGCCAGCACGTGGCGCAGGATGCACGGCGCCTGTACAGTGATCTCTCCTGGACATGGCCGATCGTCAGCCGGGTTGCTGACTATGCAGAAGAGGCCGAGTTCTTCGCAAGGGCCATCCTCGACCACTCGAGCAGGGAGACGCGTACGCTGCTCGATCTGGGATGTGGGGGCGGGCACCTCGATCACCACCTCAAGAATCATTTCGCTGTCACTGCAGTGGACATGAGCGAGTCGATGCTCGGCCTGGCGAAACGCCTCAATCCCGAGATCGAGCATCACCTCGGCGACATGAGGACGATTCGCCTGAATCGCCGCTTTGATGCTGTCATGATCCATGACTCGGTCAACTACATGACGACTCGCGGCGATCTCCGTGCCGCATTGGCGACTGGGTTCGAGCACCTGGAACCGGGTGGGATCCTGGTCACGTTTGTCGAACAGACGCCGGAGACCTTTGTTCAACACAAGACGAAGTCCTCCACAAGCTCCGATGGAGATATAGAGATCACGTTCATAGAGCACTTTCACGATCCCGACCCGGAAGATAGCACGTACGAGAGCGTCTTCGTGTACCTGATCCGCCGCCAGGGAGTGCTCGAGGTCGAGGCAGATCGCCATCTCTGCGGCATCTTCCCCCTCCAGACATGGCAAGATCTTCTTCTGGAGGTGGGTTTCGAGGTCGAGAAGAAGGAGTGGGATCACTCCGAGTTCCCCCCTGGGGAAGCCCTCCCCATGTTCCTCTGCACGAAACCGGCGTAGCTAATGCGGTGACGCCCGGAGGCGATTCCAGCTGGATGTAGCCGGGAGGAGACGCTCGGCCGCGGGCCGGCCGGCTACCTGCTGTGGACCGTTCATGTGGACAGGGAGGCGAGTCGGTCGCTCCGATCTTCCGTTGATTGAGATGATTGAGCTATGACGATAACCATATAGTGATCAGGAACATGAGGAATCCAGTAGAAGTATTGTCTGAAGAGGTTGCCAACCAGATAGCCGCGGGGGAGGTGGTCGAGCGGCCGGCGTCCGTGGTCAAGGAACTCGTGGAGAACGCGATCGACGCGGGCGCCCGGACAGTAGTGGTCGATGTGAGAATGGGCGGGCTGGGGGCGATCCGCGTATCCGACGACGGCGTGGGCATGACCCGTCAGGACCTCGAACTGGCGGTGCGCCGCCACGCCACGAGCAAGATCAGGGCGATCGACGACCTGCTCCGTTCCGAGGCGCTGGGGTTCAGGGGCGAGGCCCTCCCCAGCATCGGAGCCGTATCGCGGCTGCGCATCACGACCCGCGCGGACGAGGAGGAGGCCGGGTGGAGTGAGGTCGTCGTGGGGGGAAGAACTGAGGACGTGACCGGGGCGGGACGGGCTGTAGGGACGACCGTGGAGGTGCACGATCTGTTCTTCAATACCCCGGCCCGGCTCAAGTTTCAGAGATCTCCGAGGACGGAGGCCAGGCGGATCGTCGAGGAGGTGACGCGTCAGGCGCTCATCCGTCACGAGGTCGGGTTCCGGCTCACCATCGACGGCAGAGCGGTTCTCAATGTCTCGCGGGCCGATCGGCTGGAGGATCGGGTGCGCGATCTCCTGGGAAAGAAGGCTTTCGAGGGACTGCTCCCCGTCACATCCGGTGACGGCAGGTTCCGGGTTGACGGCTGGGTTTCCGCCGTCGGCTCGCTCGTGCGCTCCCGCCGCAACCAGTATCTGTTCGTAAACCGGCGAAGCATCCAGAGCCGTCTACTGCTCCACGCGATCTATGCTGCGTATGAGACAAGCCTGCGCGACCGACATCCAGAATTCGTCCTCGTGCTCGAACTGCCGGCGACAGAGATCGATGTCAATGTCCATCCCGCCAAGCGCGAGGTACGGTTCCGCGAGGAGCAGGCAGTCCATCGCCTCGTCGAGGCCGCGGTGCGTCAGGCCCTGGGCAGGCCTACGCCCTCCGCGACGCGGATGTACGAAAGCGTGACGCGGCGCACCGGGTGGCCGCGGCCGCCCCAGGGGCGTCGGCCCGATGGTTCGGCGATCGAGTGGCTGGAGCTTGCCCGCGGACGGGAGGCTGGAGAAGGTGAGGGCCCGGTCGAGGCGGAGGCAGGAGCAGGCACGGCTGTACCGGATACGCGGCGGGAAGTCCCCCAGAAGTCTTTCTGGGACGAGGAGGCGTCGCGGCAGGCGGTCGTGCGGGAGGAGGCGCCCCGCGGATTCCGGCCGTCGGCTCCCGAGGCAGGTGCACCCCCACTCGAGGAACTCGCTCCCCAGATCGCACTGTGGCAACTCCATGATACCTTCATCTTCGCGCAGGTGAGGGACGGGTGTGTGATCATCGATCAGCACGCGGCACACGAGCGTATCCTGTATGAAGAGATCCTCGAACAACAGGGAAACGTACCCTCCCAGCAGTTGCTCTTTCCGTTCACGCTCGAGCTCTCGCCCGTCGAAGCACAGGTGTTGGAGAACTCTCTGCCCGGGCTGTCGCAGATCGGCTTTGTGATCCGGCCGTTCGGTGGCCGGACCTTCGTGGTCGAAGCCGTGCCGGCGATGTCGCACAGCTCGATCGATGCCGAGAAGGTGAAAGATCTGCTCGCGGAGCTCGGCCAACACGGAAGGGCGGTTATGCACGACCTCGAGGAGGTGGCCGCCATATTCGCGTGCAAGGCGGCAATAAAGGCCGGGCAGCCTCTGAAGCTCGAGGAGATGAACGCGCTCGTCGACAAACTCTTCGCCACTCGCTCTCCCTATTGCTGCCCCCACGGACGCCCCACTATGATCAGGCTGACACGCAGTGAACTCGCCCGGCGATTCGAGCGCGGCGGGGACTGAAGAGCCATGCCCCACACATCTGATAATCTTGCCGTCCCGATCATCGTCGGGCCCACGGCGGTCGGAAAGAGCGAGGTCGCGCTGGAGGTGGCGGAGCGCCTCGGCGCTGAGATCGTTTCCGCTGACTCGCGCCAGGTCTATCGGTACATGGACATCGGGACGGCGAAACCTTCGATCGAGGATCGCCGACGGGTGCCCCACCACATGATCGATCTGGTCGATCCTGACGTCGTGTACAACGCAGGGGACTACGGGCGCGGGGCGGCAGCGGCGATCGAACAGGTGCGGGCGGCCGGCCGCGTGCCACTCGTTGTCGGTGGCTCAGGGCTCTATATCCGGGCGCTGCTCGAGGGCTTCTGCGCCGGACCGCGTGGGGATATAGAGCTGAGAGAACGGCTGCGACAGGAAGCCAGAACCGGAGGTACACAGAGGCTGCACGAACGGCTGGCCGAGGTGGATGCCGGGGCTGCGGTGAGGATCAACCCCAATGACGAGCAGCGGATTATCAGGGCGCTCGAGGTCTATGAGTTGACGGGCCGGAGGCTCTCAGACCTTCAACAGGCAGGCGGTGAGGTTCAGGGCCTGATCGCTGTCACAGTAGGGCTGCGGCGCGAGCGTTCCGATCTGTATCGGGTCATTGCTGAACGCGTCGAAGCGATGGTCTGCCATGGCCTGGTTGACGAGGTGCGCGGCCTCCTGGATCGGGGGTACAGGCCTGATCTCAACTCGATGCGAGCTCTGGGCTACCGCGAGATGATACGGCATCTCACAGGCGAGCTGACGCTCGAGGAAGCGGCCAAGCTCCTCATCAAGAACACCAAAGCCCTTTCACGCCGGCAGATGACCTGGTTTCGGGCAATGTCGGATGTGGAGTGGATCGATATAGAGAGAGAAGAAGATCTGTCGTCGCGCGCCGACCGGGTTGTCGCCTCCTTCGAATCGCGCGGTTTCCACCCCGCAGGGGGCCCGGACAAATTCGCTTGACAAACCCTTCCGGTGCTGGTAGGTTCATTGCCGATGTGCGGGCATAACTCAGTGGTAGAGTATCAGCTTCCCAAGCTGAGAGTCACGGGTTCGAATCCCGTTGCCCGCTCCATATTTTTGAGTGCGGGCCCTCATACGGGAGATGACGATGGTTCGGGGAAGAGCCGCCGCGCAGGCAATGAGCGGCGTTCATCTTTTTGGATCGTGGCGCCGCATGTGTGCTTTGAAAGAGTGTTGGGGGGAGGGTGAGTGGCGATGAAGAGTCCTTCTTCACGGCCGATGGTCGCTATTGTCGGGCGGCCGAATGTCGGAAAGTCGACGCTCTTCAACCGGGTGATCGGCCGACGTTCAGCGGTCGTCGATGACCGACCGGGCGTCACACGCGACAGGAACTACGCCGAGGCCGAATGGGCCGGACATCCGTTCCTGCTCATCGATACCGGCGGGCTTGTGCCCGAGCCGGAGGAGGAACTCATTCTCACAGTGAAACGTCAGGTGGAGTTCGCGCTCGAGCAGGCAGATGTCATCCTGTTCATGGTCGATGTGCAGACAGCCATGACCCCGGATGATCAGGAGATAGCCTCTATCCTCAGGCGCCTGGAGAAGCCGGTAGTGCTGGCCGCAAATAAGATCGACGAGGATCGCTCTCTCGACGACCGGCTCGAGTTCTACAAGCTCGGACTCGGGGATCCCATTCCTATCTCAGCCCTTCACGGCAGGAACATGGGGGATCTCCTCGATGCGGTAGTGGCAGGTCTGCCACCATGGGAAGAGGAAGAAGGGGAGCAAGACGTCATCAGCGTGGCGATCGTCGGCAGGCCCAACGTGGGTAAGTCATCGCTGGTGAACGCCCTCGTCGGGGAGGAGCGCTCAGTTGTCGATGCCCTCCCCGGGACGACGCGAGATGCCATCGATACCGATCTCGTCTCGGGGGATCTCCGCCTGCGGCTCATCGATACGGCAGGACTGAGGCGCCGGTCGAAGGTACAGGAGAGCATCGAATTCTACTCTACGATCCGTGCCGTCCGGAGCATCGAGCGGGCTGATCTGGCCGTCCTGTTGCTCGACGCCACGGGCGACATCGCACGCCAGGACAAGAGGATCGGGGGCATCTCGGAGGAGTATGGGAAGGGACTTATCATAGCGGTCAACAAGTGGGATCTGGTGGAAGCACGTGGCGACGATCTTCCTCATGACTGGAAGGAATACCGCGCGTTCGTCCAGGAGGAGTTCTACTTCGCCCGGTACGCGCCGATCGTCTTCATCTCGGCGCTGACGGGGGAGCGGCTCGATGAGTTGCTCCACTGGATCGAGCGAGTGGGGAAGGAGATGTACCGAACGGTGAAGACATCCGAGCTCAACCGGATCATCCGGGCGATCGAGGAGAGGCGTCCTCTCAGCTCCGGGCGGAGGCGGGCGACGAAGATCTACTACGCCGTGCAACAGGCAACCGCTCCTCCCACATTCCGTATCTACTGCAACGATCCCAAGCGCGTGGACGACAATTATCGGCGGTTCCTGGCGAAGAACATCCGGGAGGCGTTCGGATTCGTCGGGGTCCCCATTAGATTCCAGATCCGCAAGAGCAAGTGATCGTGGTTGCGCCTGCTGAGCCCGAGTCTTCGATCCAGGCGTGACGCCCCGGATGGCTCCTGGTCAGATGTGGCTATCTGCAAATCTCAGTCAGGAGGGTGATCGAGGTGATGATTGCAGTCGGGATCGTGGCGTCTTTCCTCATCGGGTCCATCCCGTTTGGATTCATCGTCGCAAAGCTGTGGGCAGGGGTCGATATCCGTGAGCACGGCAGCGGCAATATCGGATTCGCTAACGTAGCCCGCGAAGTCGGCTTTCGCCCCGGCCTGGTGGTCCTCGTGCTCGACATCGCCAAAGGGTTCCTCCCTGTGCTCGCTGCGTATGCGATCTGGGGGAGGGACGTGGCCGTACATGTGGTGACGCCCTTCCTGAGATGGCGAGGAGGGAAGGGTGTGGCGACCGCGCTTGGGGCCTTCGCCGCCCTTGATCCGCCTGCGGCGGCGGTTGCACTCGTGGTCTGGATCGCGGCGGCCGCGATCTGGCGATACGTGGCGGTCGCATCGATGTCACTCGCCTGGACGCTTTTCGTCGTCATCACGGTTGAGTGGGTGTTCGGGCGAGCACATGTGAACCCACTGATGATGGCCGCCGCGCTGGTCGTCGCCATCGGCATCGTCATTACTCACCGGACGAATATCAGGCGCCTCGGAGCAGGAATAGAGAACAAGATCAGTCTGAAGAGAGGAGGTGGGGACGCGTGAAGACGAGAGTTGCGATCCTGGGGGCGGGGAGCTGGGGGTCCACTCTGGCCATCCTTCTGCACGGGAACGGGTGCCAGGTCCGGGTGTGGGAGATCGACGAAGAACGCGTTGCCGCCATCGCAACGACGCGTCAGAACACGGGATTCCTGCCGGATGAGGTGTTGATTCCAGAACAGATCGAGATCTCGACCGATCTCGCTGACGTTGTGAGGGACGCGGAGTCCGTCGTTCTGGCCGTCCCCTCGCATACAATGCGAGAGGTCGCCCGTAAGCTGGCCCGGGTGGTGGCAGGTCAGCCCATCCTCGTGAGCGTGGCGAAAGGTATCGAGAACGGGACCCTCAAACGGATGTCGGAGGTGATCGCTGAGGAGATCCGGCCCGACAAGCGGAGGGGAATCGCCTGTCTCTCCGGTCCGAGCATCGCCAACGAAGTTCTGAGAAATCTCCCCGCGACGGTCGTCTGTGCCTCCCGGGAAATGGAGGTGCGGCGGGCCGGACAGCTGCTCTTCGTCAGTCCGAGCTTCCGCGTGTACAGCAACGAGGATATCATCGGTGTGGAGCTGGGCGGATCGCTCAAGAATGTCATCGCACTCGCCGCAGGAATCGGCGACGGCCTCGGCCTGGGTGCTAATGCGAAGGGGGCCCTCCTGACGAGGGGGCTGGCAGAGATCACGCGCCTCGGGGTGGCAATGGGAGCGGAGCCCCTCACCTTTGCCGGCCTGTCAGGTGCCGGCGATCTCATCACTACCTGCACGAGCGCGCACAGCAGGAACCGATATGTTGGCGAGCAGATCGCCCTCGGCAGGAGCCTCGATGAGGTGCTCAGCTCGATGGTGATGGTGGCCGAGGGCGTGCGGACGACGAGGGCTGCGCGGGAACTGGCGCGGCGCTCCGGGGTGGAGATGCCGATCACCGAGCAGATGCACGAGGTCCTGTTCGATGGGAAGGAACCCCGCGCTGCCATCGCCGACCTGATGGAACGCGAACCGAAGGCAGAGGTGTGGTAAGGGTCGCTTTTTTTCGAGATTCTCTGAAACAGAATCGGCCGTGAAACGTATATAGGGGTGAGAGCAGACAGAAACCGAGCCTGATTCTTGGCCCCCTGGAAGGAGGAGTCGTCTCATGGTGCGAATCGACCGACGAAAGCTGGACCCGACGCCGGTGTTGGTGCAGGATTCGCGCGGAATTGCCCGCTGATATCGATTCGGATCGATTCGGATCGCGTCCTGCCAATATACGAACATGAAAGCCC
>Ga0111224_1002_pt1 | contig 32352 bp, 32 predicted proteins | sample DeeMarSWOR152_54_FD_80388 | JGI IMG/M metagenome (GOLD analysis project Ga0111224, IMG submission 80388) | candidate division TA06 bacterium DG_24
GTGTGCCGAGGGCGCGGCCGCGGAGCTCACTCCTCATGAGCCCCCTCCGCCGCCTTTCGGGATGTTGGTCGGAGCAGAGGGCGGCCGCGGGAGCCCCCTCCGCCGCCTGTGGTAGCGTTGGCAGGGCCGGAGGCAGGGCTTTGGGGCGATGAGTTGACTGAGATGGGACCGGTCGAAACACGGGGGACTGCGAGGGCGGCGGAGGGGGCTCCTTCGGAGTTCGCTGGCGGCGGTATGTGGAGTGCACGTCGCTTCGTTGTCGATCTTTTGGGTTATGTTCAGCTTGTTGGCTGAGGGCGCAGGACGCGGGGCGTTCGCTTCGCGTCCGCCCGGCGGCGGATGTTTCTTGGATTGCAGTTCGTTTGTGCACTGATATGCTGTTGATAGTTTGTGTGCCGAGGGCGCGGCCGCGGAGCTCACTCCTCATGAGCCCCCTCCGCCGCCTTTCGGGATGTTGGTCGGAGCAGAGGGCGGCCGCGGGAGCCCGGTCGAAAGACGGGGGTATGCGAGGGCGCGGGTCGGGGTAATGTTGATCGGAAGGATGTGCTGAGAGTTACTCAGGGTGAAAGCGAGGTGACGGTGGGGAGAGAGCGGTTGCGGGCGGTGAGTATTGTCGTCTGTCTGGCCGTTGTGGCGGGGGCCGGCTCGGCGAAGACCCAGGAGGCAGGCCTTGCGCCGCCGCGATCGGTCCGGGCCGAGGATCAGCCGAACGACGATGGATCGGCACTCTCCCTCACTTGGCAACTCTCGCTCGATGATGGAGAACGCGCCCAGTTGGTCACGGTGTATCGCATCCTGCGGGCAACGGATGCGGCAGGGCCGTTTGAGGAAGTCAGATCAGTTGGCGCAGGGACCGATCGGTTCATGGACACGGATGTGAGCGATACCCTGCGCTACTTCTATATCGTCCAGGCCACGGACGGTATACGCTCTGCCGACTCCGAGGTTGTGGGGCCGGTCACTCCTGCCTCCAACTGGTTTCATACCGGCCGGGTCAATATTCTGATTCCGATCGCTCTCTTCTCAATCATCCTGTTCTATTTCGTATGGAAGGCGACCAGAGGGATCGATCTCTTCATCCGGAGAATCGCGGGGCTGAACGCCGTAGATGAGGCGATCGGGCGTGCCACAGAGATGGGCCGCCCGATCCTTTTTGTGCCCGGGATCGGCGACATGAGCTACCCGCAGACGATCGCCAGTGTGTCGATCCTGCGGCGGGTGGCACGGAGGGCAGCGGAGTACGACACCGCCCTCGTCATGCCCAACTATGATCCGATCGTCTTCACCGTGGCTCAGGAGGTGGTCCAGGGGTCGTACGTCGATGCCGGCCGTCCTGATGCATTCAACCCGGAGAGCGTGCGGTTCCTTACGAGCGACCAGTTCGGGTTTGCGGCGGGTGTCGACGGGATCATGCAGCGCGAGCGGCCCGGAGCGATCTTCCTTCTCGGGTACTTCATGGCAGAGTCTCTCATTCTCGCTGAGACGGGGTACTCGACCGGGGCGATCCAGATCGCAGGGACGGCAGAGCTGGCCCAGCTCCCGTTCTTCGTCACTGCCTGTGACTATACGCTGATCGGGGAGGAGCTGTACGCAGCCTCAGCATATTTGTCGCGGGAGCCGATGCTCGTCGCCTCCACGAAGGGGCAGGACTCGGGGAAACTCCTCATCATGATCCTCATCATCATGGGCGTTGTTCTCGAAACGCTCGGGATCACGAATCTGACGACCTGGTTGACGGTGCGATAGCGGTGTCTGTTTCATCAACACACGAGTATGTGAGGTGGACCTGAGGGAGTAGCAGCTGTGCGCAAGACGGTTCCGCTGACCATCGTCTTTGCCTCCGGCATCTTCATGCTGGCCGTCTTCTTCGTGCCGCACCGGCGGGTCCAGGATACCTCCCAGGTTCTCCTCGAATGGGACCTGGTCGTGTGGACGTGTGCCCTGTTCCTGAGCGGTCTCAATCTGTTCATCGTCAATGCAAAGAAAGTAAGGAGGAAGGAGCGCGACTGGGGATACAAGGTTGTGCTCCTCGTCGCATTTCTCACGACGCTCGTGACCGGGCTCGCCTGGGGGGTGAGGGCCGGGACGCCGTTCATGTTCATCTATGAGAGCATGATGAGGCCCCTGCAGGCGACGATGTTCGCGCTGCTCGCCTTCTTCATATCGTCAGCCGCGTACCGGGCGTTTCGGGCGCGAACCAGAGAGGCTGCCCTCCTGCTTGCCGCTGGCCTCATCGTGATGCTCGGTCGGATACCGATCGGCGACATGATCTGGCACCGCATTCCCGTCATCACTGACTGGATCATGAGCTATCCCAACATGGCCGCGCAGCGGGGGATCCTAATGGGCGCCTCGCTCGGCGCCATCGCCACGGCCCTCCGGATGCTCGTTGGGGTCGAGCGTGGGTACTTCGGCGGAGAGGGCTAGGCGCGTGCAGTCAGGCAAGACTGGCGTGAGATCTTCACAGTAGAGGGTTCTCGGTATGGAGTACGGCACTGCACAGGAGCCGAGACAGAAACAGGGGATTCTTGAGAGGCTGACAGCGATCGACCGGCGGATCATTTTTGTCATCATCGGCGTGGTCGTCGCGGTACCGGTCCTCTACCCGATCACATTGCCGGTGCTCGTGAGCCCGCCAGTGCAGGATCTCTATGATGCGATCGACGAACTTCCGCCTGGTTCGGTCATTATAATGGCGATCGATTTCGATCCGACCTCGGAGCCGGAGCTGTACCCGGCATACCTGGCCATCGCCCGGCACGTGTTCTCAAAGGGACTGCGTGTTGTGGCGCTCGGCTATATCGCCCCCGGGATCCCGATCGGGGAGCGCGCACTCCAGATCGCGGCAGAAGAGTACGATAAGGAGTACGGTGTCGACTACGTCAACCTGGGGTATAAGACCGGGATGACCGTCGCCCTCCTTATGATGGGAAAGGAAATATGGGATCCGTATCCCCGAGATCACTATGATACGTCGGTCGAAGAGCTCCCGCTCATGCACGAGGTGCACCGGTTGGATGACGTCGCGCTGGCAGTCGACTTCGCGCACGGGGTCTCCCCGGACTACTGGATCGCTTACGCGGGCGCGCGGTTCGGGTTGAGGGTCGGACTCTGTGCCACGGGAGTGATGACATCGCAATACTATCCATATTACGACTCCGGACAGCTCTTCGGCCTCTTGGGCGGACTGAAGGGTTCGTCCGAATATGAAGCGCTCATCGGCGCGCCCGGGTCTGCGACTGCGGGAATGACCGCCCAGTCGTTGGCGCACCTCGTCATCATGGCGTTCATCATTGTGGCGAACATATCGTATTTCATCGTTCGCCGGCGCTCCCCGGGCGCCTGATGCTGAGTCAGCATGAGCAGGTTCAGGCCTCTCCGGGAGGCCTGCGGATGGAACGGAGAATGATCAGATGAGGCACAGGGCACCCGTGAATCGACAGGGAGTAAGACGGTAATGGATTTGACCATCCTCAGCACATGGATTGCCGCCTTTCTGACGCTCGCCATCCTGAGCTTTCTGTACAAGGACAATCCGGTGTACAAGTTTGCTGAGCATCTCTATGTGGGCGTGTCCGCCGCATACTGGATGGTCTACTACTATAACAATGCGATCGTCCCCAATCTCATCGATCGCCTGGTGCGCGATCACCGCTGGCTGTACATTATCCCGGGCATCCTCGGACTGCTCATCTTCACCCGCCTCATCCCGCGCGTTGTCTGGCTGTCGCGCTGGGCGCTCGCCTTCTATATCGGCATGGGCGTCGGCGTCGTCATCCCCGCCACCGTGCAGGCGATGCTCGTTGCCCAGCTCAGGGCCACGCTCGTGCCCATCTGGACCGGCAACGTCGGGGCCTCGATCGTCAACATCCTGGTTGTGGTCGGCGTCCTCTCTGTGCTCGTCTACTTCTTCTTCTCCCGAGAACACAAGGGTGCCCTCGGTGGAGTGGCACGCCTGGGCATCTACTTCCTGATGATCTCATTCGGCGCCTCCTTCGGGTACACGGTGATGGCCCGTATCTCGCTCCTCATCGGAAGATTCCAGTTCCTGTTCTACGACTGGCTCCACCTCCGCTAGGGAAACCGATACCCCTCCTCGGGGACGTTGGTAGGTTCAGAAGGTTACTCACCCCGCGTGAAGCGTCAACTGAGAGAGGAGATCATCATGAGAACATTGATGTTTGTGCTGGCGTTACTGGTGCCGCTGACCGCTGGCGCCCAGATCATGTTTGAGTACACCTACGGCGGTGCCGACTGGGATGGAGCGTATTCAGTCCGGCAGACAAGTGACGGTGGATACGCCATCGCTGGATGGACCTACTCGTTCGGTGCGGGCTCACAGGATGCCTATCTGATCAGAACAGATGAATGGGGCGACCCGCTGTGGTGGAACGCGTACGGCGGGCCGGCCTCGGAGTCGTGCTATTCGCTGGACCAGACGGACGACGGAGGGTTCGTCGTTGTCGGAGGCACTACTTCCTTCGGCCATGGGGGCAATGACATATATCTGGTGAAGACTGATGGGGCGGGCGACACGGTGTGGACACGCACGTACGGCGGCACAGACCACGATGGAGGTAGCTCGGTGGCGCAGACGGATGATGGGGGATACATCGTTGCAGGCTACACCTATTCATTTGGTGCCGGAGTAACGGATGTCTACGTCGTGAAGACCGACGGCGATGGGGATACGCTGTGGACCCGCACCTACGGGGGCTCGGGTTCCGACAGGGGCAGCTCAGTCGCGCAGACGGCGGACGGGGGATACATCATCGCCGGGTATACTCGCTCGTTCGGGGCAGGCGAGTCCGATGTCTATCTGATCAAGACAGACGCGAGCGGGGATACGCTGTGGACGCGTGCCCACGGCGGTTCAGATCAGGATTTCGGCCATTCGGTTGCGCAGACGGTCGATGGTGGCTACATCATCGGGGGAGAGACTCAGTCATTCGGTGCAGGCGGATGGGATTTCTATCTTGTGAGGACAGACGGGGATGGCGATACACTGTGGACACGCACGTACGGCGGCCAGTACTATGATGAGGGGTTTTCGGTTGCCCAGACGTTCGATGGAGGATACATCGTCACCGGATACGTGGAACCGTCCGCCAGCGGCATCGGTGATCTGTATTTGATCAAGACAGACGCCAGTGGCGATACGCTCTGGACACGCACGTATGGGGAGCTGGAGTATGACGAGGGCCAGGCCGTCGCCCAGACGGCCGACGGGGGGTACATCGTCGCAGGATACACGGAATCGTTCGGTGTTAGCGGTTCGGACGTCTATCTCATCAAGACAAACGCCGAAGGCCTTGTCGGGGTGAGTGGGGAGGTGGATGAGCCTCCCCGGCCGCGCTCGTCTTATCTTGCCCAGAACTATCCGAACCCGTTTCGTGCGAAGACCACGATCCGCTATGCTCTTCCCGAGGCGGGGCACGTGACTGTTGTGCTGTATGATATCCGGGGCGCACGTGTCCGCTCGTTGGTCTCGAATTCTGTCCCTGCGGGCCCGCATGAGCTGGAGTGGGATGGGCGGGACGACCGGGGGTACAAGGTGGGGAGCGGGATCTACTTCTGCCGTATGGAAGCGGGCGAGGTCAACGAGACAAGGCGCATGCTTCTGGTGCGGTAGATCTGTCGCCCCATGCGGGCACGGGCCACCGACGCGGCCGCAGAGCGGCTGCATGCATCGAGATGCAGGGAAGAGAGACAGCCTGGCAACACGATAACTTGGCAGGGTCGGGTCGGGCGGTATCAGGGATGTCGCCTCGGGCCGCACGGGACCGGTATGGTGCGGGCGCGGAACAGCACGCCCGCATTCTTGTAGTGCGAGCCTCTCAGATGGCCCCTTGATCAGATCGCCGGATTGTGGTATGTTGGTAGTTGTCGCGATCCGTTGAGGCCACTCATAAAGGAGGAAAGCCACATGAAGTGCCTGTATGGGACGCCTATACGTTTCGGTGTCCTTTCGGCCGTTCTCATCGCCTGCTGGGTCGGTCCCTTCAGGTGTGAGGTCGATGCGTGTGGGATGACGACCCATGGCGAGATCGCGGAGCGCACCCCGGGCATCATTGACTCTCTGAGCTATGGCGAACTTGTCGAGATGCTTCTGTCGCTGGATGGGGAGAGGGATACCGGATCGATGTTTCCCGACTGGGGATATGGTCTCCTCATGGAGAATATCGCTGACCTCACGCACAGCGAGATGTTCTCCGACACCTTCGCGGCCTACGTGAAGCAGGAGTTTCCCCCGCCCTACACAGAGGCGGAGAGGCGCCAGGTGACCTTCCTCATGGGGGTTCTCTCCCACCGGCTGTCGGATGATACGTGGCATCCGGGCTTTCTGGCGGCCGCCATGGCCGAGGATGGGAGGAGCCATGAGCTGATCGAGGCAGGGGTCGATGTCTTCTGCAATTGGGAGCAGGGCGAAGGCGGGGAGCATCTTCTCTGGTGGGTGCCGGTCGGTACGGCTGAGGCAGTATACGAGAGGGTCGGCCACCCTGAGGTGACTCGCAATGAGATGATTTCGGGGATGAGCATCGTACGGGCGGGATACTGGGCAGCCAAGCAGGTGGGCCCCTTTCTGTACTGGTATGCAAAGAGCATCCTCCTCCCCTGGAGCAATGAATGCTATGTCGACTACGTGCCTGGGGGCGTGGCCGACTGTGCCGTCGTCTCGGCCGATGAAATGATGGCGGTCTGGGATTTTCTCCAGGGACCCCCGTATGCGGCCGCCCGCCGATGGTACGTTGATTCGTCACCGGTGTGGCCGGCCGGCGACCTGACCGGTGCCGGGAGCGGTGAGAGCATCTTCCTTCGCAAGGGACGAGAGCTCGTGGCGAGCGGAGCGCTCAATGTTCCTGTCGTGGTGTGGGGGAGTGAAGGTGCTGCTGACGCCGTTGTGCTTGAACAGCCGCAAGTGCTCGATGCTGTTCTCGCGGCAGAGATACTCCGGTCGATCATGGTGGAAGTGGGGGCGACTGACTGAGACTGTCGGGGAGTACGATTCTGCCGAGTTGCCCGAGTTGAGGCGCACGGTTCTATTGCCCCAAGAAATTCGTGGACAATTGGAGCGAAATCTGCTATCTATATGCTATCGGGTATTCGTGCAATAGCGGTGGAGTGCTGATGTTGAGGGGAGAGTGCAGCGGCGTCCACATATGTCACACGAAGGGAGGTAAGCCCGCTCAGCGATATGCAATGATGGTAGTGTCGTGATCGGATGTGAGCAGGAGAGGTATGAGACTGTAGTCGGTGCGAGAAGCGAATCCGTGGATGAGAGGCCTAACCGAGAGAGGAGATGGCTATGAGAACCTTGGCGTTCGTGCTCGCTCTGCTGGTGCCGTTGACCGCCGCTGCTCAGATCACGTTCGAGCGCACCTATGGTGGCGCCTCCAGTGATCTGGGCCGGTCGGTCGCCCAGACGCCCGACGGGGGATATATCGTCGCCGGAACGACTCGGTCCTACGGGGCCGGCCAGTCGGACCTCTGGCTGATCAAGACTGATGCATGGGGGTCCACATCATGGTCGACGACTTTTGGCGGCCCCCAGACCGATGGAGGCAGGTCGGTTGCCCTGACGCTCGATGGGGGATATATCATCGCTGGTAACACAACGTCTTTCGGTGAGGGCCAGACCGATATATACCTGGTCAGGACGGATGCCGATGGCCACACGGTGTGGACACGCCCGTACGGCGGCCCGCAGACGGAGACGGGCAGGTCGGTCGCGCCGACGCTCGATGGCGGATTCGTCGTCACGGGGTACACCGAATCCTACGGCGCAGAACTTAGCGACGTAGTCCTGATCAAGGTTGACGCGAATGGCGATACGGTCTGGACGCGCACGTACGGCGGTTCCAGTTACGACTCTGGCGAGTCGGTCGCGCAAACTCTCGATGAAGGATACATCGTGGCCGGGGGCACGACGACCTTCGGCGCGGGGTCCTGGGACATCTATGTGATCAAGACTGACTCCCTTGGCGATACCATGTGGACGCGCACCTATGGCGGCCCAAACTACGAGGGGGGCTTCTCGGTCGCCCAGACGAGCGATGGGGGATATATCATCGTCGGAGAGACCGAGTCGTATGGAGCCGGCGATAGGGATGTCTATCTGGTTAAAACCGACGGTGTCGGCGATACAATCTGGACGCGTACGTATGGCGGCCCGTATGCAGATGGAGGCTATTCGGTCGCACAGACAAACGACGGAGGATACATTATCACCGGATACGGCGAGCCCTTCCCCACGGGCATCGAGGACCTCTACCTGATTAGGACCGACTCAGCGGGCGATACGCTGTGGACGCGTGCGTACGCCGGCCTGGCGTGGGATGGAGGATATTCGGTCGCTCAGACTCTCGATGGGGGATACATCGTCGTCGGATACACCTGGCCCCCGGGCGATGTCGAGGATGATGTCTATCTGATCAAGACCGACGCCGATGGCATGGTCGGCGTTTCCGAAGGTGAGGATGAGCTGCCCGCGGTGGCACAGTATCTCGCGCAGAACCGTCCCAACCCGTTCGGTTCCTCCACGACGATCTGCTACTCGCTGAGCGCCGGGACTCCGGTGAAAGTGGCGGTCTATGACATCCGGGGCGCTCTGGTGCGCACTCTGGCGCAGGAGACGGTTCCCGCCGGCTTCCACAGCGTTGTGTGGGACGGACGGGACCAGCGAGGACGGAAGGTGGCGAGCGGTATCTACTTCTGCCGCCTCGAGACAGGCGAGTTCACCGACACGAAGCGCATGGCTCTTCTGCGCTAATCACCCGGGGACGTTGGTAGGTTCAGAAGGTTACCCCGTCACCCGGGGGACGTTGGTAGGTTCTGTAGGTTACTCCGGGCACGTATCTGGGTTTTGAAGGTTACCAACACCTGTTCTCCTCTGAGGACCATTCTGCGAGGGTCCGGCAGTCAGGGACGTTGTCAGGTGCTGAAGGTTATCTTCGTCGGCGCGGGATTTTTCGCTTGACGGTGGAGTGGGGGTGTGGTATAGGAGTGAGGCCTTGTGTTCGGCCTCCCCGGCCACTGTCATCAGAGGAGGAGAGTATCCGGGCTAGACACACGCAACTATGATTCGACAACGAGAAGGCGTGGACAGCAATTCTGGAGGGACCCCTGTCTGTACGGAAGCGGGGGAGATGTCACGAGGGCCGTCTGATGGCGGTCGAGGAGCGGTATCGGCACTGCTCCTTCTCACCATCGGCGGCCTCTTTCTTTTCTCTCTCGCCGGCGCCCAGATAGGAGAGTCGGTGCTCGAGGGATTGGCTCCCCCTGAGCCGGCCAGCAATGTACGGGCATTTGATACCCCGAACGACGCAGGTGGGAGTATTACGGTCACCTGGTCGCCTTCGTCCGCAGAGGCAGAGAGGCGTCCGGTCACATATGAGATACTGCGGAGCTCATCGCTCGATCCTGCGCTCGTCTCCGTGGGGAGCGTTGTCGCGGGGACGACGGCGTTCGAGGACGCTTCAGTGTATGATGGGGTCGAATACAGCTACGTCGTCCGCGTGCACGACGGATTGACCGCCGACGCCGATCCGACAGCGCCAGTCAGGTCGAGCGGCCAGCTCTTCCACCGCGGTAGAGTGAATGTCCTGGTGGGGGTCGTCCTGTTTACCGCATTTCTCGTCTTATTCATCCAGCAGGCAAAGGGGGGCAAGGAACTCTATGTCCGCAGGATCGCGGGGTTGGAGGCCGTGGACGAGGCGATCGGGCGGGCGACGGAGATGGGGAAGCCGATCCTCTATGTGCCCGGCCTGAGCGTGATCCAGGACGTGGCGACGATCGCTTCGCTCAACATCCTGAGCCGGGTTGCGCGGAAGGCTGCCGAGTATGAGACCCGGATCGTCATCCCCAATCGAAATCCAGTGGTGATGCCTGTCTGCCAGGAGATCGTCCGCGAGGCCTACACGGATATGGGACATCCGGATGCCTACCGTGAGGACGACATCTACTACGTCACCTTCAGTCAGTTCGGATATGTGGCAGCGGTCGACGGCATTATGCTGCGGGATCGGCCGGCGACCAACTTCTTCCTCGGGATGTTCTGGGCCGAGTCGCTCATTCTGGCCGAGACGGGGGCGGGCATCGGTGCGATACAGATCGCCGGCACCGACGCAGTCGCCCAGCTCCCGTTTTTCATCGCTGCGTGCGACTACACACTCATCGGAGAAGAATTGTACGCGGCCAGCGCCTATCTGTCGCGCGAGCCGCTTCAGCTCGGAAGCCTGAAGGGACAGGATCTGGCCAAGCTCCTCATCGCTACCCTCATCATTGTGGGCATGATCTTCACGACCTTTGGGTGGCCACGCTTCGTCGGCCTCTTCGCCGCCGGATAGGCGGCGTGGCCTCGATATCTGCAATCGAAAGGAGATGATTACGTGCGGCGTCAGGTTCCGCTCGCCATCTGCTTCTTCCTCGGCGTAACGATGGCGATTCAGTACTTCATCCCGCATCGTGTTTCACTGGTCTATGGTGAGACGATCAGGACATGGTACCTGATCGTCTTCACGTTCGCGCTCGTCCTCGGCACCGGGAGCCTGATCAGAGTCCACTGGGCAAGGATCAGGAGACGCGCCTCAGGGTGGTGGTACAGCTTAATCGCTATGGGAGGCCTCGTCCTCACGCTCGCTGTGGGATTTTTCGGCGGCATCGGGCAGGAAGGCCTGTTCATGAAATTGTACAACTATGTCCAGGTGCCCCTCGAGGGGACGATGTTCTCGCTTCTCGCATTCTATATTGCCTCGGCGGCGTACCGTGCCTTCCGTGCCCGCACCCTGGAGGCGACACTCTTGCTCCTCGCTGCGGGCATTGTCATGCTCGGCCGGGTTCCCATCGGCCAGAGCATATGGGCAGGATTTCCCCGGATCACGGAGTGGATACTCGAGGTGCCGAACCTCGCGGCGAAGCGAGGGATCATGATAGGGGTCGGGCTGGGGATGATATCGACCGCGGTGAAGATCATCCTCGGCATCGAGCGCTCCTGGATCGGCGGCGGCGACTGATGGGAGCGAGATCGGGAGGATAACATTCGATGGGATTGTTCGAACGTCTGATGCACATCGATAGACGGATTATCTTTCTCTGTATCGCGCTGGCCGTCCTCATTCCGTTCATATTCCCGCTACGCCTGCCCACTTACGTGACGCGCCGCGTCAAGGATGTCTATGATCGGATAGAGACGCTCACACCGGACGACCCGCCGGTACTCATCTCGATCGATTACGATCCAGCGGCGATGCCTGAGCTCCAGCCCATGACGCTCGCCGTGCTCCGCCATTGCTTCTCCAAAGATCTGAAGGTGATCACGATGACGCTCCACCAGGCTGGCCCCGGTCTGGCGCTCGACGCCACGTCCGAGGCGGCCGAGGAGTACGGCAAGGTGAACGGCATCGATTACGTCTTCCTCGGGTTCAAGCCGGCTATCGCCATGGTCATCGACCAGATGGGTCAGGACATCCACCGGGCATTCCCCGAAGACTACTTCGGCACCCCGCTCTCCGAGATCCCTATGATCGCAGATATCCATACCTACGATGATATCTCTCTCATCGTTACGTTCGCCGCGAGCGCCATCACCGAGGCCTGGGTTGCCTACGCCAACGGCCCCTATCAGGAGCCGGTGGCGGCGGGCTGCACCGCGGTGTCGGCGACCGACTACTACCCGTTTCTTCAGACAGGCCAGCTCTTCGGCCTGATCGGTGGGCTCAAGGGTGCTGCCGAGTACGAGTACCTCATTGGTGTACCGGGGAGGGCGATAATCGGGATGGATGCGCAATCGATCGCCCACTTGATCATCATAGTCTTCGTCATCATCGGAAACGTCGCCTTCTTCGTCCAGCGGCGCGGGGCTGCCGGGGGAGGGAGGAGAGGATAGGGCAATGTCGACTGATCTCTGGGTCTGGCTGGCTGCGCTCCTGACATTCTGTATCTACTCGTTCCTCTATCGCGACAACCCGGTGTACAAGGCGGCAGAGCATCTGTTCGTCGGGGTCTCGGCCGCGTACTACCTCGTGATCTATTACCATAACTCGGTGCTGCCCAACCTGGCCAGACCCCTGTGGGCTGCGGTCACCGAAGGCCAGCACGGGAACTTCATCCTCATCATCCCCGGCATCCTGGGGATATTCTTCTTCCTCCGCTTCTTCCCCCGTGGTGGGTGGCTCAGCCGCTGGTCGATCGCATTCTATGTGGGGTCGGGAGCCGGACTCTCCATTCCTCGAACGATGCTCACCCGGATCATCCAGCAGATGCAGGGGACGATGGTCTCGTTCATCCCGACTCAGGCATGGCGGACGCTTCTCGCAGAGCCGACGATCTGGAACGGACTCTGGCTGATGAGCGTCCCTCTTGCTGCTGTGGGGGTGCTCTGCACCCTCAGTTACTTCTTCTTCTCCCGGCCGCATCGAGGTGTCCTTGGTGTGACATCGCGAATCGGGATCGTCTTCCTCATGATCGGGTTCGGCGCGTCGTTCGGATATACGGTGATGGCCCGTATCTCGCTCCTGATCGGCCGTGTCTACTTTTTGCTGAGCGACTGGCTGGGGATCATCGAGTAATCATCGAGTAGATGGAAGGACGATGATCCGGCTGGGGATCGTCGACCGGGTGAAACCGGGGATGCCTGAGCGATGTGCGCATGACTGGTGGAGGAGCCGGCGGGTATGCTCGTAGTACCTTGTCGATAGGCGAGGGGAAATGGCGGGAGCATCAATGGGATGAGAAGAGAGAGCCCCTGTTTGGACCGAGCACAGTATATACCATGCCGAGGCCGGGTCCTGGCCTCGTTCTATATTGCCCTTGTCGCTCTGTTATTCGCATCGTCACCTCTCCTCGGACAGGCGCCCGGAGAGGGAGGTCTCGGCGATGCCGCCTCTCCCCCGGAAGCATTTTCCGCGGACATCCCGCCACCTGCTGGAGTCTCTGCGTACGACACGCCGAACGACGCAGGAGGAAGCATCACCGTGAGGTGGGAAGAGCTTCCTTCTGAGATTCGTCCCGCCCTCTCCATCACCTCGTACGAGATATGGCGTGCTGAGCACCCTGATGGGGAGTGGGAACTCGTGGGCACGGTATCCGGTGGCCTCGCTCAGTTCACCGACGGTGCGGCTGAGGATGGACGCTCCTTTGCGTACAGAGTCCGCGCCGTGGGGCAGGCAGGCGCCCGGGAATTCACTACTCCGATGTCGCAGCCGTCCGGCCCTGCCCTGGCCTCGGCCCAGCTCTTTCACCGGGGGAGGGTTAACGTACTCGTCGGCGTCGTCGTCTACACCTCTCTGCTCGCAGGCTTCATCACCGTTGCGCGCCGGGGGCGGGATCTCTACGTCCGACGCATCGCCGGGCTCGAGGCGGTTGACGAGGCGCTTGGGCGCGCGACTGAGATGGGAAAACCGATCCTGTACGTCCCGGGATTGAGCACCATCAGTGATGTCGCCACCCTGGCCTCGCTCAATATCCTCTCCCGGGTGGCTCGCCGGGCCGCTGATTATGAGAGTCGCCTCATCGTCCCCTGCACTGATCCTGTCGTGATGCCGGTCGCCCAGGAGATCGTCCGCGAGGCCTATACTGAGGCCGGGCGACCTGACGCATACGACGCGAACGACATCAGCTACATCACCTACAGCCAGTTCGGCTATGTCTCCGCGGTTGACGGCATCATGGTGCGCGAGCGTCCGGCGACGATCTTCCTCCTCGGCATGTTCTGGGCGGAGTCGCTCATCCTCGCCGAGACCGGCAACAGCGTGGGTGCGATCCAGATCTCCGGCACGGATGCCGTGGCGCAGCTCCCCTTCTTCATTGCCGCCTGCGACTACACACTCATCGGCGAGGAGCTGTATGCGGCGAGTGCTTACCTCTCGCGAGAGCCGCTCGCGCTCGGAAGCCTCAAGGGTCAGGATATGGCGAAACTCCTGATCGCGGCGCTCATGGCTGCGGGTATTCTGGCCACCACCCTCGGGATTGCAGGATTCTCCCGGCTCTTCTCTGCGGGGTGAGCGATCGCCTGCCCCATCTCTGAACGGACTCCATATGGATGGTCGACTCTGTAGGGCAGCAGGCTTTCCTGCCGGGCCCGGCCTCGCGGCATTGTCGCCGAGGGTGGCGAGCCGTATTCCGCCCGCCCTGCGGTGCATAGCACCGGAAGCTGCGGTACGTGACATGGTCAACCCTCGCCGCCCCGCACTCCTCGCGGCAGTGCTCCGTGCGGCCGGGTCGGCGCGCTCGCTCGTCCTTCTCATACCTCTTGTAGGCGTTCTCCTCATCCCGCACGCCCGGGCCGAGGTGGCGGTCGGTCCCGCAACTCCCCTTGATCTCTCCGCCGTCTCCCCCGCGCCTCCAGCCAACATCCGCGCCTCCGACACCCCAAACGATGGGGGAGGAGCGATCACATTGAGATGGGACCTCTCTCCGGATGACGGAGCGGGGCTCGGCACCGTAACCGGGTATGTCATCTCGCGCGTCGACACCTCAGGGGGCGAGCCCATGCTGCTCGCTGCCCTGGGGCCTGGCGTCGATACCTATGTCGACTCGCCTGTCGAGGACGGAACGCCGTACACCTACTTCGTCACCGCGATGGCCGGCGACGTGGCGAGCCGTGGTGCCGGGGGTACGAGCGCCCTCGCCGGGCCGCAGTGGTTCAACTTCGGCCGCACGAGCGTACTCGTCAGTATAGTCGGCTTCGCCGCGCTGCTTATCTGGTTCATCTCCCGCGCCAGGCGCGGGACAGAGCTCTTCATTCGCAAGATCGCCGGTCTGGAGGCGGTGGACGAGGCGGTTGGGCGGGCGACCGAGCTGGGAAAGCCGATCCTTTACGTCTCCGGGCTCAATCCGATGGACGACGTTGCCACGCTCGCGGCGATCAACATCCTGGGAAGGGTGGCGAGGAGGGCCGCAGAGTACGGTTCAAAGCTCGTCGTTCCCTGTTACGATCCGATGGTGATGGCGGTAGAGCAGGAAGTGGTCAAGGAGGCGTTTCTCGAGGTCGGGAGACCGGACGCATACCGGGAGGAGATGGTCTTCTATGTGACGAATAGCCAGTTTGGCTATACCGCTGCCGTCGACGGCATCATGGTGCGGGATCGGCCGGCGACGAACTTCTTCATGGGCTATTTCTATGCGGAGTCGCTCATCCTCGCGGAGACAGGGGCATCGACGGGCGCGATCCAGATTGCGGGCACGGACGCAGTTGCCCAGCTTCCATTCTTCATCACAGCGTGCGACTATACACTTATAGGCGAGGAACTGTATGCGGCGAGTGCCTACCTCTCGCGCGAGCCGCTCCTCCTCGGGAGCCTCAAGGGGCAGGATTGGGCTAAGCTGATTCTCGTCGTACTGGCGATCACCGGAGCAGTGCTCTCAGTTGCACGCTTCGACTGGTTCCGCGGGCTGTTCGCTGCACGGTAGCCAGTCTGCCGCGGAGACATCTCATGCAACGTCAAATCCCACTGGGGATCGCCTTCTTCGCCGGGCTCTTCGGGACATCGCTGTACTTCACGCCTCACCCTGCCATGGAGACCGCGAATCAGACGTTGCTCGCCTGGCTCCGACTCATCTATACTTTCGCGATGTTGCTGGGGATCTTCAGCATCACGCGGCTCCACGTCACCAAGCTTCGCCAGCGCAAGACGGGTTGGTGGTACAGCGCCGTGGTCATCATAGGACTGTTTGCGATGATCCTTGCCGGCAGGCCATGGGATCTGGACGGGAGGGGATTGCAGGAGGGGACACCGTTCATGTGGATCTTCCAGAACATCCAGGTCCCCATGGACTCGACCATGTTCTCGCTGCTTGCCTTCTTCATCGCCTCAGCTGCGTTCCGCACCTTCCGGGCCAGAACACCGGAGGCGACGCTCCTGCTCGTGGCCGCGGTCATGGTGATGCTCGGCAGGGTGCCCCTCGGGCATCTGCTCACGTCCTGGCTGCCGGAGCAGGTGGGGATTCCCGCGCTCACGGACTGGATACTGACGGTGCCCAACCTCGCGGCCAAGCGGGGCATCATGATCGGGGTCGGCCTGGGATCGATCTCGACGGCGCTCAAGGTGATCCTCGGCATCGAACGTACGTACCTTGGAGGGGGGAAATGAACGGGAGGGGGGAAATGAAACAGAAGAGAACATGGCAAGAGCACCTCCAGGCCTTGGACCGGCGGATCATCTATCTGCTCATCGCCCTCGCCGTGGTCATTCCGTTCTTCTTCCCCCTTGGCCTGCCCACCAACGTCACCGAGCCGGTGCGGCAGGTCTTCGACTACGTCGAAACGCTCCCTCCAGGGTCGGTGGTACTCATCTCATTCGATTTCGGCCCGTCGACGATGCCCGAGATGTATCCCATGGTAAGAGCCGTGCTCCGGCACTGCTTCGTCCGCGATCTTGTCGTCATCGGCGTCGCCAACCACCCGGACGGGACGGCCCTGGGCCGGATCGCGATGAGCGAGGTAGCCGCCGATTATGGAAAGGTGAACCAGGAAGACTACGTCTATCTCGGATATATGGCAGGGGCGTCGGCCGTGATGCTGGCCATCGGTCGGGATCTGCACGGCGTCTATCCACGTGACTACGGCGGTGTGCCCATCGGGGAGATCGAGCTCCTCGAGGAAGTGCATACCTACAATGACATCGATCTCGTCGTCTCGATCGCCGCCACCGCACTTGCCGAGTTCTGGGTGCTGTACGCGAATACGCCCTACCGGCAGCAAGTGGCGCTCGGGGTGACTGCGGTTCAGGCGCTCAACTTTTATCCCTATCTCGATACCGGACAGGCCATCGGTCTGCTCGGGGGGATGAAGGGAGCCTCGGAATACGAGAAGCTGGTGAACGACCTCGAGGAAGAGCTGGGGATCGCCGAGGCGAGGCGCCGTGCGCTTCCCGAGGCGCAGCTGCGCGCGCTCGAGAGGCGGTTCCGGGAGGCATCGATCGGGATGGATTCACAGTCCATCGTCCATGCTGCCATTATTGCATTCATAGTGCTGGGAAACGCTGCATTCTTCACGCTCAGGAGAAGGCGCCGGGCAGAGGAGCTCGCAGAGTCGGCGCGGGGGAAGGGTACAGACTGATGAACGAAGTCTCTCTGTGGACAGGGTTCTGGCCGTTCACTCCTGAACGGTTCGCCATCTGGGTGGGGGCGATCTTGACCCTGTGCATCTATTCGTTCCTGTACCGGGACAATCCATTCTACAAGTTCGCCGAGCACCTGCTCGTCGGCGTGTCGGCAGGATACTGGGCCCTCATCTACTGGAACGCCAATATCGTAGGGCAGCTCCTCGTCCCGGTGCTGAGAGGTGGAGTGCTCCTCCCCCTTGTTCCGGGCGTGCTCGGACTTCTCATGTTCACGAGGTTCTTTCCCCGGTTCGCCTGGATCAGCCGATATGCCATCGCGTTCTACGTCGGAGGGTACGCCGGCCTCGCTATCCCCTCCTACATGCAGGCGCGCGTGCTGGCCCAGGTTCACGCTGCCATGGCCCCGACCGTCTCGATCACGGCCGCGCTCCTTCTCATCGGCCTCATCTGCTCGCTTCTCTACTTCTTCTTTTCGCGGGAACACAAGGGAGTGCTGGGTGGAGCGAGCAGGATCGGGATCTGGTTCCTCATGGTGGGATTCGGCGCCTCATTCGGATATACCGTGATGGCCCGCGTCTCACTCCTGATCGGGCGCATGCAGTTTCTGTTCCGGGACTGGCTGGGGCTCATCCGCTGATGAATTGAGAGGGGGCTATGGCGTGGTGAGCCTCTGGCGGGCGGCCGGACATCGTCGGCGCCAGGGACGCTGATCCGGCGACGCGGCCCCGGGCAAATTGATACAGGCGGGCCTTGACAGGATCGCAGAGGATATGATACGGTGCGGCTCGGAGTTGGGTCTCAGCGCACCGGGGAATACGTATGCCAGACAGAGTGGCCGACCTACAGGAGCTCGGATGAGCGTGCATTCATCGATTTCTATCATCGTCATGCTCATCGCCTCCCTTGCGGCAGGGATCGACATCGGAGGGAGCGCGGCAGGTGCTCCGCTCCAGCCGGGTGAGGAGCCCCTCGGCGAATCGGCGTTTCTCGAGGCCTTCATCGCTACTCGGCCTCCCGGACCGGCGACCTCAGTTGTCGCTCACGATGTGCCGGGTGATGGGGGAAGGCAGATCGCCATCAGCTGGACGCGGTCGCGCGATGATGGTGCGGGCGATGACGATGTCGTGGGGTATGATATCCTTCGTTCAACACAGCCGGGCAGAGGGTATCTACTGATCGACGAGGTTCCGCCGGGCGTTGAGTCGTACGTCGACACTACGGCTACCGATGGGACGACGTACTATTACATTGTGCGGGCGAAGGATGACATGCAGACTGTCGACTCTGAGCCGAGCGGGCCGGCGGCCTCCCGCGCCAACTGGTTCCGCACAAGAAGGCTCAACATGTTCATCATCCTCGTACTCTTCTTCAGCTTCGTGCTCACATACATCGCTCAGGCGCGGCGGGGGAAGGAGCTCTTCGTCCGTCGCATCCCCGGTCTGACCGCGGTCGAGGAGGCGATCGGACGCGCCACAGAGATGGGGAAACCGGTTCTCTATGTTCCGGGGATCGGTGAGATCGACAACATCATGACCGTGGCCAGTCTCTCCATCTTGACCCATGTGGCCAAGATCACGGCCAGATACGAAAGCCCGCTCCTCGTGCCCACGGCCCGCGCTGTCGTCATGTCCGCAGCCGAGGAGGTTGTGAAGGAGGCATATCTATCGGTCGGCAAACCCGACGCGTACAATCCTGACAATATACGATATCTCTCCGACGCCCAGTTTGCGTTCGCCGCCGCGGTGAACGGCATCATGCTCCGTGAGAGGCCGGCGGCCAACCTCTATATGGGGGCATTCTGGGCAGAGTCGCTTCTGCTCGCGGAGACCGGGTTCGAAGCTGGGGCGATCCAGGTCGCGGGCACGGCGATGGTATCCCAGCTGCCGTTCTTCATCACCGCATGCGACTACACCCTGATCGGGGAGGAGCTCTATGCCGCGAGCGCATACCTGTCCCGCGAGCCGAAGCTGCTCGGGAGTCTCAAGGGCTCGGATCTGGGGAAGGCGTTCGTCATGGTCGCTATCATCGTCGGAGTGATCATGGAGACTGCGGTGGCATTCGGGGTCGCTCCGCTCACAGCCATCGCCGACATTTTCAGAAACTTCTTCTATGTGGCGGGGCAATAGAGTCGCGTTCCGGCTGCCACGCCGGTTTTTCTTCTATTGGGTGACTGGTGCGGGCGTCTGTGCCACGAAGGGGCTGGCGGCGCGCCGAACAGATGAAGTACAGAGAATCGGGCGGCGTGCAGAAACGCGTGAGGCGTGAAGCGTGAAGCGTGAGGCGTGAAGCGTGAAGCGTGAAGCGTGAAGCGTGAAGCGTGAAGCGTGAAGCGTGAAGCGAGAGGATGAACGAGTATAATGCGTAGAGAGATCCCTCTGATCATCACCTTCGTGGCCGGGTTCGTCCAGCTCGTCGACTTCTTCGTGCCCCATCCGCTGGTGGCCAACGCCGCGTCTGAGCTCCGCCAGTGGAGCGTCATCGTTATCGCCGCCTCCATCGTCCTCGGGATCGGTAATCTCCTGCGCATCCATCTCTTTGAGAGGATCCCTCGCCGCACTGCCGGCTGGCCGTACAGCATTGTACTCCTGGCCGGCATGTTCGCCATGATGATCACCGGTCTGGTCTGGGGGGTGGGAGAGGGCACACCATTCAACTACCTGTTCCGGCACCTGAAAGTCCACCTCGATATGACGATGTTCGCCCTTCTCGCGTTCTTCATCGCCTCGGCGGCGTACCGCGCCTTTCGCGTCCGCAACTGGGAGGCCACGCTCCTGCTGCTCGCAGCGGTCATCGTAATGCTGGGACGGGTACCGCTGGGTAGCCTGTTGACGAGAGGACTGCCCACAGCCCTGCAGCTGCCGGTGGTGACGGAGTGGATCATGAATGTGCCGAATATGATCGGATTCCGCGGGATCATGATGGGAGCTGCCATGGGGGTCATGGCGATGGGTCTGCGCATCATACTCGGGATCGAACGGGCATACCTGGGCGGAGAATAGGGAGGATCGGCCCTCTCATGATACGATTCTTCGAACGACTCCAGAGCATCGACCGACGCGTCGTCTTCCTCTTCGTCGCGATATGCGTTGTCCTGCCGTTCCTCTTCCCCTTCCGCCTGCCGGTGGCGGTTGGGCGATCGACACGGGGTCTGTTTGACGAGATCGAGGGCCTGCCCGAGGGTTCGATCGTAATGCTCGCCGGTGACTACAGCCCGGACGGGATGCCGGAACTCCAGCCGATGACTCTGGCGGTGTACCGCCACTGCTTCAGCCGCAACCTGCGTGTCATCTCCGTCTGCCTCTGGCCGGAGGGGCCGCCGCTCGTCGAAGCCGCCCACCAGCAGGTCGCAGCAGAGTACGGGAAGGAGTACGGAGTCGACTACGTCAATCTGGGGTACACAACCGGCGGCCCGAATGCGATGGTGGAGATGGGGACCTCGATCCCCGGCCTCTTCCCCCGCGACTTCTACCTCACGCCGGTTGAGGAGCTGCCGCTCATGCGGAAAATCTCAAACTTCGCCGATATTGCTTTTCTTGTGAGTATCTCAGCCGGGACTCCCGGAACGCGGGAGTGGGTGCAGCAAGTGCAGAGCCGCTTCGACGTCCCGATGGGTGCGGGCGTGACAGCGGTGAGCGCGCCGAACTTCTATCCGTACATGGAATCCGGTCAGCTGCTGGGCCTGCTCGGGGGCATGGCGGGAGCAGCGGAGTACGAGATCTTGATCGAGCAGCCCGGCACGGCGGCGCGTGGAATGGATGCGCAGTCTGCAGTCCATCTCCTCATCATTCTGTTCGTTGTCCTGGGGAACATCAGCTACCTTCTCTCCCGGAGGAGAGAGAGCGAGGCCTAGAGGGGACGCTGCCGTGGAGACGATTGGCGGACTCGGGTGGGTTGAGACGGTCGGGATATGGGTCGGAGCTTTTCTCACTCTCGCGATCTTCAGCTTTCTGTACCGCGACAATCCCGTGTACAAGTTCGCCGAGAGCCTCTTTGTGGGAGTGGGTGCCGGGTACTGGCTGGCTGTCCTGTACCAGAATACCATCCGCCCGAACCTCATCATAGAGCTCGCGGCACACAACTGGTGGCGGATCGGCCCGCTCATCCTGGCCGTGACGATGTTGCTGAGACTTGCGCCGCGGATCAGCTGGATTTCCCGGTGGGCGATCGGATTCATGATCGGTACCGCAGCCGGTGTCAACATCGTCGGCTTCGCAGCCGGCGATCTCGTCAACCAGATCTACGCGACGATCATCCCGCTCAAGACCCCCACGCTCGCTCAGTCCCTCAACAGCATCTTCATCGTCATCGGAGTGCTCGGCGTCCTCATCTACTTCTTCTTCTCCCGTGAGCACAAGGGTGTGTTGGGGACCGGGGCCCGCATCGGGATATGGGTGCTGATGGTGGCCTTCGGCGCCTCGTTCGGGTATACGGTGATGGGGCGTGTCTCGCTCCTGATCGGGAGAATTCAGTACCTGTTGTTTCAGTGGCTCCCGACAATTCCCTCACTCTGGCAATCGATCGGAGGATAGGTCCAGCTAGGAAGCAACGTATGAGATGGCGATTGGCGATCACCGGGGCCCACGACGGCGCATACAACATGGCGTTCGATGAGTGGCTCCTGGAGCAGCTCCTGAGAGGGCGGAGCGGGCCCGTGCTCCGTCTTTATCGCTTCCTTCGGCCTACGATTACTATGGGGTACGCGCAGGACTACGAGCGCGAGATCGATGTGGGGAGATGCGCTGAGGTCGGCATTTCTGTCGTGCGTCGCCCTACCGGGGGACGCGCAGTCTTCCATGCGGACGACCTCACCTATAGTGTTGTTGCACGGCGGGACGATCCCTGGGCGGGCGGGTCCACTCAGGCGACCTATCGGGCGATCGCCGGGGCGGTCGGGCGGGGGCTGGCCCATCTGGGAGTGGAGACCGAGCTGGCCAGGGCCGGCCGTTCGCTCCGCGGGTCGTCGCGTCTCTGTTTTGCCAGTTCTGCACGCTACGAGCTCCTCGCCGCGGGGAAGAAGATAGTAGGAAGTGCTCAGCTGAGGAGGGGAGGAGGGGTGCTCCAGCAGGGGAGTCTCTCCCTGGCGGGCGATGGGACAGAGGGCGTGCGATTTGTGGCGGTGCGGTCGACCCCTGGGGCTCTCGAGGATCTGAGGGATCGCGTCACTACGGTGGGACAGGTTCTCGGGCGTTGTGTCCGGTTTGATGAGGCGACCGAAGCACTGACGCAGGGGTTTGAAGAGGCGTTGGGATATCCCTTGGCAGAGATGGTGCTCGACCCGATGGGAGATCCTCTGTTCGCGCGGCTGGAGACGAAGTACCGTTCCCCGGACTGGAACGAGAGACGGCGTTCCGCCTGACGTCATGCTGCGGCGCTGCGTGCACAGTAGGGGTCGAGAGCGCTGCTACATCGCGCTTGCATCATATACCCGGACGGTGCGGTGTCGAGTAACGGGCTATAACCGCCGATGAGCGAAGGAGGTCTATGAGCCTCGCTGCCGATCTCGATACATTCGACATGGGGGAGATATTCTTCCTCATCGCTCATTTCAAGAAGACCGGCCGGCTCACGTTCAGCCTGCCTGCAGGAGGGGGAGAGATCTACTTCAAGGAGGGGGAGGCGGTCAGTGCGTCGTTCCAGGGCCTGCAGGGGACGGAGGCCCTGTACCGCCTCTTTCTCGAATCGAAAGGCACGGTGCAGTTCACACCCGGGATTGCCGCCCCCGAGCGAAATGTCGAGGAGGACTCGGACCGCATAGTGGAGGAATTGGACCGACGGCGCGTCGAGCTTCGCGAGGTGACGCGTACGCTGCCTCCCTTCGAAACGGTTCTCGTGCGTGCATCGGAGCCGCCCACTGGCACGGTCGTCGCCGTGCGGCGTACCGACTGGCACGTACTCGGCCTCATCGATGGGAAACGGACGATAGAGTCTGTGATCGCTAACAGCCGTATGGGCATCTTGGAAGCATGCAAGACAGTCAGCTGGCTTCTCACTCATGGGCTGATCCTCGATCCCGGGGTGACAGCCCGTGCGCTGCGAGAAGAGGTCGCAGTCGTCAACATCATCCTTGACGAGTTCGGTGTGCAGGAGCTGGGGACAGAGACGTGGGAAAACGTGGTCGCACGTGAGTTCGACCGCCAACTCGGAGGGAGACAGATCTCCAGGGTCATCTCGTTCGAGAACGGCCGTCTGCGTGTGGCAGAGGGAGAAGGGTGGACAGCAAGCGAGCAGGAAGTGCGATCGCTCTTCGGCTCTTTGAGAGAGGCACTGGAGAAGGAGGCTATTGCCGAGCTGGGTCCGGTCCTGGCGAGGCGGAAGCTCGACAAGGTTCGTGCTCGTGCCGCGAGTATAGCGCAGGCCGACCTGGCGGCAGTGTCGGGAGGAGAGCATGAGGGGGGAAGAGCGTAAGCAGGTACTCTCAGAGCTTGTGGGGCTGATTTCCTGGGTGGAGGTCTCTCTGGTAGATGAGGAGCCCGCGGCCAGGAGCGAGGGGGCGGACGATGATCTCGTCTCGGCCACCGCACTGCTCGGGTCAGCCGGAGAGACGGTCGCGCGACACCTCGGGTTGGGCAGAGTTCGATCCGTCGAGACGATCTCTTCCGGCAGATCACTGCGCCTCGTGCCGATCGGCGATCGGTACCTGGGATGCCTGCTCGAAGCACCAGGGGGAGAGGAGATCACCGCTGCGTCCGCTGAACGGATGGCAGAAGGTCGGATGGGTATACCCGGCAGGGTACGTCCTCCTGCCGGCATAGAACGACTCCTGTGGAGCAAGGTCGAACTCGTCAACATGCTCGTCGATGAGTTCTCCGGCGGCGGTCCCAAGCAGCCCTGGCTCGATTTCGTGGCGAGAGTCCTTACCGCGGCAGATACTGACGCGACGATCGGTGGGTCGATACTGGTCGACGATACGGGAGTCACTGTCGCCGGTACGTTGCCCGCCGCGATCCGAGAGGACGATATCGCAGTCGTCTTCAAGCGGATCATAGATCTGTTGTGCCAGCACGCCATACGAGAGCTGGGCGCCTCACAGGCGCGGGCACATGTCCATGCGGTGATCGGACGGCTCGGGTTGGGCGGGACATAGGGAGGTGGGAGATGGAGGCGCTGCTCGAACACGTCGGCAGAAGACCCGGGGTGATTGCCTGCTTCGCGTCAGGGGAGGCGAAGCCGTTCGCCTTTCGTTCGGAGGAGAAGGATCTTTCCTCTGAGGCGGCGCGGCGCGCTGCCGTTGTACTCAGAGAGACGCTGGCCATCCTTGCGTTCGAGGGGGTGGAGTGGCTCACGATCTGCGGTAGCGAGAGAGATCTGCTCGTGCGTGTGGGAGAGACAGGGGTTATCGCCATTCTTGTCAAGCGGGGCATAGACTACCGGCGGTTCGAGGATGTTGTTGTGCCCCCTCCCGGAGTGGCTGAGGTGGGGGCCGGGCCGGCGGTCGCACTGGCCGCCGGGGCCGCTGATGTCCGCGCGGAGGGCAGGGCAGCTGCCGCCGCGCCCCGGCCGGCGACGGCGCTGCCGGAGCATCTCACGTTTTCCTCCGATCTGATGCCAGCTCTGTCGCGAGTAGTTGCGGACATAGTTGGAGGATTTTGCGAGCGGCTCGTGGAGAACGCGATCAGGGAGACGGGGCTCGATCCTGAGCAGCCGAGCGTCGCGGGCGTTGAGCAGTTCTGCGACCGGCTGGAGAGGGGTGCAAAACTTCTCTTCGGTTCGGCCAAGGCCCGGGAACTGGGGGAGAATCTCAAGAAAGCAGTCGAGGAGGCCAGGGCAGAATGTACGGGTTGACCAGCGGTGAGCAGCTCATCTACGTGACGCTGAGCAACGCCGTGAGTCTCCTGGGTGCGCTGATGCTCTGGATCGCCCTCCTCTGTCTGGGCATCGTGGCGAGGCGGTATGAGCGCGCGTTGCGCATGGGAACCGGATGGTGGTATCTGGTAGTGGCACCGATGGGCTTCCTCTTCTTCGCCGCGGTTCAGGCGTACGCGCGATTCGTACAGGGAAAGCTCTGGTTGGGTTCCCCAGAGGCGTGGACGGGAGCGGTAGCCTTTTTTGCTTCATCCGTATTCTCATTGATCGGCATACTCCGCTTCTACCGAATCGCGGCGCGCGGTGCGAGAGGGGGGATAGAGGCATGAGGATCGATATCCGGCCTGAACTCATCATGACGGCTGGCATGCTCATTCTAACCTTCTCTCTTGTGGCCTACGCGCTGGTGCTGCGCCATTTGGCGCACCTGAGTGGCCTCGTCGCCCACTGGAGGATGATGGTGGCGGCGGCCGCTGTCCTGTTACTGGCTAGTGTTGTGCGTCTCACGCAGGTAGGATTTTCGACTAGGCAAGTCGTTGCCTCTCCGCTCGATCTGGCCGCCTCCATCCACCGGTTCGGGGCTCTGGAAGCTCTGCTTATCTTCCTCTCGGGGGTCTTCTCGCTCCTCGTCGGGGGGCTGTTTCTGGGGCGTCTCCGGCGGTGACGAAAAAGAAAAAAAGTGTTGACGCGTGTAGGTTTATGTGATAATTATGTTGATGGGCAGGCGTGAGAGGAGATGCGCTAAATAGCGCACTGAAGGCATAAATCCTCTACACGCGCCATATAGGGCGCTTTGGGAGTTTGAGGCGTGGATGCCCGGAAGAGCGTTATTTGCGCGTCAGCGGACCACAAGCGCTCTTATATTATGGAGAGACGCTGATTGGGTGAGCCTGTGAGGACCGGGAGGCGATGAACGTCCAACAGACGGGAGGAGCAAGAAGGTGATCGAATACTTCTATCAGGGCGGCTGGGCGATGTACCCCCTGCTGGCGTTGGCGGTCATCGGTGTAATGTATGTCCTGGAACGCTTCTACACTATGATGATCAGGGCCAGATTGAGTCCACGCAGGTTCCTCGGCGAGCTGCGCACTGTCATGACCAACCAGGGGATCGAAGCGGCACTCGCGACCTGCGACGAGAAGCCAAGTCCCGTGGCGAAGGTTCTCAGGGCAGGACTGGAACGGCACGGACGGGGCAAGGAGCTTATCGAGGAGGCGTTATCAAATGCAGCCGCGACCGAGCTGGCGTTTCTCGATCGGGGGATGCTCGTACTTGCTGCGATCGCCAATGTAGCCCCCCTCATCGGGTTCCTCGGCACCGTCGTAGGGATGATCGTTGCGTTCAATGCGATCAAGCAGCTCGGAGAGGTTGATCCTGTCGCCGTTGCGGACGGAATCTCCATCGCACTCGTCACCACGGCAAGCGGTCTCATGGTGGCGATCCCGATCGCTCTGTTCCACGTCTTCTTCACCAATGCGATCAACCGGTATACGCGGGATATGGAAGAGGCGGCCAATGGGCTGGTCGAGACGATGATGGAGATGGAGGCGGTCGAGTGCGTCGTCCCTGAAGGGAAGGTGAAGTAATGAGGATCGGCAGCCATGAGCGGAGCGAGGCCACGATCCCGACGGCATCGATGGCAGATATCGCATTTCTGCTCATCATCTTCTTCCTGACGGCGACGATCTTCAGCATCGACAAAGGCCTGCGCATCGCGCTGCCCGAGCCGCAGGAGAAGGTGGTCATCAAGTCGGAGAACATGATAAAGATCGACATCGATGCCGAGGGGCTGGTGACGGTCGATAACGAGCCGGTAGCGCTGGAAGACATCCGGGAGGTTGTGACCGGCAAGCTTGAGGAGAGGCCTGAGGCCGTCATTACGATCAGAACCCATCCCCAGAGCGCCTATGAGAATATGATCAATGTCTTTGATGAACTGAAACTGGCCAACGCGACGCGGATCAGTTTTGCGCCAGGTCGACGCCAGAGCGAGGAAGGTGGATGATGAGACTTCCCCCGCGTCGTGGTGTCCGGGCGACGATTCCAACAGCCTCGATGGCGGATATAGCGTTTCTGCTCATCATCTTCTTCATGGTGAGCACGGTGTTCCGAACAGAGCAGGGCCTCAAGGTCTTCCTGCCTGTCGCAGAGGCGACCGAGCGGCTCCCTCGGCGCAACATCGTACATCTGTGGATCGCCGCCGACGGCCAGATATCGGTCGATGACTACACTGTGAACCCGTCGCAGGTCAGGGGAATCGTTGCACTCAAACTCACCGAGAATCCAAATCTCATTGTCTCGCTCGTGGCGGACAGGAGGACCCGCTATCGGGTCGTTTCCGAGGTGATGGATCAGCTCAGAGAGGCACTCGCGTTGCGTGTTTCGTTCACGACGAAGTTCGAACGATGATGTTTCCGCCTCTCCGTGCTGGAGGACAGGTGTGGGAGCCCCGTCCGTCTGAGTGGGGTGGAAAACGGGAAGAGGTGGAGAGGCGAGAAGGAGAGAAACGGAGGGCAGGTATCAGGTCTCAACCACCGGGAGGAAACTCTGGAGAGGAGAGGTTACCATGAGGAAAGCACTTGCCCTACTAGTGTCCCTGATGGTGCTCCTGTTGGTGTCGGCGATGGAGGACGGCGCTATTGCGGGCACTACAGGGAAGATCGCGGGAAGAGTGATCGACCGGAGTACGGGAGAACCTCTTCCATTCGCGAACATCCTCATCGCGGGAACCCAGATGGGAGCGATGACGGATACCGAAGGAAGGTACTACATCATCAACGTGACACCAGGTGTCTATGAGGTCCTTGCACGGTACATCGGGTATGTCGACCAGACGAAGACGAATGTCATCGTCAGGACCGACGAGACCGCAGACGTCGATTTCGACCTGTCTGAGACCGTGATTGGCCTCGAGACAGAGATCGTGGTCTACGGCCTGCGCCTCATCGAGCATGATGTCACGGAGACGAAACAGGTCATGACCGGCGAGGCTCTCGACGTGATGGCGATCAACACGATCGACGATGCGCTAGAGGCGCAGACGAGCTTTGTGCGCGATCCAGTGCTGGGAGAGATTCACGTCAGAGGCGGCCGCGGCGGTGAGGTCACCTACATGGTGGATGGCATCCCGGTGAAGGATCCCACAGTGGGAGGCGGTTCCGGGCTCGATCTCGGCAGGAACGCCCTGGAGGAGCTCACGGTCATCACCGGCGGGTTCGGTGCTGAGTACGGCGAGGCACAGTCGGGGATCATTAATCAGATCACCCGAGAGGGAAGCTCCCGGAGACACGAGGGCACCCTGCTGTACAAGAGCGATGATCTGTTGCTTCCCGACTTGAACAAGTTCTCGCAGAACAGTGACCGTGTCGAGTTCTCGCTCGGTGGTCCGGAGCCCATCAGCACCCTGCTTCTCCCGGCAATGGGGGTCAGGGTCCCCGGCGACGTGACCTACTTCCTCGCCGGGACGGGAGAGTGGACGGATAGCTACCTGCCCTATCCTGAGCTCCGGCAGCCGGTGTACAAGAGCTTCGGGATCCAGTACGGCGACCGCCAGAACAACGAGTATACGGGCAGCCTGAAGCTCGCGTGGAGGAATCCGAGTCAGACCAAGAAGCTGACATTCAGCTACCACCACGCGTACAAGTGGCGTCTCCCGTACCGACATGCGTTCCGATACACGCCGAGCACGACCTACCAAAGGGAGGACAACGACGGACTGACGGCGCTGTCGTGGAACCATACGCTCACGAGCGACACCTTCTATGAGGTCCGGCTGGGACGACACAGAACACAGAGTGTGAGGCTCCCCGGCGGGTTGTTGCCGTATCAGATCAATCAGTACGATGAGACGAGCGATGACCCGCTCCAGGTCGTCACGGGCCGTCCGGGGCTTGACGGAGACCAGGAACCGTATATCGACCTCATGAGGTACAACGGCATTCACGACGATGACGAGCCGTTTGTCGATCTCAACGGTAACGGCCTGTACGATACGGGTGAGCCGTTTGTCGACCTGGCCCGGTTCAACGGCGACTACGATTCGGATGAGGAGTTCAATGACTTCACCGGGAACGGTGCCTGGGACGACACTCGGGACGAGGACGGGTTTTACGACACCGGATTCGATCAGTGGGCCGTCTGGCAGGACCGTGTGACCGAGATCTGGACGGGGATCGCGCAGGTGACGAGCCAGGTCACGCGGGAACACCTCATCGTCGGCGGCGGCGAGATCCGATACTACGACGTCGAGATGCAGGAACTCCAGTATCCGTACGAGCACTTCGACCGGTCCATCGATCCGGATACCGGACCCTGGCCGGATCGTGGCGTCTTCCGTGATTTCTATGTGCGCACGCCGATCGGAGCAGCGATCTTCCTCAAGGATAAGATCGAGACAGAGGGGATGATCATCAACGCTCAGCTCCGCTACGACTTCTGGTATCCCGGTAAGCAGGTGGGCGAGTGGATCGACCCTGTCACCGGCGATACCCTGGAGACGAAGCTGCGCGGGCGGCTCAGCCCTCGTATCGGCGTGTCGTACCCGATCACGGAGAACGACCGGCTTCGCTTCAACTACGGGCACTACTCGCAGGTTCCAGAGTTCCAGTACATCTACCAGCGGGCGTCCCAGGGGGCGTCGGCATACAAGCTGTACGGGAACCCGGGGATCGACGTTGAGAAGCAGATCAGCTACGAGTTCGGTCTCGATCACAACGTCTCACCTAGGTTCAGCGTCGGGCTCACCGGTTTCTTCAAGGACTATCGCGGACTGGTCGATGCCGAGGAGGTAGGCGTCGCTCCCCGGAACGGACACGTCTTCGCGAACAAGGACTATGGGAATGCCCGAGGTCTTGAGGTGAGGCTCCGGAAGCTGCGGAGCAACTACACCTGGGCGGAGGCAAGCTACACGCTCTCCTGGGCCCAGGGGAAGAGCTCGAGTGACAGGCAGAACTACGACTACGACTACAACAACAGGCCGCTCCCGATTCGCGAGTTCCCGCTCGACTGGGATAGGCGGCACTCGCTGATGGTGAACTTCGACTTCCGCGTTCCCGATGATCAGGGCCCGGTGATCGGCGGCGTGCGGATGCCGGACCGCTGGGGTGTGAACGTGCTCTGGCAGTTCGACACCGGGCTGCCGTATACAGCGACGGACGAGGACGGAAACAGGCTATATGGCGAGACCGAAAACGCGTCGCGCATGCCGTATAACGATACGGTCGATCTCAGGGCCAACAAGGACTTCACCTTCGGACCCGTCGACTATGGATTCGTCGTGGACGTGAGGAACGTCTTCAACCGGCGGAACGTGCTCACCGTCCACACCGATACGGGGACCCCCGAGGGGGATGGGACGCCGCGCGACATGGACCCGCAGAACTGGGGGCCTGGCAGGCAGGTCTGGGCTGGCGTAGAGCTGGAGTGGTAGAAGCCCCGGGGGCTGCTGCCAGCTCTGGTTTGGATCACAAGAGACAAGACCGATCCCGGGAGGGAGACTTCCGGGATCGGCTGAGGCACTTGTAGAGGGAGTGTACGGAAGCCGTCCCATCTTCACGAATGGAGGTGTACGGCGTGAGTAGAGCAGCATTTTCCTCTCTGTTGCTCCTCCCTGTCGTAGTGACCGCAGCGGTGATCAGCCCGGTCACAGGAGCGCCGCTCAAGAGGCCCGGCCTGGAGAGATCTGCGATGTCGTCGATGCTCCAGGACCCGAACACCCTGCGGATCGACCACGATGTGGGCGAGCTCTGGCTCACCGTGACCAATTGGGGCTTTTTCGGCTCCGAGAACAACTTCAACTACTCCTCGTGCATCTTCCCTGCCTACTCTAACACCAAGTATCTATTCTGGGGTGGATTGTGGATCGGATCGATCAACGAGGCGGGAGATACCCTCGTATCGACGGGATGCGAGGGGTGGGCCGGTCCTCACTATGAGTTCTATCCGGGCCCCCTCGATGGGATCGACGACTGGAAGGACGTGATTAGTGAGCGGTCGATCCGCCTGACATCGCCTCACTACGACACGGCGGCGATCTCTGAGCAAGATTTCATCGCCTACTACAGTGACACGGGTACGGCCGCCACGTGGCCCGCATACGTGGGACCGGACCACGAGCCCCTGGGGCTCGAGATCACCCAGCGGAGCTATGCCTGGAGCTACTCCTATTCCCGGGACTTCATCATCTTCGACTTCTGGCTGAAGAACATCGGAGGCGACACGCTGCGGGCCCTGTACATGGGGCTGTACCTCGATGCGGACTGTGGCCACTTCGGAGATGAATGGACCTATCCCCTGGCCCAGGATGATGTGACGGGGTTCCGCCGGTGGCGCGATCTGAGCGATACGCTGTGGCCGGATGGGACGACGTTCTACTCACAACTGAACCCGTCGCGTGGATCGCGGATGCCTCGGGGTTCTCGAATCCTGATAACTGGCCGACGCCGGACGTGACGGGGACGCGCGTTCTCCGCACGCCGAACCCGAATCTGACGACCTCGTATAACTGGTGGTATTCCAACCAGAACGCAGATGAGGACTGGGGCCCAGCTGATCTGACGAATCCGCACGACGTCGTCGGCACACCTGAGACAGACCAGCAGAAGTACATCATCCTGTCGAACGGCTACTTCGACCCTGACCAGCTCGATCCGGTGAACGGGGATTTCGCGGTGGAGAAAGACACCAGGTATGTGCTCTCGTTCGGCCCGGTGTACCCCGAGGGTCGGGATCCGGAGGATCCCTCGCAGTGGTATTTCGCGCCCGGTGACTCGGTCCCCATCACGCTGGCCTACATCGGGGGAGAGGGATTTCACCGGGATGCGGTGATTCCCAACGGGCCTGCGGACTATGAGGGTCATTATGACTTTGGCGACCTGGCGGTGAATGCGAGCTGGGCGTATACGGTCTATGACAATCCGGGGGTGGACACCGATGGGGATGAGTATTGCTCCGGCGATCGCGGTGCTTCCCGGGGATGGTCGTGTGACGGTGTTGTGGGATGGTGAGTTCTCCGAGACGACGGTGGATGAGGTGACGGGGCTGGCCGATTTCGAGGGCTATCGGGTGTACCGTTCGTATGGGAGCGCGACGGCGGAGATTGCGGGGTATACGCTGTTGGCGCAGTATGATCTTCCGCTGCGTGATGGGAGCTGGGTGTGGCAGGGTGACACGGTTGCGGCAGACAGTCTGAACATCGGGATGGGGTATAACCTGTGGCCGCCCGATTCGCTGGTGGTGGTCGATCCCGATCTGGCGGCGGAGTATCCGGGGTATGACTACATTTTTCACAGGTACGGACGGTTCCCCGTGGTGCGGTTGGTGCGGACAAGGATAGTCGTGTGTGGGTGGTGCCGAATCCGTATAAGATCAATGAGGACTATGATTCGGTTCACTGGGAGAATTCGGATCGTGCGGGGTGGACAGAGCACTCCCGGCGTCTGGACTTTTTCGGGCTGCCGTCCCGGTGCACGATACGGATCTATACGTTGGA
>Ga0111224_1044_pt1 | contig 30236 bp, 17 predicted proteins | sample DeeMarSWOR152_54_FD_80388 | JGI IMG/M metagenome (GOLD analysis project Ga0111224, IMG submission 80388) | candidate division TA06 bacterium DG_24
AGCTCTGCTCGATTGGGGGAATCGTTCCGAGCACCGGCAGTTCGAGATACTCCTCGGCCTCTTCGATACTCTTCAACGACCGGTCTGCGTACTCGGCCACAAAGACCGCCACGATCCCGAGCACGAGTCCTACGAGGGCGCCGAGGCACAATGCCTTCTTGCGATCCGGGCTCACCGGAGTCAGGGGGAGCGAAGGAGATACAAGAATCTCGAAACTCCGCCCGATCTCCAGTTCTCCCACAGCCTTGGAGAGCTCGGCAGCACCACTCTGTTCGAGTAGCGTGTTGTATATCTCTCGGTTCCTCTCCACCTCTGCCTCGAGCCGGGCGAGCGTGAGATCATCCTCCGGGGCCGTTACCACGCGTTCACGGTACTGATAGATCAGCCCTCGGACCGCCGCCCGCTTCGCTTTGGCGATACGCAGATCAACTGCGGCGAGCGCGCACGCGATCGCGTCTTCTTCTTCGCCCGTCGCGACCTCCACGGCAGCGGCGCGAGTGAGTGCCTGGCGGATCTCGTCCCTGGTGCGCGCCAGCTCCGCGCTCTGGTGCATCACCTCCGGGTCCATCCATGAGGCCGTTATGAACAGGGGCACGAGGCGACGGGCAATCCTTAGTGCTTCATCCGTCTGGGTTTCGATCCCTGCGTCTGCGGCGAGCCGCTGTCCCAGCGCGGCTACCGTTGCGGAGTAATCCTCGATTTCTGCCTCGAGAGCAGCGATCTCGCTTTCGAACTGGTCGACGAGCGCCGAGGCCTGGCTCAGATTTGTGGCGTCGACAACCGTCCCACCGATCGCCCGGGCGGCGATCTCCTTCCGATAGCGCGTGAGGCGCTCCTCGGCATCGGCAAGGCGCTCTTGGTACAGCGCCAGTTGATCGGCGCTGAACTGCTGGATCGAGCTCGCCCTCTCCAACTCATTCTGCAGCGCACGTTCCTGCATCACATGAAGCAGGCTCCTGGCGATCCGATGTACCAGCGCAGGATCTTCGCCCCGAACGGAGATGCGAAACAGGTTCGCCCCCCGCGATTCCACGACAATCATGCCCCGCAGCCGGCCGATGAGCCTGCGTTCGATGATCTCATCGAGAGAGTGACCGCCGGGGTCATCCTCCATCGCCTGAGCCGCCGCCAGCCGGAGATCGGGGTCGCTGGCCAGGCCCAGCGCATCGATCACAGAGCGGAGATGGTCAGGGCTTCGCACTCTCTCAGCGAGCGCACTCGCCCTCTCCCGGCTCGCAAGGTTGCGGTCACCGAGGAGGAGCTGCTCGAGAGAGCGAGACAGGGGCTGCCGCGGTTGTATCAGGATCGTTGCTCCCGACTCGTACACGGGCCGGGCCAGTCGACTGCCAACTGCGGCGCCCACGAGGACGACCGCGAGCGGCCCCATCAGGAGCCATCTGCGGCGCACCAGGATGCGCCAGTACTGGGTTAGATCGACGCGCTCTTCAGCATTCGATGCCATGCCTCAATCTCCTTCCCCGGAGCTATCTCACACTCCGGTAGATGTGGTAGCTGAAGTAGAGCGAAGCGACCGCCGATACGATGAGCGTCACTTCCCGCGAACGATCCCAGAAGCCCGACCAGAACTCACTCCGCCTGCCCACGACGACCGTATCGCCTGGCCGGAGTTTCGGTACGCTGTCCATCGAGCCCTGGTTCATCAGTTTCGGCACATCGATCTGGAGCGGCCTCACATGAGAGCTGCGCGATATGACCTTGACATCGGAGTCGTCGGCCTGCTCGGTCGTTCCGCCGGCCATCAACAGCGCTTCCACGACGTCCGCGCCATCGCTCAGAGGATAGATGCCCGGGTCTCGAACTTCGCCGTACACATAGACGACATTCCGACCGAGGCTCGCACCTTCCGTGGCTCCCGGCACGAAGACCGTATCCCCTGGCCTGAGCCCGGGAAGCGATGAGGGTTCGCCCGCTTCGATATACCGTTCGAGATCGACTACCTCGCGCGTCTCTCCGTTCCCATCTCCGTGGACAATCACGACCTCCGAGAGGCGCGCTTCGGGTGTCGGGCCACCGGCCTCGCCGAGGACCGCGAGAAGATCGGGGATTTCGGCGAATCCATACCGCCCGGGCGATGCTACCTCCCCGAGTACCGATACTGAGCGGCTGCGGTATCCGACTACCCTCACCGTCACCTGCGATATGCGCGGGTTGAAGTTAGAGAGCCGACGCGCGATCTCCTGCCCCAGTCCCGATGGGGTCTCACCCGCGGCATCAACAGGGCCGATCGCCGGCAGCAGGATCTTGCCGTCGTTCGCCACGGTCGCGGTCGAGGAGAGACTCTCCTCCTGCCACACGTCGACCGCCAGCTCATCGCCGACCCCGATGACATACTCACTTCCAATTCCCTCAGACGCCGCGGACAGGGCCGGACCGGCGATGAGACAGATGGATAGAGGCGGAACGAGAATGCGCGCTAGACGGTTCATCGTGAATCTCATGGTCTGGTTGCCTCCTTGTTGTCGGAGAAGCCCCGATGGCCGCGGGGACCACCGTCAGGGGCACACTCATCACAATCTCTGCAATTCCCGAACGGGCTTACGCCCCATGGGATATGTCGATCACTCGATTTCATACTTCTTGATCTTATTGAGAAGGCATCCGTAGCTGATGCCGAGCAACTTGGCGGCCTGACGGCGGTTCCATCGGGTGCGGTTCAGCGCCTCCACGATCACCGGACGCTCTGCCCGGCGTGTCGCCTCGATCCCGATCTCCTTCAGCGACGGGGATGCCGTCGAAGAGACCTGTTCGGGATCGGGTGTCGTGTTTCGCTGCCCCACGTCGAGCGAGCCGATAGCTGCCACCTCATCTCCGAAGACGATTACCTTCTTGATAAATGCCTCCAACTCCCGCACGTTGCCCGGCCAGTCGTGCTGCAGAAGGCTCCGCATCGTCCCTGTACTGACCAACTGCATCTCCTTGCCGAACTCCAGGCTGTATTTCCGGAGAAAGTGTTCCATCAATACCGGAATGTCCTCGACCCTGTCTGCGAGCCGCGGGAGGTGGATCGTCGTCTCATTGATTCGATAGAGAAGATCCTCACGGATCATCCCTTCCGAGAGTGCCTGCGCGAGCGGACGGTTCGTTGCCGCCACGATCCGTACGTCTACCTTGATGCTCCTCTTCCCTCCCAACCTGACGAACTCTCTCTGTTCCAGGACTTGCAGGAGCTTCGACTGCACACCAAGCGGGAGCTCGCCGATCTCATCGAGGAAAATCGTGCCGCCGTGGGCGTATTCAAACCTCCCGGGCTTCGTGCGGTATGCACTCGTGAACGCCCCCCGCTGATATCCGAAGAGCTCCGCCTCCAAAAGCTCATCGGGCAGAGCGGCGCAGTTCACTTTGACAAACGGCCCCCTCACACGTCCGGAGAGTGCGTGAAGTGCCCGGGCGACAAGCTCCTTACCGGTCCCGCTCTCTCCCGTGATGAGCACACTCAATCCGGAGTCCGCGACCTTGTGGATCGTTCGCTTCACCTGCGCGATCTCGCTCGATGCACCGACAAGACTCGACTCGAGGAACGCCGCCCGCACCTCCGGACGGAGCCCGTTCCCCATGTCGACTCCGGGAGAGATCAGAGACGTGATCACGTTCTCCAGTTCCTCACGTTCTATGGGCATGATGAGCAGATCGTGTACCCCCATCTGCAATGCCTCGAGTGCAACGCCGACCTGCGTCGGATCGCAAACGACAACGAGCCCGGTCTGTGGCGCCGCCTCCTTCGCCCGCTGCACGAAGAGAAGACTCTCTTCGATCTGCCCGTCCGTGCCGATGAGGACGACTGCCGGCGGATCTCGCCTCATGCGCTGTAGCGCCCGATCCCGGCTCGTTTCCAGAGAGATCGCTACCCGCTGCCCGGCACCAAACCCGTCGAGGAGAGAGGCAACCTCTCCGTCAGGGCCGACGAGTAGAATTTCACTCCGCTCTCCGGTGCCTGTTTCGCGGGTCTTCCCTCCGGTCTCTTTTCTCGATGGAATCATCGCCTTCCTCCACGTCCTCGGCGATCGATGTTGGTTCCACTTGCGAGTCGGACCCCAATAAGTACAGAAAGGCCCCGACTCCTACTGCAATCGAGGCCCCTAACACACGAAGAACGACGCTTGTCCGACCCACCAGCTAGGCCGAGTTCCCTTACCCCCAAAGGGAACCTCGAACTATGTAACGATATGTGACAAAACTGCTGCCGCCCCTCACGCGTCCCGGGAACAGCAGCAGCTCATTCTGCCTGCTAATCCTCCTGAACTACGCCGAACATCACCAAATCACATCTTCGAACTTGTAGACGTAATTCTATCACACGTCTAAAAACTTGTCAAGAGAAAAATGCAACAGTCTCTACTCAAGGGTTAACTGTTGCTACATCTCTGCTCCCCTGGGGCCCAGGGGCCGCCGGGGGCCTGCGTACTATTCCGCTGCCCCTGTCGACTGTTGCTATGCGAATGGCAACAGTAGCCATGACGTCCACCTGCGGCCCTGTTTCGACAAGACGGGACTCCGCCTCAGTCTGTGGCCTTTGCCCCGGTCCGTGCCCTCCGCGCTCTGACTCGCACAGGCCGGCCCGTCAGGGAGGGGCGATTCGAGGGCGAGCAGCCAGGTCCTCACGAGAGGCGCACCTGTCGTTCCGGGCCCCCGCTCATCTGCGCTCCCGCCCGTACCAGTTGGTGATCGGCAGGCGCCGGTCCTTGCCGAACGCGCGCGGGGTGATCTTGATCCCGGGTGGTGCCTGTCGCCGCTTGTACTCGGCGCGATCGACCATGGCGATGACGCGGCGGACGGTCGCCTCGTCGTACCCCATGCCGACGATCTCGCTCAGCGACCGGTCCTCCTCCACGTACGCCTTCAGGATAGGATCGAGGATCTCATAGGGCGGCAGGGTATCCTGGTCTATCTGCCCGTCCTTCAGCTCGGCGCTGGGCGGCTTGTTGATGATCGTGTCGGGTATGACGGGACCGCCCGCGGATCGCCCGTTGCGATAACGGGCCAACTCGTAAACCATCGTCTTCGGCACATCCTTGATCACGGCGAACCCGCCCGCCATATCGCCGTACAGCGTCGCATATCCGACCGCCATCTCGCTCTTGTTCCCCGTCGTCAGGACGAGCCATCCGAACTTGTTCGATAGACCCATGAGGATGTTCCCGCGGATCCTCGCCTGGATGTTCTCCTCTGTCACGTCCGGCGCTGCACCGGCGAACGGCCCCTCGAGCATCGAGAGATACGACTCGTAGGTAGAAGTGATGTCGACCGTCATCGATGATATCTCGAGACGGTCGATCAGCCGGGCCGCGTCCTGCATGCTCCGGTCGCTCGTATACGGCGAAGGCATCACCACGCCCTTCACGTGCTCCGGACCCAGGGCGTCGGCAGCGATCGCCGCCACGAGGGCGGAATCGATCCCCCCGCTGACGCCGATGACGACCGTCTCGAACCCATTCTTGCGGACGTAGTCGCGAACCCCGAGGACGAGGGCCTCATATATCTCCTCGAGAACCTCGGGCGGCTTCACATCCCGCGGCGGGATGGGGACGCGCTCGGAAGAGAGCGGTCCGGGGGAGACCTCTATGCGCTCGAGCTCCCACTGGGCCGGAGGAGCATTCACCGGCGGCGGTCCGGACGCCCTTCTTCCCCGGGTCTCGCCCTGCCGCGCCTCCTGAACCTGACTCATGTCGAGATCGGCGACGATAAGGTCCTCCTGAAACGCCCTGCCGCGCGCGATGAGCTCTCCTCCCGGGGCGAGGATGAGGCCATGTCCGTCGAAAACGAGCTCGTCCTGTCCCCCTACCATATTATTATAGGCGACGAAGACACGATTTTCCGACGCACGGCCGGCCAGCATCTCCTCCCGGTCGCGCCACTTCCCGGCGTGATACGGGGAGGCGCTGATGTTGATGATCAGCTCGGCCTGCCCGTCCCTCGCCTGACAGGCAGTCGGGCCCCACGACTCCCAGATATCCTCACAGACATTGACGCCCACCGTCACCCCCCGGATCACGAAGACGGGGCAGCCAGAACCGGGCGAGAAGTAGCGCTTCTCGTCGAAGACCCCGTAGTTGGGGAGGAGCATCTTTCGGTACACCCCGTGTAGTGTCCCGTCGCTCGCCACGGCTGCCGCATTGTAGATCGATCCACCCTCATCTCCATCGACAAACCCCACTACCGCGGCCAGCCCGCCGGTCTGTCTCACGATCTCCTGGAGGTACTCGCGGTTGTCCCGCCTGTACCGCGGCTTCAGCAACAGATCTTCCGGGGGATATCCGCTCAGTGCCATCTCCGGGAACGCAACGACATCGGCGCCGACATCGCGAGCTCGCTCGATATAGTCGACGATCTTCGCGGCGTTGCCCGAGAGATCTCCGACTGTCGAGTTGATCTGTGCCAGCGCGACGCGAAGAATCCTCATCGAAGAGAACCTCCTTCCGTGAGTCTAGAGAAGGTGCTCGCCCACACCTGCCGAGCATGCACCACCCTAGCCGATCCACCTTCCTTTGTCAATGGGGCCCGACCTCATGAGCCCGGTGTCCCAAGATGGCTCCCGTTCACGATCCCCGCTCATCTCCAGGCACGACGCAGCCGTCCCAGCGATACATCAGGATCTGTGGCCCGAGTGAAATGGCCGCCTCGCCAGCCTTGAGACCGTCCGACGGACTCGTCGGGAGGCCGGCAAGAGCGCGGCCCCTCTCGGGCCAGATCCGACCCCCCACCGGCCAGATGCAAAGGATTTGCCCGGGGATCGATCCCGTGGTAAGATGTCACGACTTCCCGGACCTCACGTTCCGGAACTGAGTACGGTCGCTGAGCTGGGGCGCAGGCGCCCGGGTTCCGCCGACCGGCACGTGCCGCCCGAGCACACCTCGCGGCGGATCCCCTGCACCAAGGGAGGGACGAAGATCATGAGTCCATCGACAGAGGAGACGATCGTAACGATCATGAGAGAGAACGCATCCCCTGCGTACCTCGCAACGTGCGATGGAGACCAGCCGAGAGTGCGCCCTGTTACTCCCATCGTCGAAGACGACATGTCGGTCTGGGTGGCGACGTTCTGCACATCAAGAAAGGTGCGACAGATCAAGAAGAACCCCAACATCTGTCTCGCTTTCGTCGAACTTCCCAGGGGCGACAAAGCAGCCACTCTCCTCGGCAGGTGCGAGATAGTCAATGATATGAAGCAGAAGAAGCGGGTCTGGAGCCTTGCCACCTTCGACCTGAGTCAGCACTTCCCCCAGGGCCCGGAGATGGAGGAGTACTGTGTTCTGCGAATTATCATCGACAAGATCGAGTGGAGAGAGAGCTGGACGAGCAAGCTGGAGGTCTACGAACCTGCGCAGTGATCTCATCAATGAGCAGCCAGCGGGATGATGGACAGGCTGGCACGCACGTACCGCTCGCGTTATCGGGAGGGCGAGTTCAATGGTCCAATGCCGTGGACAGAGACGAGTCACCTGGGCAACCTGTGTCACAGCCGGCCTTCTCCTCTCCGCCGCCGCCGCTTCGGCCGAGATTGTATCGTTCACCCCGCTCGTGAACGAGGTCTCGGCCTATCTCAACGTACTGGACGACGGAGAGGAGGCAGGACAGACGCTCCAGGTGATCGCAATCAACAGCATCAAGCTGGGGTGGTCGTTCGACATCGAGCTCACCGCCGACTTCAACCATCAACAGTCGGAGGAGGATTTCGACTACTACCTCGAGGCGGGCATCGTGAAGCCCATCTGGCGGGGCCTCAAGGTGAATGTGCAGCGTATCCACGGAACCTTCATTCCCGAGCCGATCAACCAGTTCGGGATACGCTACTCGTTCTGAGCTGCCGGCCGGCCCCGTGCCGACCTCTATCCCTCTTTGTGCTGCCCGCGGGCGACCGATCCCACTGGCCGACTCATTTCCGTCGGGGAATCTCCGAACAGAGGGTGCCCCAGATCAGAGAAGCCCGGCAGGACGACCCCTTCTGCCGAGACGAGGCGGCTTGCTCCGAGGCACTTCCCGTCGATCGCCATAATCGCTTGACTTCTGGCCCTGGTTGCGATATGCTATATCGAAGCTGAGGCCACATCGTCCCCCTTCGGCGAATGGAGATCGGGAGCCACCATTCGAGTAGTCGACCCTGTGTCTCGCCCATCTGCCGGAGACGGGGCGGCCCGGCCGGAATGTAACCGTTTGCGGGGCCAGTGACTGAAGGGTGGGATCTAGATGGAATAGCGGACCGAAGCCCGTGCTCTTGGCAGGACCCGATGCGCGGGCATTCGCTCTCCATGGGAAGGGGGCTGGCCCACGCCAGATAATGTCTTCACACGACTCACTACATGCCATGGCATGCCATGGGAGGAGGAAGATCGATGAGACCGGATGTCAGGACCGGTATAGTGATGGCCGTCGTACTGGTGGCGGCGCTTGCGTGGGGATCCCTTGCCGGCAGCCCGGGCACACTGCGCCACACGCTCTACTACACGGCCGATCATCTCGAGTTCTCGAGAAGTCGAGACTTCGACCTCGTCACATTGAGGGATGCGGATCTGATGAGCGAGGTGGGGGCTCCGCAGCTCCCGGTCGACCTCGTTCAGCTCGCGCTCCCCCCGGGCACGGAGATCGAGAGGATCGAGGTGAACGCCAGGAGCTCAACCGAGCTCCCCGGCAGGTATCATATCCTCCCGGCCCAGCCGCCTGCGATCCTCGCCATGCCCGAACTGTCACATGAACCGCCGCCGTTCGTCGAACCCGCCCCCGAGGTGTACGGATCGACGGCCGGCTTCCCGGAGAGGGTAGTCATCCATGCAGGAACCGGATACCTCGGCGGATATGAGGTGGCCGACATCCTCGTCTATCCTCTCTCCTATGTGCCGGCCTCCGGGCGGCTCAGTCTGTACACCGAGATCGAGCTCGAGATCCACTATGGTGCGAGCGATCGAGCGCCGCGCGAGGTGCGCCGTCGCACCGAGACCGCGAGCCGCATCTATGAGAGGGCAGTGGCTCGCATCGTCCATAACCAGAACTATCTTGCCGAGTGCGCTCCTTCGCCTTCCGGGTCCACTCCGCGGCAGGGCGAAACGGACGTGTACGAATATGTCATCGTGACCGGCCCTTCCTATGTCTCCGCCTTCCAGCCGCTTGCGGACTGGAAGACGAAGTCCGGGACGCCGGCGAAGATCGTGACGACGGACTGGATCTACAGCAACTATCAGGGCGTCGATAATCAGGACCGGATCCGCAATTTCATCATCGACGCCTATCAGAACTGGTCGACGGTCTGGGTGCTCCTCGGCGGCGACACCAACGTCGTGCCCGCGCGGATCGCGTTCGCCATGGATTGCCAGGCCGGATTCTATCCTGACGAAAACGATCTCCAGTGCGACCTGTACTATGCCGACCTCGACGGCACCTGGAATGCGAATCAGAACCAGACCTACGGCGAAGTCGACGACGAGGTCGATCTGTACCCGGACGTCTTCGTCGGGCGGGCATCAACGAGCTCGGTCTCGGAGGCACAGGCCTGGGTCAACAAAGTGCTCACCTATGAGATAGACCCACCTACCGACTACGAGCTCAACATGCTCTTCGCCGCAGAGATCCTCTGGTCGAACCCGTACACCGACGGCGGAGTGGCCAAGGATCTGATCGACGACCTCTATGTCCCGCCTGATTTCGATCCCATCACCAAGCTCTATGAACGGCTCGGGAACGAGAGCCACGCCACGGTGATGGCGGCGCTGAACGAGGGACAGAACGTCACCAACCACGCAGGGCATGCAAACACAACGATCATGAGCGTGGGGAGCGGATCGCTCAGCCCGAGCGATATGGACGCGCTGACGAACCATCCCCGCAACGGCATCCTCTACTCAATCGGCTGCTGGCCGGCCGCATTCGACTACGATTGCATCGCCGAGCACTTCGTCAACAACCCCAACGGAGGCGGCGTCGCATTCATCGGCAACTCGCGCTACGGCTGGGGGTCGCCGGGGAATCCGGAATACGGGTACTCCGATCGGTTCGACCAGCGGTTCTACGCCATGCTCTTCGTCCAGGACATCTACCACATCGGTGCCACCCTCGCCCAGGCCAAGGCCTATTACGCTCCCCGGTCACATGACGAGAATGTCTATCGCTGGCACCAGTACCAGGTGAACCTGCTCGGCGAGCCGCACATGGCGATCTGGACCGGGATCCCCGAGGCGCTCTCCGCGTCCCACCCATCCGAGATCGTCATGGCGCCGGGGCCGTTCACCGTGACGGCGACACGCGGCGGGGAGCCGGGCGCCGGAGCTCTCGTCTGTGTGACCGACGGGGCTGACTTGTACCACTACGGATACGCCGACGGCGCGGGCCAGATCACGTTCGACATCGCTCCTGCCACACCGGATCCGCTCGACGTCACGGTCACCCTCCGTAATGGGATCCCCTACGAGGGGACGGTCACGGTCCAGCCGGAAGGTCCCTATGTGACGAGCCAGGGGTACACGATCGACGACTCCGGAGGGGGCAACGGCGATGGCATCGTCAATCCCGGCGAGACGATCGTCCTCGAGGTGACCGTCGTCAACTGCGGTACCGAGAGCACCTCTGGTGTGAGCGCGGTCCTCTCCACGACTGATCCCGAGGTCGTTGTCGACGATTCGACGGCGACGTTCGGCGACCTCGATCCCGCGCAGACCGCCACGGGGAGCTTCGCCTTCACCGTAGGCACGGGCTGCAGCGACGGACACGTCATCTACTTCGAGCTCGACGTCGAGGACTCGGAGGCGCACAGCTGGGCGAGTACGCTCGCCGTCACAGTCGGCACTCCGGTCCTCATCTGCGAATCTCTCTCGATCGATGACTTCGCCGGAAACGGTAACCGCATCCTCGAGCCGGGGGAGGCCGGTTCAATCGACGTGACCGTTCGTAACATCGGGTCCGGCATGGCGTCGGATGTAACCGGGTGGATCTCGACCTCCGACATCTACGTCGTCCTCCCCGGGCAGGGGAGCGGGTTCGGCACCATCGAGCCGGGCTCCACAGGAGAGGCGAGCTTCATCATCAATGTCTTCTCCTCCTCGCCCGATCCTCACTTCGTCCCGACCGATATCGACCTCCTCACGGGCGATGACTATGCATTCACGGACAACTTCTACTTCAGTATCGGCCGGTACGGCTTCTTCGATGACTTCGAGGACGAGGACCCTGAGTGGAGCCACGGCGGCAGCAATGACCTCTGGCACCGCTCCACCTACCGCAGCCACTCCGGAAGCTACAGCTGGTACTGCGGTTCCGGGACATCTCACACATACTCGTACAACATGGACTGCTCGCTGGTGAGCCCTCCGGTTGTCCTGCCCCCTGAGGCCACGCTCTCGTTCTGGCTCTGGTATGACGTCGCCATCTACGGAGTCGATGGTGTCTATGTCGAGGTGGGAGACGGCTCAGATTGGCAGGTGTACGACTTCATCGGCTCAGGTGGGGCGCTCGACTCGCTGTACATGGGCAGCGACTGGCTCGCCTACTCGTACGAACTCGAGGGGTTCGCGGCCGGCGACACGGTCCAGGTCCGATTCCACTGGGTGAGCGACGACGAGGATAACGAAGAGGGCGTGTACATCGACGATGTCACGATCGGCTGTCCGCCCAACCTCGGGCCGGTCACCGTCAGGCTCTTCCCCGAGGAGACGGTAGTCGCACCGGGCGACAGCCTCTACTTCACCGCCAGGGTGATCAACAACACAGAAAACGAGGTGACGGTCTGGGCGCTCACCGAGGCCGAGCTCCCCAACGGCAACCCGTTCGGGCCGATCCAGGTGAGGAATGTCAATCTGGGCCACCGCGTGCCCGGAGCAGCGCCGCTCGGCACCTACACCTACTTCGCGAAGGTGGGCCAGCCGCCCGCGGACCTGTGGGATGAGGATAGCTTCCGATTCACCGTAGAGTGAGTATCGTCTGATTCGGCCGGTCCTGCGATGTGCTCGGCATGCCGGCACAGCTTCGATTGACGGCAATGTGCGAGCCTGAGGCTTCGCGAGCATCTGCATGCGAGGAGCCGGGCGGTTCGGTACTCCCGCCGGAACGATATAAGAGTGAGGGGCACGTCATCTGCGACGTGCCCCTTGCTAATCGATTCGCGCCGCCTCGCCCCCCGAGAGCTCCCCTGCGACTTACTCGCACCTCCCCTGCGACTTACCCGCATCTCCCCTGCGACTTACCCGCACCTCCCCTGCGACTTACCCGCACCTACCGAGCTGTCTCGGACGCCCCCTCCTTCTCACACGGATTCTCTTCCTTTAGCACGGGAAAGGTGACGACGAACGTGGCCCCTTTACCTTCCTCGCTCTCTGCCGTAATACTCCCTCCGTTGGCCTGGGCCAGGATTCTTGAAACCGCCAGCCCGAGGCCGATCCCTTTCTCCTTGGTGGTGAACAGAGGTTCGAACAGCACTATCCTCGGCGTGCGCGCTGATGAACAGCTCACCGCCGTCAGGCATCGCCTCATAGGCGTTCGTAACCAGATTCCCGATCACCTGCCTCGTCTGCTGGGAATCGACGAAGACCAGGGGCAGATCAGACGCCATGGTGATCGTCACTTTCACCTTCTGGGGCGGGGTATACCGTTCCAGGACCTGGGCTACCAGAACCGAGATCGCTATCTCTTCTTTCTTGCCGGGCTTTGTACGCGAGAACTCCAGGAGGTCTGAGACTATCTCTTCGGAATGCTGAACCTCTGACGCGATCAACGCAAGGTGCTTCTTGATCGCCCTATCCGCATCACTCAGTTTTGTCTCCAGATAGTAGACGGCGTTCGAGATAACACCTAGCGGGTTCCGGAGCTCGTGGCCCACCCCGCCGGCGAGCTGTCCCAGAACCGCAAGCTTCTCCTTGCGGACCAGCGCATCCTGGGCATCCCTCAGCTCTCTCGTGCGGAGGTCAACCATCTTCTCCAGTTGTTCGGAGTAGTTTCTTAACTCCTCTGCCTGCTTCCGCTCGGTGACGTCCCGGCCGATCCCCCGGTAACCCAGGAGGTTCCCATCTTTGTCGATGATCGGCACACCGCTTGTCTCCAGCAGCACCAGTCGCCCGTCCCTGTGCAGGTTGCAGTTCTCCAACCGCTCAAAGGCGCGTCTTGCCTGGACGATGGCCCGGAACTCCGTTCCGATCCGCTCCGACTCATCAGGAGGCATGAGATCGAACGGCGTCTTCCCGATGACTTCCTCTGGGTCATACCCGAGGATATCCCTTACTTTGGGGCTGGCATATGTGTACACCCCGTTCGCATCGACTTCCCAGATCCAGTCGCTGGTGCTCTCCACTATAGAACGAAACCGTTCCCTGCTCTCCTCTAGCGCCTTCCTCTCTTCATCTTCGCGGTCGGTGATGTCTCGGACGACAGCATACGTGAGCCCTTCCTCTCGGATATAGGTAGCAGCCCACTCCAACCATCTGTACGACCCATCCCTGCACCGGCAGCGGTTATCGAAGTGGGTCGTCGGACTTCCATCAGAGAGTCTTTGTTCCACCTCTCTTACCGTTGCCTGCACATCGTCGGGGTGCACAAAATCCAGAAAGTGTCTCCCTGTGACCTCCTTGTTCTCGTATCCAAGGACTCTAGTGAAGGCGGGATTGACCCTCCGGAAATTGCCATCAGTATCCAGGACACAGATCATGTCGACCGAGAGGAAGAAGATCCTTTCAAGAGCTTCTTGTGCTTTCCTCTCCTCGGTAATGTCTCTGCCGTAGACTGCTATTGCGCAGACATCTCCCGCCGCATCAAAGACCGGATAGAGGCTATTGTCGACGATTCTCCCCGCACGCTCATCCTCGAACCGCACATGCTTACGCGATTGAACTACCTCGTCGCACTTCTCCATTCGACGGGTCGCAATACCGGGAGGAAGGATATCATGAATATTTGCACCCACGAGCTCATGCGGACGCTTCGCCAGTCTTCCAGCCCCGACCTCGTTTACCGCGAGGATATTCCCCTCACGATCTACAAGGACTACCGTATCAGTTGTGGCGTTGAAGATCGCCCGGGCAGTCGCCTCGCTCTTCCGCAGGGCCTCCTCCGCCCGCCTCAGCTGGGTGATGTCCCGAATGACAGTGACTACCCCTGAAACGACTCCTTCTCTGACAATCGGTATCTTTCGTGTTTCTGTTGCGATGTCGCCAGCACCAACCCGCATCGTCTCTTTTGTGACGAGAGTCCTTCCGGTATCGAGCACATAACGATATTCGTCGCAAGCAGAGGGCGGCAGGAACGGAAGCGCATCGAGGAGTCCTCGGCCGACGACCTCTGCAGGGACTCCCAACTTCAAGCACCACTGCGCGAACGCCGTGTTGCAGCGAACTACCCTGAGGTCACTATCCACGATGTGTATGGCATCATCCATGGAGTCAATCGCTATCGCCCATTCCAGCGCTGACTCTTTCTGTGGCCTATCGTTCCTGCAGTGCGCACGATCTGATGCCGAACACTCGTCAACAAGACACAGCGGTGACTCTTCGTGAGTGCTGACGTCGTTACCGTGCCCGGGATCTGCTGTCGAGCACTCATCGACAAGACGTTGCAGAGCCGCGCATCCCGGTATTGGGTCCTTCTTTGCCACTCTCATATCCTTTCGGTCCGGTCCCACGACTGGGCCGCGGGTCGAGCTCTGTGAGCAGAATATCATAGCCGCGAACCCATCCACACCACCCTCAATGGCACCGATGTGGTCGAGATCAGATATCTCGGCATAGTTCCATCGCTGCGAATCCGACAGTAGCTTGTCATAACCGGTACGGACCGCTGTTCCACCGCCCTGGCCGGCCGATCCAGTGGTCTCACCCACTGCCGCAGGCGGCCTCCGACCGGAGTCGGTAACTCGAATGCTCCGAGCCTTTACCAGACCGAGGTGCCGGGTCGGTCAGATTGTCGACGGATTCCTTCTCAACTATCAGGGATGCTGAGGCGGGACCGATGGGGTGAGGCACCTTCCGCGGGCACTCGTTCCGGCCGGAGCATGCGACCGGGCGCCCCATGGACGGCAACAGAAGAGAAGGAAGCCGCCTCCTGACTTCGCTTTCAAAGAGCCGGGGCGATACCTGCAGCCGGCGGCGCAGAGTCTGCCCACCACGCATCCATTCTGTCGAGCAGCTCCGTGTCCGGGCGAGAGCCGGCGGGTCAAGGGGCTCAACCCCGGCACGCATGCTCTCATACCGATAAGCGACTCTCAGCACTGAATCGGAATCCCGGATCGGTTCTGCGACGTGACCGGAGATCAGTCGCCCGGCCGGTTATTGTCGGCTGACGGCTCGGGCGGCCTCAGGGGCAACCTGATGGTGAACGTGGACCCCGCGCCTTCCTCGCTGACCACGTCGATCGTTCCGCCATGTTGTTCGACGATCGATCTGCTGACCGCGAGCCCGAGGCCGATACCGTGAGACCGCGTAGTGAACAGGGGAGTAAATATCTTTGTGAGATTCTCTTCCGGGATTCCGCATCCGGTGTCTGCGACCGTAACCTCTACCATCTCGCCATGAGGCCGAATGCTGACATCGAGACGTCCCCCGTCCGGCATCGCCTGAACGGCATTGGCAACGCAATTGAGGAATACCTGACGGAGCCTGTCTCGATCCGCCAACACAACCGGCCTACCATCCGCGACCTGGAGTGAGACCTCGGTCTTCTGGTGGATCCATGCCCCTGAGAGGACCTCCTCGATCACATCCCTGATATTCACCTCGGAAAGCTCAAGGGCCTTCTTCCGCGAGAAATCGAGGAGATCACCCACTATCTTATTGCACGCATTCACCTCCCGCTCGATGATGTGGAGATGTTTCCTCACCTTCTCGTCAGCAGGCTCGAGCCGATTGCCGAGATAGAAGCAGGAATTCCGAATCACTCCCAGGGGATTCCGGATCTCGTGTCCGACGCTGGCGGCCAACCTGCCGATAGCGGCAAGGCGCTCACACTCGAGCGCTCGCTCCCGTGCCTCCATGAAGGCTTTCGTCCGCTCCGCCACCCTTGCCTCGAGTTCCTGCGAGTGCCCCAGCACTTGCTCCTGGAGGCGAACTCGCTCGATGGCCATCGCTGCGGTATTGGCGAAGATCTCGAGTGTCCGTATGGCATCGCGGCTCGGGAGCTTGCCGCCCTCGGGGCAGTCGACGGAGATCGTTCCCACAAGTCCTTTGGTTTCAGAGAAAATGGGAGTGAGGAGTATGTCAAGGGGGTGCCATTCATCGTCTTTCACGGGTCTCGTCGTATCACCGACAGAGCTGCCATACTTGTGCAGCAACGCGCGGCGTTCAGTGTAGCGACAGAGATACGATCGCGAGATTCGGTACCGTTCTCTCAGCAGATTGGTGATCCACTCCAGCGGAGGAGGATTGGCCTTCAGCCTCTTGAATTCGGACTCTTCGACACCGGCGGCCGCCCTGCGCTCGAGGACGCCTCTCTCCACGTTGACCAGATTGATGAGCACCCGCCCGAACCCCAAGCTCGTCTCGACACCACGCGCGACCCCGGCCAGCAATTCGCTGAGACTCGCTGTCTTCTGGAGCTTCGCCGAGACCTCATGGAGTGCAGAGAGCTGGTCGATACGCCGGGCGAGTTCTTCATTAGAGGCCTCGAGCCTCGCCGCCTGTTGCCTCAATTCCGCAACAAGATTCCGCTCCTCCCCGTTGCTCATGGATGCCTGGAGCCGCTCGGTCTCCTGTTCCAGCCCGGCGATGAATTCGCCCTCTGCATACTCATCGCGGACGGCCTCACCGCCCGACCCGTGCTCTGTGAAGGCCTGCCGCCGTTCTCTTCCACCCTTCCTCCCACCGTCAGAAGGGCGCCGAGCGGAAGTGGGCGAGACCGACGGCGACTCGTCCCTATGTCCGGCATCCGGGGTATGCTTGCTCAACTTCTTTCTCGTCCTCTGTGCAGACATCGCTCGCTACCCTACCACCTCTTCTACACATCCACCTACTTGTCTTGTGCGCAGGGCTCCTTGCGGAGGTCAGAGATAGCAATTTTCGTGCCCGCCGCCGCCTGTGTACAGGGGGAGTGCCCCCCTCCGCGGCCGACCTGAGCCCGGGGCCCATCTCCGAGATGAACCAGATAATTGCCTGAAACATAGTAACTTAGAGACGGGCCCGCCGACCCCAACGGGTCACTCGTGCTTCGCGCAGGCTCATCCCGACCTCGTTTCCTCACCCCCGGGTCACTCCATCCAGCCTCTTCCCTGCCCGACTGTGAGTTTTTCCAAAGCGCCGAAATGCAAGCCTGCTGCGAGGGTTGAGAGCCCCAGAGGGCAATTTCCCCAGCGTCATTGCGCGAATTTGCGCAAAATGGCCTGGCCGGGACCCTGAACTGATCGACTTTGACACACCACCCTTGACCTCCCTTATTGATTCTGCAATCATCTGTTCCAGTTTCCCGAGTCGTCCTCTGCCGGGCGCCCGACCCGGGTAACGAAACAACCTACTCCCCGATCTCATCATCTGGTATTTTCTGCTGGCCCTTGATGCTCTCTACACCCGACCCGGCCGCCATGTTGTCGGCCGGACCCCAGCCCCCCGTTCGAGATGCCAGGTACAATGACCACCGGGCCCAAGTTCCATCTCGTCGCGCTCGTCGCCCTGGTTGTGGTCCGTGCACACTACCAGCAGATCACTCAGGACGATGCGTTCATCGCCCATCGCCACGCCTGAAACCTCATGCGCGGCGACGGTTCTGTCTTCAATCGAAGAGAGCGCGTGGAGGGATATGCTTCAGCTTCCTCTGGGTTATGCTGGCGGCGCTCGCAAGCCTCGAGGAGCAGTAAAGGCGCCTCGTCCCTCAGAGCGAGGTCTCGTCACTCGGCACCTCCTGCAGCGTGCGAGGCCCATGGCAGCGAAGCTTCCGGAGGGGGATACGATGTACCTGAGTGATCCCAAGAGCACGGAAAATCCGGCTTGACTCCCGCTCCTACACGTGTAAAAATCAGCGTCCTCCATCTCGGTCAACACTGGATGGCTATCCTCCAGAATGGCGATAAGGAGGCCGGATGTGACAAAGGGAGACGTGAAAAGGCCGAAGGGTCACCCGCTGGTCGCGAAGATCGCTCCCTGGATTGCGATCGTCGCGCTCATCGTTTTTGCCTCCCTGCTGAAGCACCACCACTGGTCGGTGCGCGGACAGAGGCCCTTTTATTCCGATGCCGCCTTCCGCTATCGCTACGCATTGATGGCGGCGGACGGAACGCCCATACCTGACGTCGACTACGCGGTACAGCACCCCGAAGGGCTCAACCTTCGCGAGAAGATCCCCCTCACGCCCGAGATCGTGATCGGCACCACCTACAGAATTCTGTTCGGCGACGATTCCCGGGTCTCCTTCGACCGTTTCCTCATCGTCTTCGTCTGCACGTTCTCCAGCCTCTCCATCATCGCCGTCTTCCTCATGGCGTATGCCATATGGGGAAGTAGATGGGGAGCGATCGTCGCCGCCCTTTTCTATACCGTCGCCACGCCTGCCTTTGAACGAACCGTCGGCAACTATCTGACCGAGGACTTCGTCCTCCCGTTCATCTTCCTCGGGCTGACTGCCTTCATCTGGGCAGCAGTCCGGCTGAGGCGGAGCAGAGCGGGCTGGCAGATTCCCCTTCTCGCGGTGCTCGCCGGTCTCGCTCTCGCCGTAGCCCTCATTTCGTGGAACTTGTCGCAGTTCATCGTCGCACTCCTCATCCTCTTCTGCGTCCTCGTGACACTGCTGCGGCGGGAGCTGCACGACACGATGATAGTCCCGAACCTGGCCATCATCATCCTCATCGCGGCTGTCATCGGCATCGCCCATCCTGTTCTCCGGGCACGGTGGTTCTTCGTCTCCTATCCGATGCTCGCCGCGTATGCCCTCATCATCGTCTCCTTTCTGGACCGTCGGTTCGAGGTGGGGAGACCTCGACGCCTGGCTCTGTTCATCGTCGCCTTTTCCGCCCTGGGAGCTATCGCGCTCCTCCTCCCCCGGCAGGCAGCGGAGTTTTCGCGCGTCGCCTCGTTCCTGTTCACGAAGCTCCGATTTCTCGGACAGAAGCCCGCCGATCCGGGCCTCATCACCTTCGACGACCGCGCCTTCTGGCTTGGCCCATGGAGGGGCCCCGCGCTCATCTCGATTCTCTTCTCGTATGTTGCCCTTCTCCCCCTCGCCGTCGTTCCCCTGTGGATGCGTGGCTACGAGCTGCGACGCGGAGCGCGGTCGAGCGCACACGCCCGCACCGCTGCCCACCAGGAAAGAATGGGCTATTTCTTTCTTCTCTACTGGACTGCCGTAAGCCTCGGTCTGTACCTGTTTACTCATCGGCTCACCGTCCTCCTCGTCTTCTTCGCGGCCGTCGCCATCGGTGGCTGGCTCTCAGTATTCACGCGGCCGAATCTCCGCTGGGTACCGCTGCTCCTCATTCCGCTCCTCCTCTTCGAGGGCCACAAGGCCTTCACCTACATGAGCAGAAGGCCGTTGTACGTCGCCCTCAGCCGGATCATCCGCCCCGAACCACCCAACCCGTATGCCTGGTACGGAGAGAACGTAGTGCCTGTCTTTACGTGGATCGTCATGAACACGGAAGAGGATGACGTCTTCCTCACTCTCTTCCCCACCGGACCCACTCTCCTTGCATACACCGGCCGGGCGATCGTCCTCAATCCGATGTTCGGATCGGAGCAGATGCGGAGGAAGGGAGAAGAGTGCACCAGGGCATACTTCGGCCTCGAATCCGATCTCCTCGATATCTGCCGGAAATACGAAGTGGACTACTTACTGTACGATGCGCGAGTCCTCCTCGGCCACGACACGAACTCAGTGCGGTACCTCGCCGGCGAGAGGACAGTGACAACCTCGATGGCCACGTACCGCCTCCACTTCGCGCCAGATCTCCTGCACGATTTCATACCGCTGTACCAGAACAACTATTTCAGGGTACTCGAGGTTAGGGGTCCCGAGGAGGAACTGTCCTCGTCCCCAGTTCTCACGTACGCGCCCCTGTACGATAGAGAGCTCTTCTCAAAGATCGTGGGCTCGGAGGGAGTCCTCGACGACGAGGCGATCGATGTGGCCATCGCCCGACTCCATCAGGCGATGTATCACCTCACCTACGGGATGAACCTCATGAACAGGGGGCTCATGGATCCAGCGCGGGCGGAGTACGAGGCGAGTGTGCGGGCGGTCCCTTCGCTCCAGCCGGCACATACGTCACTCGCCTATGCCCACCAGATGGGGAGACGCTGGGACGGCGCTATCGAACACTATCGAGAGGCAATCCGCCTCAGTCCCGATGATGCATTCGCCCACTACAACCTCGGCCGCGTCCTGTACACGCGGAAAGGACTTGTCGATAGCTCGATGGTACACTTCGGCACCGTACTCCAGCTCGACCCGTATCACACCAAGGCGCGCAACGATCTCGCCTATATCTACTGGGCCAGGGGCGACACCGCCAGGGCGATCGAAGCGTACGAAATGGTCCTCGCGATAGACCCGGCCGATTCCATGGCACTCTGGGCCCTCGGGGAGTTGGGCCAGGGCGGCAACGAGTGAAGACCGACCCCAAGGAGATGAGGCGGAAACGGACGAAGACATTCTGTGAAGCGGAGCGCATGAGAGGGGAGCAGCACATGATAGAGAGGAGACTCGGAAGGTCTATGGCCGGCGGGTGGCCGGGCGCGGCGCTTGCGGTGGCGCTCGCATTCTCTCTTGTGGCCCTCGGCTGCCAGTCCGACCAGGGCAGAGGGCCCGCAGGAACGGATGTGATAAAGATCGGAGCCTACTTCCCGATGACCGGCCCGTATGCCGCAGGCGGGCAGATGACGATGGACGGCATCAACCTCGCTCACCAGCGTCGGCCAAAGGTGCTGGGAAGGACAGTCCAGACCGTTCTCGTCGACAACAAGAGCGACAAAGTGGAGTCCGCAAATGCGGTTTCCCGCCTGATAGAGAACGAAGGGGTAGTGGCGGTAATCGGTGCATATGCGAGTTCGAATGCCATGGCCGGCGCCGAGGTCTGCGAGAAGGCCCGCATCCCGATGATCTCACCCTCGGCCACCAACCCGCTCGTCACCGCGGGCAAGATGTACGCGTTCCGTGCCTGCTTCATCGATCCCTTCCAGGGACTCGTCATGGCCAAGTATGCCACCGAGACATTGGGGGCCAGGACGGCGATCGTCATCCAGGACGTGGCGGCGGACTATTCAGTCGGGCTCGCCTCATTCTTCAAGCGATCGTTCACCGAGCTGACCGGCGATCCGGGCTCGATACTGGCGACGATCTCCTACCAGACAGGGGACCAGGACTTCACCGCACAGCTCACTGTGGCCAGATCGAAAAACGCCGACGTTATCTTCATACCGGGATACTTCGGCGACATCGCTCTGCTCGCTAAGCAGGCCAAGGAGCTCGGCATCGGGTCCCACCTCCTCGCCGGCGATGCGGCCCAGGCACCGGAGTTGATCCAGATCGGCGGCGACGCTGTAGAAGGACTCGTCTTCAGCAATCACTACGCGCCAGAGCAGAGCCGGTCAGGAGCGGGTAAGGAATTCGTCGACGCGTTCAGGGAGGCGTATGGCGATGTGCCGAATGCATTCGCCGCACTCGGGTACGACGCCTACAACATCGTGCTCTCCGCGATCGAGTCCCAGGGAGAGGCGACACCGGAGGCGATCCGCAAGGGCATCGCCGCGCTCACTGAATATGACGGTGTCACCGGAGTCATAACCATCGACGAGAACGGGGACGCGAAGAAGAGCGCGGTCATCCTCACCGTCCAGGATGGCAAGTTCACCTATCTCGATACAGTCACCCCATAGCGCGACGACGACACCCTCGGGCCACCCAGGCACGTTCAGCTCAATCTGATGGCCACGGCCAGATGCGAGACCCCGCCACACAGTGAAAATCCGGGCCGAACCCGATGCGCCGGCCAATGCGGGACCTACCCGAGGAGGTACCTCCGGAAGCAGCCATCCTGTCCGCTGCCTCCCGCGTCCGTACGGCGTAAGCACCAGCGGCCAGACAAGCGCGCGCCGGCAGAACCTCCACCGGGTTGTCCATCCGGTCGGTAGAAGCCCATCGCAACGGATCCAAGAGCACAGTGACATTCCCACTCTTCCTACAGCACCTCGCCAACGCCATATCGCTGGGAAGCCTCTACGCCCTCATCGCCATCGGATATACGATGGTGTACGGCATCCTGAGGCTCATCAACTTCGCGCACGGCGACATATTCATGATGGGGGCCTACGTCGCATTCTACGGCATCCTCCTCATCTCACTTCCCTGGTGGCTCGCCTTCGCCGTCGCGGTCCTCCTCACATCATTCATTGGCATCCTCATCGATCGTGGCGCCTATCGCCCGCTCCGCAGTGCGCCGCGCATCTCCGCCCTCATCTCCGCGATCGGCGTTTCGTTCTTCCTGCAGAACTTCGCCATCGTCGTCTTCTCGGGTCGGCCCAAGGCGTTCTTTCGTCCCCCACTCTTCACGCGCGTCTTCGTCATCAAGGGAGTCAACATCCTGAGCGTGACCTTCTTCATCCCCGTGATTGCGTTCATCTCCCTCGCTGCACTCTCCTACATCATCTATCGAACCAAGCCCGGCCTGGCCATGCGGGCCGTCTCCCACGATATGGAGACCGCCCGCATCATGGGAGTCGACGTCGACCGCACCATCGCCCTCACCTTTGCGCTCGGGTCGGGACTTGCTGCGATCGGCGGCATCATGTGGGGGCTTCGATATCCGCAGATCCAGCCGCTCATGGGTGTCATCCCGGGCCTGAAGGCATTCGTCGCTGCGATCCTCGGGGGGATCGGGTCGGTCCCGGGAGCGATGATCGGCGGATTCGTACTCGGGTTAGCTGAGATCATGCTCGTCGCGTTCGCACCCGCACTCGCAGGATACCGCGACGCCTTCGCATTCCTTATTCTCATCGTGGTGCTCCTCCTGAGGCCGACCGGCATCCTGGGTCGGAGACTCGAGGAGAAGGTGTAGATGGAGACCATGTCGTCATACGCAGATTCGACACGGGCCATGCGGTTGAAAAGGCTCTTCACGATCGCGAGCCTGATCGCACTCGGGCTGTCGCTTGTCTGGGCGAACCACCGGCTCGATCCGTATATGGTGCGGATCCTGAATCTGTGCGCGATAAACATCATTCTGGCGACGAGCCTCAATCTCATCTTCGGATTCGCGGGGCAGTTCTCTCTGGGCCATGCTGGATTCATGGCCGTGGGTGCGTACGCGTGCGCCCTCCTCACCATGACGCCCGCGCAGAAGGAAGCTACATTCATCATCAGCCCCCTCATCCGTCCCCTGGCAACGATCCAGCTGCCGTTCCTCCCCGCCATCCTCATCGGTGGAATCCTCGCCGCCATCTTCGGCTTCATCATTGGTGCTCCGACACTCAGGTTGCGCGGCGACTACCTTGCCATCGCCTCCCTCGGCTTCGCCGAGATCATCCGGGTCGTGGGCAACAACGCGATCCCCATCACCAACGGGGCCCTCGGCCTGAAAGGGATCCCCGAATACACGAACCTGTACTGGAGTTGGGGAGCGGCAGCCATCACGATCTTCATCATCAAGCGGCTCGTCGACTCGAGCTACGGACGAGCGATGATGGCGGTACGGGAGAACGAGATTGCCGCCGAAGTGATGGGTGTCAGCCTCTTCTACCACAAGGTCCTGGCGTTCGTCATCGGATCGTTCTTCGCCGGCGTGGGCGGAGCCCTCCTGGCCAATCTGGTGACGACAATCGATCCCAAGACATTCATCTTCATTCTCACGTTCAACATTCTCATCATAGTCGTCATCGGGGGGCTCGCGAGCATCACCGGCTCCTGCCTTGCCGCGATCGGATATACGATCCTCCTCGAGGCGCTGCGTCCGCTCGAGGCGCCGATGACGATCGGCCCGGTCCATATTCCGGGAGTGCCGGGCCTGAGGATGGTCATCTTCTCGCTCGTCCTGCTCGCCGTCATCCTGTTCTACCGACAGGGCTTGATGGGGAAGCGCGAATTCGGGTGGGGCTGGCTGGTGAGGCGCATGGTGAGGAAGACATGAGGATTGCATCCGGCAGTGCTGATCTGTGCGGTCCGAAGTCTGCGCCACAGAGCCACGCTGTCCACGTGGCGCGATCTGCGCTGCGGCGGTCAGGTTTCAGCGTGAGCGAGTAGACGTACAACGAGCCAGCCACCGTGCGGCGGGGCGATAAAAGAGCCCGTGTTGGAGGCGAACGAGAACTTGACAGATACTACATGGAGCACCGTACACGATGGCGTTGCTTGAGACAGACGGGATCACGATGCGATTCGGCGGACTCGTCGCTGTCGCCGACTTCCGGGTGAGGATCGAGGAGGGCGAGCTCGTGGGACTCATCGGTCCCAACGGGTCGGGAAAGACGACCGTCTTCAATATGATTACCGGTATCTACCGGCCGACTCAGAACCGCGTACGGTTCCTCGACCGCGACATCACCGGAGAGCGCCCCGATCGCATCACCGCTCTGGGGATCGCCCGCACCTTCCAGAACATCAGGCTCCTCAACAGCCTGAGCGTTCTCGACAATGTCATGGTGGCCCACCACGTGCGGCTCCGTTCCACGCCGTGGGAGGCGATGTTCCGCCTGCCGCGGTATGTGCGGGAAGAACGGCTGATGCGCGAGGACTCGGAGCGCCTGCTCGAGCTCGTCGACCTCCACACCGTGCGCGATGCCTCTGCGGGGAGCCTCCCCTACGGCCGGCAGCGCAGGCTGGAGATCGCCCGCGCCATCGCCACCACGCCGAAGCTCCTCCTCCTCGACGAACCTGCGGCCGGCATGAACCCGCAGGAGACCAATGCGCTCATGGAGTTCATCCAGCGCATCCGCCGCGAGTTCGACCTCACCATCTTCATCATCGAGCACGACATGAAAGTCATCATGGGGATCTGCGAGCGGATCCTCGTGCTCGATTACGGCGTGACGATCGCGCAAGGAACTCCCGAGGAGATCCAGGGAGATCGGAAAGTGATCGAGGCCTATCTCGGGACGGAGTGGGCTGGGGGGGCCCGCGGTCGGGCGGAACAGGGATCCACCCCGGAGGAGAAGCACGATGCTTAAGATCGACGACCTCCACGTCCACTACGGCGGCATCCATGCCCTGCGGGGAATCGATCTCCATGTCCCTCCCAGGTCGATCGTCACGCTGATCGGTGCGAACGGAGCGGGGAAGAGCACCACGCTCCGAACGATCGGAGGGCTAGTACGCCCTACGAGAGGGAGGATTACCCTCGACGGCAAGGAGATCGTGGGGCGGCCAGCAGACGAGATCGTGAAGCTCGGACTGGCAATGGTGCCGGAGGGCCGCCGGGTCTTCCCTAACCTGACAACGCTCGACAATCTGAAGCTCGGCGCCTTCTCGCGCCGCGATCGACATGAGATCGAGCGAGATCTCGAATGGGTGTACACGCTCTTTCCGCGGCTCAGGGAGAGACGCGGTCAGTACGCCGGCACCCTATCGGGCGGAGAGCAGCAGATGCTCGCCGTGGGCCGCGGGCTGATGTCACGCCCCAAGCTCCTCATGCTCGACGAACCATCCCTCGGCCTGGCACCCGTGCTCATGGAGGAGATATTCAGTATCGTCCGGCAGATCCGGGAGGGCGGGACGACGATTCTCCTCATCGAACAGAACGCGTACGGAGCCCTCCAGCTCGCCGACTACGGGTATGTGCTCGAGACCGGTGAGATCGCCCTCGAGGGGAAAGCCCAGGATCTGCTCCAGGACGAGCGGGTCAAGTCCGCTTACCTGGGCGCGGCGTGAGGAAAGCGGGATCGCCTATCCGGGCCGCCCCACCTCTCCAGCCCACCCCTTCCGGACCAGCCCATATCCCTTTTCCCGCCGGCCGAGCCCGTACCTCCGAGGCAATCCGCATCCCCCGGGCGATCCGCATCTCTCCCGCAGTTCCCGCCAGCACGGCGCCTGGCACCGCCCCCGGCAGCTAACACCGGTCCCGGCAGCCATGACGCCCCTATTGCACAGCACCCTGATTCCCAACTCCTTGACCAACCCGCCCGGCCCCCTGCCCCTCCGCAATATGCCCCATCAACGCATCACTCTATGAGAAAGACACTTAGAGAGATCAACATGCCGAAAGAGCCCCGGATATCGGGCGGCACCCCGAAAACCGGCGTTCAGACGCCAACCGAGAGATCAAGAAAAATCCAAAAAAAGACTTGACAAGGGGCCCCGGGAGCGTTAGATTATTCAGTGTGGACTTATTTATCAGATTAGAAGAGGGAGTCCTGCTGCGGGCCACAGGTCAAAGGAACAGTCAAGACAGCGGGCTGCTGCAAGGTCGATGCTGTGGTGACCGTCGATGAGAGAGGGCAGATGGTACTGCCCAAGGAGATCAGGGAGAAAGCAGGCATCGGCGCCGGAGACAAGCTCGCTGTGGTGAGTTGCGAGAGCGACGATAAGGTCTGTTGCATCACGCTCGTGAAGGCCGAGGACTTCGGAAAATCGATCAAGGCGATGCTTGGACCGATGTTCAAGGAGATCTTCGAGTAAGGAGGAGCCGCAATGAAACAGGCTAGCACGAAGAGGTGCGGACGAACTCCTGCTCATCTCTGCCACGGGGTTCAGAAGGCACCGAATCCGGGCAGAAAGAGACATGCCCCCGGTATCGCGCATCGAGGGAGGCCGGTGCACGAGAACACCTTGCCAAGGAGTGCCGGTCTGCTCTGGATCACGACCTAGCCAGTACGTCTTCTCATGCAGGACCGCTTCGCGCCCGTACGAGGGTAGCCACGGCCACCCTCGTCTCTTTTTGTACGCCTGCCGGCGCCGCCACCCCCCCAGTGACAACGCAGTGACAGGTCCCCCGATCTGCCACCACCGGCCCCTGTTCCACCAATGAAAGCGGGGCTCCAGGGATCCTTATCTGGGGACCCCTGACCCCGCCTTTCCGCATCCGAGAACGTAGCGCTATCCACGGTCGCCCAGCGCTACCGCAACAACACCATCCGCTTCGTCTCCGTGAACTCCCCGGTCTCCAAACGGCAGAAGTAGATGCCCGAGCCAACCTCCCTCCCTCGCCCGTCGCGCCCGTCCCAGATCACTCGATGCGCTCCCGTCTCAACCGTCCCCCGCACGAGCTCCCGCACCAGCGCGCCCCGGATGTCATACACCGCCAGCGTGACGGGCCTCTGCGCGCTCAGCGAGTAGGAGATCGTCGTCGACGACCAGAACGGATTAGGACGATTCTGCGCCAGATACTCCGCACCTGACCTCAGCTCATCTTCATCGTCAGCCACTCCCACCACATCGGTCACCGTGATGTCCGTCTGTTCGGTATCGGCAAGAGCCGGGACGCCGACATCTGCGGCGACGAACGTCACCGTGTACAGACCAGCCTGCTGATATGTGGGGGTCCACTCGAAGACGCCACTCACCGAATCCAACACCGCTCCTGTCGGAAGATCGGGTGAAAAAAACCAGATACTATCACGATCAGGATCGGTCGCCTCCAGCGTGAACGTCAGATGCTGATTCTCGTCCACCGTAGTATCCGGCTGATCGATCAGGTCCGGCGGGCGGTTCACATCGCCAACCGTAATATCCGTCTGTTCCGTGTCGGCAAGGGCCGGCGCGCCAAGGTCTGCTGCGATGAACGTTACGGTATGAAGACCTGATTGAGCATACGTGGGTGTCCACTCGAAGACACCAGTCACCGCGTCCAGCGCAGCTCCCCCAGGTAGATCGGGAGCGGAGAAGACGATGCTATCACCATCCGGATCGCTCGCCTCCAGTGTGAACGTCAAATGCTGATTCTCCGCCACTGAGGTGTCGGGCTGATCTGTAAGATCAGGCGGATGGTTCCCCGCGACGAAACCGTCGGCGTCTGTTTTGATCAGGTATACATCTTCGCTGCCCGCACCGAAGGAATCGGTGTACCCAGCGATGACGTACCCACCATCGTCCGTCTGCCCCACCCAATACCCATAGTCGTGCTCTGAGCCGCCATAGGTGCGCGTCCACACCGTGTCGCCTACATCGTCAGTCTTCACCAGATACACATCTTCTAGGCCAGCGCCGAAGGATCTCGTGTACCCGGCGACAATATACCCCCCATCGGCCGTCTGCTCTGCCGAGTACCCATAATCATAGCCCGGACCGCCGTACGTGCGCGTCCACACCGTGTCGCCCGCCCCATCCGTCTTTATCAGATACACATCGTAGCCGCCCGCGCCGAACGATCTGGTGTATCCGGCGATGATGTATCCCCCATCTATCGTCTGCTCAACCGAATTGCCCTGATCCCAATCTGCGCCGCCATAGGTGCGTGTCCACACCGTGTCGCCCGCACTATCCGTCTTGATCAGATAGACATCGTCACCGCCTACCCCGAAAGAATCCGTATATCCAACGATGATATATCCGTCATCCGCAGTCCGCTCAATCGAATATCCATAATCATAGGCTGGACCGCCATAGGTGCGCCTCCACACCGTATCACCCGCGGCATCCGTCTTGACCAGATACACATCCCCGTTGCCTGCACCGTAGGAATCGGTATATCCAGCAATGATGTATCCCGAATCGGCAGTCTGCTCGACTGCGTACGCATAATCATAGCCTGAGCCCCCGTACGCGCCCGCCCACAAAGTGTCCCCCGCTCCGTCAGTCTTCATCAGAAGAGCATTCCAGCCCGCTGCGCCGAAGGACCAGGTGACTCCAGCGACGATGTATCCCGAATCGGCAGTCTGCTGAACCGAATACCCATAATCGTAGTCTACGCCGCCGTACGTGCGCGTCCACTGCGAGATGCCCAACGTGTCGGTCTTGATGAGATATATGTCGGCCTCACCGACACCGAATGACTGGGTCTGTCCGACGACAACATACCCCCCTTCCTCCGTCTGTACTACTGAACGTCCCCGATCAAGGTCGGGGCCGCCGTAGGTCCGATGGAATGAGATCTGAGCGCTCGCAGTCAGCGGGACAAGCAAGGCGAGTAAGACCATTAGCCTTCGCATGGCTGCCATCTCCTTCGGTTGTGCCTCTTTGTCACACCCGAGCACCGCACCGGGGCGATCCACCTCGTCATAGCGTCCCCGCAGGCCTTCGTATCACTACAATAGGTGCCGCTGCCCTGCTCCCCAAGAGGACCCCCCGTTATCATGCTCAGAATAGCATGTCTCGATGGAGTTGTCGAGTAATATCAGCTCGAAAAAATCACCCGCCTCATTTGCGCGCGCTTCCCGGACGCTGGTCTCACCAGTGAAAGTGGAGCCCCCAAATCCGCATTCGAGAGACCCTACCCCGCCTCCTCGTATCTGGTAGTCTAGCACAATCTCTGGTGAGGCTCCACTACCGCAGGTTCGTATCATTTGACCCCATGAGACATATCTCGTATGTTAGCTCATCGTCTAGAGTGGATCCTTTCTCATGGAAGTCATGATGGGACTGCCGGAAAAGCCTCGATCTGCTGCCCCCAGGGTCATATGATACTATCGCAGGAGTACCATCCGTCTCGTTTCGGTGAACTCGCCGACCTCGAAACGGCAGAAGTAGATGCCGGAGCTCACCTCACTACCTTGCCCGTCGCCCCCGTCCCACACCGCCTGATGTGAACCGGCGGCGACGATCCCGGAGACGAACTCCCGCACACGAGCGCCGCGGATGTCGTACACGGCCAATCTCACGCCCGCCGGAGCCGCGAGCGAATACGCGCCGCTGCCGGGCACGAGCCAGAGTCTCCCTGATTCAGATACCACATCCCGGTGTAATTGTCGAACAGTATCGGCGCAGCGAAATCGGCCGGCCGGCATCGCACCCCGCTGTTGCCGAACAATATCACCGCAACGAAATCGGCTGAGCGGAATCGCACCCCGCTACTGTCTCAATTCCGGTTCACTCTCCGGCAAGGTCCACGTTCCCTTCTCTTTGTGATAACGCCCTACAGCCAGTCTCTCCGCTCCCCCGTACAGCACATAGTCTGCATCCCACTCACTGGGACTACTCACCCTCATGCCTATTCCGATGAGATCCTCTGATCGATTTGTGACACATACGACGAAAGGCAACATTTTGTTGAAGGGATTAGGCATGCACGATATCAGAACCATCCCTTCACCCTCGTATCTCTGGCCCCCGAACTCTATGGCATTGCTTCGGAACCCGAGAGGAATCCCGATCCTGAGCTGCCTGAGAAAGACGTTGTTGTCCGTATTCCCGTAGACAAAGGCCACCTTATCTTCCCAGTTCATGTCCAGGGCTTCGGTATCGCTCACAATGTGGGA
>Ga0111224_1029_pt1 | contig 29194 bp, 20 predicted proteins | sample DeeMarSWOR152_54_FD_80388 | JGI IMG/M metagenome (GOLD analysis project Ga0111224, IMG submission 80388) | candidate division TA06 bacterium DG_24
CATTCACATCGCCACACCCAGCAAGGGCTCGACCCATCACGTCGCCGCTCTGACCATGGAGCTCCACATCCGGGAGGCTATCCATTACCTCCGCCCCGAAGTAGATGTACGCCTTGCCAGCACCCGGTCCTGCCTCGTCATTGGAGCGAGCACCGATGAGGATGTCCTGAAACCCGTCCCCGTTCAGATCGCCCGCGCCGGCCAGCGACTTCGCATAGGCCTCGTTACGCTGCTCGCCCGTGAAGACCACGTCCGGAATGGTGTCAAAGGCCGCGCCTCCCAGGTACAGGTAGCCTCGCCCGAACCCCTCCAGGGAACGTCCTGCACCTACCACCAGGTCTGCCGCTCCGTCTCCGTTGACATCACCCACGTTGGCGACGTCGTACCCGAACTCCTCGTATCCCTCGTGTCGCGTGAGCGTCAGCATCAACTCCGGCACCTCAGCTGATACCCGGCACGTGACCGCCAGCGCCAGGACCAGAGCAATCACCAACAGGACCCTGGTACTCATCATGGCTCCACCACCTTGAACTCGAAGCTGCTGCTGCTCCACACTGTGTCCGGATACGCCGCCCCCACGCGAACTGTCCACGTGTACTGCCCGGGTGGCGTGGCCCGGAGGGATGCGCTGGTTGAGCTGGACGACAACGGTGTCCTGCGCGGCGAGCGTCCGCTCAAGAGGACCCCAGATAGGGTTCCCTTCATACAGGAAGCCATCCGGCATCAACGCTCCAGACCAGACCTCGAAGGTCTGCACGCGCCAGGTCGTATTCGTCGCGCCCACCGCATAGCGAAGGCGCTCGCCCGGATGGACCTCGGGAGTGCGGGGGACTGCCCTGATCTCCACCGGCCCGTGAAAGAACGAATAAACATAGACCATCCCTGCATTCTGCAGTCGATCGACATCCACCCCACACGCGCCTATGACCAGATCAGGCAGGCTGTCACCGGTGAGATCATCAACACCGAACGCCGCAAACCCCGAGCCGAACCAGTCGTTCCATGGGCCGGGCGAGACGACAACCGCCTCCTCCACCCGATCCATCCACCCCTCGCCCGCATGGAACAGAAAACGCTCCGGATATTGCGCCCAGATACACAGGTCTCGGTACCCGTCCAGGTTGAGATCGGTCGTCGCCAGCACTCCTCCGCCCAGTCTCTGCCCCTGCGTCTGACCGGTCACGATCACATCAGGGATGTCATCGAGCATCTCACCACCGTAGTACACGTAGGCACGACCGTTAGCAATGCTATTCGGAGGGCACCACCTGGTCGCTCCTGCGATGACCTCTGCAGCACCGTCCGCGTTCAGATCGCCCATGGCAAGCCCGATGCCAAAATGGGCATTCGACCCCTCTCCCTCGAGGACAAGGTCAGCCACGTTATCGAGAGAAGGGCCACCGAAATAGAGGTACGCCCGCCCTGACAGCCAATGCGCATCACCCACCACGATGTCAGGATACCCGTCACCGTTCACATCCTCGCCAGCGCACACACCGAGGCCGAATGCGTCGTGCGATCCTCCGGGGTCCAGATACAAATCCACGAGTGTGTCCATTGGCGAGCCACCAAAATAGACATACGCCTCCCCGGTCATCCCGGGCCCGGCGTCAAACGCAGTGATGACTACGTCATCATACCCATCCACATTCACATCCCCACAACCAGCTCCACATCCGGCAGGCTGTCCACAACAGGGCCGCCGAAGTAGATATACGCCTTCCCGCCCATGTTGTTGGCAGGAGCCCCGATGATGATGTCGGAGTACCCGTCTCCATTCAGATCGCCTGCTCCAGCAAGCGCGCTCGCATAATATTCGTTCCATTCCTCGCTCACAAAGACAACATCTGCCAGCGTATCGAACGCTGCCCCCCCAAAGTACAGGTATCCGCGCCCGAACCCGTTATAAATCGGGCGAAGAGCACCCACCAACAGGTCCGGGTCTCCGTCTCCGTTCATATCTCCCACGTTCGCAACCCGGTACCCGTATTCCTCTCCATAGATCGCATTGGTCAGCGTCAGCATCAACTCCGGCACCTCAGCCCTGATGGCGGAGCCAACTGCCACCAGGAACACCAGGCCTGAAATGTAGACGACATTGTGAATCCTCATCACTTCACCTGCCCTCGGGATGGGCGATGTTCATGCTGCAAAAAACAAAAGAACGACCACTCAGCTGTGACGCTCGGTGTCGCTCTCGAATAGCCTGCCTTTGAGCTGTTTCAGTGCCAAACCGCTCCCGAGGCCACCGGGCGCCCTCTGCCAGCCCCTGGCCGGCAGAAATCTCGGGAACTCAACGCCTACCGTGAGAGTCTACACCCATTCGGCAAATGTGTCAAGAAGATAAAGACCTGAGACGCTCTACCAGGCACATCGATCGCCTCAGCTCTACCCAGTACTCAGCGTCCTTTCACCTGATTCTTTGGGTCTCGCGCAACCGAGCCCGGATCTCGACGGAAACACCCACTTCATCCGCAATCGTGAGCTGCACCGGCCGGGTCCGGTCAGCACGAGCGCACTCCGCTCTATTCCAGCGCACCGATCGCCTCCTCCACCGCTCGGAGGACCTCACCGGACTTGACGGCCTCGGTGAGCGCATTGATATCGTCGAAGAGCGGGCGATCCTCATCGACATGATCGACGTGCGAGCGCACAACATCGTATGCCGCCTGCACGCCTCTCCCGGGCCTGAGCGGCTTCCTGAAGTCGAGTGCCTGAGCACCTGCCATCAGCTCGATAGCCAGGACTGCGTTGGCGTTCTCCAGTATCTGTCTCGTCTTGAGCGCGGTCGTCATCCCCATGCTGACGAAATCCTCCTGGTCGGCTGCTGCGGGGATCGAACCTGTGGCCGCAGGATGGCTGAGTATCCGGTTCTCGCAGACGAGCATCCCGGCGGTATACTGCGTCAGCATGAGCCCGGCGAACATGCCTGCCCCTTTGGTGAGGAAAGCGGGGAGTCCCATGCTCAGGTGCGGGTTCATGAGCCGGTTCGTGCGCCGTTCCGATAGCGTGGCAATGGTCGTCACCGCGGTACCCAGCATCTCGAGCGCGAACGCGAGCGGCGTCCCCTGGAAATTGGCGCCGGTGATACATATCCCGCCCTCATCAGGGAAGAAGAGCGGGTTGTCGCCCACGCCGTTGAGCTCGATCTCGAACATCCGACGCGAGAACTCGTAGGAGTCGCGCGCCGCACCCACGACCTGCGGCGTGCTCCTCAGACTGTAGGCATCCTGCACCTTCTTGCCCGTCTGTGTGAGGAAATCGCCCCCGTCGACGACCTTCCTGATATTCCTCGCGGAGACGACAGCGCCGGGATAGCCGCGCGCTGTGTGGAGACGTTCATCGTATGCGAGCATGTTCGCATTGAGCGCATCGAGGGTCACACCGGCAGTGATCTCCGAGGTCTTCACCCAGCGCATGGCGTCGCAGAGCTGGAGGGATCCCATCCCGGCGATCATGTTCGAACCATTGATAGTGGCCAGCCCATCGCGAGCCTCGTACACGATCGTAGGGATCCCCGCCCTCTCCATCGCCTCCTTCCCGCTCAATCGCTCGCCCTTGTACAATGCCTCTCCTTCTCCCATCGGCACGAGGGCCATCTGCGCCATAGGGGAAAGGTCACCGCACGCACCCACCGAACCCTTCTCGCAGACAACCGGCGTCACTCCGCGATTGAGCATCTGGACGAGTGTCTCGACGACAACCGGCCGCAACCCCGAACGGCCTTTGCACAGGACGTTTATTCTGCTCGCGATCGCCGCCCGCACTACATCCACCGGGAGAGGCTTCCCACACCCGGCAGCATGACTGTAGATGAGGTACTTCTGGAACATCTTGGTCTGCTCAGGCGTCAGGACTACCTCAGACAGCTCTCCGATGCCGGTCGTCACGCCGTACATTATCTCGCGCGCCTCGACCTTTCTATCGACGATCTCGCGGCACGCCTGAATATCCTCCATGACGGCATCAGGAATGGTCACCGTCTCGTTGTGTCGGGCAACCCGCTCCACATCCTCGATAGTGAGGTTCTTCCCGTCGAGAGTCACTGGCATATCTCATCCTCCATTTCACGTATGTGCCAGCCGGCCGCAGCCGGTCCATCTCCCTGGATTGCTCCAGTCAGAACTCGTTTCGAAAGGCCACGCTCCTCTCACGTGCAGGCCACACGCGGGTCAGATGCGCGGCACGCGCTGGTCATGTGCGAATCACACGCCCGTCACGAACGGATCACACGCGGGTCACGTCTAGGTCACACGCCCGTCACGTACGGGTCACACGCCCCTCACATGCGGGTCACACGCGGGGGCCGGCGTTCAAATGTTCTTGCACTTTCGCACCTCAGAACCTGCATGTCAAGGTCAAAAGAGACGTCCACCATTGAGAACGGTGAGACACGGCTCCAGGATGCTCCACGCTCACCGTTGAAGGAATCACTGACGCTTCGCCTTCGGGCATCTTCCCCGCGCCGGGAGATAATCCTCGACAGCCGAATCTTCGCCATAGAAAGGGAGCCACCACCTCAGCAAATCTCTCTGCATTCCCGTGTTCCTCACACCAAGTAACTGCTGCCTCTGAGGTGAATCTGAGATCTGCTGAGTAGAATTGTGAAATTCTCGTTGGAGTCTGTTCCAGGCCACGTCAGAAGACCAAGGATCGGCACCCATCCCCTCCAGGAACGCCAGCCTCACATTGTGAACCACAGCTGCTCTATGCTATCAGGAGCCTTTCAGCATGTGGATAACGTCTCATGCCTCCGGGTAGATCCGCTTGAGGACGTAATCAATCACTTCGTAGGCGTCCCGTGCGATGCGCTCTCGTTCCTCTCTATCGATTTCTTCGAGAAAGTCGGCGACTGCCACTGGGCCAACCGCATCATGAGCTGAGAATTTGTCACTGATCTTCGACAATCCCTCCCTGATGAGTCTGTTACTGGACCTCGGAATGACCGCCTCAGCCACATCATCTGGGCCGGTTCCGTACTCACGACAGAGCATGTAGATGTCGTATGCATCTTTCTCGCTGCTTCGGTCGAAGAATGCGAAGCCTTTCATGGCCAGTACCGCTCCCACATCAGCTACCTTAATCTCGGCCTCATTCCATGCACCATTTGGCAGACGGTCTCGCAACGTGATTGCCTGATTCATGTCAAAGACGAGGTCACTGCCACGACACTTCCGCGCGAGCAGATCCTGTACCCTTTGATGCCTCCTGTTCTTTCCCGTGCCACCGTATTCGGGCGCGAGAAAATCCACTTGCACAACGTGCTCTCGTCCCTCCGTGCCAGTGAAAGTCCGAAGAAAGCTCGAGGGAATGACATTTCCTTTGACGTCCCTTCTCGGCTCGAAGCCTCGTTCCTGAAGGGTGCTTAGAATACTCTGATAGGCATCTGCGGGAATGGCGTTGGAGTCGAGGGCTATGTCCACGTCGAGGCTTCCACAGTGGTTCGTCTCGCGATGTCTCTGGAGGAGAAAGTAGGGGGCCCAACCACCGACCAGAACCATGTGATCCCTGTAAGCGCCCAGGCATGACGCGATCTCCAGAATGACAGACCGGCATGCCCCTACCTCGTCCATGGTGTAGTCACTCTGTACAGGCATTGTGCACTCCTAGAAACCGATGCGCTGGTATCTCAGAAACTCGGCCTGTTCTGCTCCTCGTCCTCTGTAGCTATACAGATCCAGGTATAGTTGTATATCGCTGACGACTGAGGCTCCGTGAGGACGCTGGACGGCGTAGTAGATTCCATCGTCGTACGGACGCAACAGATGGACGTTCGCTCCTGTATCCACATCCTTGAACCCGCAAGCCGCTGCAACCTCAAACACATCAGTATCGACATACAGAGCGACGCGCGCCTGCCTAACGAATGGAGCCACTCTCCTTGCTCCTGAGAATAGGGTGAAAGCATATCTCAAGTGTTGGCGATCAAGCCACTTCCGGACTGACTCCTCAATCTGTTCGGGGCGCTCCATGGAGTAGAAATCCGCAATAACATTGTTGCGAAACGTGTAGTTCTCGCGCCAGCGATCGAGAAGTGCGGAGGGATTGGCCAGCTTCAACCTGCGTGACTGATCTAGCGTCAACAGCTCATAATCGATCAGCTTCCTCTTCACATTATACGTCTGCCCGAGACTCACCCTGGCCTCCTCGGCGAGTTCTGTGACACGCCACATCCGGGTCGGATTACAGAGCAGCACACGCAAAATGCGACTCGCCTTAGGAAAGAAGAGGCTTTTGATTTGGCGAGTGCTCGGCAACGGGTTTGGACCTGTCCGCCGTTCGACATAGACATTGTTCACCGAAATGAGACAGTTCCCAGCTAGATCTACATACCCTATGCCCGCATCTGTCAGGATACTAGCGCCCTCATCACTGATGAAACGCGCAACCACAAGCCCGTACGCCGCCTTCGGATGGGCCCCCTTCACCCAGCGACGCATCAGCTCAGCGGCACTCCGCAGGTATCTCGGCTGTCCTAGCGGGACTATTTGCGCCAGGATTGTGACAGGCTTCCCGCCCGCCACCATGTCCCAAATCATATCCGGCCCCGCTCTCCCGGATGGCCTGAGCTTCGGCTCAGCGATCGCGGAGATCGAAGGAACAGTGCTAATGAGCCTCTGTAGAACATCCAAGCTGCGCCTGAGTAATTCGTTGTTTTTCATGACCGTTTCACCCTTCTGCTAATTTTCAGCGTCTGTTGAAAATATATGCTAGAGTGAAACCCGTGTCAAGTCAATTCTCTCCGAAGGTGGGATCCTGGCTCAGTTCGGGGCCCCCGACCGCTCGGCCCCCGCCGCTCCAGGAATCTCGGGATCTGAGGAGGTACTGCCAGGAGACCATTGCCTGCACTGCACCAACAAGAATTCGGTTGCCTCGAGAAAGCGCTAAGGGTATATTGACCGACAGATATCCAACCACTAGGCAGCATCAGAGTCGCAGCTTGGTGAGTGACGACAAAATGACAGAGGAACACCCGGAGACGATAATGGAGAACCAACCCGACCAAGAAGGAGATACCAGAGGCCGTCCCACGCCGATGGCCGACGCCGTGCGCCGGGCGTACCGCGCCGGCGAGGAGGACGAGGCCCTGGAGCCCATCGTCCTCGTCGACCGACACAGGACCCCGGTGGGGCGGATCGGACATGGAGATTCCGTCATCTTCTACGATCTCCGCGGCGAACGCGAGGTCGAACTGACGCAGAGTCTGACGGAGCCCCGTTTTGATCTCTTCCCTGTTGAGCCCGATCTGGGACTGAGATTCGTGACGATGATCGGATACGATCCGAAGCTGGCGGTACGCGTCGCCTTTCCGCCTGTGGGAGAGATCGAGAAGACTATGAGCGACGTGCTGGCAGCTAATGGCCTCCGCCAGATCAAAATCTGTGAGTCGGAGAAGGCGATCCACGTCAGCTATTTCCTCAATGGCAGGTGCCAGGATCCAGTGCCGGGAGAGGAGCGCATCATCATCCCGTCACCCAGGGACGTCGGCACCTATGACGAGAAGCCGGAGATGAGCGCGGCTGACGTGCGGGCGGCTGTCGTGGAGAAACTCGCCGATCCCGCCTACGACGTCATCATCGCTAACTTCGCCAACGTGGATGTCGTCGGACACATCGAGAATACTGCTGCGATCAAGGAAGCGGTCGAGACCGTCGACAGCCAGCTCGGGGTAGTGGTCGAGGCGGCCCTGGCGACCGGCGTGACGACCATCGTCACGTCAGATCACGGCACGGTCGAGAGGTGGCTCTATCCGGAAGGTGCTGTCGACACCGGCCACACGACAAGCCCGGTCCCGTTCATCTGCATAGATCCCGCGATCCCTGGTGGAGGCGAGGTGAGGTGCCGGACGGACGGGGAGCTTACTGACATTGCACCTACGATTCTCGAACTCCTCGGCCTCGCGAAACCCGACGTAATGACAGGACGCATGCTCCTTGTGGGGTCGGTCAATCGACCACCCGATACGAGGCGGCGCATCCTGCTCGTCATCCTCGACGGATGGGGCGTGGGCGACGGATCGAAGGGAGATCTCATCGCGCAGGCTGACACGCCGGTCATGGATGGGCTCACGTCCACCTACCCGGCCACAACACTCCAGGCAGCGGGGGTGGCCGTCGGCCTGCCCGATGGAACGGTCGGGAATTCTGAGGCCGGCCACATGCACATCGGCGCGGGCAGGCGGATCTATTCAGATCGTGTCCGGGTCGACAGAGCAATCGAGGATGGCTCGTTCTTCCGGAACGAGGCCTTTCTCTGGGCGATGGACGAGGCGAAGCGGGGTGGCAGGCCCCTCCACCTGCTCGGAATCGTCTCCTTCTTCAGCTCACACGGTTCAGTCGATCATCTGCTGGCCCTCCTCGACTTGGCCAAACGGAACGGCCCTGATGAGGTATACATCCATGCGATGCTGGGCCGCCGCGGGGAACGTCCTGAGAGCGGGGCCCGGTACATCGAGAAGGTTGAGCGCGAGGCCCAGCGAATCGGAACGGGGATGGTGGTATCGGTAATCGGGAGGTTCTGGGCGCTCGACCGCGAAGAGAACTGGGACCGGATCGAAAAGACATACCGCACGTTCGTGTACGGCGACGGGACCCCGGTGTCGGCGGGCCCCGGCCCGGAGTAGCTCGCACGTCGTTCCCGGGCATCGGGAACGTGACGCGAGGAATCCCTTTCCCTGCCCCCGGACCCTCCGGCTGGTTCATCGAGGCTCCTCGACCGTACTGTCATCGGGCCCGGCACCGCACTCTCATCGGGCCCTGCACCGTACCGTCACCGGGCCCTGCACCGCACTCTCATCGCGCCCTGCACCGCAGTCTCATTGGGCCCTACACCGCACTGTCATCGGGCCACAACGGGCTCGACAGCGGCGACCAAGCCACGATAACAGGGACTCGATGAACCGTAGAGAGGGAAGACTCTCCATGAAGGCTATGATCCTTGAACAGCCACGGCCCATCGGCGAGCATCCGCTCCAGCTCGTCGATCTTCCAGCGCCCGAACCGGGCGTCGGCGAGGTGCAGGTACGCGTGCACGTCTGCGGCATCTGTCATACGGACCTCCATACTGTCGAGGGCGAACTGCCTCTGCTCGGACGGCCGCTCGTCATCGGGCACCAGGTTGTCGGCACTGTCGAGAAGAGAGGGAAGGGGACGACCCGGTTCAGCGAGGGAGATCGGGTGGGACTTGCCTGGCTCGCCTCCACATGCGGCAAGTGCCGATTCTGTCTGTCGGGCAGGGAGAATCTCTGCCCGGATGCGAGATTCACGGGGTACGATGTGGACGGCGGGTATGCCGAGTATACCGTAGCGAAGGAGGCATTTGCCTATCGGCTGCCAGATGGTTTCGCCGACGAGCAGGCAGCGCCTCTCCTCTGTGCCGGAATCATCGGATTCAGGGCGCTTCGCCTCTCTGAGATTCAGCCCGGCAGCCGGCTCGGCCTGTACGGGTTCGGTGCCTCAGCTCATGTCGCGATCCAGGTGGCCGTTCACTGGAGATGCGAGGTCTATGTCTTCACGCGCAGCCCCGCTCACCAGGACCTGGCACGCTCCCTGGGGGCCACATGGGTGGGCCGAGCCGAGATGACGCCGCCCGAAAAACTCGACAGCGCCATCATCTTCGCGCCTGCAGGAGAACTGGTGCTCGATGCGCTCCGCGTTCTCGAGAGAGGAGGTACTCTCGCCCTCGCCGGGATCTACTCGACCCCCGTCCCCGCTCTCAACTATACCGAACATCTATATTATGAGCGGACGGTGCGGAGCGTTACGGCTGCGACGAGGCAGGACGGCGAGGAACTGCTGCGGCTGGCAGGCGAGATACCGATCGAAACGGAAATCGAGCGCTTCCCCCTTCATGATGCCAATCGAGCGCTCGAATTGCTGAAGGCGAGCAGGATCAACGGCGCAGGCGTGCTCACCATCCCCTGAGAATCCCCTGAACATCCCGTAAGAATCCCGGCCAAACGGATGAATCGACTCCCAGCCGGCCAGGCCGTCTCCGCCGCCTATGGTTCCGTCCCTTCCTCCACCGGGATCTCCCCCTTGCTCACCCCCGATCTACCGTAGGTAATCCTCATCACCTGAGTCGCGGTCTCCTCGATCGACTTGTGACTGACATCGACGACAGGCCACTCCTGTTTGGCGAAGAGCTGTTCCGCAAGCCGCAGTTCTTCTCTGATGGCCGCGGGATCGGTATACTGGATGAACTGCGACCGGTCGAGGTACTGGACACGCACGGACCGGAGTGTTGTCAGTCTGTCCGCCGTGATGGTCATCCCGACTACTTTCTTACTGTCGACCTCGAACAGCTCCCGGGGCGGCTTGATCCCGAGGATTATCGGAATATTCGCCACCTTCCAGCCGCGGTAGGCCAGGTAAATGGCCACCGGCGTCTTTGATGTCCGGGAGACACCGACAAGGATGATCTCTGCTTTGTCGAGTCCGGCCGGGTCGCCGCCGTCGTCGTGCTTGACGGTATAGTCGACGGCCTCGATCCTCCTGAAATACTCCTCATCGAGCTGACGGAAGATGCCCGGTTTCGCCATCGGCGACAGCTCGAGAAGATCGGACAATCTGGTCAGGATCGGGCCGAAGACATCAACGGTAGGTACGCCGTTCTTCATCCCGTCCTCGGTCACCTTCCTCCGCAGTTTCGGCGACACCATGGTGTAAATGATGATGCCGTCCAATTTCGCGGCATCGTCGACCAGCTCCTCGACCTGCTGAGATGTCCTCACATTGGGAATTCGACGGAGCTCGACTTTCGTCGGTTCGAACTGCTTGAGGGCGGCCTTGACTACCGTCTCGATCGTCGCGCCCGTGCCATCGGACACGGCGAAGACGTGCCTCATCCTTACGCTCTTCCGATTATCTTTCTCCTTCATTCCGTTCATATCCTCCACCTCCCCCGCCTACCCTGGCTCCGGCTCACTTCTCCTCTTGCTCCTTGATGGCGGCCTGGGCCGCTGCCAGGCGGGCAATGGGGACCCGAAATGGCGAGCAACTCACATAATCAAGACCAACTCGATGACAGAACTCGATGCTCGAGGGATCACCCCCGTGCTCGCCGCAGATTCCGAGTTTGAGATCGGGTCGCGCCTCGCGCCCGAGGCGGCAGGCCATTTCAACGAGTTTGCCGATCCCATCGCGATCGAGCTCCTGAAACGGATCGACCGGCAGGATCTCCTTGCGCAGGTAGTCGGGAAGGAAGCTCCCTATATCGTCGCGGCTGAACCCGAAGCCCATCTGCGTCAGATCATTGGTGCCGAAGCTAAAAAACTCTGCCCGCGCAGCGATCTCACCGGCTGTCAGCGCTGCGCGCGGCACCTCTATCATCGTACCGAGGAGGTACTCGAGCTCAACGCCCGAGCTCTTCATCATCTCGTCCGCCACCTCCCGTATCACACGTTCGAGATGGACGAACTCGTTGACGTGCCCTACGAGCGGGACCATGATCTCGGGTCTCACATCGATTCCTCGGCGCTTCACGTTGATCGCCGCCCCGATGATGGCGCGGGTCTGCATCTCACAGATCTCAGGAAAGGTGATGCAGAGCCGGCAGCCGCGATGCCCGAGCATGGGATTGAGTTCACGGAGCGATTCGACCTTTTCTTTGAGATCCTCCACCGTCACCCCGAGAACCTGCGACACCTCCCCCATCTCCTCTCTCAGGTGCGGGAGGAACTCGTGGAGGGGAGGATCGAGCAGCCTGATGGTCACGGGCAACCCATCCATCACCTCGAAGATGCCCTCGAAATCAGCCTGCTGCAGGGGGAGGAGCTGGTCGAGGGCAGTCCGGCGCTGCCGTTCCGTGGGCGCCAGTATCATCCGTCGAAACGCGACGATGCGATCTCCCTCGAAGAACATGTGTTCGGTGCGGCAGAGGCCGATCCCTTCGGCCCCGAACTCACGCGCCTGCTTGGTGTCCTTGACCGTCTCCGCATTCGCCCTTACCCTGAGCCGGCGATGCCTGTCGGCGATCCCGAGCAGACGGATGAAGCTCTCATCGAATCCTGCCTCAACGAGGGGCAGCTCGCCCAGAACGACCTCGCCCTTCTCGCCAACGGCCAGTGTCAGGAAGTCCCCTTCCTTGATTCTCGCCTCTCCGATTTTGACGGTCCGACTATCTAGGTTGATGTGGATAGCGCTGCACCCGACGATACAGGGCTTCCCCATCCCCCGGGCAACGAGCGCCGCATGGCTAGTCATCCCGCCGAGCGCGGTGAGGATCCCCTGAGCCGCGTTCATCCCTCCGATGTCCTCCGGGGTCGTCTCGTTCCTCACGAGAATCACCTTCTTGCCCCCGCTCGCCCATCTCTCGGCGGTCTCCGCGTCGAGTACTGCCTGGCCGACCGCGGCCCCGGGAGCCGCCGGGAGCCCGACCGCGGCGACGCTATACGACGTGGCGGGGTCGATCCGGGGATGGAGGAGCTGATCGATGAAGGTCGTCTCGATCCGGGAGAGCGCGGTCTTCTCGTCGATCATGCCCTTGTCGAGATAGTCGAGGGCGATCTTCACGGCAGCCAGTGCCGTCCTCTTGCCGCTCCGCGTCTGGAGAATGTACAGCTTCCCTTCCTCGATAGTGAACTCGAGATCCTGCATGTCGGCGAAGTGGCGGTCGAGTTTCAGTCTTATCTGTTCGAGCTCCTTGTACACCTCCGGCATCAGTTCCTCGAGTGTCTGCTGGTCGTCGTGGATCCTGTTGATGTCGTTGAGCGGCTGAGGAGTGCGTATGCCGGCGACGACATCCTCCCCCTGAGCATTCATCAGATACTCGCCGTAGAAGACATCCTCGCCCGTCGCGGGGTGACGGGTGAACGCGACGCCGGTCCCCGATCGTTCGGCCATGTTACCGAAGACCATCATCTGGACGTTGACTGCAGTGCACAGGTCATCAGGAATGTTGTTGAGCTTGCGGTAGGTCACCGCACGTTGGTTATCCCAGGAGTCGAAGACGGCACGGATCGTCTGCTCCAGCTGGAAGGCAGGATCCTCGGGAAACTCCTCGCCGATCTTCTCCCGGTATTTCTCCCTGTACCGTCGAATCAGTTCCTCGAGGTGCTCGGCAGTGAGATCGATATCCCTCTCCGCCCCGACCTCGCGACGAAGCTGCAGGAGAATAGACTCGAAGGCGTCGTGCGCGATCCCCATGACGACGTTGCCGAACATCTGAATGAGGCGCCGGTACGAATCGTACACAAACCGGCCATCTCTGCCGCCGTCCATCATCGCCTCGACCGTCTTCGACGAGAGACCGAGGTTGAGCACCGTATCCATCATTCCCGGCATGGAGATGGGCGCGCCCGATCGTACCGAGAGAAGGAGTGGCTTCTCTATCCCACCGAACGCTCGACCCGTCACCTCCTCAATCATCCTCGTCTTCTCCCTCACCTCGTCCATCACGCCCTCCGGGAAGGTGCCGAGCATCCGGTACTCGCTGCACGCCTGGCAGGTGATCGTGAATCCCGGCGGCACGGGGATGCCTATCTTCGCCATTTCGGCCAGATTCGCGCCCTTTCCGCCCAGGCTCATCTTCATCGAGGCATCACCCTCTGTCTTGTCTCCTCCGAAGAAATAGACATACTTACTGGCCATCATTGACTCCCTTATCCGCTACAGCGCGAGACCGCGGGCCAACGTTCGACCGCATGTTGAGAGAATTGCACAACGAATCCACACAGGCTACATTAACGGAATCGACGGACGTTGTCAAGGAACCTCCACCACGCCCGCCCCCCCTTGACAATCGCCGGAAAAAGAGGATATGGTTGCCCGAGTAGATAGAAGTGCGGCGTAGTCTCCGTCTCAGGTGTGCCGGGGAATCCACGTGGGGCAGATCATGCACAGGATATGGCAGAGACGTTCTACATCCCGCGCACGCTGAGACATCCGTGTTGAGGACGCACGCCGGAGTCAATTGTGACGAGGGGGTTGATTGTGGGAGAGGAGTTCGAACATCCGAAGCTGAGACCTGTCGAGGTCGTTCAGGCGGTGCTCGACGGACAGCCGGCAGCTGCCCTTATCGATCCTCTGCGGATCGCTGATGCACCGCTGGCGATCTCCAAGGAGGTGGCGTTCCTTCTCCAGTTCATGGATGGGAGACACTCACTCCGGGATATTCAGGTGGAGTACACGCGAAGGATGGGAACTCTCCTTTTCACCGATCAGCTCGAGCGTCTCCTGGCGAAGCTCGATCACGCGTACTTCCTCGACAGTCCCCGCTTCCACGAGAGACGAAGAGAGCTGCAGGAGGAGTTCAGCCGCTCCGCCGTGAGAGCACCGACGCTCGCCGGTACCGCGTATCCTGCCGACGCCGAGCCCCTCCGCCGACAACTCGGCTCCTACTTCGCGGAGGCCAGAGCCTCCGCGGAGGTGAGAGCGCCGACCGATAGCCGAAGCTCACCCGACCGGAGAGTCGATAACGTTGATGCGAGAACTCGGCCGAGGCCGAAAGGAATCCTCGCACCACACATCGACCTCAGCCACGGCGGCACCACCTACGCACGGGCCTATGCTGAACTCGCGGGCCACGAACCGCCTGCGCTCTGCGTCATACTGGGCACCGGTCACTTCGGCGTTGAGAACCTTTTCACGGCGACGAAAAAAGCATTCCAGACACCGCTCGGCACGGCACAGGCAGACTCCGCGTTCGTCGAGGAACTCGACACCCGGTGGGAGCGCGACCTCTTCGCCGACGAGTTCGTCCACCGGACAGAACATAGCATCGAACTCCAGGTCCTGTTCATTCAGCATCTGTGGAGCGGTCTGCAGTGTCCACTGATCGCGCCCATTCTCTGCGCGTTCTCCCACACGTCTGCGAACAGTACGGCCGAGCAGTCCGAGGCGGCGGCGATCAACGAATTCGCCGATGCATTGAAGTCTGCGGCCGAGGCGCAAGGAAAGACCGTCCTGTTCATCGCCAGCGCCGACCTCGCTCACATCGGACCGCGGTACGGCGATCCACAGCCTCCTGACCTCGCGGACCTGGGCCATATCAGAGAACGGGACCGCGAGTTTCTGACGCTTGCGGAGAGGCTCGATCGACACGGCTGCCTCGCCCACATCGCCCGCGACGACAACCGCCGCCGCATCTGCGGCTTCGCCCCGATCTACACTATGCTCGGAGCCATGAACGCCTCCAGAGGAGAACTCCTCGGCTACGACAAAGCCGACGTGGACGGAGCCGGCTCCTGGGTCACCTTCGCCAGCATGCTCTTCCGCTAACAAACCCCGGGGACGTTCCTCGCAACCTTCTGAACCTACCAACGTCCCCGAATTTTTCGATTGACCGCGGGTGGGGAGGTGCGGTAAACTTAGTGTAGAGGCCTGTTGAGGGGCATCGGTACAGAGGGATGTGACTCAGTTTGCTGACATAGGGATGAAGGGAGCAGGTATGGGTATCCGCACTCGTTTGATGGCGTGCATAGGTGTCGCGGCCGTGCTGTTGACGCTCGTGCCGGCAGTTGTGCGTCCGGCGAGCCACGACGAGTGGTCGAGGGGCGTCATGATCGAGGATTTCGAGGACGGAGAGGTGACGCTCTATAGCTACAGCGCCGAACAGGATAAGGATCCCGACGCCTGGGAGGTGACGGACGAGCTGGCCTACGAGTCGGTCTACTCCCTGGTGCTGTGGGGGAATACGTGGAAGGCCGAGGATATCGAGCCGAGGCAGGTTACACGCAGTACGGTTTGGCAGGTGGCGGTCTACATCCACTCGGTGGGCGAGATCCAGGCATTCGGCCTCTCGGACGGGACGAATGAGCTCTTCTATACGTTCGCCGGGACGCAGCTCCCGACCTCCTCGGAGTGGCGGCTCGTGTACCAGGGGGTGGCTCCGCTCGAAGAGTGGCGCCTCTATCTCCTTCCGGTCGGAGATGATTGGTACGAAACCTATGGATACGAGCCGGAGATCACCTCGATCTACTATATCAATGACGACGACGATAATCCTGTCGATGGGATCACCTTCTTCGATGAAGTCTGGGACGTGACCGAGGATCAGCCGATCGAGCCGCTTGTCCGCATCCGCCGGGATCCGCAGTCGATGCTCGACTCATTCTACTCCTTCCATGCCGGCGTGCTCGACCCGGACAGTCCACACCACTCGTTCTTTTGGGAGTTCGGCGACGGAGATACGGCAAGCGGGGCCTGGACAAGCCACTCATTCCCGCCGCTGCCCCACACGGTCGGGGTCGCCGCCACGGACGAGTCCGACCGCGTCGGCCACCATGCCGTTCTCGTCGACTGCGGCCCGGATACAGGCGAGGTGACCGTCAACTTCGTCGGCGATGTTATGATGGCGCGGCGGTACGAACAGCAAGGGGGTATCATCCCCACGTACGGCGTGGAGTACATCTTCCAATTCACCCTCGACGTCTTCGGCAATGCCGCGGACGTGAGCGTCTGCAATCTCGAATGTCCGCTCACCGACGAAGGCGAGCCGCACCCCACCAAGCAATACATCTTCCGCGGAAAACCGAAGTATGTGGCAGGTCTCGAGTTCGCGGGGATCGACGTCGTCGCCCTGGGGAACAATCACATCTACGACTATCTCGACCGCGGGCTGGAGGAGACGACCGAGGTACTCGACAGTGTCGGGATCCGCCACTCAGGAGCGGGGATGGACCTGTACGAGTCTCTCCAGCCGACGTTCTTCTCCCACGACGGGATCCGTTTCGCCTTCCTCTCGTTCTGCGATCGCACCGGCATCGATTACAATGAGCAGCCGTTCTTCTACGCCGGGTACTCGAAACCGGGGTTCGGCCGCTCCACCCACCAGTATATGGCAGAGGCCATCCCCAGGGCCGGCGAGGTGGCAGACTTCGTCGTCGTCCAGATCCACGCAGGACGCGAATACCAGTTCGTGCCCGAACGGGATCATGCCTCCGGGGAGCGCACGCCATTCTGGCACCCGGCGTTTCTGCCCGGCATGGCAAAGGAACTGTCAGACTACCGCCCCATGGATGCCTGGACCGCGTACGAGAATCATGTCCGCTTCCCCTCCGCGCCCGATTCGAGTGTCATCGAGCTGAAGCATATGGCCGTCGACCTGGGGGCGGATCTCGTCATATGCCACCACCCTCACGTCCTCCAGGGATTCGAGATCTACGAGGGGAAGGTCATCGCCCACAGTCTGGGTAATTTCGCGTTCGATCAGGAGTATTTCGAGACATTCCCCACACTCGTCCTCACATTCACTATCGACCGAAACGGGGTCAGAAACAGCTCCTTCGTCCCTGTCTTCATCGATGATTACATCCCCACGCCTGCTACAGGGAGCCTGGCCGCAAACATCATCCGCCGCATGGCCGACCTGTCCCGGGACCTGGGTGCTATCATCGTGGCCAACGAAGAGTTGACCGGTGCGGCCATCGCCCTCGACACCACCGCGATCGCCGAATCGCACTCCCCGGCCGAGGGCGCAGTCCCGCTCTTCCCTGCAGTAGCTGATACGCTCGTATCCCACCCGTGGGCCCTGACCGGCGCAGGTGATCTCTCGAGCATCGATTCGCTCGAGACCCTCATACCCGCGGCCGATCTGGAATTGAGAGTGGGGAAGGAGGTGGTCTGGTTCGGGGACTTCGAGCTGGAGGGCGCCACCATCTGGCACCTGAACAGCGAGGACGAATGGCTCGACTCGACCGTCTCCCACCACGGCCTCCGCTCGCTCGTCCTGAGGAGACCATGGGATGCAGGGGACAACGTCATCACCTATATGGAGAGCCGGCCGCCGATCGACTCAGATCGCGAGTACACGCTCTCCGGCTGGCTCAAGACCGACAACGCAAGCGATGCCTCGTATATGGCTCTGTTCTACCGACAGCGCTTCGGCGGGGATCCGATCAAGATAGAGCTCGGGTGCGAGCCCGTGACGGGCACGCAGGAGTGGACCTTCTACACGCGGGACCTCCCCGCGCCGGAGGAGGCCGGATGGGTGAACATCCTGTGCAGTAACGACAAGCCTGAGGCCGACACCGGGTATGCCTGGTTCGATGAACTAACGTTCGTCGAGTGGTCGGACTGGATGCCTGCTGATCTCCCCGTGGAGTTCGACTATCCCAACAACCTTACCCACGTCCAGTTCAGGACGACGACACCGATCGACTCGGTGTACATCGACGCCACCCTCACCTCCCTCTCTCTCGTAGAGTCGGAGTTCGCCCTCTCCCCTCCCCAATCGAGAGAATAGCGGCGGTCGCTGCCGCCGGGACGGCGCCTACAGGATCGACATGTAGCGCTCAATCTCGTACGAGTGAACGCGGCTGCGGTAGTTCTGCCACTCGATCCTCTTGTTCGCGAGGAACTTCTCAAAGACGTGCTCACCCAACGTCTTTCGCACGAGCTCGCTCTTCTCGGCGACAGAGATCGCCTCGTGGAGATCTTCCGGCAGAGTGCTGATTCCCCGCTCTGCCCGCTCGCGCTCCCCCATCAGGTATACATTCTCCTCCGTGGGCTCGACCGGCTCGTACTCGTTGATCACACCCTCGAGGCCGGCCGCGAGCATAACGGCGAATGCCAGGTAGGGATTGCAGGCCGCATCCGGGGCACGGTATTCCACCCGTGTGCTCCTCTCCTTCCCCGGTTTGTAGGCGGGGACCCTGATCAGATCCGACCGGTTGCGCAGCGCCCAGGTCAGATAGATGGGAGCTTCGAACCCGGGAACGAGACGCTTGTATGAGTTGACCCACTGGTTGGTGACGAGCGTGAACTCCCGGGCGTGCCTGAGCAGTCCGGCAATGTACTGCCTGGCGATGGACGACAAGTGATACTTGTCATCGGGATCGAAGAACGCGTTCCGTTCGCCGACAAAGAGCGACTGGTGGGTATGCATTCCGCTCCCGTTCTCGCCGAAGAGCGGCTTGGGCATGAACGTAGCGTGGATTCCATGACGCGTGGCGACTTCGCGCACGATCATGCGGTAGGTCATGGCGTTGTCCGCCATCGTCAACGCATCAGTAAACCGTAGATCGACCTCCTGCTGGCTCGGCGCTACCTCGTGGTGGGCGTACTCGACACCTATCCCCATCGCCTCGAGCGTGAGCACTGTCTCACGACGCATCTGATCGGCAACATCCTGGGGAACAAGGTCGAAGTACCCCCCTTCGTCGATCGGCTCAGGCATTCCCTTTTGATTCTTGAAGTAGAAGAACTCGAGCTCCGGCCCGACGTAGAAGGTATACCCGAGCTGTGCGGCGCGCTCGAGCGCCCGCTTCAACACCCACCTCGGATCCCCCTCGAACGGGTCGCCGCCCGGGTGCAAGATATCACAGAACATCCGCACCTCTCCGCCCTCGATATCGTTGGACCAGGGCAGGGACTGAAATGTCGCGGGATCGGGCTTGGCAATCATATCGCTCTCGTCGATCCTGGCGAAGCCTTCAATCGACGAGCCGTCGAAGCCCACTCCTTCCTCGAGTGCCATTTCGAGCTCGTCTGCCGTGATAGTGAAGCTCTTGAGGAATCCGAGGATGTCGGTAAACCAGAGCCTGATAAGCCGGACCTTCCGGTCCCGCACGTTCTTCAGCACGAACTCCGGCCCCTTCTTCTTGGGTTCCACCATGTGGCGTCTCCCCTGCACTGAATGTGTACGCTGATCAGCAGTCTGTTACCTGCCAGATGATCACCAGTAATGATCACCAACAAGGTGCTCTATCTCTCCGATTTTGTCCAGAGGTTTTTCACTTCCCCGGCGGAACGGCCGGGTCCGTGGCTCACTCCTGGCCTTCCTGTAAGGAGTCGGGTTCCGGCTCACGATCGAGCCCGATGCCGTACATCCCCTCTCGCCACATCGCGCCATCAGCACCCGCACCGGAGTACACATCATGGCCTTCGCGGTCTACCAGCACCCCCACACTCTCGTACCCCCGGTCGAAGTTCCCCTGCCCCTGACCGCGCCCGGGACGAGTCAGGTAGATGTCGTCTCCGCCCCCGTCGGCGAGGATCCCGAATCCATTGGCATTCCCCGCTCCCTGGGAAAGCCAGTTAGCCAGGTAGCTATCGTTCCCCTCATCATCGACGAGAAGTCCGAGCGCGAGGTCGTGGCCACAGCCCTGTGACACTCCCCAGGAGAGGTAGTCATCGTTGCCCTCGCGGTCGCTCAGCACGCCGACCGCCAGGTGGATCCCCGCTCCCTGCGAGTAGCGACGAGCGACGTACTTGTCGTTCCCCCCCTCGTCGACGAGTATGCCGAGCGCGAACCAGTAACTCGAACCCTGAGCAAAGTAGTCCGCGATATAAGTATCGTTGCCGGCGACGTCGGCGATGACGCCAACGCCCCCGGAGCTGATGTCGCGCCACCCGTACCCGAACCCCTGGGACAGGCAGGCATAGTAGTCCGGCTCGCGGTGGTCGGGGTACTTGTGGCCAACGACATACGTATCGTTCCCGCCGCCTTCGACGATCGCCCCGAGGGCGGCCACACCGCCGAAGCCCTGGGAGAAGAACTCGGCCTTATACAGGTCATCCCCCTCCAGATCTGTCAGGAGTCCGATGCCGAAGGTTGCCGCTCCCTGCCCCTGGGTCTCGGCGAGGTAGCAGTCCTCGCCCTGGCCATCCCACAACACGCCCACCCCGAGCAGGGCGGCGCCCTGGGTGAAGCTGCTTCCCTGATAGACGTCGTCTCCCTCAATATCGATGAGCATCCCGATGCCACCGTACCCGCTTCCCAGCGAAAATTCTCCGGAGCGGTGGGTATCATCTCCGGATAGATCGATCAGCAGGGAGATGGGAGCATTTCCGTCCACCAGTGCCCCGTCATCACAGATGTAGTAGTCGTCGCCCCCGAGATCGATGGTGATGAGCCCGGGCGATGCGTATCGATCCGGACCGGCGCCGCCCACTCGTATCTCTCCGAGGGGGGTATCCCAGAGCAGGACATACTCCTGTTCTCCGGTTTCTTCGGCCAGCCGCTGCAGCCACTCGGCCTGACTCTCGGACCGGCCCGACTTGTCCGACCGGGAGATCGTGCCGCCATCCGCTTCCCTGTCTGGCCGTGGGGCGACAGCGAGTTCTCCAAGGGCTCCATCGACCGCCCCTCCCAGGGCCATCCCGGCCCTGAACAGCTCGTCGAAATCGACCTTCTCCGCCTGAGCCAGCACGCGCTTCGCCAGCTCGTGGGCGGCGGCCTCCGACTCTTCCTCCTCTATCGTCAGCCTGCACGCCCCGCGGAGGAGCTCCTCCTTCTCCTCGTCGGCCAGCCGGCGGAAAGCCCGGGTCAGGTGGTGATGAGCGGCGGCCGCACCCTCGATGAGGACCGCTAACGCCCCGGTAAGCTCGTCTGGCAGGTCGGCGGCCTCCGAGAGCCACATCTCGATCATCTCGTCGGGGACCTCCGACCCCGAAGCATCGAGAAGCTTGCGGAGGCCTGCCTCCAGATCGGGGCCGGCGCGCGGGCTGACCGCAATCGCCGAGCCCAGCGGGGTCGCAGCCCCCGCCAGGAGACCGGCTACGCTCCAGCGCTTCCCTTCCAGTCCCTGAGACAGGGTGCGCGCATATGGGCCCGCATCGAACGGCTGCTCCAGCAGGTGTGAGACGACCTCCAGGCGGAATGGATCGACGGGAACATAGTCCCGACGTATGGAAAGATCGCTCTGCGTGAGAAGCACCGCCTGCAGCGCCTCACCGATCAGTTCGTCCGACCATGCTTTCTCCTCGGCAAGCGCCCCATTTGTAGAGGCGACCACGAGCCAGGACACCGCGAGGAACAGCCAGAATCCATGACTACTCACGACGCACCTCTCTCCTCGGATTCAACTACGCCGACGCTCGGACAGGGGGACCGGACCTCTCACCGTTCGGTACACAGGCCATCGCGGCCACCCGAACCCGCAACCGGAGACCATCCACTTCCTGGCGATACCAGAGTGCTATACCATACCCCGGTCGACTAATCAAGTCGAAACCCGGATCACATGGGATCTCTCAGCAACATGGTACCCCCCTGCGGAGGCTCCGGTGTCATGGGCCTCGGACCCTCGAGGAGCTGCGGCAGACGGTCAGGAGACTGCTGCGTGAGGCCAGAACCCTGCGACCAAAGGGCGAAAAGTAACGGACACATGGGCAACATCGTGTATCCTGTGCGAAATGCAGAAAACAGTCGCCCCGGATACACCCACACCGAAAGGAGGTCGTTGCCATGTGTCCGATCCCATACTACACCATGCTCCGACAAAGTAACGACAAAACTTACCTTCATTTGCGATCTCTCAGGTACATGGCACCCCCTGAGGAACCTTCGTTGTCATGGGCCTCACACGCCTGAGTAATCCTCGTTGTCACAGTCCTCACTACCCGACGGAAGCCTTGCTTCATGGGCCTCACACACCTGAGTAATCCTCGTTGTCACAGTCCATGGGCCTCACACACCTGAGTAATCCTCGTTGTCACGGGCCTCCCTCACCCCCCTGACGAAGCCTTGTGTCATGGGTCTCACACGCCTGGGTAGCTTCCCGTGTCCCGACCACGGGACCCAGTCACCCTCCTCCCGCTCGCCACCTGTCCGGTCTCGATCCCCCCTGAATGCTGTACTGCACCGCCGACGAAAAGACACGCCATGCCGGCCCAACAGACCCCCGACTCTCCCGAAGCCAGATGCTCCATGTGCCTCCCGCCATGACGAACCGCCATATTGACAGGGAGAGAGGGAATCGAGTAGATTGAAACAAGAGTGTTGCACACAAGGAATGAGAGGAGTACGCTGTGTCGGCGGGACTCGATGGCACTGGTCTCAGCGGGGCAACTGAAGCTGTGCTCATCCGCGAGGCGAAGAGAGGTGACTTCGACGCATTCGAAGAACTTGTCAGGCGCTACCAGGAACGTATCTACAGCCTCGGGCTCCGGATGACCAAACATCCTCAGGACGCAGAAGATGTGCTCCAAGAGACGTTTCTCCGCGCATTTGAGCACCTCTCGACGTTTCGAGAGGAGTCGAGTTTCGCCACCTGGCTCTTCCGCATCGCCATGAATACGGCACTCATGAAGCTGCGCCAGGAGCGCACTGCTCCCGTCTACTCCCTCGATCAGCCAGGGCAGGACCTCGATCTCTCCGAGATCCCATCGGACGTGCGCGACTGGGCCCCGAATGCCGAGGAGATGGTAGAGGCCGAGGAAATGCGGCAGCTTCTCGAGGAAGCGATCGACGAATTGCCCGAGATCTATCGGGCCGTGTTCATACTCCGCGACGTCGAGGGCTTGCCGGCCAAGGAGGTCGCAGAGATTCTCGATCTCTCCGTGCCGGCTGTCAAGTCGCGCCTGCTGCGGGCGCGCCTCTTCCTCAGAGAGAGGCTGAGCCGTGTGCTCGCAGCATGAACGTGGGCCGACGGCCCGGTCTTCACCGCCTGATGCATAGTGATGGCCTGACCCAGAGGAACGAACCATGCGATGTGAAGAACTGAGGATCCTCATCTCCGACTACCTCGACGGTGAACTCGACGTCGAAGTCTGCGCTGAGTTCGAGAGACATGTAGCGCACTGCGACAGGTGCCAAATCGTCATCAGAACCACCCGCCGCACCATCTCCATCTACCGTCAGAGGCCGCTCCAGCCCGTCCCGGACGAGACCGCCAGGCGCCTCAGGGAAGCCCTCCGGGCCCTGTGGGAAAAATCCCTCGATTTTTGAATCCTTTCCCCATCTCCTGCATCTAATCGAGTAGAGAGAAAGAGTAAATCACCTATGTGAAACTCTTGGCAACAATGCAACGAGAGGGGGAATTGAGAATGTTCTACCCGTTGAGTACCCGGTTCAGATGGGCGCCGACAACCAGGCGGAGGAGTGTGAGCGATGTCTTCGATCGGCTCTTCCCCACCACCCTGGAGAGCTGGTGGGATTCCCCGTTCGGCGAGCTGGAGGGTGCGTGGAGCTACCCGCTCGATCTCGTCGACAAGGGTGATCACCTCCTGCTCAAGATCGACGTCCCTGGCCTGAAGAAGGACCAGATCAACATCAGTCTCGATGAAGACGTTCTTACGATAGACAGCCAGATCGACGAGGAAAAGGAAGACAAGCCGGAGGACGAGAAGTACTACCGCAGAGAGCGCTACTGCGCATCGTTCCAGCGCCGGCTGAGACTGCCGAGCGAAGTGGACCAGGAGAAGATCTCTGCCAACCTCTCCGATGGTGTCCTCGAGATCAAGCTCCCGAAAGCGAAAGAACGGCTGCCTCGAGAGGTGAAGATCTCCTAATACGGCCCAGTGTTGCCCACAGACGGGGGGCGCTCCGTTCGGAGCGTCCCCCGATCTCTTTCCGCCCGACACCGCCTGTTTTCCATCTCACGATCGCAAAGACCCCCGCGTCGTCACCAGGGGTCGACTCCACAACGGCCACCTGAGGGACCGGCCTGAAGTCAAGCCACACAGGCCGTTTTGCCCTTGACATCAGAATCCTCCAGCAGTACCATCATGTCACTGACGAACATCAGGAACATCGAGTGCACAAACGGAAAGTTCGCCCGTCATCTCGGGACGAAAGCGTTGAGGAGAGTAGGACGAAAGCGTTGAGGAGAGTACGTACCATGCATCAGTCGACCAGATGTCTGCCAGTCATCTCTCTTTTTCTTGCCAGCATGCTCGTATTCCTGCGGGCGCCGCTCCCGGCGGAATCCCCGGCGATGTCGGCCCGAGCAGAATCCTCCGGAGAGCAACCGGCCGTGACATTCCCGGAGCTTGAGGCTTTCCACCGACAATTGCTGAGTGTCTGGTATGGACCGGTCCGCCAGGAAGACTGGCAAGCGGTGCGACATGCCCATCTGGATCTGGTCAAGGCCAAGAACAGGCTGCTTGCGGTGGAAGTACCCGAGCCTCTACGGGACCGCGCTACTGCCTATGCGGCGAAGCGAGATCTCCTCGACAAGGCCGTGGAGGAACTCGCTGTGGCCAGCATGTGGGAAGAAGATACGCAGATACCTCCCGCTATCCAGAAGGTCTACGATTCCTATTACCTGGTTGCCGAGGCGCTAGGGTTGCAGCCGATGACATTCCCCGCGGCGGTGGAGGCATTCCAGGCCGTGCTCCATCCACTCGTCCGTGATGCCCTTCCTCAGGGTGACTGTGGAGCAGTGAAGAAATCACTCCCAGTGCTTCGCGAGCGCTTCGACGCTATGCGCGGTACCGAGATGCCCGCGAGCCTCGAGGAAGAGCGTGAGCAGTTCATGGATCGCCTCGAGCAACTGGACGTCGCGCTCGTCGCACTCGAGGAGACGTGTAAGGAAGGGGAGGACGCTCATATCGAGCAGGCCTTCGATATGTTGCACGGCGCCTTCGTAGCGATCAGAGAGATGCTCCCTCCATCCGGGGAACCGGTCCGTCCTGAGTAACCGCCCCCCATATGAGGGGACTACTGTACCGGCGTCAGACACGGCAAGGACCGCGCTCCATGCCGACCGAGAGAACGGGAAGAAAGAGGGATCTGTCCAATCGTAGTGTGCGGGCCGGTCCCTCTATCCGTACAGGCACGCCACGCCGATGACCAGACAGCGCTGATACGCGCATCCCCCATCACGGAGAGTCGGATGGTCAACAGGGATCTGTCCGAACAGCCGCCAGAGCCCGGGTGCGACAGCAATGCGGTTCTCCTGCTCGAACCATACTATGGCGGATCACACAGGATGCTCATCGAGGGATTGCGCGAACATATTCCCCTCCGGTTCGAGCTGCTCACCCTGCCGCCGAGGAAGTGGAAATGGAGGATGCGTGGCGCTGCGATGACGTTCTCCGATCGGCTACTGCGGACGACCACCTGCCCCACCTTCGATACGGTCTTCTGTTCTTCGTACCTCAACCTTGCTGAATTCCTCGGACTGATCGGCGCCAGAATCGGCCGTCCGCGTACGATCGTCTATTTCCACGAGAATCAACTCACCTATCCGGTCCGGGACGAAAATGAACGCGACTACCATTTCGGCATCACGAACATCACCACCGCCCTCGCCGCCCATGTCGTCGTCTTCAATTCGGAGTACAACCGCAAATCGTTTCTCGACACCATCCCTCCGTTCCTGGGCCGCATGCCGGATCACCAGCCGGAGCAGGTGAAGGAACGCATCGAGGCGAAATCCCTCATCCTTCCCCCGCCCCTCGACCTCGCCGCGCTTGATGCCGTGACTCCTCCCGCCAAGACCGGCCCGCCCGTGATTCTCTGGAACCACAGATGGGAATACGACAAGAACCCGGATGAGTTCTTCCACGTCATCGCTCAGATCGCGACACAGGGATATCCGTTCCGGCTCTCCGTGTTGGGCCAATCCTTTAGCGAGGTCCCCCGGGCCTTCAATGCGGCGCAGCGGGATTTCTCCGACCGCATTCTGAGGTTCGGGTTCGAGGAGGATCGCACCCGCTATCTCGAGGCCCTGCGAGAGGCGGACATCGTCGTCTCGACCGCACATCACGAGTACTTCGGGATCGCCCTTCTCGAGGCGACCTATGCCGGATGCTACCCGATCGTGCCGGACAGGCTCGTCTACCGCGAGATCTTTCCCGAACGGCTTCGCTACCGGACAACTGCGCAACTGCGCGATCGCCTCATCTCAGCCATCTGTTCGATCGAGAACGTCCGCAGCAACGACCACAGGAGGATCGCGGCGCGGTTCGGGTGGGATCGGCTGCGATCTCAGTATGCAGATCTATTCTGTCCTGAGGCATAGCGCCGATAGATGAGACCTGCACACGATACCGCCGGGGCGGATCGGCGCCGCGAGAGACCCTCGATGAGCCAACCTACTATTGTTCTCTGCAATAGGCCGACCATCGAAATCGCGCTGCCGCCGGTGTACACGCCGTACCGGAATCCAAGCCTCGGCAGGTTTGTCCGCGCCCACGGAACGAGAGGTAAGAATAGGACGGCCCCCGGGGCCCGGGCGCGAGGGCGGGCGCTCGATGGCTCGCTCCCGGCTGCAGAGATCGTGGCCGGCAAGAACACCCCGATCTACCGGCTCCACTCGTATCATACGAAGGTACCGCCACAGGGCATAGCTCCGTTCATCGCACGCTACTCCCGGCCGGGTGAGATCGTCCTCGATCCATTCTGCGGGTCCGGCATGACCGGTCTCGCCGCGCTGGGCCAGAAACGCAGAGCCATCCTCTGTGATCTTTCGCCGGCCGCCACGTTCATGTCCCTCAATTACTGCTACCGCACCTCCCCCGATCGCCTTCGACAGGCGGCGGATCGGATCACAGAACGCCTGCGCGACGAAGCAGAATGGTACTATGAGACACGCTGTCAATGCGGCCGGAGCGCGCGGGTGGAGTACTACATCTGGAGCGAGCGGTTTCGCTGTCGGGAGTGTCGGACCATCTTTCGCTTCTCCGAGGGCGGCATCGACCGGCAGGGACGGGCAAGACAGCGGCTCTCCTGTCCGCGATGCGGGACTGCGGTCGGGAAGCAGGCAGCCCGCCGCGTCGACTTCGTGCCGGTGGCGAAGTCGCTCGTCTGCTCGCGATGCGGCCGACTCGAGGCGAGCGTGAGCCGATTCGACCAGACGCGACTGCGCGAGATAAACCTGCGAGATCAGGAAGGCACGATCTGGTACCCCACCGACCGGATGATGCACGCCCATGCCTCAGAAGCCCAGTGGGGAGAGCTATGGCGGAAGGGGTATCATTATTCCATCAGTCATGTACACGACTTCTTCACTCCACGTGCACGCCTGATGCTGGGCCTGGTCTGGCGGGAGATCTGCGAGTACGAGGACGAATCCCTGCGCCGTCCTCTCGCTCAGTCGTTCCTCGATATCGTACGCCTCGTATCGCGTCTTCGCGCCCCCACCCAGGGACGACCCACGCACACGCTCTATGTACCGAGCCTGAACAAGGAGGCAAACGTCCTCTCGACCTTCGCGAGAAAGACCGCCGCCGCCGCGAAACTCCCGCCCTCGTCCATAAGCCAAGCCCTCGATCACCATCTCTGCATCTCCACGCAATCGGCGACCGACCTGGGCGAACTCCCCGACGAGTCGATCGACTACGTCTTCACCGACCCGCCGTTCGGCGCCAACCTTGTCTATTCGGAACTCAATTTCCTGGAGGAGTCATGGATCGGTCTATTCATGAACCAGGATGATGAGGTGATCATCGCCCCTGCCCACTCCAAAGATGTGACGTGGTATAGAGGAATGATGCAGAATGCGCTCGCCGAGATCCACCGCGTGCTGAAGCCGGGGCGCGTCATGACTCTCATCTTCCATAACTCCTCGGCGCGCGTATGGCAGGCTATCCAGTACGCTCTCGGCGAGGTAGGATTCTACGCCGAGGCGATCGCCACCTTCGACAAGAAGCACCGATCGTTCAAGCAAGTCACGGCGCCGAACGCCGTGGGCTACGATGTCGTCGTCAACTGCCGGAAGGATCGGTCCCCCCTGCATCGGCGAGCCGCACGCCGTGCAGGAAGAGCCGTGCCTGCCGAGCAGCACACGCTCACACCGGCAGATGAGCAGATCGTTATTCGCTTCCTCAGCACGTTGCCTGACGTGATACATTCTGGGAGTGACGACATGCGGAATGAGCGACGGCTGTACTCGAAGATGGTGGCCTATTGCATCGAGACGGGCTATCGCGTCGCCATCGACTTCCGGGAATTCCGCAAGCTCCTGGCGAAACACTTCACTGACGAGGATTGAGCGCGGCACTCAGTTGGAGCCGCAGGAGGAAATCTACAACGGATCAGTCGAAGAGTCCTCGGCCGGCCGCTCGAACCGGAAACCGATACTGGACCACCGATTCCGGCCCGGCCTGGAGTCCTCCCGAACCCGAGGTGGTTTCGCGGAACGCAGCCATATATGTTACGGGGAGGAAGACATTCATGGATTGGAAAGTCATCGCTACCACCTTTGCCGCCATCTTTCTCGCGGAGCTCGGGGACAAGACCCAGCTCGCCATCCTCAGTTTGGCAGCAACCCAGCGATCGCGCCTCGCGGTCTTCATCGGAGCGGGTCTGGCCCTGGTCGGCACCACCCTCCTGGCAGTACTTCTCGGGACGACGCTTGCACGCGTCGTCCCCCTGGAATACATCCGGATCGGTGCCGGCGTGCTGCTGATGCTGTTGGGCGTGCTCTTCATCGTTGGCGGGCTCTGAGATTCGCTACTCAGAGTCGAGATGCCCCGGGTGAGGCACAGACAGGGCTGCGGCTGCCTTATGGGGCGACTTCGCTGACGCGAGGGAGTACCTTGTATTGAGAATACCTGGTGCAGGGATACCGGAGGAGGGTGCCGAG
>Ga0111224_1035_pt1 | contig 29188 bp, 21 predicted proteins | sample DeeMarSWOR152_54_FD_80388 | JGI IMG/M metagenome (GOLD analysis project Ga0111224, IMG submission 80388) | candidate division TA06 bacterium DG_24
CAGCGTCTTGAGGATACGCAGACCGTACAGCACGCTTCGATTGAACCCTATCGATGACGCCTCCTCGAAGTAGCGAGTCTCGATGGCGATCTCGCGGATCTTCATGCCATTGGCGATCCCTTGGGCGATGATCTCCGTATCGAAGACGAAACCGTCCGAGTTGAGGTCAAACCGCACCGCCTCCAGATACCGGCGCGAAAACGCCCTGAATCCCGAGTGGTACTCGGTGAGGTAGACGAGAAAGACCGCGTTCTCGATGGCCGAGAGAAAGACGTTGCCAAGATACTTCCACGTGGGCATGCGTCCGTCGAGCGGTCTGCCCCCCAGCATGCGGGAACCGAAGACCGCATCGCATTCATCCCGCAGCAGCGGTTCGAGGAGATCCGGGATCACTTTGGGATCGTACTGATGATCAGGATGCACCATCACCACGACATCGGCTCCCCTCTCGAGCGCCCTGGCGTAGCACGTCTTCTGATTCGCACCGTAGCCCCGATTCCGTTCGTGGGCATAGACGACGAGGCCTAGTTCACGTGCCACCTCGAGCGTACGATCCTGACTGGCATCATCGACGAGAATGATCTCATCGACTGCATCCTTGGGAATGTCGCGGTACGTACGCCGCAGCGTCCGCTCGGCGTTATAGGCCGGCATGATGACGACCACATGCTTGCGGGAACTCGAGTTCTCTCGGCCCAATCTCTCCATCGTCTATCTATCCGTTATGTCCCAGGGGCACCGGCTCTCCTTCTGTCAGGACCGGTGCTTCACTCTTCCCGATGAATCTCGTACAGCACGAGAGAGAATCGGTCCCCAGAGAAAATTTCACGCCTCCGATAACGTTCCTCGAGCCAGTCGAGGATCATTCCCAGCGGATCTATGATGCTATGCGATTCACGAGCCAGGCGCGTTTCGCTCAGCGCATAGAGAAACCAGACCTGCGAGGAACGCTCGAGGAGTACCTCCAGACTCCCGATGGCCACTGTCTCCACGCTGTCCGCCCAGTGGACGAATCGATCCCTTCTTCCCACCACAGATGAGTACTCAGCCAAGGTGAGGCCCGGAGCGAGCTCACGTGAGGCCCAGGGGAAGTCGACCCCCAGGGCATGCCAGCCCTCCGGCAGCGGCTCGGCTGCATACCAGTCGAGAAGGGCGTACTCCTTCGCACGCAGACAGACGAGCGCATCTCCAGCATCCCGGTTCTCTACGACCCGGCGAGCGACCTGGCGGTAGTCTGCGTGTGGCATTCCTCGGTACAACTTGGCAAGCCCCGGCAGAGTGAGTCCAAGACAGAGAAGGACGAGGATACCGACCGCACACCCGCCTGCCCACCGGCCGAGACGACGCCCCACTGCCTCAGCGACTCCGACCATCCCCGAAGCCAACACCAGCAGATAGCCAGGCAGCACAAGAGCAAAGTAGCGAGCCGGTGGCTGGAGGGGAACTCTGGGCGATAGCGCAACGAGAAAGAGAGCCGGCACCACGGTCGCGCTCGCGAGCAATACTCCCAGGGATGCGTGCGTTCTCAGGAGCCGCACAAGGCCCCAGAGTGCGAGGACCAGAAATATCGCGATGCTCAGGCCGCCCAACGCTCTGCCCGGGAGGCGCTCCCCGAAGGAGAGGAGGCTGACGAGCCTGATGGCGGTGCTCGCCAGCCAGATCGGAGTTGAAGGCGTCTGCTGACCGAACCGGACAAGCTCCTGGATGCGCATGTACGAGCTGAGACCGCCGAGATGTTTCAGCAGCCGTCCTGCCCAGGGAAGGAACGCTAACAGGATCGCACAATGCACGACGAGAAGTCTCAGCCACGCCAGCCCGCCGGAGCGCTTCTCGCGATCGAGCAACAGACATGCTCCTCCACCGATTACCAGGGCCAGTATGACAATGCCACCTAGATAGTGGGTGTACAGGAGCAGCACCCCGCAAAGTCCATACCAGACCCACCACTGCCATCGCCGATCGGCGAGCGCCCTGGCCAGCAGGAGAAGGGCGAGCAGAGCGAGGAATCCGAGCAGCGAGTACATCCGGACGAGCTGGGACACGTGCACACTGAGATACGACCAGGCGAGAAGCCATGACGCCAGGACTCCCTCCCACGTGGCGCCCAGCACCCGGCTGGCCACGATCATGAGGAGAACGGTGGCAACCCCGAAGACCACTGACACGCCCCTCGCTGTCCCCTCGGAGAGACCGAAGATGCCGCCCGCCGCCTTCAGGATTGCATAGTACAGCGGCGGATGGGGGTGCTCCACGATCGGGCGGGTCACGAGGTACGAAGCCGGCGCCTGTGCCAAAATCACCGAGAATGCCTCGTCCCCCCAGAGTGAGGCGTGGAACAGGGCCTGCGTGCGAAAACCGACTGCAGTGAGGACAGCGAGCACCGCGGCTACGCAGACCGGCCATCTGTACGGCGTACCGGTACCCATCTCTCCCTTCTCCTCAGCCTTCCCACAGACCGGCCTCTCCGGCTGCGGCCCCATCGGTCAGGACGCCTCCCCCTCCACGTAGTCCCAGAGCTGCAGATACCTCTCCCTCGGGGCCGCGAAGAACGCCTCAGCATACTCGCACTCCCGGGGAGCGTGCAGTGTCCGATATGCGTTGAGACCCTTCACCAACCGGATATACTCGATGTTTTTCGTCTGTGTCCGATGCTCTCCGATTGCTTCGCACTTCACCGCCATCTCGTCCGTGATGTCGACGATACGGTTCGGGATGAGCGGGGTCCACGCCTCGTAGGCCAATATCGCCGGGACGTCCGCCCCATCGCGGCAGGCGGCGACGAACAGGGCGTTGGCAGCGCGGTGGTCAGGATGGTAGTCGAGCATGAATGGAAGGTAGACAATGTCGGGCCTCCCGTCCTTCAGCATCCCCACCAGCTTCTGTACCAGTCCCGCGGTGACGCGAAGCCGAAGATCGGGCTCGCCCAGAAAGACGAGCTCGTCGATGCCGATTATGCGGGCAGCCCGCTCGGCCTCGGCCTTGCGCTCTCTGACCAGATCCTCTTCGTCGCCCCATGATGGATCCCCCTTTTTCCCATCCGTGAGGTAGAACGATGTGATGTGATCGCCGGCCCGATGATGCTTGACCAACGTTCCTCCACATGCGATCACATCATCATCCGGATGAGGAGACAGCACAATCACCCGCCTCGCCTCGGGTTTCTCAATCAGGCGCGGGTACAGCGCCTCGTCCCCGGCCTTCACGAGAGCGCGAACGTGCCGAAATACATCCTTTGGCAAACGCCGGCCGGCAAGAGATCCCATCGTGCTCCACACCTATCAGCAGCTACAATTCATCGGTATCGCAGAGCGTGATGTACCAGTTCTTCAGATCGAGAAAGAACTCTGTCGGCGTCTTCCCCTTGAGCACGCGGAACGTCAGTATGTCTTGAGACGGTTTGGCTCGGAATCCGAATCGCTCGAGTACGCTGCAGAACGGATACTGATCGAGCATCCAGCACTCCACAAAATCGACTCTATCCCGGACCGCCTGATCGATAGCCGCTCGACAGAGTGCAACTCCGACCTCGATGTCGTCTGCGGGGAGAAGATCCATGATTACCCCGGCCCTGACCTGCCCATACTTCAACGTGCGGTATGACATGTAGCCCCGCAGTGCATCGCCCTCGAAGGCTGCCCACACGTGATAGACCTGGCCGGGTCTGCAATAGCGCCAGTTCAGATATGCTCGATCCCTCACTATGGCGATGGGGAAGCTCCGCGAAGCCCGTTCCCAGAGATCATCCGCGCGCTCGTCAAACGAGGTTACCGGCACGACGCTGATCTGTCGAGCGCCGCGGGGGTCGAAGATGAGGTGCTTGACTCGAAAGCCGGCGTTGGTCATCCCATGGATGATACAGAGCAGCCATCTCGCCTTGACGAATCTCGCCGCGAAGGGCCTGAGGCTCAACCGTTTCGTGAGACGGGGGATCTCACCCGCAGTCTCGTACTTGAGAAAGCGCTTCCCCATCCGGAGATGTTCGGGATTGGGGAACCCATACGTGAAATCGTACGCCTCGGTGTAGTAGGCCTCCGCCACCCTGGCTGTGCGAAGAAAGGTCCCGGCCTTCTTCAGGCCCCGCCGGAAGTCGGCCCGGACGGCGAAATCGAACGTGAGGAGTCCCATCTCCTGCCCGTCCCTCACCTTGGTCCTGGAAAGGAGCCCACCCACATGACTGATGATCTGCTCACCCCTGACGCCGAGGACGATTGCATCCTTGTCAAACCCAGATGGGTTCTCCTTGTTCTTCCACAACCACTGTTCGGGCGTGCGCGACTGGGAGAAGACCTCGTTCATGACATCCGTGATCTGGATCTCGTCCCCATCCTCATAGCGCCTGACGGCATACTCCTCAGCCATCTCCTTGTCCTCTCGATTGAGGTGGACGTCCGGACACAGTTCGCTTTTTGATCGACCCGACAAGTACATCTCCCGTGCAACCCTCTCGGTCCAGAGGCACTACTCTCCAGTAGTAGGTGTCATCGGGCCAGCCGCATAAGAAGAAATCCGGCAGTCGAAGGTAGGTTCGTCCATCTCGGGCCAGACGATTACGGGATCGCCTTCGATACGGCCATCGACGATTTCGATCGTACGCTCATCGACGATCTTGGGCCTCCTGCGGGGACTCCTTCCGAAGATTTGTCCGATCCGGATAAGGACGCCATCGAGACGGAGTATGATGCGCAGCGCGCCGGATCTCAGCACCCCGAAGTGTTTCCTGAGATAGTACCTCATGCTCCGAAGCAATAGCCGTGATGCTTCTGCGCGATCAGGTGTGCTCTTCAAAGAATGATGGACCACCTCGGCAGATGCCAGAAAATAGAGCCGCCAGCCTGCCCGACGCATGCGAAGGCTCCAGTCGGTGTCCTCGAAGTAGAGGAAGAAGTTCTCGTCGAGCAGTCCGATATGATCGATCGTGTCCCGACGGACTGACAGGCAGTGTCCGACAAGCGAATCTACTTCGCAGAACTCCTCCGATAGGAATGTTCTCCAATCAGACCTCCACCGGCGACGGAAAATCGAGTTATGGGGAAAGATGCTCCCCAATACGGTGAACTGCCAGATAGCCAACGCCGGTGTGAATGTGTAGGCTGCCCAGAGCTGGAACATCTTCTGCCGGTCGGTCCACGTTCGTATCCCGACCGCTCCTGCCTCGGGGTGTTCATCAAGGAACGTGACCACCCGGTCGAGGGCACCGGGAAGGATCTCTGTATCGGAGTTGAGCAACATGATATGACGACCACAACTCGGTACTATCGCCTGATTGTTGGCCCTCGCGAATCCGACATTCTCTCGGTTCTCGATCAGCGTTACCTGAGGGAAATCAGACCTCACCATTTCGGGGCTGCCGTCGACAGAGGCATTATCAACGACAAGGACCTCGAACTGACACGCATGCTCGCATCCGTAGATCGACTCGAGGCATTTGTGCAGATAATCTCTGGTGTTGTAGCTTATGACTATGATCGAGATGTCCATTTGCCTGACCCGTACATGCTATTTTCACTCTCGACGCCGGGCTCGCTCACCCTGCTCACCATGTTGTCAGCCCACGTAGCCCAGGCCCTTCAGCCGCTTCCTCACTGCGGCCTCCTCATCTTCGCTGAACACCTGTTCGTCCTCTCTCGCCGACGGCGCCACATCGGGACGTGACCGCTCCACTGGATACCGCGAGAGATATTCAGGAGAGACCGCCTCGGTCAGGACTCGGCCATCCATATCCTCGGGGATCGGTACGCCGGCGAGGTAGAGCAGCGTTGGTGCTACGTCGGTCATGTCGCTCTTCTTCATTTTGATTCCCTGCCGGATGGTCGGGCCGCAGAGCAGGAGAATGCCGTCCAATCGATGCGTGCCGGTATGCCATCGCTCGACCTCTACCACCCGCGAGCCATGGATAAATTCATTTGCCTTGTATTCGTACCCTCGCATCATGAATGTAATGTCCGGAGCCTCATCGGTGTACTCACCATGATACAGATCACCCGGCCTCCACACCTGATCGACCAGCTTCCCTCCATCGTCCGGATCACGCAGTTGATGTAATTCGGCCTCGAGTACCGCACGCAGTTCCTCGTACTCCTGTCCCGGCTCTACAATCCCCAGCGGCTCGCGCCCGCGGACGTTGAGGAAGATGCCCTGTTCAGATCGGTGGCCTGCGAACGCCCTCGTACGCGACCAGTCGATCACGGCGGAAATAGAGAGCCCCATCCGACCATCCACAACTCTGCGGTCTGCGTTAATCTGGCGCAGCACAATGGGATCAAGATAGGGTACGCCGAGCTTCCGCAGCCAGCCGTACGCAGGGAAAGGAAGGCGCCACTTCACAAGCGGCGCGGCCTTCTTCTTCACCTTCAGCAATCCGAGGTCCCGCAACCACTGGTTCAGAGAGACCGCCTTCGTGTTGGGCCCGAATCCGTGATCGGATACGACGATTACGTTTGTCTCGCTGCCCATGCGCTCGATGAGATCCCCCATGAGCCGATCAGTCGCTTCATATACTTCATGTATGGCCTCACCGTACTTATCGCGCAACACTGGATCGTGGGCCGGATGGCTCTCATCCATGTACTTCCAGAAGAAGTGTTGCACCGGATCGGTCATGATCACGGTCACGACGAGAACATCCAGCTCGTGCCGTTCCATCAATACGGAAGCAGCTCGTCTCGTTGCCTCGACTCCCCTCTTGAGTGCAGCGAGAAACTCGTCTTTCTCGTCCGTGAACCAGTAGCGAAGATAATCAATCCCCTGAAAGAACTCGGGGACCTCCCGCGCCAACAGAGACGCGAGCTCGGGAGGGTGACTGAATACACGGTCCTTGGGGACGAAACCAGGGGGTTGGGGGACGACGAATCCATTCACCTCCTCCGGAGGATAGGTGAATGGAAGGTTCAGGATCCCGACTCTCCGCCCGGCTCGGCTCAATAGGTTCCACGCGGTCCGAGCCTTGATCGATGCAGCACTGAGCACCTTCCGTTCGTACCCCGCCGAGGGCGAGCTCACAAACCCAAACACGCCATGCTTTCCCGGATTTTTCCCCGTCTGAAAAGAAACCCAGGAGGGAGCTGTCACCGGGGGAACGGTGGATCGCAGCTCACCCCACGATCCTTCCCGCATGAGCCGGGCAAAGGTTGGGAGGCGGCCCGCATCGGCGAGGGGGCGGATAAGACTGAATGTCCCGCCGTCCACGCCTATCACCAACGTCTTGATGGTCGTCCCGCTCGCCATCGTAGCCTGCCTCCTCATCCTCTCTTTCTACTACACCGTTTGCCCTAGTCGATATACCCGATCGCCCGAAGATGGTCTTTGACTTGCTCCTCCTCCTCACTCGAAAACGAACGTTCCGGTGCGGCACGAGTCTCTTCGGGAGGTTCGACGAACTCCGGCTCATGCGACTGCACAAACTCGTCCTCAATCGCCGACACCAGTATCTTCCCGTCCATATCCTTCGGCACAGGAATACCGAGGAGATAGAGGACAGTAGGTGCAAGGTCGATGATCGAGGCACCCGTTATCGCTGTCCCTCGCTTCACGGGACCCCCCGACATCGCTAGAATCCCTTCGAGCGTATGGAGGGCAGGGGTCCCGGTAGGAGGATTCTCGAACAGATCATTTCCATCAAGCTCTCCACGAGGATGGTAGCTCATCTTCCTCGTGGTAAAGGTTATGTCAGGGGCTTCCACCAACAGCGGCCCGCGGTAGATCTCCTCAGGGCGATATGCGCCCTCGATTATCGGCTCGCCGGTCACAGGATCCCTGAGCTCCTTCAGTCGATCGATCACGCTCTGCCGCGCCGACTCGAATTCGTGCCCGGGCTCGACACACCCCTTCGGCTCCCTCCCTCGCTGGTTGATCGAAATCGTTTCCTCCCCTCCCTCGAAGCTGGAAAAAGCCCTGGTCCGGGACCAATCGACGCGCTCTTCCGGGCGACAGGGCCGGAACACCGGGATACCAACGGGCAGGCCCCTCAGCAGGCGCGGCAGGAACCTGCTGATGCTGCGGAAGGGACTCCTTTGTACGATCCTCCCGAGGCTCGTCTTTCGGTACGAAAGCCGACGCCTCGCTCCGAGCCCGCGCTTCAGCTTCAACAGCCCCTCGTCTATGAGCCATCGGTTGACATAGAAATGTTTGTCGATGGGCCCGAATCCGTGATCGGAGAGGATGACGACCGTTGTCTCGTCGCCAACGCGCGCCAGCATCTTCCCGATGATCCCATCGACCAGCTCATAACACTGGGAGATCACGTCGCCGAGCTTGCCTGCCCACTCCCCGCCCTGCCGCTCATAATCGTCACGCCACATCCTGCCGGCCTGGTGCTGCAGCCGATCCGTGGCCGTAAAGACCGCCACGAACAGGTCCCATGGATAGCGATCCATCAGATAGAGGACTGCCTCCCCCCTCTTCCGCTCGGTGAAGAAGAGCTGATCGAGAGTATTGAGAGCGGTGTCGCGCTTGAACGTGGCCATGATGTCATGAAACAGCGGCAGCGTCCCAACCTCGAAGATCAACTCGAGATGCAACGCCGACGGATACGTGAAGACGCTCTCCTGGCTGGGGGTCAACAAGCCGGAGACCATCACGCCATTAATGGCCCTCGGCGGGTAGGTCACCGGCACATTGAAGACGTTGACCCGGTTGCCTGCGGCACTGACGATATCCCACAGTGTCTGGCTGCGCACCCAGTCGGCGTTGATGAGCGGCCTCTCGTAACTGCCGTTCATGCGACGACGAAAGAAGTACACGCCATGCTTCCCGGGGTTCTTTCCGGTCATGAATGAGGTCCAGGCAGTCGAGCTCGAAGGGGGGATCGTCGAAAGAAGATCGCCGCGGACCCCCCGTTCGATCAACCGGCCGATGTTTGGGAGCCTCCCTTCGCACAGAAGCGGGTCGATTACGCGGAACGTACCGCCGTCGATCCCGATGACCAGAACCCTGCGGGCGGCGGAATCTTGTCTTGCCGGACCGTTCATACGCTGCAGCCTAGTTGATGTACCCGAGCCCTCGCAGGCGATCTTTGATCGCCGCAGACTCCTCCTCCGTGAATTCGCTGACAGCCTGCTCCTCCTCCGACCACTCCACCCGCTCAAACCTTACGGGATATCGTCGCAGGTGGTCCTCCTCCAGGGCCTGCTCAAGGACACTGCCGTCCATATCATCCGGCACGGAAAGGCCGAGCAGATAGAGGATCGTGGGGGCGAGGTCGATGATCCGCGCCCCTTCGATCTCAATACCACTCTTGACCCCAGAACCGTGGAGTACAACTAATCCATCGGGTCGATGACACCCCATGTTCCAGTCCTGGAACAGCGGGCGAAACGGGTATCGCGGCACCATCCAGCATCCACCGCCCTCTGTCTCGACCACCACGTCGGGTGCAAGGGAAAGGGCGTCACCTGAATAGATCTCCTCCTTCAGGTAGATGCGGCTGATGAGCGGTGCGTCCGTCATTGGATCCCTCAGTTCCTTCAGGCGTTCCACGAGATACCCGCGGACCCGCTCGTACTCTGCTCCGGGCGCGACGATGCCCCCGCGTTCCCGATCGCGTCGATTTACGTAGAACGATTGATGACCTGTCGTCCCCGAGTACGCCTTAACCGTGTCCATTCGCACCAGAGAAGACCATCCAGGATCGCGAAGCCGCGGAATCCAGACTCCCACACGCCCCATTGCCTGGGGCAAGTGGTCCGCCACGACCTGCATGCCGAGTCTCGCCAACACATCACGGAGCGACTTACGAATGAGGACAAGAAATCGACCATCGAGGCGCCGCAACACCGGGAGGCGCTTCGCGAGGCCGATATCGACAAGCCACTGGTTCGAATAGAAGATCCGATTCCAGGGCCCGAACCCATGATCCGACATAATGATCGTTGTGCATCCCCGCCCGAGAGCCCCAAGGATCTCGCCGATGAGGCCGTCGACATGTACAAGGACATCGCGCATCACTTCCCCCCCCGGGGTGGCGTCCCATCGCTCCGCTCCGGCCTGCACACCTTCGAAATCTGCCCAGAAGAGGTGCAGCACGCGATCGGTGCTCGTGAAGACGAGCATAGTCAGATCGGGCTCGAATTCCCTATCGAGATGGATGAGCGTCTCCTTGCGTTTCGTATCGACCCTCATAATCTCCTCTGCAAGACCCCTCTCGTCAGTGATCCGACATGTGGCGGGAGGGAGCGAGTCCTGGATATCGACGAACCGGTCGTAGTCCGCCTCCACCTCATATCCACCGAGCTCCTGCCTGAGCTCTTCGATAAGGTGCGGTGGATAGGCAAATGACGCCTCGTCGTCCCTGGGTGTGAGCATGCCCGTGAGCACATACCCATTCACCGGACGCGGTGGATAGGTAAACGGGACGTTGATCGTCCCGACACGCTTTCCGCCACGCCCCACAAGATGCTGGACGGTCGCTGATCTGAGGTGGGTGGCGTTGAGCGCAGGCCGCTCCCCGTTTTCACGCTGGAGGCCACAGAAATCGAAGATGCCGTGCTTCCCGGGGTTCTTGCCCGTCAGGAACGATACCCATGCCGGCCCGGAGAGAGGAGGTACAGTCGACCTGAGAGGTCCGTGTGATCCCTCCGCGACGAGATGAGCGAGTGTCGGCAGCGCCCCCTCCTCGAGAAGTGGCGACAGAACCCTCCACGTCGCGCCGTCCAATCCTATGACAAGTATCCGTCGCTTCATCTCGCTCACCTGTCATCGAGACCATAGACGATATGATAGTGGATGCCCGCCCCGCCTGCCTCAACGCAGGCCGGGGAGGCCGATCATGAAGAGCAGCGCTTGAAACGCCTCGCCCTGAAGGTGCCGCTCCTCAGGCACTTGGCAGTGGGCACGACCCGCCAGTGGTAGGCGCCGTCCGGCCAGCGCCGCCAGATCTCCTCCGGGATCGAGAATCTCGATCCCTTGACGAGTGCGCCGCACTGCCGGATGAAGGATGGCCCATCGGATATCTCCACTAAATACGAATCGACGCCGACGTACCGTCCCCAGACAAGAACATTCGTCTCGGGAGTGATGCGTATCGTCTGCGCTCGCTCCTTGCGCGCCGCGCCGCACATCAGCCGCCAACGGCGCACGATCTTTGCGATCATGAAGCCGATCACCTTCAGCACCTGAAAGAGCAGACACCCGCCCAATCCATAGTACTTGCGTAGATAGTGGCGCAAGCTGTTTACGAAGATCTCGTATGTCCTCACGCCGTTCCTTGAGCTGCCGCCCACGTAGTGGATCACCTCCGCCCGCACGCAGACATAGAGCCTCCAGCCCTCTGCGAACCATGAGAGACTCCCCGGTGAGCAGCTCCATCTCGCACCAGTCCTCACACTGCCACAGCATACGATCGATCTCCCACCCGTCACGGAAAATCTTGTTATTGGGGAACACCTCAGCCAGCCCCGTGTGGGCGAGCAGTATGAACGGCAGATTGAACACCTTGTGCGTCCCACCGCGAAACGTCCGACCGTGGTCAAGCCACGTGCTCGCCGCCGCCGCTCCGGCCTCGGGGTGGCCATCCATGAACGAAGCCAGCTTCGTCAGTGAACCGGGGAGGAGCACGGTGTCCGGATTGAGGAGGAAGAGATAGCGCCCTGAGCTGAGACGCGTCGCCTGATTATGGGCTGCCGCGAATCCACGGTTCTCCTCGTTGACGATCAGCGTCACATCGGGGAACTCCCGACGGATCAGTTCCGCAGACCCATCGGTCGAGGCGTTGTCCACGACGATGACCTCGACCTCGAGCCCCCCGTGCTCCGCATAGGTCGAGCGCAGACAATCGACGAGGAAGTCTCTTGAATTGAAACTGACGATCGATATCGTCACGTCAGCGCTCCGAGACTCGAGAGCACCCATCTTCTCCTCATCTCGTCTAATCCATCAAGATCAGTTCCTTGGCCCGGTTGCCCAGCTCACTGCCCACACTCCGTATCCGGCCGATATCCTTCCGCGTCAACTCTCCCGACCCTACGAGCACAGCCAGATACGTGGCCAATCCCACCGGAAGGGTCACCGCCAGACCCATCCCGCGTAACCAGTACATCACCAGCGCCATGAGTCCGGCAGCGCCTGTCGGGCGCACCAGTATCCGCAGCACTACCTTCCAGTCTGCGAGCAGCCGGTTCACCCAGTAGATCTTAATGATGAGATTGGCAGCAGAACAGATAACGGTCGAAACGCTTGCACCGTAGAAATCGTACCGCGGAATGAGAAACGAATTGAGCACAATGTTGAGTACGGCGATACTGGCCGCGTACGGCGCGAACTGAAATATATTCACATCGCACGCAATGACAAATGTCCCCACCGGGCCGCTGATGACGTTCAGACAGAACGCCCAGACGAGTATTCGAAGAGCGACGGCACTCCCTCCGTTCAGATATTCCTGACCGAACATCCTTCCAACGATGACATCGGATCCGGCCCCTATCACCACGGCTGTAGGCAATGCGAAGAGTATTGACACCCGCAGAGCCGTTTCGTATGTCCGCTTCGTCGCCTCCACAGACCTGGCGAAGCGAGCAGCCATATTGGGCAACAGAGTCCCGCTCAAACTGCCCTGAAAGATGCGTATGACACGGAGAAACCGGAAGGCGACACCGTACAGCCCGACGCTCGTGACGCCAGTCATGAAGGAGAGCATGATGATATCGATTCTCTGCGTTATCAAGCCCATTGCCTGGATCAGGGCGATGGGCAAACCATCCGTGAACAGCCGAAAGCAGAACTTGATGTCGATGTTGAACCGAAACCGCGCAAAGTAGCGCCCTACGACCACCAGGAGAGCGAATGTCCACAGGAAGGAGGCGGCAATAGCCAACACGACCTGAGCCTCCAGACCGTACCCGGCTATGAGGAGGCCGATCGCGATCACAGTCTGACCCACGGAGAATAACAGGTTGAGCCCGGTAGTGATCTCCATTCGCTCAAACGCCCTGATGATGCTGGCACTCGATTGTCGCATGCCGTGGAGAAGAATCGTCGAGCAGGCGAGGGCGATCAGCCGCACGATCCGCGGCTCGTAGTCAACCATCAGCGTTGCAATGATTGCCACCGCCCAGGCGACGATACTGAAGACCGTCATCATCGTCAGCGCGTTTGAGTAGATGTAGTCCACATCCTCCTTCGACCGCGATACGGCCCGCACGATAACAGGCCCGAGTCCGAAGTTCGCGAGAAGCCCGCCGAAGAATATGAACGAGAAGATTGTCGTAAACACGCCGTAGTCTGTCGCACCGAGGTACCGTGCGAGAAAGATGGCCAGCACGAAGTGCGTCACCATCTCAGACGCACGCCCCACCACGAGGACGACGAAGTTCTTGGTTATGGTCGCAGCCTGACGCATGATCGATACTCTCTCCTCATCCCATCGAGCCCCGGGACCCTCCATCCCCCTGGCAGATCTCGGCCGGCGTCTCGCTCCTTGCGCGGAGAGCCAAATCCATCTCCAGACGGACAGATTCTCTGCTCGTGCGCTTACCCAACATATCCAAGCCCCCTCAGCATCTCCTCAACCTTATCTTCCTCCTGATCCGAGTAGGAGAAGCGCCTCTCGGCTCCCGTCCCAGGAATATCCTGTGGCTCCTCGGAGGCGGGCGGATGGTCACGCAGGTACTCGTCCCTGATACCTCCCTCCAGAATGCGACCGTCCATGTCGCCGGGGACCGGCAGACCCATCAGATAGAGGATAGTGGGCGCTATATCAACGATCTTTGCCCCCTGGAGCCGTCTGTTCTGTCCGGTCGCCGGCCCGGCCATGATGATCATCCCGTTCAACCGGTGTGTCGCGCAATGGTGATAGGCCGGCTTCTGGAGCACAGGTCCGACCGTAGGATCGTTGCGCGGAACATACCGCAGTCCTTTCAGGAGGTAGATGATATCGGGCGCACCTTCGACATATGGACCGGCGTACAACTCCTCCCGCCGCTTGACCAGCTCCACGATCGGCGTCCCGTCGGAACCATTCGTGAGGCAGGCGAGCCGCTCGATGATCGAGTCACGAAGCCGCTCATACTCTTCGCCGGGCGTGACGATCCCCTCTCGCTCCCTCCCCGCGACATTGAGAACGATACTCCCGCCGCAGCCACCGATAAGCGGGGCATAGGCCACAGTGCGGCCCCAATCTATATGCGCGAGGCGATCCCGTCTGCGACGCGGAAGACGGGGATGCATGCGTCTCATCGATCCCGGGACGAGGCGCCCGATACGCCCGAGCCGGCGGCCGCGCAGTATATCCTCCAGCGTCTTCGTTGTCCGGCGGACCTGGTAGCGCGGAAGACGGCCCACCCGCCGCAGCCGGAGCAACCCCTCTTTCATCAGCCACCTGTTGCAGAAGAAGTAGTGGCTGAACGGACCCGCCCCATGATCAGACATGACGACGACGGAGACATCCTCTCCCACCTTCTCCAATATCTTCTCTATGGCTCGGTCCACAGCTCGGTACATCTGTGGTATGACAGAATCGTACTTAGCAGACTCCTCGGGGTTGAGTCGACGGTATTCCTCGTTCCAGAATCTCCACGCGGTGTGCTGCACGATGTCTGTGGCACGAAAGACAACGGCCGCCAGATCCCAATCATGGTTCGTGAGGAGATATATCGCGGTCTCCATCTTTCTCCTCACATTACCGAACATGTGCTCGAGGCACTCGATCGGCCCAAGTTTGCCGCGCACATAGGAGGGCACGATCTGGTCCTCGAACGGATACTGACCGACATGGGCCACGATCTCTGCGTGAAGTTCGGGCGGCATCGTGATGATGGTCTCTCTGGACGGGGCGAGAAAGGTAGCGATCATCAGGCCATTGATCCGCCAGGGAGGGAAGGTCATCGGGACATCGATGACGATGGAGCGACGGTCCTTTGAACCGGCGATATCCCAGAGAGTTGGGGCACTGATCGATCGCGACGTCGCGACAGGCCAATCGTACGTCTCCGGCTCGCGCACACGAAAGCCATACACGCCGTGCTTCCCGGGACTCTTGCCGGTCATGAACGAGGTCCAGGCAGGCCCCGTCATCGGAGGAATGGTCGATTCGAGCTCGCCCCACGCACCTTGCTCCATGAGGCGGGCCAGCGTAGGGACGAGGCCTTGCTCGATCAGCGGCCCGATGACATCGAATGTGCCGCCATCGAGTCCGAAGATGACCAATCTATTCCTCTGCCTACTCACGGATCCGCCTCCATTCCTCTGAGCACCTCAGCATCTGCCCACATGGCATCGCTCCAGGCACGTATCCAGCCCCGGCCGGCATATCCACGCTCCGCCTACTCCTAGCCGAGATATCCCAATTCGCCGAGGTCCCTCTTGATGCGCCGACGTTCCTCTTGTGAGAAGACCTCCCGGGCGGTATCTGCCTCACCTGCCGGCTCTTCTTTTGCCACAGACCACCGTTCCGGATGCCGGGCCGCATACTCCTCGCGCAGCGCCCCGGTCAGTACGGCCCCGTCCATGTCGGAGGGGATCTCCATTTCCAGTAAATGCAGGACCGTCGGTGCCAGGTCCACGATCTGCGCTTCCGCCAACTCAAATCCACTTCTGATGGCAGGCCCCCTCATCATGAGGACGCCTTCCATACGATGCATGCCCAGTCGCTCCTCATCCGGCTCAGTGATCAGCGCGCGGGCATACGGTAGTACCTGACAGCGGAACTTATGATCGGTCGTCAAGAACGTGATATCCGGAGCCTTGTGTGCCAGGGGCCCGGTATAGATATCCTCCGGCACCCAGACCTGAGAGATCACCGGCTCGCCTGTTGCAGGATCCCGCAGGGAGCGCAGGCCCTCAATGATCTCCCGGCGCAGCCTCTCACGCTCTTCTCGTCCCACCTGCTTTCCCCGCTTTCCGAGACTCGGAGTGTTGATGGTGATCTTTATGGGACTCGACACAACGTTCGCAAACGCCCGGGTGCGGGACCAGTTGACAATCTGTGTCCGATCGCGGCGCAATCGGGGAAAGGGTAGCCTGACGTCACCCAGACGTGCGGGGAGCGCGCGGCCCACCGCCGCCAGGCCGAGCTTGTCCAGCGCCGCCCGGATCGCGGCCCACCTCACATGAAGCCGGAGAGTCGCAACTGACGGCCATGGCTTCAGTGCGAGGAACCCTTCATTGTGCAGCCACTTGTTGACATGGAAGCACCGCTTGACCGGGCCAGCACCGTGATCGGACATGATCACCGCCGTTGTACCATCGCCGACGGCGTCGAGCAATTCGGCAACAACTCCATCGAGAACCTCATAGTACTGATCGATCATCTTGTGGTACATCGCCGTCTCATGCGGGCGTTCGCGCCTATACTCCTCATCCGTGTACCGAAAGCCATAGTGCTGAATGACGTCCGGCCCGCGAAACACCACCGCGAAGAAGTCGACGTCATACTTCCTCAGCAGATAGAGAGCTGCCTGCTTCCGCTTCTCTGTATGGTCGCAGACGCTCCTCAGACCGCCGAGAATGTCGCCGGCGGCGAACGATCCAACGAGCTCCCGCTCCATTGGATAAGAACCGATCTCCTTGAGCAGATCGGTCTGAAGTGTGGCAGGATAGGTGAATTCGCTCTCCTGCGACGGCGTGAACATTCCCGCAACCATGTACCCGTTGACAGGGGTGGGCGGGAATGTCATCGGGATATCGATCACCCCGACACGCATACCGCGCTCGCCGATCAGGTCCCAGAGCGTCTTCCCCTGCACCCAGGTAGCATTCGGCCACAACACTTCCTTGTCGGCGCCAACACAGATCATATCGAATACGCCGTGTTTGCCCGGGTTCTTCCCGGTCATGAACGAGGCCCAGGCAGGCGGCGTCACTGGCGGCACGGTCGACTGGAGTACTCCCCATGTCCCCTCTTCCATGAACCGACGGAATGTCGGCAGTCGCCCTGCCTCTGCCAAAGGGCGTATAATGTCGAGGGTGGCTCCGTCCAGACCTATGACCAGTACCTTAACGTTCCTCCCGGCCACGCTCTCGGTCTCCTCTCCCTGAAGGGAGCCATCAACGAGATCCAGATCTATCCCAGATATCCCCACCCACGGAGTCGCTCGCGGACCTCCTCAGCCTCTTCCTCGCTCACCGCCTCCCGTTCCTCGCGCGCCTCAGTGGCTGCCACACCTCGCTCCTCGTACACCACCGGATGGTGCGCCCGATACGACGGGGTCATGGCCTCCTCGAGCGGTCGTCCCTCCATCGCCTCGGGGACGGGAACGCCCAGGAGATGGAGTACTGTCGGCGCCACGTCCACAATCTTGGCTCCGTCCAGCCGTGCACCGGCCTCGACCCCCTCACCCATCACAAGCAATATCCCCTCCTCGCGGTGCGATCCCGAGTGCCACCGCTCCGTCTCGATGAGATGACGGGGATAGATGTAATCAGTCAGCTTGCAGCCATAATCTTCTGCGCGCACGATCAGATCCGGTGAAGACCCGCTCTGCTCGCCCCTGAACACTTCTTCCTTTCGGTACACACGATCTACGACCTGCTCACCCGTCTGCGGATCCCGCAGCGCGAGCAGACCGCGTTCGATCTCCTCGCAGACTTTGCGGTACTCTCCGTCCGGTTCGACAATGCCTTCCGGCTCACGACCGCGCACATTGACGTAGATGGCTTGCTCCGCGAGGCTTCCCCCATAGGCGCGCGTCCGTGCCCAGTCTATGACCTTGTACGGATTGATCGCTTTGCGCGGATCCAGATCCTTCCAATTCCCACCTCGTAGCCCGGGGAAAAGCCGCCGTGTCGTGAAGTACCGCACCCCCATCTTCGACAGCAACTTGTAGAGGATTGCGGGGAGCCGGATCCGCCACAGAGGATAGGAAATCGGACGCAGGCGCAACAGGCCCTGTTGTCGCAGCCAGACGTTCATATGGAACATCTTGGTGTTGGGCCCTGCCCCGTGATCAGAAAGGACGACGACAGTCGTCCCCTCTCCTGCGCGATCGATGATCTCCCCGAGTGCGGTATCGAGGAATTCGTAGAATCCGTGTATCACGCCGCCGTACCGCTCTGCGAGCACTGAATCAAAGGCCGGGTGCGCCCGATCCATGTACTTCCAGAAGAAGTGCTGAACGCGATCTAGAGAAATGAAGACAGCAGTAAGGAGATCCCATTCGTAGCGATCCATCAGGTAGAGCGTAGCCTGCTTCCTCTGCTCCTCAACACGATAGAACTTCTCGATCAATTCCTCTTTCTCATCCGTGAAGAAGAAGGGTAGCGTATCGACCTCGGGAAGATAGCTTCCAAGCCGACCGCGCACTTCGTCGAGGAGCCCCGGCGGATGGGTGGCGGTCTCGCGCCTCAGCCCTGCGGCGCCCATGAAGCCGGGAAGGACGAACCCATCGATCACTTCGGGCGGATAGGTGAAGGGAACGTTGATCGCTCCCACGCGCCTCCCATTGCGGCTGGCCACTCCAAACAGGCTCTCCCCCCGCATGGTGAGACGGCTCGTCACCTCCCGCCGGAATCTGCCGCGCAGCGGGCCGAAAAACCCGAAGATCCCGTGGCTTCCCGGGTTCTTCCCGGTGAGAAACGATGCCCACGCAGGTGCCGAGAAGGGGGGTACTGTCGAGCGCAGTCTCCCCCACGCCCCCCCTTCCATCATGCGTGCGAAGGTCGGCAGCTTGCTATCCGCTACGAGTGGTTCTATGACGTCGAAGGTGGCTGAGTCGAATCCAATGACGAGCACCTTCCTGCCAGTTCGCCCCTGCTCCGCCAAGATTTCCTTTCTCCTCCATGCCAGCACGCCGAGCTCGGGGCTCACCTAATCGAGATACCCCAGGCCTGCAAGCTGTCTCATTATGGCTTCCTCTTCGTCCTTCCTATATCCTCTCTCCTCGAGGTCGATCCTCGCAATCTCGGCCTCCGTCACCTTCACTTCCCTGCTTCTGAGCAGCTCCTCATCGAGCCCCTCTATCAGGACGCGACCGTCCATAGCGGCCGGGACCGGCAGTCCGAGGAGGTAGAGGAGCGTCGGAGCGATGTCGACCAGAGATGCCTTCTCGAATCGAGCGCCGGACGCTGCGTGCGGCCCGGCAGCGATCAATATGCCGTCCATCCGGTGTGTTCCGCCCGTCTGGGTGGTGAAGAGCTCCCGGCACGTCGGCCTATTGTGCTGTTGATACCTCATCTCCTTCATCTGAAATAGTATATCAGGGGCCAGCTCCGCGAATTCGCCACAATAGACCTCCTCTCGGAACGAGATCGTATCGACCACACACTCGCCAGTCTCTAGATCGACCAGCCGTTCGAGCTCGCTCGCGATGCGGCGGCGCAGGTCCCCGTACTCACCACCCCCACTCGCCGCCCCTGCCCCGCCGTCACGCACATTGATATAGATGCCGAAGTTCCCCGCAAAGGCATCGCTCTTCTCCCAGTCGATCCCGTTCCCGCCCGTGCGAAGCATCGGCAACCGGACGACGATCCCCTGGAACCGGTCCGGAAGTCTGGCCGCCAGCCCGCCGAACCCGCATCGCGAAAGAATCCTGCCCACCGTCGCCCGCCTTACCGCCAGCCCCGCTCCAATCCCCGGCCAGCGGGGCTTCGCATAGCAGAGAAATCCGTGCTCGTTGAGCCAACGGGTGGTGCAGAAGGCTTTGTCGAGATCCCCGAAGCCATGATCTGACATCACGAGGACGGTTGTCTCGTCACCGACCTTTGCCATCAATTCGCCAATCCACCGATCGACTGTACGATATGCCTCGGGTATCGCCTCCTCGAGAGCGCCGCCATGTCGGTAGTGACTCCAACACAGGTGCTGAATCCGGTCGGTCAGTCCGTACACCACGACGAACAGATCCCATTCATCTCGATCGATGAGATAGGTTGCCGCACGGTGTCGCTGCTCTTCGATCCCCCGGTACCTCCGCGTCCACTCGTTCAGATCGACAGGTACTCCCCGCGGCGGATTCTGCTCCAGCGGATACTCGCCGAGCGCATTCTCTAACGCAGAGAGAAGTGCGGGCGGATGGACGAAAGCATCGTCCTTTGTCGGCGCGGGCACGCCGGAGATCATGCATCCTCGGATCGGCCAACAGGGATAGGTGACCGGCACGTTGATGGCCACAGTGCGCCCGCCGGCCCGGTCGACGATCTCCCAGATAGTAGGCGACTTGATGGAACGAGATGTTATGAGATGGCGCACTCCACGCCTGATAGCATCGGGAGAGAGCTCGGAGAAGTTGAATATCCCATGCTTCCCCGGATTGACGCCAGTCATGAACGACACCCACGCCGGCGCGGTGACCGGGGGAATTGACGATTCGAGGGTACCACGTGCCCCCCGATCGAGCACCCGTGCCATGTTGGGAAGCTCGCCCCGCGCGACCATCGGATCGATCACATCGAATGTCGCGCCATCGAGCCCGATCACAACTGCCCGATCCACCGTTCTCGTCACCTCCCACAGGCCGTCGACACCGTGGATTCTCGTTGCCGGAAGAGGCAACGCACAGATAGAAGTCTTTTATACAGCATAGAGGAATTCTCAGTCGACGAGGGACCGCCCGTCCACATCTGACGGAATGGGCACCCTGAGCAGGGAAAGCACGGTCGGCATCACATCGACGATCGAGAACTCGTCACGCGTGATCTCTTCTCCTCTGATGAATAGAAACGCATCCTCAAAGGTGTGCATCCCGACAAGCTCTCCCTTATGCGTCAGCTCGGGCCTGTTCAGCGCTCCCTTCAGATCGTAGCCCCTCCGGGGTACGGCAATCAGATCCGGCGCCGCGTCGAATGAATCACCGAAATATATCTCCTCTCTCTTCACAACCTTCTCGATCATCTGTTCGCCACTGTCGGGATCAGTCAGCTCGGCGAGTCCCTCGGCGAGCTCGGCCCGCACCCTTTCGTACTCATCCCCCGGTGCCACGCTCCCCTTCGGCTCCCTCCCACGAAGATTCACATAGATGCGACCCGGGTCGAGGCTGAACGCCCGGGACCGCTCGTCGATCTCCTTGATGGACTGCTCGTTCTGATTATCGAAGACGAGCCATCCCCCATCGACAAGCCAATGGTTGATGTACACTTCCTTCTTCAGGGTGCAGAATCCATGGTCCGAGAGCACTGCCAACGTTGTTCTCCCATCGAGTCGGGAGACCAGGCCCGCGATCATCTCATCGATCTTCCGGTAGTAATCAAGAAATGCGGCAGCGTACGGCCCTTCACCAAGCTCCATCTGTTCCCAGAGAAAGTGATTGATCCTGTCCGTGCCCATGAAGTGGGTCATGAAGAAGTCCCACTCTTCGTGTTCCATGAGGTAGAACATCGTCGCCGCCCGTCTCGACAAGACTTCGTTGAGGTCATCCAGAAACGGCGTCTTGTCCTTCTCCCTTCCCTTCCATGGATCGACATCGATGCGATATCCGAGTTCCGAGAGTTTCCGCGCGAGCTGCCGAGGATACGTTGCCTTGTTGAGGTCCGGGGACAGAAAGCAGCCGACGAGGAAGCCGTTAACCTCGCGAGGCGGATACGTCACGGGAACGTTCATCACACCCACGCGTCTGCCGGTCCGCCCGATCACCTCCCACAGCGTGTCGCTCTTCATATCGGTGGAGAGCGGTATGTAGGTATCATAGGTTCGAGGCCGCCGATCCTGGAATCCGTATATGTTGTGTTTCCCCGGATTCTTCCCTGTCATGAACGACGACCACGCCACCGAGGAAACGGTAGGCAGCACGGAGTTCATCCGCTTCCACGAACCATCCCCGAACAGGCGACCGAGATGGGAGAAGACACTCTCTCCGATCATCCTGTTGACAAACGAATAGGGCACCCCATCGAGGCCCACAACCACCACACGTCTCTTTCCTCCTCTCCGCAATCCTCCCAGAAATCGCATAACTCACTTTCTCCTCAAGCCCTGAGTGCGATCAAGCGAGCTGCCAACGAGAACGGCCACCCGCGGCCCGCGGATAGCCAGAAAGAGACCTAGAGATACCCGAGGTTTGTCAATCGTTCCTTGACTTTCTCCTCCTCCTCCTTGGTATAGACTCCCTCTCCGCCTTCGGCCGTCTCCCCCTCCCCGAGGTACCCGAGCTCACGCAGCTTAGCCATCACCTTCTGCGCACTCTCCCCGGGAGCCTCTTTGTCAGTATCGACGACTACCTCCGGGGCGAGCGGCTCTTCATATGGATCGTCTATCCCTGTGAATCCCTGTATCTCACCGGCGCGGGCCTTCTTGTACATGCCCTTCACATCCCTCTGCTCGCATACCTCCACCGGGCAGCGGACATACACCTCCACGAAATTACCGATCTCCATACGCGCGTGGTCGCGGATCGCCCGATAGGGTGAGATCGCAGCGGCGATGGTGGCAGCGCCGTTTCGGGTGAGGAGCTTGCAGACAAACGCGATCCGCTTGATGTTCGTATCCCGGTCCTCTTTGCTGAAGCCCAGTCCCTTGCTCAGGTTTGTGCGCACCACGTCGCCATCCAACACTTCGACGTTTCGACCGGTCGCTCGGATCTCTTTCTCCACGATCTGCGAGACGGTTGTCTTGCCCGAACACGGCAACCCGGTGAACCAGACAGTGAACCCCTTGGCCATTCTCGACTCCTTTCCTCTTCGCTCAACTGATGGCCTTCCCTTCCATATCGCCGGGGATATCGATACCTAACAGACTGAGGACTGTCGGCCCGCAATCTACGATGTGCAACCCCTCGAGCCTGCCCTTCGGCGCTCCATCCGGATTGTGCATGATGAAGATGCCGTACTCCGCGTGGTTCGCGTCGTCCGGGCCGGTATCGTTCTCAAAGGTATGCACGGTATCGAGGCCGATGCTCCCCACCGACCGCCAATCGAGATCGCCGAAGTAGACGATGAGATCTGGAGGAATCCCCTTCACCTCTGAATAGATCTCCTGAGGCCTGAAGACGCGCGTTCCGATATTGCGCCCCTCGGGATCTTCGATCGCCTCCAACTTCTCCTTCAGCTCATCCCGCACCTTCTCGTAGTCCTGAGGAGCAATGATGCCGGCCGGCTCCCGATTCTTCACGTTCAGGAACAGCCGGCCGTAGTAACCTCCATCCCCCCAAGCCATGGTATTCGCCCAGTCTATATCGTCCGGCTCGAGCCGTCGGACCCGGTCCGGCCTCTTCTTCAGGCGGAGATAGCCCTCCCGGATCAGCCACTCATTGAAACAGATGCCGCCATCCATCTTCTTGGCGCCATGATCGGATACGACCATTACCGCGGTGCGATCATCGACGAGATCGAGTGTCTTGCCGACCTCGTCGTCCACATACCGGTAGTAGTCGAGGATGGCAGACTCATAACGTGACCCTCGTTGGTACTTCGGATGCTCTGTGTCGAAGTACTTCCAGAATCCATGGTGTATCCTGTCGATTCCCATGTCGACCACCATGAAGAAGTCCCATGGCTTCTTTCGCATAAGGTATCTCGTCAACTCGAACCGGTTGGCTGTCATCTCGTAGATCTGCTTCAGCAGGGAATCTTTGTCGTCTGTGCGGAAGTTGTCTACGTCGAGGATATATCCGCCAATTGCTTCATTGATCTCCTGCTTCAGGCTTGCCGGATAGGTGTACTCGCTGTCAGTACTCGGCGTGAGGAAGCACGTCACCAGGTACCCATTGACTGGTTTGGGCGGATAGGTCTGAGGCACACCCAGGACCACCACGTCCCTGCCGTGACGCGACAGGATATCCCAGACTGCATCCTCCCTCACCAGCGTCGAATTGGCGAAAACAAGCTTGCTGTATGAGTAGTCGCCCCGGTTTCGGAAGCCATAGAATCCAAGCCTTCCCGGATTCTTGCTCGTCATCATTGACGTCCACGCAGGGACAGTGATCGGCGGCACGATCGTCTGGAGTGGTCCGTACGCCCCTCGCGCCATCACACTGCTGAGGTTCGGGAGCCGATCCCGCCACCGATCGAAGACAAGCTGCGGAGTGGCACAGTCCAGTCCGATCACAAGAACCCTCTTCGTTTCACTTCCCATCGTTCACTGACCTCCGGCATTCAGGCGATGCAATCACAATTGCTGATAGTATTCGCGGAGTATCTCCACAACCTCCGGCCGCGAGAATTCCACCGGCAGATCCTCACCCTTCTTGAGGAGCTCACGAACCTTCGTGCCGCTCAGGTACACGTGATCGGACTCTTTGTGAGGACACGTCTTGAACGAAGCCATAGTCTGACATCTCTTGCAATAGAATGCGTTGTCGAAAAAGAGCGGCCTGATACCCAATTCCTCTTCGGTGAAGTCGTCGAATATCTTCTGGGCATCGAATGGGCCGTAGTACTTCCCGACGCCCGCGTGGTCGCGGCCGACGATGAAGTGGGTGCAGCCATAGTTCTTCCGCATGATCGAATGGAAGATCGCCTCCATGGGACCGGCGTAGCGCATCGCAGCCGGCAGCACGATGAGCGCCGTCCTGTCCCCTGGATAGTAACCCTCGAGCAAGACCTCATAGCATCGCATGCGGACCTCGGCCGGGATGTCATCCTTTTTCGTCTCCCCGACAAGAGGATGAAGCAGGAGGCCGTCGCATATCTCCAGGGCACACTTCTGTATATATTCGTGAGCCCGATGGACCGGATTTCTCGTCTGGAAGCCCACAACCGTCTCCCAGCCCTTCGACCTGAACAGCTCCCTCGATTGGGCGGGATCGAGCCGATACTTCTTGAAGTCGTCGTGCCGCGGCCTCTCGAGAACAGTAACCTTACCGCCCAGCGTGATCTCTGCTGTCTCATACAGGCGAGCAACCCCGGGATGATTGGCATCGGTCGTCCCGAAGACCGCCTGCGCCTCCTCCTCTCTATTCCGTCTATAGACGTCCTCCACCTCGATAATGCCGAGGCGCTTCCCGGTGTCATCGACCAGGGCTACATCCACTCCCTCCTTAATCTTGGCCGCCTCCTCCTGCGTCGCTGAGAGCGTGATCGGAATGGTCCAGACAGTCCCGTCGACAAGGCGGTGCTCTCTCACCACTGTACGGTAGTCCTTCTCACACATGTAGCCCTCGAGAGGGCTGAATCCTCCGATGGCGAGCAGCTCGAGATCCGAGAGTTCGGTGCCCTTCAAACGGATCGCAGGCAGCTCACCAATGCGCGCACTCAGCCCCTCCCGAGCCTCACCATCGACCAGTCGGTTGACTAATTTCCCACCGTGTGGCGAGATCTGCTCGTGCATCGTCTTCCTCCACACTGTCAGGAGCGGACGCTGACCCGCGGCTGCCCTACAGCAGCGCCGCAATCATCCGCCGCTCGTCGTCACCGCCACCTCCTCATTACCAGTTGAAAGCCCGTACGTATCGTACACAAACAGCCTGAAGTAGTACGTCGTCGCCGGAATCAGACTCCGGACGGTATAAGACGTTGCCCCCACATCCGTGATCGAGACGATCAGCTCCCCGTTCTCCTCGGTGACGCCCGGTTCAGGCCCCATGTAGAGATTGTAGGAGGCAAAGTCCACGTCCCCCGACTCGCTCCAGAAGAGGCGAACGGTATCCGGCCCGACGACGAATGGCGGAGCGAACTCGACGCCATGCGGGGGCTCATTGATCGTTATCCTGCTCGAGGCAGCCACGGGTGTCGCCTGGTTCATGGCTACATCAGTGAAGGCCCCGACAACAAGCGCGTCGAAGACCTCATCACCGGACTGCACAACGTAGTCTACCTCGTATACCCCATCGTCCGGCTGTACATCACCACCCGTACCATCATCCCACAGAAAGATGAAGTGCTGATCTCGGAACGCTACCCGTGCTGTCCCGCCTGGCTCCCCTGCGACGACCGTGAAGTGTATGATATCGCCAACCAACATAACCTCTCCGCCCGTATCCTCTGTCACCTCATCGATATGTGCGTAGGTGTCGAGGATGATACTGTCCGAGACGGGAGCGGTCGCCAGGCCGCCGCCATCGCGGAACCGGGCGTAGCTGTACTTCATTCCATCCCCTGCCGTCAGCGTCCAATCGATAGGTCCCTCAGAAAACGGCTGCCACTCGGCTCCCTGGAAGGTCTCGTCATTGCTCAGAATCATCTCGACGATATCGGCGAAGGCAGAGAGGGTGAGGACGACGGATCGTGAGTTCGTGTACGCCTCGCCACCATTGATGGTGATGGAATAGCTACGGGGCACGGCCGATACGGGACCAGCACGATGCCCCTCGATCCCGCGTTCATCGACCGCGCCTACGAGGTACGAGAACTCAATACCGTTGACCAGACCCTCGTCCACATACGAGAGGTCAGTCGTGGCGGCGAGCCTCCTGGGCCCCCCGGATCCAATGTGACTGCGATAGACTAGGAAATGATCGACAGCCGAGAGATCGCCGTACCGCCAGCTCAGCGTCACACTGCGATTCCCCGGCACCGCAACGAGTGAGTCCGGCGCCGGCAATGCAGAGCCACCGCCGTCTGGATCCCCGGGGTTAAGAAAGACCGGCGGTGCATGCTGCTTGTCACAGGAGACAAGCCCTGCCAGCGCCAACAGGCCGCTGGCAAGACTCAGAGCGATCTTCATCGACTACTCCCTACAGAGCCAATCTTTGCGCCAGCGGGGGATGACGCAGATGAGAGAGCGCAGGTCAATGGCAGGGCCACCACTGGAATGCGATACTGACACCGAGCGAGAAGTCCATCGGTTCCGGCGCAGCGCCGCCACTCGAAACCGAGCTATAGCGGCCAGCGCTGACGCCTACCTCCACGCCAGCCGGGTCGTACACGACAGCGTCAATGACGGCAATCGCCCAGATTCCGGCGGCGACATAGGTGGCGTAGTTCATGTAGTCATGTGAACGTTCCACATTCCGATAGTTCTTCTCAACTTCCTGCCGAAGCCTCACAATATCGCCAACATAGGTGGCCTCTTCATACCGAAGTACCGACTCTTCGTATCGCTCGACTTCGTCCTGGTAGTTCCGCCTCAGTAGATACGCCGATCCGGCGGCGAGTATCTCGCCGCAAATGAAGGTCCAGCCTTTTCGGTTCTCTCCCGCGTACAACTGCCCCCATCCCGGTATGACGAGCGAACGGGCCGCGGCGCTCATCCTGCTCTTGGGCGCAAGGGCAAAGGCTAGACGCAGCGTGTCGCCGGCGACAAGTCCTACGTCGAGCGTCCTCGTCTCAAATCTCGGATGCTCGATCGTCAGACGGTAGCTTCCTCCGGGCAAGTCACTGCAGCGAAACGGAGTATATCCCCTCACCGTCAGTATGCCGGACAGGCACACCGAAGTTCTCGCCGGTGCTGTATCCAGCACGATCGCAGCGCCATCATAGCCGAGCCCGCCTCCCGAGATTCCACCTACCGCCGCGGCAGATCCAGCGCACCCCTCACCCCACATGCCCGTGATGAAAAAGGCCAAACACACGACAGCCAACGTCGGAAGCATCTTCACGATCGTCTTCCCTCGCTTTGAGCTGCATGTCTGCGTCAAGCGGCCCGAAGGCCCTGCCCCCCTGTCATCCGGCGCCAATTGCAGATCGGGACGTTCGACCCCTGCAATAAAAGGTGGTGCAACAGATTGGCGCTGCACCAACGAGGCACACAATCTTCGCTGATTGGCCTAGGTCTCTGCAGCGACAGGCGTTCCGTCCCTGGGGAGAAACGCCACACGTCTAAGTATGCCACTGTCATAGACTAGTTGTCAATAGCGAAAACCCCTGCTCGGCCTGTCGGGGCCGCAGGCCTCTGTCCACGTAGCAAAGCGGCCGCCTCACTGGACGGCCAGTCGGATAGACGCGCAAATGCGCGCCCATTCTGGTCAGTGCACACGCCAATCGCCACCCAGAGGCAGGCGGCTATGCCGCGCCGTTGCCCCTGATGACGGCCGGAATCGTCCGGAGCATGATCGCCAAGTCGAGCTTTAGCGACCAGTTATCTATATACTTGAGATCGAGGTTAACCCACTCGCGGAACGGCGTATCGCTTCTCCCCCCTACCTGCCACAGCACTTCCGCAGGGATGGGCGGACGGGGACCGACAAGACTCATTTCACCCCTCAGAACGTTGAACAACTGGGGCAGCTCGTCAAGGCTGGTCTTCCTCAAGAACTTGCCGACTCTCGTGATGCGAGGATCATCCCGTATCTTGAACACCGGCCCCGTCACCTCGTTGAGATGGTCGAGCTCATCTCGCATACTCTCGGCATCCGCCACCATGGAGCGAAACTTGAGGAGCGTGAAGGGGCGTCGGTTCAGGCCCAATCGCTCCTGTCTGAACAGCACAGGCCCCACAGAGGTCAGCTTGATGAGCAGCGCTACGATGAGTCTCTTGATCTGAAAGCTCAACCCGGCACGCGGCCCGCTGGAGATGTCCAACAGCGGGATGTCGTCGAGAACAGCGAACGAGTCTGTTGCCACCTTCAGGCGGAAGAGGTCTGAAGGTACACGTACCGGCACCCCACACTCCTCGCAGAGCGCCACGATCTCCTCGATACGTTTGTAGAACGATTTGATCGGCAGGGTGATGTACACCTCGTCGATCACGTATCGGTGAAGCACATCTTCGAACTCTTTCAGATTCCCGATTATCGTGACATCATCGTTGACGAAGGGCGTCCGGTGGGGCCCTTCGGTGTCGTCGATGTAGCCGAGCAAGTGGAGCCCGTAACCGCGGTTGTCGGTGATCTTCTTGCCCAGACGCCGAGACCGGTTGTTCGTTCCTATGATGACGACATTACGGTAATTGTAGCCGAGCTTCCTGAGTGTTCGGAGACTTCCCCGTATCACCACCCGCGAGACCCCGAGAACGCTCGTATCGATCAACCAGAAAATCAACAGGAAGGTCTTGTCCAGACGCAATGGATTGAGGAGAAGTACGACCAATGCTCCCGCCGCGATGGAGATCGTTGTAACCTTTGCGATGTCGAGATACTCTCTCCTCAGTTTGGTCGTTCTCTTCGACGAGTAGAGGTGAAAACGATCCGAGACCACCAGCCACGCCACTATGTAGACGAGAAGTAGCAGCACGCCGCTACCCACGAAAGCCCTGCGTTCGTACTGCAGCGGCGAGAACTGCCACTCCCAGATCGCCCAGCTGACGCCGAACGCGAGACCGGCGATCAACAGATCAGCGCCCGTCAGTATTCCCGTCAGTAAGTTCGCATACCGCTTAAGCACCGCCCCAGCCCTCCATCGTTACGCCACCCACTGCTAATCTAGCGCCTCGAATCTGGTGGATCGACGACCCGGAGCACAAACAGGTCCAGGCTCGATGATATCCACGGATAGGTCCCCACCTTGGTGCAGA